>Ga0351973_1146_pt1 | contig 17419 bp, 13 predicted proteins | sample BONcelFGM3001E14_FD_206745 | JGI IMG/M metagenome (GOLD analysis project Ga0351973, IMG submission 206745) | Enriched cells from coal bed in the Powder River Basin, Montana, United States - BONCAT cells FGM rep3 HSBNCT.FGM.300.1.E14 ...
TTGTCTCCGATCGCCAAAGAACCGTAGAGGGAGTCGAGACCGTCGCCTTTTTTCATGACGGCCTTGGCCTCTTTCAATGTGAGAAACTTGGTGCCCGGGATGTTCTTTTTGTACTCCACGGGATCGGCTCCCACCTTCGCAGCCATGATTTTGACCGCGTCATCCTCGGTTTTGGGATCGAGGATGTAGTCGATGCAGCGGAAGTACACCTTGAGGAATTTGCCCCAGTCTTCTTTGCGCTCGTTCAGGCTCACTGGATTGACGGCCACGACATCGTAGATCAGCCCGGGAGCGTCTGCGCTGGTGAAGAGAGGCTTGGAGTTCGCCACTTGGCTGAGCGCCTGTCCGGCGATGGGATACCAGGCTCCGATGGCAGCGACCTGCCCGGAGGCGAGAGTTTGCGGGGTGTCGTTGGTCGCGGCGTTGACCAGTTCCACGTCACTTTGCGTCATGCCGTTCATCTCAAGTCCCTTGAGGAGCAGGAGGTGGGAAACGAGGGTCATCTCCAGGCCCACTTTCTGCCCTTTGAGGTCTTTCAGCGAGTTGATGCCGGGTTTGCCGATGATCTTGTCGTTGCCGTTGCTGTAGTCGGTGGCGGCGATGATTTTGCTCTTGGCTCCGTTGGCTCCGTTCACCAGAGCGTCGGTGTGCACCGTGAGCACGGCGTCGACTTTGCCGGCAGCGAAGGCATCGAGGGAAGGGAGATACTCGAACCAAAGCAACTCCACATCCACACCAGCTTCTTTGAACCAGTCTTTCTGCTTGGCGACTTCCAGGACGGTCCAGCCGGGCCAGTCAGAGTAGGCGACTTTGAGCGGCTCTGCCTGCAGTGCGCTGGCGCAGGCGAGGGTGGTGAGAAGGGTCAGGAGCTTGTTCTTCATGGTGGTAGGTGGATCAGGTGTGTTACCTTTTTTCTAAAACGTGTGCACCAATGAGTCAGGACGCCTAGGGCAGAGTGACTCAGGCACGTTTACCAGCAGATGGCGGGCCAATGACGGACCCGTTTTTAACTCCATCCCTCCAAGACACACTGGGAGACGGCGCGTCAATGACGAGCCTGCTCCCGGTGCGCGGCGTTTGGCTGGTCCTAGGCGAGCAGAGGATTGTACTCTGGGGCTGCCTTGAGCTCCGCAAGCATCTGGGCGAGCGCGTCAGCGGTCGTCTCCATTTGATCCCGAGTACCGAGATTCTTGATTGTGACCATGGGGAACTCCGCGCCGATCACCACGGCAAATCTGGCTTTTGCGGTTTCGGCCGCTTGGAACTGCTTGCCTACCTTCAGGGGGGTGAGGCTGCAATCTACCCTCCATCCGGCTTGGCGGAGAGTGGTGATGACTTTCAGAGCCTCATTGCGCTGTGATTCTTCGGCAACGATGACATAGACGTCGCTCGCCATGGACTGATCCATAGCCCGTTCCATTCTCTCCTGCGCCGCAGGGGTTTGCTTGATGAGCTCAGCCAAGACGACGTCGCCCATGGCGAAGCCACAGGCGGGCATCTTCACGGCACCGTCGCTCAAGTGGCCTACGAGATTGTCGTAGCGTCCTCCGCCGGCGATGGCCCGGAGGCCGTGTTTGATGTCGAAAACTTCAAAAACGGTGCCCGTGTAGTAGGCGAGGCCTCTCACAATTCCAGGGTCGATTTTTACGTACTGCCAGAGACCGCGGGCCTCCAGATTTTCCCGAAGGGCGGCGAAAATGGGATGATCGGCATCAATGCTGCCGATGAAGGCCTGGACCTCCTCCAGGGTCATCCCCAAAGCCTGCAGTTTGGCATTGGTCACTTCAGCCGGCGCTCGCTCCATCTTGTCGATGATCTGAAGAAATTCGGCGCTCTGTTCTTCACTGAGCTGCCGGGCGTTTTGGAATTCCGTCCAGAGCCTTCGGTCACTAAGCCGGACGATGAAATCGCCGGGCTCCAGGCCGAAGGCGCGGAGGCTTTCCACGGCCAGGGCGACCAACTCAGCATCCGCTGCTGGCGAGGCCTCTCCCAAAATGTCCACATTGAACTGGTAGAACTCCCGCAACCGCCCCCGCTGCTGCCTTTCGTAGCGGTAACAGGGGCCGATTTGGAACCACTTGAGCGGCTTGGGGAAATCCCGTTGCCGGGTGGCGGCCATGCGGGCGAGGGTGGGTGTTACTTCCGGACGCATGGAAACGTCCTCACCCCCTTTGGTGGTGAAACAGAAGAGCTGCTGGGTAATTTCGTCTCCGCTCTTTTTGCGGAGCAGTTCCGTGCTCTCCAACGTTGGGCCTTCGTATTCGACGAAGCCGTGACGCGAGGCCACGTCGCGCCAGTTCTGGAAAATGCAGTTACGGAGCGCGCAGTCCCGTGGGAAAAAATCGCGGAAGCCTTTGACGGTTTGGAAGCCGGACATGGAACCTTACTGATGGACTCTGTCCGCCGATTTCGCAACCATTTAGGAAATTGTTGATGGGTCTCCCGCAGGGTCTGTGGGAGAGGTCCTGCCGGGCGCGATGACCGTTCTTGCCGGGCACAGGTCAGTCTCCCGCTCCGGGGGATGCTTTTTTCTTCGCAGCCTTCTTGGCGGCTTTTGCGGTCGCTGCGGTCTTGGCTGCTTTTGGCTTTACGGGTTTCGGTGCGTCAACCGCGGGAGCAGGTTCACTTGCCATTGCAGGTGCCGGTGCCGTCGATTCGGCTGGCGGGCTCCAATCTGCCAAGGGTGTCCAAGTGTCGCTTCCTTCCAGGCGGAGAAAATCGCTGTCGAGCAGAATCCCGCGCGCTTTGAAAGAGGCGATTTCCGCCGGGGTGAAGGCTCCAAATTCGGTGAAGTTGCGGCTGATGTAGAGGGGAGTGCTCATGGGGGATATGTGGGTTTTGCCTACTGGTACTACACGGGGGCGGCGTTTCACCAACAAAAAAATTTGTTACTTCCCAGAGCTAAAAAGCCGGGCAGAACACCACTTTTACAACCACTTAGCAACTTCCATGCCGATTTGTGGGAGGGGAGGAGAGAGACTTCTGGACAAGCCGGAAGGGCACCGCATCGTCGCCGCACATGTTGGATTGGCTGCTGGTGCGGGACTTTCGCTGCTTCAATGAAGCGCGTCTGGTGCCCCACCCTGAAACTACACTTTTGATCGGCAAGAACGGGCAGGGCAAAACGTCGCTGCTGGAGGCGGCTTGTGTCCTGATGCGCCTTCAGTCACCCCGGACGTCCACCCGAACCGACCTGATCCGGTTTGGAGCCCATTCGTGCGTGATCGAAGGCGGGGAGACGGGGCGGAAGCTGCGTGTCGCCCAAAACGCCACCGTGAGGAGGGTGGCGGTTGACGAGGCCGTTTGCCCTCGTGCGGCAGACTATCTCGCCCAGACCGCCCGGGTTGTCTGGATGGATCACGCGGACATGAACCTGGCCCGCGGGAGTGCTGAGCACCGCCGGCGATACTTGGACTTTGCGGCGGCCCAGATTTTTCCGGGGTATTTGTCCGCGACAAAGGCCTATGAGCGGGCGTTGCGCAGCCGGAACTTTTTGTTGAAGCGGGATGCAGCCATCGCCTGGAAGCAGGTGGATGCCTATGCTCGAATCCTCGCCGACCAAGCGGCGGTGATCCGGGATTGCCGGGAATCTCTGGTGAAGCAAATCGCAGGGCCGGTGGCAGCTGCGCATGACGGGCTGAGTGGTGGACAGGAAGAGGCGGCCGTTTCTTACCAATGTGGGTATGCGGGTCTGGACCTGGCAGAGGCTCTGCTTGGAGCCCGTGCTGAGGAGCAGCGGATGCGGAGCACGGTGGTGGGGGTGCATCGGGATGACCTGGCTCTCACGATCCATGGGCGACCGGTCGGGGCGTTTGCCTCGGAGGGGCAGCAGAGAACCTTGTGCCTCGCCATGAAGCTGGCTCAAGCCCGGGTGCTCGAAGAGGCCTGCGGGTCTCCGCCATTGCTCCTCATCGATGATATTTTTGGTGAGCTGGACAAAGGACGGCGGCAAGCGCTCCTGAGCCTCCTGCCTGCCCACGCGCAAAAGATCATCACCACCACCTTCACAGATTGGGCCCAGGATTCGGCCTTGGAGGCTGCGGTTTACTCCGTCGATGGCGGGGGGGTGAGTTCGTCGAAGTTTTGATGAGCCCCAATTGTGCAACGTTTCGCATCTGTCGGCAAAAACGGCACTTCTTTTAGATCACCGTGGTTTCCACTTGCAAACCCTAGAGGGAGAACGATAGGCGGATGGAAATTCGCCCCAAAAAACCACTGCCCACAGGGGTAAGTACCTCGCGAATCTTTTTCTTGACGAAAATTCGCGGGGTTTTTTACTTGATGGTCAATGTTTTGGCAGATGGCGTAGTTTCCATTTCCTGAATTTTCGTTTTTCTTTAGCATTCTCGTCGTTTCGTCTGCCACCCCCTTTCTCGTTTTTCACCCTTCCAATTTCAACATCCTCATGTCTTTTTTTAGAAGCCTATTCGGATTTGCATCCAGTGACATTGGCATTGACCTCGGTACCGCCAACACTCTCGTATACGTCAAGGATCATGGTATTGTATTGCGCGAACCCTCAGTCGTGGCGGTCAAGGCCGGCACGAACGAGGTGGTCGCCGTAGGGGACGACGCCAAGCGGATGCTTGGACGTACGCCCGGAAACATCGTCGCGATCCGTCCTCTCAAGGACGGGGTGATCGCAGATTTCAAAGTGACGGAGGCCATGCTGAGGCACTTCATTCTGAAAGTGCACAACCGCCGCAGTTTCGTACGTCCTCGCGTGGTAGTGGCTGTCCCGTCAGGAATTACGGAAGTGGAAAAGCGTGCGGTCAAGGAGAGCGCGGAGCAGGCCGGGGCCCGGGAAGTGTACCTGATCGAGGAGCCCATGGCTGCGGCGATCGGGGTTGGCCTTCCCGTCCAGGAGGCGGCTGGCAATATGATTGTGGACATCGGTGGAGGCACCACGGAGGTCGCCATCATCTCCCTGAGCGGGATTGTGTACAGCCGGAGTGTCCGGGTGGCCGGTGACGAATTGGATGAAGCGGTCATCAACTACATGAAGCGTGCCTACAATCTCATGATTGGGGAGCGCACGGCGGAAGAGATCAAGCTGCGGATCGGTTCTGCGTACCCGCTGGGCAAAGAAACGACCATGGAAGTCAAGGGCCGGGACATGGTGGCCGGTCTGCCCAAGACGATCACGATTACGAGCCAGGAAGTCCGCGAAGCGATGCTGGAGCCGCTGAACACCATTATCGACGCGGTGCGCACCACTTTGGAGCGCTGTCCGCCTGAGCTGTCTGCCGACTTGGTGGACCGGGGAATTATGCTTGCCGGTGGCGGGGCCCTGCTCCGCGGTCTGGACAAGCTCCTGCAGGAGGAAACGGCTTTGCCCGTGCATGTGGCAGAAGATCCGCTCAGTGCGGTCGCTGAAGGGGCCGGACGGGTGCTGAGCGAGATTGAATTTCTCCGCAAAGTCAGCACCAACGATTAGCAGGTCATGAATATGGTTTGTGCTGTCCTGTGAGTGCCGGTTCGCCTGCATTCCCGGGATGGCGCGTTTTCATTGGAGTGCTGCCCGCATGAAAAAGCTCAATGTCGTCGCCTTGCTGCTGTTTTTCGCGGCGCTTGTGGCTGTCTTTACGCTGAAAACGCCCCAGACACGGGCCATTCAGACGACCGTGATGAATGTGCTGTCCCCCTTCATCCGGATGGGATCCCACACGGAGCACCAAGTCCAGCAGATCGTCACCAATCCAGTGGATGTGGCACGCATCCAGCAGGAAAATGAAAGCCTGCGCCGGGAGATGAACCGCCTCCTGATCTTCGAGCAGAAGTACCACCTCATGCTGGAGGAGAACAACAAGTTCCGATCCATGCTCGGGTACCGCCAGCAATCAGCCATCAAGCTTACCGCCGCACGCGTGCTGCGCCGGTCGGCGGCCAACTGGTGGACGACGGTGATCATTGACAAGGGAGCTCTGGACGGGATCGGAACGGACAGCCCGGTGATCACTGAAGCCGGGCTGGTGGGTAAAACGGGCAAGGTCGCGGAACGCACGGCGGAGGTCATTCTTTTGACGGACGAAGAGTGCCGGGTGGCGGCCCGCATCGAAGGCACGCAGGCCAAAGGGATTCTCAGTGGTGAACGAGGCGGGTTCGAGACGCGGCCAAATCTGCGCTTGCGGTTCCTGGACCGGACCCTCAAGATCGAACCTGGTGCCAATATTTATTCTTCAGGAGACGGCGGTGTTTTCCCGGCGGGGGTGGCCTTGGGCAAAGTGAAAGCTTTCGAACTCAAGGACATTTCCGGTGAAGCGGTGGTGGATGCCGCGGTCAACTTTGGCCTGCTGGAAGATGTTTTCGTGGTGCACATGGACAGCCCTGTTTCCCCATGACTTTTGTTTACAATCTCATCGTGGTCGTGCTTCTCGCGCTCAGCTTTGGCGTGCAGGAGTTCATTCCCGCGATTGAGTTCGCCAATCATGCACGGGTGATGCTGCCGCCGGTGCTCTTTTTTTCCGCGTCCCTCACCGTGTCATTTCCTATGATGCTGTTCCTCGCCCTCTTCACCGGCCTGGTGTGGGACGCGCGGCATCTGCCCTACAAACCGGACGAGCGTCCCGCTGTGGAGATCTCAGAGCTGGTGAGGGAAAACCATGTGGAACGCGCCTCCACCAGCGGTGGGGTGCTCCCGGTGGGGTACTCCATGTTTCTCTTTGGAGTGACCGGTACTTTGATGCAGGGCATCCGCCCTTTGTTCAAAAGAGGACGGTGGGAACTGCCCGTGCTCATGGTTGGCGTTGCCACATTGTTGTGTCTTCTGGTAGAATTTTTAATGATGTCATTTTTGCGGGGTAGTTTTGAATTTCATCCTGGCTTGTGGACGAAGCTGGTGACGAACACGCTCCTGGCCATGCTGGTCTCACCGCTCCTTCTGTTCATGCTTCATACGCTTGCGCGACTCGTCCACTATGAGGTAAGAAACGAAGGGCTAGTTTATCGTTTCTATGGTGGTTAAATATCGCTTCCGGCTGTACCTCTTCACACTCGCGATACTGCTCGGTTTTGGGGCGCTTTCCCAGCGTCTCTGGAACCTGAGCATCGAGCACCATGAGGAACTGAGCAACAAGGTCCCCGGGACCAAGAACCTCAAGGCCCGTATCCCCGGGACGCGTGGCGAAATCAAGGACCGCAACGGCGTGGTCCTGGTTGCCAACAAACCCTCCTTTGAAGTCCGGGTCAACCTCAAGACCCTCGTTGAGGAGTACCGGGAAATGGCCAAACGGGAAAAGCGGGACGTCCCTCTCTACACCTATTTTTATCCTGAACACAGCACGGGAATCACACGGAGCAAACAGGAGATCGATATCCTGGCAATCGTCAACGAAGCCATTGTTGAACCTTTGGACAAACTGGGCCTGGCGGCAGACTTTAACGCGAACTCCCTGAGGGTGCATTTCCGGACAAACCGCGGGGTGATCCCCTGGGTTTACCGGAGCGATCTTTCCTTCGAGGAATTCAGCCGGTTTGCCGAGCACCGTCTCGGGCTGCCGGGGATCTCGGTGGAGGTGAGGCCGGTGAGGCAGTATCTCTATGACTCGTTCGCCTGCCATGTGCTGGGTTATGTGAACCAACCAGACGTGGAAAAAGCCTCTCCGGAAGAAATGAAGGAGTGGAATTTTTATGTGCCGGACGACTACGGGGTATATGGCGTGGAGCAAACATTTGACCAGGACCTGCGCGGCAAAGCCGGGATGAGGATCTGGCTGCAAAATGAAAAAGGCCGCCTCGTCAAAGAGGTTGAATATCAGGAACCCCGCCGGGGTCATGATGTCTATCTCTCGCTGGACTCCCGCATCCAGATGATCACCGAAAAGGCGCTCCGTGAAGGCAAGCCGGCCATTGGTCGGGGTGCTGTGGTCGTTCTGGAACCGGCGACCGGACAGGTGCTGGCCATGGCCTCGGTTCCTTCCTACAACCCCAACAAGTTCATTCCGTCGGTCAGCCGCAGGGACTACCAGGCGTATCTGGACAACCCCTGCGTGCCTTTGATCAACCGCGGGGTCCGCAGCTTCGTGCCCGGCTCCACCTACAAGATCATGACAGCATTTGCCGGCATCCTGGCGGGAGTGCAGAATGACCGCATCAACTGCCCCGGCGGGATCCAGTATGGCAACAAGTTCATGAAATGCTGGATCGGCCAGAAAGGCGGGGCCCACGGCACCCTGGATCTGAGCGAGGCGATCATGCGGTCGTGCAACTGTTATTTCTACCGCTATGCCAACCATGCCGGAAATGCGAACATGACCAAAGCCGGAGACATGTTCGGTCTGGGGCAAAGGACGGGCATTGAACTTGACGAGGAGTCTCCGGGGATCTTGCCGGTGCAGCGCTGGTACCAGCGCAACCGGCCCAACGAGCGGTTCTCGGAGGCTTATATTGCCAACATGTCCATCGGGCAGGGGGCCGTGGAAGCGACGCCGCTGCAAATGGCGGGGGTGGCGGCCGCCGTGGGCAACGGGGGCATTGCGTACCGCCCGCACCTGCTGCACAAGATTATGGACGGATCGGAACTGATCAGGGAGCAGGCACCGGATGTCCGTGCCAACTTTAAGGAATTTGGACTGACCCCGCAGAAGCTGGAACTGGTGCGCAAAGGGATGTGGCGGGTGGTCCAGGACGCAGGCGGGACCGCCAAAGCCGCAAGGATTGAAGGAGTGGAACTTGCCGGAAAAACAGGCACCGCGCAGAACTGGCGCAGGAGCGGTACCACCTCGATCAAAGACAACCACACGCTGTTTATCACGTTTGCTCCCTACGAGAACCCCCGCTATGCCGTCTGTGTTCTTGTCCAGGGCGGGAAAGGCGGAGGCGTGACCGCGGCTCCCGTGGCCAAGCGGATCATCGAGCAGTCACTCGCGCTGGATCACGGTTATACCGTCGAACTGGCCAAAGTGCCCGAAGTCGAAGGCAATTTTGAACCCGTCGAAGTGGTCTCCTACGACGGACTCACTCCCGTGCCGGTGCCCGGTGCGGAAGAAGAAGAACTGGTCGTCGAGAATGATGAACCACGTCGCCCTACAAGGCGGGAAGAGGCCCCCCGGGCCCGGCCCACCATCAGGGTTGAAGCCGACGCGGAAGGAACGATGAAAAACAAGAATCAACCGCCCCCGCCCCGGCGCGCCAATTTCCTGAGACGGATCTTGGGGAGAGAGTAGCCGGTTGGGGGAGCCAACTTTAGACCTTTATCAACACACTTTTATGTCTTTGGGATTTGTGCAGCGGATCAAAGAATTTTTTACCGGAAACAAGGATGTGAACAGCGGAACCCGGATCGTCATTAATTGTGAGAAACTCGAAAACCGGGTGGCTCTTTTGGAAAACGGCGTGCTCGAAGAGTACTCCGTGGAACGGGTCGGTACGACCCATCTCGTAGGCAGCATCTACAAGGGGCGGATTAAGAACATCGAACAGGGCCTCAAGGCCATGTTCATTGACATCGGCCTGGAGAAGAATGCGTTTCTGCATTTTTGGGACGCCATACCGGCTGCCTTGGATGCCGGCATGGAGGAGATCAACCGGGGTGGAGGCAAGAAGCGCAAGACCATCACGGCCAAGGATATTCCGGATCTTTATCCGGTCGGTGCCGAGATTTTGGTCCAGGTGACCAAAGGTCCGGTGGGCAACAAGGGCCCTCGAGTGACGACCAATATCTCCCTGGCAGGGCGGTTGCTGGTCCTCATGCCGCTCAACGATTCCTGCGGGATATCCCGGAAGATCGATGATCCCAAAGAGCGGCTCCGGTTGCGGACGATCATTGAGAATCTCAGCCTGCCGGAAGGCATGGGGGTGATCCTGCGCACAGAGGCCTCGGGCAAGCGCAAGCGGCACATCGTGCGGGATCTGAGCATCCTCGTGGAGCAGTGGAAAGATATCGCCGAGCACCGCGACACCAGGAAGGCTCCGGTCTGCTGCTTCGAAGAGCCGGATGTCTTTGAGCGCACGGTGCGGGATTTCCTGACCGATGACCTCGACGAAATCGTCTGCGATGACCAGGCTGTCGTCCAACGGATGAAAGAACTGGTGGCCCCGATTTCACGGCGGGCCCAGCGCCGGATCAATTACTTCGCTGGACCCGGGTCCTTGTTTGAGAAGTACCAAATCCAGCGCCAGATTGACTCGGCGTTTTACCGTCAGGTGTGGCTTCGCTGCGGAGGGTACATCGTGATCGACCAGACGGAGGCCCTGATCTCCATCGATGTGAACACCGGGCGCAACAAGGGAGCCGGCAACGTGGACAAGGTGATCTTTGACACCAACCTGGAAGCCGCGGCGGAGGTCGCCCGTCAGCTTCGCTTGCGGAACATGGGCGGTCTGGTGGTGGTGGACTTCATTGATATGAAGTCGCGCAAAGACCAGCAGTCTTTGTATAAGGCCATGATCGACCACACGCAAAGGGACAAGGCCAAGACGCAGATTCTTCCCATCTCCCAGTTTGGGCTCATGGAAATGACGCGGCAGCGTCTGCATGAGAGCCTGAGTGATGCCATGTATGAGGAGTGTGCGCACTGCAAAGGGCACGGCCAGATCAAGACCCCGCTGACCATGAGTGTGGAACTGCAGCGGCGGCTTTCTTCCGTGATGTCCCGCCTGCCGGACCATGACCGGGATGTGCTGGTGGTCATCCATCCGGACGTGATGCAGCGGTTGCGTACCTCGGATGACCAGATCCTGGTGGAACTGGAGCGCAAGTACCAAGCCCGGATGACCTTCCGCACCGACCCCAACTACACCCGCGAGCAGTTCCTCATTGCCAACGCGAAGACGGGCGAGGAGCTCAAGTACTGAGCCGCGTCGCCATTGGGAACTCCCCAGACATTTTGCCCCTGAACTGGCCGCCAGCTTTACTGCTGGCGGCCATTTTTTTGGGCAGGGCTCGCTAAGCCAGGGCGGGCAGCTTCCACGGGCCCCGGAAAGGGCGGGCGGCCAAGAGGGAATTGGCTTTTGTGTCCGCTCCAAAGTTCTCTGCGGCAGGATCCCAGCTCAGCTTGCGCCGGGCCTTGAGGGCGGCCGCCGCGAGCTGGCAGAGAGTGTCGGATCTAACGGCGGTCTCAATATCACAGAGCGGTTTGGATCCTCCCTTGATGGCGTCCAGGAAGTTTCGCGAGTGGTCGGTACTGACCGGGAGTGCGAGGGGCATGGTCCCTGCCTTGTTTTGAGGATCGGCCAATAGCGAGGGATCACTGGCCCAGATGTTGTTGCGTACGACTTGCACCCAGCCGCTTTCCCCGATGAATTTCACCCCGTGGGTGATCTCTTTCCCCTGGCTGGCGAAGGTGATGGGAGCCGCATGGCTGTATTCGTACCGGATCTTCCAGCTCAGGACAGCGTCACAGGTGCCGCCCGTCGGGTAGGTTCCCGTGCCCTCGACGCTGACCGGTCCGGTATCGTCAGTGCCGTTGCCCCACTGGGCGATGTCGAGGTGGTGGATGCCCCAGCAGGAGATCATCCCGAGCGAAAAGTTAGAGATGTTCTCGTGAAACTTCCGGTCGAGTTTTGCGGGGTGAAACGGTGTCTCCGGGGCAGGGCCGGTCCAGCGGTCCCAGTCAACATACTGGGGGGCTGCCTGCGCAGGAAAGGTTTCTGTTTGCAGGCCTCCTTCGACGCCCACCTGGATTTCGATGAGTTTTCCCAAGCGTCCGTTGCGCGCCAGTTCGCAGGCCCAGCGGAACTTCAGGTCACTGCGCTGCTGGGTGCCGAACTGAAAGACCACTCCTTCCTGGCGCACTGCGGCCCGGACATGGGCGGCTTCGGCGAAGGACATGGCCATGGGTTTCTCATGGTAGAGATGCTTGCCATGGAGCACAGCCTCCGCCGCGGGAATACTGTGCCAGTGGACCGGCAGAGCCATGACGACGGCGTCGATGGAAATGTCCTGATGCAGTTCCTGGAAATCGGTGTAGGAGCGGACGTGGCCGTCTCCGGCCCCGGGATGGGCCGCCAAGATGCCCCGGGCCGTTTTGAGGTGACGTTCGTTCACGTCACATAGCGCGGTGATGCGGGCGTCGGCATGATTGAGAAAGGCTTTGAGGTTTACCTGGCCTTGTTTTCCTGTCCCAAGCACGCCGAGCGTGATCTGATTGGAAGGGGCGACACCCCCGCCCAGACCCAGGACACGGGCCCGCACGATGAGCGGTGCGGTGCCTGCGGCCAGCAGACCGGCGAGGAGCGACCGACGAGTGTGGGACTGCGGTACAGGGCACTTTGCCATGCCTGACTAAACGCCCCGTTCGCGCAAAACTACGGTGTTTTTTGTCGCCGGAATCAGAAATCAAATCCGCCACCCAGCCGGCCTAGATACCAGTCCGCGAACTGGCGGCCATAGAAGAGCCAGATCATCGCACCGCCGGCCAAATAGGGGCCAAAAGGGATCTTGTTGCTCCACTCCGTTTTCCCGAAAATCCGTGGAATCACTGCGAACAGGGTGCCCAGCACAGAGGCGGCGAAGATGGTGAAGAGCACGGCCTGCCAGCCGAGGAAGCTGCCGATCATGGCCAGGAGGAAGATATCACCATAGCCCATGGCCTCACGAGGGATGAGGACAAAGGTGGCCTGACCTTCCAGCTTGGTCACTTTCTCAAAGGCGAATCCGACACTTTCCCCGGTGTCCGGCTGGACCTTGAGTTTGTCTTCCCGGATTTCCAGCTTGGCAGGCCCGAAGGTGCGTTCATTGACGGTGAGTGCCGTGCAAGTGAGCATGAGGCGGTCGGTGGGGCGGAAAAAAAGATCATGCCAGGTCAGTTTGTCCTCGGCGATTTCAAACAGGGGAGGCTCTTGGTCATTGGGCTGGGTGACCGACCAAGGGGTAGGTTTCTCAAAGGATTTCTTGATGCGCCCGAAGGCCAGTTTGCCCAGTTGGACGACGCACCAGAGGAGGCTGCCACCGATACAGGCCCCGGTGAGGGCAGCCAGGAAGCCGCGGGTACGGTCCCCATCGGACAGGGAGTTTTCCAGAACGGCTTCGGGCACCAGGAAGCCGCCCAGCAGACCCACCGCCAAGCCGCCAAAGGTGATTTCATGAGGAAGGATGAAATGATCGATGTCGATAAAGGTCCCGGCGATGAGCAAGGCGGTAAAAATCCAGTAGAGGAGGACGACGTCGCCCCACTCCAGCCGGGTGTCCCAAGAGCCGCGAAACTTGAGGAACACCGCGTAGAAGACGCAGGCGGTGAGCAGCTCTACAAAAAAATACCGGAATGGAATCTTCGATGCGCAGGAGGCGCACTTGCCGCGCAGCAGCACCCAGCTAAAGAGCGGCAGATTCTGGTACCAGGGAATCTGTTTCTTGCAGGAAGGGCAAAAGGACCGCTTGGGGTTGTTGACCGAGATGCCCAAAGGGAGCCGGTAGACCACAACATTTAGAAAGGACCCGATGCCTGCTCCCAGAAAAAAAATGAGCAGGTGGATGAGAAATTCGATCACGGCAACGTGGGTCATGGTATAGAAATCGACTCCAAAATCCTAAGGGACTTAGGAGGGTGACGAAAGCGAATTATTTCCAGTTGTGATCATCTCCCGAACTTTGGCCGCATGCGCTGTGGCGATCTCATTCACCCATTGCGGCAGCACTCCCCAGGGGAGCCAGCCTGCGGCGGAAAAGGAAATCTGGCTGGGTCCTGAGCGGGTGCAGCAGGTGACGGCAGCAGCGGCCCAGCGTGGTCTGGTGGACACGCGCTATTATTTGCCTGACGTCCCGTATGAGCTTCTGTACCGGACGAAAAAGAACGTGTGCTGGCAGCCGCTTTATCCCCAGGACATGCCCTGTCTGCTCCATGTGACCACGGTGCGGAAGCTCCAGGTGGCCCAGCAGATTCTCAGGTCCCAAGGTTATGGGCTGAAGATTTGGGACGCGTGGCGTCCGCCCGAGGTGCAGGAGGCGCTGTTTGATCATGGGGGATATACTGGCATGTTCACCCCGCCGAGCCTCATGTGGTCGCGCCATTGCTCTGGAACTGCCGTGGACGTGACCTTGGTGGACGCTTCCGGCCGGGAACTGGAGATGCCCACGGGCTTTGATGAAGCCTCTCCGCGTGCCGCGCACACCTCCCTCTTGCCCCCTGAGGATGTCCGGCAGCGCCGCCTCACCTTGCAACTGGCGATGACAGCCGCCGGGTTCAGCATGCTCAGTACCGAGTGGTGGCACTTTGATGACGCCCAATATGATCAAGGCGGGGTGCCCCCGGTGGTTTTTGCGTCGGAGGTCGGCTTGACCTTGCCTGCGGTGAGAAAAGCCCGGCAGCCTTGAGTCCCGCAGGGTTCGAATTAAGTTGGATCTATGCGTGAGACAGCCACTTTGATCGTGGAGCGACTGGTGAAAGCCGGCCATGAGGCCGTCTTCGCCGGAGGGTGCGTGCGTGACCAACTGCTGGGAAAGGAGCCGAAGGACTACGATATCGCCACCAGTGCCCGGCCGGAGGAGGTTCAGCAGCTGTTTCCAAAGTCCTTTGCGGTTGGGGCCCATTTTGGGGTCATCCTCGTTCGGGAAGGCGGGCATTCGTATGAGATTGCCACGTTCCGGCGGGACGGGGTGTACAGTGACGGGCGCCGTCCAGACTCGGTGGAGTATTCGGATGCGGCCGAGGACGCCCGGCGCCGGGACTTTACGGTGAACGGCCTCTTCTTTGACCCTCTGGCAAACGAGGTGCTGGACTACGTAGGGGGGCGTGAGGATCTGGGAAAGGGGATTCTCCGGGCGATCGGCCATCCGCGTCAGCGGTTTGAGGAGGATCAGCTCCGGCTTCTGCGGGCGGTTCGTTTTGCGACAGTGCTGGGTTTCGAAATTGAAAAAGAGACCTGGCAGGCTGTGTGCGACCTGGCTCCCAAGATCCAGACCATCAGCGCGGAGCGCATCCGGGAGGAGTTGATGCGAATCTTTCTGCATCCTCAGCGGCTCCGGGGATTTGATCTGCTGGTGGAGAGCGGTCTGATGCAGGAGGTGCTGCCGGAGATCCTGAATCTCAAAGGCTGTGAGCAGCCTCCCCAGTTTCATCCTGAGGGAGATGTCTTTATTCACACCCGCATCATGCTGGGGCTGCTGCCGCCGGAGGTGTCCCCCTCACTGGTGCTGTCTGTGTTGTTCCATGATATCGCCAAGCCGGCGACGTTCACGGTGGATGAGGATGGGCGCATCCGGTTCAACGGGCATGATAAACTGGGAGCGGAGATGACCGCGGAGATCCTGCGCCGTCTGAAGTTTGCCAATGAGGTCATTGAGCCCACGGTGGAAGCCGTGGCCAATCACATGATGTTCAAGGACGTGAAAAAAATGCGCGTGTCCCGTCTGAAACGGTTCATGGCGCGTCCGGGCTTTGAGGATGAGATGGAGCTGCACCGGGTGGACTGCGCGAGCAGCAACGGGCTGGTGGACAACTATGAGTATGTGCGGGAGAAGCAGGAGGAATTCGCCAGCCAGGCCGAGCCGCTCATCCCGAAGCCTTTGATCAACGGGCACGATCTCATGGGCCTGGGCGTGCCTCCAGGCAGAAAGGTGGGAGAGTTGCTGACGGCGGCGCAGAATTTGCAGCTCGAGGGGGCGCTGACCTCCCGGGAAGAGGCGCTGGCTTGGGCCAGGGATCAGGTCTCGATGCTGTGAGGGGAGGCAACCTGCCGAAAATTTTCCCAAATCTCTCTTGTGAGGGCAGGAGTGCGATTGATAAGGTAGTCGTATGAAGAAATTTCTGCCATTCGTCGGGGCCATTGCCGCTGTCCTTTTTCTGTCGAGCTGCTTTGAGCTGGAGTCCATTGTCAAAGTGAACAAGGACGGATCCGGTGTGGTGGAGGAAAGTACCCTCGTGAGCGCCCAGCTTAAAGCCATGATGGCGGCGGGGGCCCAAGGGGGCGGCGAAGCCAAGATGGACATCTTGCCCACCAAGGAAAAGGCCACGGAAAAAGCGGCCACGTTGGGAGAAGGGGTGACGCTAAAATCCTATGAGGAAGTCAAGACTCCGGACGGTCGCGAGGGGGTGAAGGTCACCTATGCCTTTACAGACATTCGCACGCTCAAGTACGCGCCGGGTGACGCCAAATCGTCGGCAGACAAATCATCGATCACCTTCGGCTTTGAAGGAGATACAGTGACAGTGAATCTGCCGCAGGAAAAAGCCAAGAGTGAAGACGGAGACAAACCGAAAGCCGAGCTGCCGAAGGACATCGAGGCACAGATGGCGATGATGAAGCCAATGTTCGCCGGCATGCGGTTTCATTTTGGTCTGGCTTCTGCGTCAGGCATTGCCAGCACCGATGCCACCCACTCGGACGGGACCACGGTCACGCTCATGGAAATGAACTTTGACAAGCTTTTGGAGAAACCCGAGGGCTTCAAGAAGTTTGCGGAGATCATGGAGAAAAAGGACATGACCCCCCAGCAGGTGGCCGATGAGTTCAAGGGCTTCGACGGCATCAAGATCGAGGGCAAAGAGAAGATCACCCTCAAGCTGAAATAAGTCGGCCCGTGCACGATGGGGCGTGCAAAAAGTTTTCTCCGGGCCGGGGCGGCGTGCTGCCCCGGCCTTTTTGTTAGATCCTATTTGGATTCACCGGCCGGGGGCGGTCCTTTTCGAAGAACAGTGTAAACTCGTGCCGGTTGTAGGTCAGGTGGGTCTGGGCAAAGAGGCGCAGTCCGGCCCGGGACGCCCGGCGCACGATGTCATCACGCAACGCCAAAGGAGCGGACAACGTGTCGAGCTTGGGGCTTTTGAGGGTGAAGACCACGAGTCCACCAGGCTTCAGGTTTTTGGAAAGGCGGGTGATGTGGGCCATGGATTCCTCCGGCTCGCCATTCAAGTCGGAGAGGAGGGCGTCGAACACGGTCTCCGGAGCCGGTTGGTACAGGGCGACATCGGTCCGGAAGAACTCCAGCCCGGGTTGATGGTCCAGCCGGGTGTCCAGAGCGGCGCGGTCGATGGCGGTCACCTGGTAGTTCCGGGTTAGCAGCTCTGAGGTCATGCCCCCCGGGCAGGCTCCCAGCTCCAGCCATCGGCTGCCTGCGGGGATGGGAGGGCGGTAGAGCAGGAGGTAGTGCAGGGCCTCGGCGATTTTTGCGCCTGCGCGGCTGATGGTGTCGGGGGATTGGTGCACCGCATACTTGCTGCCTCCGGCGTAAAATCCGTTGCAGGCCTTGGGGCTTTGCATGCCGGCAAAGAGGCCTTCCTTGCCCAGCATGCAGAAGAGCGTAGGGGTTTCACTGGCCTGGGACTCGACGTCGGCGACAGGCAGTTTGGGGAAAAGCTGGAGCGTGCGCCCCCGGAGATTGGAGGCCAGCCCTTTGTAGTATTTGTCCGGGGAGCCGGCATTGAGCTGGCCCATGATAATCTGCTGGGGATTTCGGGAGCCGAATTTTTTCCAAAGGGTTTGAGCCGCCTTTTCGATGAAGCCTTCCATCTTTTGAGGGTTGCAGGGCCAGCTATGCTCCACG
>Ga0351973_1059_pt2 | contig 17235 bp, 16 predicted proteins | sample BONcelFGM3001E14_FD_206745 | JGI IMG/M metagenome (GOLD analysis project Ga0351973, IMG submission 206745) | Enriched cells from coal bed in the Powder River Basin, Montana, United States - BONCAT cells FGM rep3 HSBNCT.FGM.300.1.E14 ...
TGTTTTAATAAGGGTTTTTAACCGGTAAAAAATGTACCCCCAACGGTAACGTTAAAAACGGGCCCGTGTTTTTGGGGGGGGGCCGGGCCCTTAACCCGGTTAACCTGGCCAACCTTTTCCCCCCCCCCCCCCTGCCGGCCGGCTCAATCCACCAGATTCAGCATCCCTGTCACGCCCAACCCGTTTCCCTGCCTCCCATGCACTCCCTAACGCCTCGTTTGACAAACATCTCTCTTTTTCATGATTTGGGAATATTCGCGCGCCGGGCGTGGTCTAAGTTTTCAGGACGGAATGATGATGACCTTGCAAATGAACCCGGAGCCTGCGCCCTCGCGCCCTGCAGAGACCGCAATCTTGCCGCTGAGAAACTTCGACACGGTTTTCAGGGACCATGGCGACAAGGTCCTCAGCACCGCGGCGGCCATGGCCGGAAACATTCAGGACGCTGAAGAAATCACCCAGGAAGTGTTCCTTAAAATTCACAAGTACCTGCCGCGGTTCAAAGGCCGGTCCAGCATAAACACCTGGATTTACCGCATCACCATGAACACGGTGAGCGATTACCTGGGCAAGAGGAACCGGCTGCAGGCCATGCACACGGATGTGAGCCTGGACGACCTGGAGACCCTGGGACGGTTGTGGAATGCGCGGGATGATGTGGAGCAAGTCTTCAAAACCCGGCAATTGGGCGGCGCCCTGCGCGCGGCTCTTATGACCCTGCCGCCGCACTACCGGGCGGTGTTCGTGCTCAAGGAAATCGACGGATACCCGTATTGCGAAATTGCGGAGATTCTGGATATCCCCCTGGGAACCGTGGAGTCGCGCCTGTACCGCGCGCGAAACCTGCTGCGGGCGAATCTGTCCAGGGAAAATATCGGGGAGTGATGAATAGTGGCATCGTGCAAAGATGAAAGATTTGTGCACCTGTACCATGACGGGGAACTGGACCCGCACCAGGCCGCGCACTTCACCGCGCACCTGGAGCAGTGCGCGCAGTGCCGCGCTCTGCTGAGCGAACTGCAAAGCCTGAGCGGCCTGTTCGCGCTCATGCCCGCTCCGCAGCCCGCGCCCGGTTTTGAAAACCGCGTGCGCGCTCGCATTCAAAACAATGAAAGTGAAACCCTGGCTTCCCCGCACGGCGCGGATATGGGGCGCTGGTACCGCAAGCTGTGCGCTGCCGCCGCGTGCCTGGCCCTGGTGTTCTGCTCCCTGCTCACCCTGCACTCCCAGGAAACCCCGCCCCTGGAAATTCTGGCCCCGCACCAGGTGGCCGAATCCGCGCTCGCAACAAATCAAAAAACATCCCAGGAGTTGTATAAATATGTTCTCACCGGCGAGCAGAGCGCTCTGCTGGAACAGGACGACGACCAGACATTAAATCTGTTTTATTCCTCTCTGGAAAAGAACATCATGTAACAGGAGTGATCGGTTATGGAAAACACCAAGCCATGGTTCATCGCAATGATTCTGCTGATTTTCACGGCCGGCATTTTTGCGGGCATTCTGTTGGACAAAAAATTCTTCGCCCCCCCGGCCACGGCTGCGGCAGTGGCCGCAAACCCCGGCGCACCTCCAGGGGATGAACCGCCCATGCACGGGTTCGGCAAACCCGGGGATCGCGGCAGTTCCGGCGAGCCCGGGGATCCCGAATCCGGAAAAGACCGCCACCGCCAGCACTTTGTAAACATGCTCACCCAGGTTCTGGACCTGTCCGAAGAACAGCAAAAACAGGTCGACTCCATTATGGAGAAAAACGAGCCCGATATGCTGGCCCTGCGCGACGACATGCAGAAACGCATGCAGGAGCTTCACACCCGGGTCGCCGCGGACATCTCGAAAATTCTTGACGAAAAGCAACTGGATAAATTCCAGAAAATGAATGAGCAGTTTGAAAAAGATATGGGCCATGGGCCGCCCATGGGATTCCCGGGCAAAGGCCCGGGCATGGGGGGCCGGCCCGGCCCGCCTCTGGAAAACATGGACGGCATGGACATGGATCCGGAACCACAGGACTGACCTAAAAAGCCGCCTGCCCGCCGACAGGCGGCCATTCCTTAAATTCACACAACACGCGACTGGCTTGAAATGAATTGACTTCAACCCAACCCGGGGGGGCGGCCCCCGGGTGTACCGGGCTCTGTTTCACTGTGCGGTTCGGCGCCATGGCGAACCGCACGCTGAAATGGAAACCGGCCATGATGCGGCATGCCCGAACGCGGGACTTGTCCGATGCGGCGCAAGGCAACGCGGCTGCGTTTCAGCACAAAACACCGGAGTGTTGCCGGGAATGCTTGAACGCGATTCCGTTGCACTTTATCCCTGCCCCACCGGATTCCCCGCAGCCGTTTGGCACAGGCGCACAGACTCGCCAGTCGCGGGCCCGCGCCCAATGGCGCGCTTCGAGCCCATGCGCATCACGCCGTGAAGATTGCGGGGGCGGGCGGCGGCCCGCTCCCCGCGCTTCTTTCTTGACAAACCATTTCATGAAAGGAGGATTTCCTTTGCCCCATTCGCCGGACATGCGGCGCGCATCATGCATCCTGAGCCGGACTCGAACAGAGACAGCTCCGCGCGGCCGAACGACTGACGCCGCGCCGCGCCGCACCCGGGTCCTCTTCACCAAATTCTGACAAGGAGTTTTTTTTATGGAAATTCAAGGAATAGGCGCAAACCCGCTGATTCAATCCATCATGTCCCAACTGCAATCCCTGTCCCAATCCGCGCAGGAGCAAGAAACATCCACGTCGTCTCTGCTTAACGCATCCGCAACCATGCAGTTGTCCGGCCCCGGAAGAATGATGGCCGGCCTGCAGCAGGCCTATGAAAGCGACCCGGAACAGTTCGCGGCCACGCTGAATTCCCTCGCGGATCAGTTGGAAGCCGCCGCCGAAAAGGCCACCGACAGCGCGGAGAAAACACGCATGACGGAGATGGCGGAACAGTTCCGCACGGTGGCGGAAACCGGCGACGTGTCGCAACTCAAGCCCCCGCCCCCGCCCGGCATGGGACCCGGAAAAGGCGGCGGCATGGGCGGCCCCATGGAAGCTTATGCGCAAAATGAAAGCCAGTCCCTCAAGTCGCTGATCGATTACCTGGCGGAAAATGAGGACAGCGCCACCATGGACATGGACACCCTGCTGCAGCGCGTGGACGACCTCATTGCGCAACTCATCGGCGGCGACGATTCCCAGAACAAGGCTTAGCCGCCCAAATTTGAAAAGGAGTACGCCATGTCAGCAATCGACGAAATCATTGACCAATACTACTATGGCGATATCGCATCCACCACCACCACCACGAGCAACGAGATGGACCAGACCGCGTTTCTCAACCTGCTCGTGGTCCAACTCCAGAACCAGGACCCCCTGGAACCCATGAAGAACGAGGATTTCATCGCTCAGTTGGCCACGTTCAGCAGCCTGGAGGAGCAGATCGCGCTCAACGAGACCATGGAAACCATGCTCGGGCTCCAGGCTTTTGATTACGCCAATTCGCTCATTGATAAGGAAGTCTACTGGTACAATGAAGACGGCGAAGCCCTGAGCGGAATCGTGGATTACGTGGAGTTCGCGTCCTACGAGGAACCCGTGCTGTTCATCGGCGACTACGGCGTGCCCCTGTCCTCGGTGCTGGGCACAGGTGCGCCCACAGTGGAAACAGCCGAGGCCGCGCTCACCCTGAACGACCTGGCGAGCTATCTCGGCAAAACCGTATCCTGGTATAACGAGGACGGAGACCTGGTGAGCGGCGTCGTCAGCAGCATCGAGTTGCTGGCCGACGACACCCCGGCCATGATCGTGGACGACGAAATCGTGACCCTCGCGGATCTCATCGCCGTGCAGGCGTAAAAAAACTCCAAAATCGCGGATGACGAATAGCCATCCGGCATCGGGCCAAGCGCAGCCCGCAGCAACGCCATTGCCCCCTAAGCACTCACTTTTTACACACTTCTACCACCTTTAGCCGGGCCCGGAAAAATCTCCGGCCCGGCTCTTTTCATGATAGATATTCGGGCTGAAATCCGAGGAATTTCCTGGCAGGCTTGTGAGCGAATAAGGCAATTGCACGGCATGCATTTGCCGGGCAATTGCCCGCCAAAAAGTTTGAAGGGATTCGCAAGGGGAACTTTTCAAAGTTCCCCTTGAGTCGTCGAAGACACTTTAAATCATTCTCTCTTACGAAATATATTCGATGACGATGCGCAACACGCGGCGGATGGGTTCGGCCGCGCCCCACAGGAGCTGGTCGCCCACGGTGAACAGGGTGAGGTATTCGGGGCCCATGTTCATTTTGCGGATGCGGCCCACGGGCACGGTGAGGGTGCCGGTTACGGCGGCCGGGGAAAGCTGCGCGCGTGTGGCTTCGGGCGTGTTGGGCACGACTTGCGCCCACTCATTGGCGGACGCGATCATGTCCGTGATTTCATCAACAGGCGCGTCTTTGGTGAGTTTGATGGTGAGCGCCTGGCTGTGGCAGCGCATGGCGCCGATGCGCACGCACAGGCCGTCCACGGGGATGTGCTTTTCGAGGCCGAGAATTTTATTGGTTTCGGCGTAGCCCTTCCACTCTTCCTTGGTCTGGCCCGCGTCCACGAGCTTGTCGATCCAGGGAATGAGGCTGCCGGCCAGGGGCGCCATGAATTTTTCGGTGGGAAAGGCGTCGGACCGGATGGTCTGCGCCACGGTGCGGTCCACTTCGAGAATGCCTTTTGCCGGGTCGTTGAGGATGCCTTTGCATGAATCCGATATGGCGCCCATCTGGGCCACGAGTTCGCGCATGTTGTTTGCGCCGGCCCCGGATGCGGCCTGGTAGGTCATGCTGGTGATCCACTCGATAAGCCCGGCTTTGAACAGGCCGCCGATGCCCATGAGCATGAGGCTCACGGTGCAATTGGCGCCGATGAAATCCTTCTTACCCGCGGCCAGCGCGGTGTCGATTACGTGGCGGTTCACGGGGTCCAGCACGAGTACGGAGGCGTCCTTCATGCGCAACGCCGAGGCCGCGTCAATCCAGTATCCGCTCCAGCCCGCGCCGCGCAGTTTGGGGAAAATGTCTTCGGTGTATGCGCCGCCCTGGCAGGTGACGATGATGTCCTGCTGCGACAGGCTGGCGATGTCCCCGGCGTCCTGCACCGCAGGCGCGTCCAGTCCCACCGCGGGCGCGGGCTGCCCGGCCTGGGATGTGGAATAAAACGTGGGCTCGAATCCCGCAAAATCCTTTTCCGCCATCATGCGCTCCATGAGCACGGAACCCACCATGCCCCGCCATCCCACAAATCCTATCTTCAACATGTGCTTCACCTTTCCTTTACGGCTGTTGTCGGGTAGTGAATAAAGCAAAAAAAATCTTTGTCTTCGACGACTTAAGGAACCCTTTTGAAAAAATGCTCCTTAAGAATCCTCCCAAAACTTTGTGGCGGGCAATTCCCCGGCGAAATGCGCGCCGGGCAATTGCCTCCCGAAACCATTGTTGCTCGGACTATTATTATAGGACCGCGCATGACGCGCGAAAAGTGATTTTCATGCATGGTGCGGGTTTCGCAACGGGCGCGGGTTGGTGTACAATCTGTGCAGAACCGCGGGAGGTGCGCACTATGTTCAAGAACAAAACAGTGATTATCACCGGTGGCTCGTCGGGTGTGGGCCGGGAGCTGGCCATGCGCCTGGCAAAGCGCGGGGCGCGCCTGGCCCTGGTGGCTCGGGATCCGAACAAGCTGTTCGCAACCAAAGAGGAAATCGCCGCCGCGCACCCGCGCGCGACCGTGGAAATTTTCTGCTGCGATGTCACGGACAATGATTCGGTTCAAGCCACGTTTCAGGTGATTGCGGATTCGCCCCTGCGCGCGCCGCACATGCTGGTGAACAGCGCGGGCATCCTCATCGAGAACTATTTCGAGAAGCTGCCCCTGGATGTTTTCCGCAAGACCATGGATATCAATTTCTTCGGCACCCTGCACTGCATGCGTGCGGCCCTGCCGTTTTTCAAGGAGCGCGGGGGCGGGCGCATTATCAATATGAGTTCCCTGTCCGGTGTCATGGGCGTGTTCGGGTACAGCGCGTACTGCGCGTCCAAATATGCGGTCAAGGGCCTCACCGACACCCTGCGCGTGGAGCTGCGGCCGCAGAATATCCGCTTTCACGTGGTGTGCCCGCCCGAGTTCGATTCGCCCATGGTGCGCGAGATGAATAAGACGCGCACGCCCGAGAACCTGGCCATGGCGCACATGCTGCCCGTGCTCACCGCGCCCCAGGTGGCGGATGAAATCATGTCCGGGGTGCGCGCGGGCCGCTATGAAATCGTGCCCGGGGCCATCCCCCGCGCCGCGTATTTCCTGGACAAACTCCTGCCCGGCCCCAGCCGCGCGCTCACGGACATGGCCGTGCGCCGCAGTTACAAAGGCCCGGACAAGGATTAAATATTTTACAAGCGCGGAAACCCTTTTTGGCAAAAAGGGTTTCCGCACCTTCCCAAAAATTTTGGCCCGGCAAAACCTCGCCTGCTGGCTCGGTTATGCCTGCTGCGTTCGGGAGGAATTCGCGCGTGACCATGTGCCATGATGTTTGTTTATATTTCGTTATCTGCTTGAACACAAAATCCTGTGCTCAATGGCCGAGCCCGTGCATTTTGGACACTCGTGTTGCATTGTATTAAAATAATGTATTGATATGTGGTTTCGGCATTTGCGTGAACAGACCTGTTAATGGAGAGTTAAATAATGGCTGGAGACAATGCCTGCGGAGCCGGGGCTTCATCGTTGTGGAACGCGTCCGAGAACCTGCCGGTGCGTGTCAAAAAACTGCGCGACGAGTATTTTTCGTTTTATGAACGCGAGCATTTCCGCAACCAGGCCATGCCGTTCACCACGGGCAAGAGCTGGGATGCCGTGTGGTCCGCGCACAACTGGGGCGTGGCCCCGGAGCTGATGCCGTTTTACGCAGCCGTGGAGGACTGCCTGGCTGCGTGCGCGCGCGAGGTGAAGATGCCGGCCTCGTTCTGGCGCCTGCCCCTGCCCGTGCGGCGCGCCGAGTTTTTCCGCACGGTCATCGCAAAACACCTGCCCGTGCAGATCCTGGACGGCGAACTCATTGTGGGCGCGCAGTTCAACACCGCGCTGAGCAAAACCCTCACCCGCGAGCAGGCGCGCAAGCACACACGCCTCGAGGGCAAGTGGATCAAAATGGTGCGCCAGCTCCACGACTGGGGCATCGGCAACTGCGGCGCCACGCCCGGACACCTCATCTGCAATTATCCCAAAATTCTCAATAATGGTTTTGAAGCCGTGGCCGCGGACATCCGCGACGCCATGCACCAGGCCAAAAAGGGACCGCGCCGCGACCAGCTCCAGGCCATGCTCACGTGCTGCGAAGCCGTGCCGCAACTCACCGAGCGCTACGCCAACGAAGCCGCGCGCCTGGCCGACAACGAATCCGACCCCGTGCGCCGCGCCGAACTCAGCGATATCGCGGCCATCTGCCGCAAGGTGCCGTGGAAAAAACCCGAGTCATTCCACGAAGCCCTGCAGGCCCTGTGGTTCACGCACATGCTGGTCATGGCCGCAGAATCATACCCGGGCCCGGGCGTGTCCTACGGCCGCATCGACCAGTACCTGTACCCCTTCTACAAGGCGGACCTGGACAGCGGCGCGCTCACCCGCGACCAGGCCAAGGAACTGCTCATGTGCTGGTGGGTCAAGCACAATTACGCATACGATTACCAGGGCTTTATCGGCACCAACCAGGGCATCAACTCCGGATTCGGGCAGCTCATCACCATCAGCGGGTGCGGCCCCAACGGAGAAGACCTCACCAATGATCTGTCGTGGCTCATGCTCGATATCATCGAGGACATGAACCTGCTGGAGCCCAAGCCCAACGTGCGCCTGCACAAGAACACCCCGCCCGAGCTGCTGCGCCGCGTGTGCGACATGGTGGCCAAAGCCCAGGGCGCGCCCTTCCTGCTCAACTTCGATGAAAACTCCATGCGCGGCCTGGTGTGGCAGGGCCTGCCCGAAGACAAAGTGTGGGACTACGCGCCCGTTGGCTGTCTGGAAAACACCCTGCAGGGCAATGACCGCTCCGGCACCGTGGATGTGAACCTCAACATCGCCAAGGCCGTGGAACTGGCCCTCAACAGCGGGCGCGACATGGCCACGGGCAAGCGCATCGGCCCCGACACCGGCGACCCCGCGGCGTTCGAGGATTTCGAAACGTTCTTCGCCGCGTTCCAGAAACAGCTCCAGGCCATCGCCGACACGTTGCTGGACTGCAACGACCTCGCCGACTCCATCCGCGCGCAGTACGAACCCACCCCCTACGTGTCCGTGCTCATGGACGGGTGCGTGCAGAGCGGCAAAGACATCACCGCCGGGGGCGCCGAGTACAACTTCATGACCGTGGAAGGCATCGCCCTGGCCACGGCCGTGGACTCGCTCACCGCCATCAAATCCATGGTGTTCGACGAGCAGCGCCTTACCATGGATGAAATCCAGGACGCAATAAGAGACAACTACGAGGGCCACGAGCGCACGCGCACCATGCTTCTGAACCGCGCGCCCAAATACGGCACGGACAACGACGCGGCCGACGCCATGGCCGAGCGCGTGAACCGCTTCTGGTGCGAGCACGTGTTTAAGCGCGAAACCCCCACGGGCAAGCGCTACCGCGGCGGGTACCTGTCGTGGAACTACTGGATCAGCTACGCCCCGCTCACCGCCGCCACCCCGGACGGGCGCCCGCGCGGCGCGTTTCTGAGCAACGGCATCGGCCCGGTCAACGGCATGGACAAGCTCGGCCCCACGGCCGCCATGCGCAGCGTGGGCAAAGTGGGCCTGGAGACCGCGCCCAACGGCGCCAGCCACACCCTCAGCCTCAGCCCGTCCCTGGTGCGCGACCCCGAGCACATCGACAAGCTCGCCGCCATGCTCCGCGCCTACGGCCGCCACGGCGGCACCGCGCTCCAGATCAACATGCTCGACCCCGAAACGCTCATCGCCGCGCAAAATGACCCCGGCGCATACCAGAACCTGCTCGTGCGCGTCACAGGCTACAACGCTTACTTCGTGAACCTGGGTAAAGAGATCCAGAACGAACTCATCGCCCGCGAAGCCGGGAGTTTATAGGGTTTCAATCCACTTTGACGTGCGAGGAGCCTGATTTGCCAATTAGCACCACACTTCGACCATCGATGTAATCATCGGGAATTCATTTTCAATTAAACAGCACGCATAATTCATTGTGCGGGATGATCGATTTTTGTTTGCTGTATTGCCGATTAGCTTTTAACCGGCGCGACAGATCACGGCGGGGTTCGGGGACCCCGCCCTACAAAAATACACAATGATTTAATTTTAATGGTTGGCGTTCTTGCGACTAATATACGCTAATCCGGGACAACCTCGGAGAGATCACAATCCTCCTGAGCTGTCATTGCGAGGAGGTCCGCAGGGCCGAAAGCCTGTCTCTGCTTATATTTAGCAGGGATGGCAATCCAGCTGTTTGTCACTGGGTTGCTTGCCAGTCACTGATAAGCTCTGTGTTACGCATCGCTGAGATTCCCACGTCACTTCGTTCCTCGGAATGACAATCATAGGGGGCTTGTGTATTGGACGGTGACACAGGATTGACCCACGATGCAAACATCGGGAATTCATTTCAGATTAAACAGCACGCATAATTCGCCATGCGGGATATTTTATTTTTGGCTGCTGTGTTGCCGATTAGCTTTTAACCGGCGCGACAGACCACGGCGGGGTTCGGGGACGACGCCCTACAAAAATACACAATAATTTAATCTCAACCGGGTTCAATTCCCCGCCGCTTGCGGCGAGACAGTATGTGGCAATAAAGGCAGATACCCCGTCCGCTTGCGGCGGGGCAGTTCATTTAATGAAATCTCCCCTGAGTGCGCTCCGAGGAATTCTCTTCGATTAATGGTTGCCGTTTTTACGGCTAATTTACGCTAATCCGGGACAAAAACAGGGAGGCGATGCCGCGGAACGCGGTATCGCCCGCCAGGAGTTTTTGGGAAGGTGCGGAAACCCTTTTTGCCAAAAAGGGTTTCCGCGCTTGTAAAATCTTTTCACCTTTTCATTTTTTCATTTTTTCATCATTCATCATTTGCTGAAAAGCAAATGCGCCCCGCGGTTGCGGGGCGCATTGATTTGCTTGAAAAGGGTTGTGCGTGCGGTGCGGCTCAGTGTTTGAAGTGGCGCATGCCGCTGAGGCCCAGGGCGATGTTGTGTTCGTCGCAGGCCATGCCGATTTCGTCGTCGCGCAGAGCGCCGCCGGGCTGGATGATGGCGGTGATGCCGTAGCGCGAGGCTTCGTCGATCACGTTGCGCATGGGGATGAACGTGTCGAAGGCCATGACGCAGCCCACGGATTCGTCGCCGGCTTTTTCGAAAGCGAATTTCATGGCGTCCATGCGGTTGATCTGGTTGGCGCCTGTGCCGATGGTCTGGAGATCCTTGGCCAGGACCACGGCGTTGGAGCCCACGTGCTTGACCACTTTCCAGGCCAGGATGAGGTCGGCAAGCTGCTTGCGCGTGGGTTTGCGCTTGGACAGCACTTTGAGGTGCGCGCCTTCGGGCAGGAGCAGGTCGTCGTTTTCCTGCACGAGCAGTCCGCCGAGCATGCTGTGCAGATTCAGGGTGCCGGCCTGCTTGGTCCACTTTTTGCCCACGATTTGCAGCACGCGCATGTTGGCGGCTTTCTTGGCGGTCTTGAACAGTTCCAGGGCGCCGTCGGTGTAGCGGGATGCGATCACGGCTTCATTGTACGTGGACGCGATTTCCTTGGCCGTGCGTTTTTCCACCTGTCCGTTGAAGGCCACGACCGCGCCCATGGCGCTGGCGGGCTCCACGTCGCGCGCTTTGATGTAGGCTTTGGTGAGATCTTTTTCCAGGGCCACGCCCAGGGGCACGCCCTGTTTGACCACGGCCACGGCGGGCTTGTCGAATTCCATGACGATTTCCAGGGCCAGGTTGAGGTCGTAGGCCATGTTGTAGGGCATGGGGCCGCCCTTGTGGATTTCGGCTTCGGCCAGGGACACGCCGTACAGGTCCGGCTCTTTGAAGAACGCGGCGCGCTGGTGCGGGTTTTCGCCGTAGCGCAGGTCCATGGATTTATGGTATTTCAGGAAGAGTGTCTGCGGCAGGAATTCGTCTTTCTTTGTTTCCTTATATAAGCTGCCGTATATGTCCATGTCATACGAAGCGGAAAGTTCAAAAGCTTTGAGCGCTGTTTTGCGGCAATAGTCCAGGGAGAGTTTGCCGTCTGTTTTGTTGAATTCTTCGATGAATCCGGCGTACTGGTCCGGGGATGTGAGCACGCACACGTCGCGGAAATTGCGCGCTGCGGCGCGGATGAGGGACAGGGTGGACACGTCTGCGACCGCGACCGAATCGTCGCCGCCCGCGCTGGAGTCCGAGGCCGGGTCAAAGGGCGAAGGATTGGCGATCACGAGATCGATATGCTGCCCGCCGATATTCTTGAGCTGATCGGTGTGCGAGCCTTCGCGGCGCAGGGCCATGATGCCGCCGAAGATAATGGGATGCATGGCTTCGATACTGCCGTCCAGGGTTTCTCCGTGGCCCGTGACTGATGCCAGGTCCTGGGCTTTTACTCCGTTCTTATCCAACATCTTGCATGTGGGCGTGGAGGATATGATTTCCACACCCTTCTTGGACAGGAACGCGGCCAGATCCACAAGGTTGGTTTTGTCGTGCACACTGATTAGGGCCAGGGCGATTTTCTTCATTCCGTCGCCTCCTTTGATGATGGGCGCTCCATTGCGTGGGAGCGCATGCGCTCCACAGCCTGGGGCGAAAGCGCCATGGTAATATGTTTTCCGTTCACAATCTTGTCGCGCCACATGTCCGCCATGGGCCAGCCCTGGATGATGCAGCGGGCCACCTGGGTCACCACCTGGTGGGTGACAAACAGCACAGTGCCTGTGTCGCGGTTATAGATATCCCACAGTCCCGCGGCCACGCGCGCGCGCACATCTTCGAGGTCTTCGCCGCCGCCCGGAAACACCACGGTGTGGGGAAATTCGTGCCACTTGTCGAACAGGCCGGGAAACGCCTGGTCGGCTTCGGCGCGGTTCATGCCTTCCACGGCCCCGTGGTTCACTTCCAGAAGCCAGTCCAGGGGCTGCGGTTCAAGGCCCAGGGTGCGCGCCAGGGGCTCGGCGCTCTGCCGCGCGCGCTTCAGAGGGCTCACGTAAATTTTATCCACGCTCACATGCGCGAGCTGTTGCGCGATGTCGCGGGTCTGCGCCAGGCCGGTTTCATTTAATTCGATGTCGATCCGGCCCTGGCACCGCAGTTCGCGGTTCATGCGGGTTTCCCCGTGCCTCACGAATATGAAAGTTTGTGCGGGCATGAGCCCTGCCCCGTTTCCTTTTGCGCCGGCTGCCTTCAGCCCGTAACCCGGGCGATCCGGTAAGCGGGCATGCCGAGCATGTCCCGGGCCGCATCCATCACGGCCCGGGCCTGGTCCGCGGGCACGATGACCGCGAGCCCCACGCCCAGATTGAACACGCGCCGCATTTCCGCTTCCTCAATATTGCCGGCGTTTTGTATGACATCAAAAATTTTATGCCGCGGCCACGCATCCCAGTCCACGGCCAGGGCCGCGCCATGGGGCAGAACGCGCACGATATTGCCCTCAAGGCCGCCGCCTGTGATGTGCGCAATGCCGCGCACGTCGAATTGTTCTATCAGGGACACGACTTGTTTGGCGTAAATGCGCGTGGGTTCGAGCAGGGCCCGGCCCAGGGTGGTTCCCAGGTCCGGCACATCATCCGTCCAGCCGAGGCCCGCCACTTCAATGGCTTTGCGCACCAGGCTGAACCCGTTGCTGTGCACGCCGCTGGACGGCAGGCCCATGACAACGTGGCCGGGCTGCACGGCGCTGCCGTCGATCATGCGCGCGCGCTCCACAGCGCCCACGCAGAACCCGGCGATGTCATACTCGCCATCCGCGTAGAAACCAGGCATCTCAGCCATTTCGCCGCCGATGAGCGCGCACCCGGCCTGGATGCAGCCCTGGGCGATGCCCTTGACCACATCCGCAGCCTTGCCCGGCTCCAGGCGGCCCGTGGCCAGGTAGTCCAGAAAAAACAGGGGCCGCGCCCCGCAGCACACCACATCGTTCGCACACATGGCCACGGCGTCGATGCCCACAGTGTCGTGGATGTCCAGGGCGAACGCCAGCTTGAGTTTGGTGCCCACGCCGTCGGTGCCGGACACCATCACCGGATCTTCGAACCCTGATTCCTTGAGAGAGAACAGGCCGCCGAAGCCGCCGATGCCGGACAGCACGCCGGGGATGAATGTGGCGCGGCAGTGATCCTTGATCATATCAACGGTTTTATCGCCCGCCTGGATGTCCACGCCCGCGTCTTTGTATGTAAGTTTCTTTTTGTCGTTTGAAGTCAATTCTATTAATTGCACCCTTTTGCTTATGTCCCGATAGTGGTTCGCGCGGCCCGGGCCCGCCGTATCACAAAGCGTGCTGCTGTGCGGCCCGCTGCACAGCGGCGAATGCCTGTGCGTCCAGTTCACAGGGCAGGAACCCGAGTCCCAGCAGGCTTGCGGCAAACGCGTGAGCCGCCACTTCGGACAACGCGTGCAGGCTTTTGCGGATTTTAAAAACCCCCGCGTCGAGCACTGTCACGCGGTACTGCAAACGCGACAAACGGCCTGAACCGCGCTCCAGGTGATGGAACAGTTCGTGGGCCGTACATATATCTTTGAGCCGGTGCGCCCCGGGCGTGCCCGTACGCAGGAGTTGCTCCCGGCAGGTTTGTATCACATTGCGAAACAGCACGATTTGCGGCGGCTTGTGGTTGTAGGCCGACAAAACCGCGAACGGGCCGTGCGCGGCGATTTGCTCGGCCACGGGCACATTCAGAATGCGCGCCATGACAACCGCATCGCGCGTGCCGCAGGCTTGTACCGCGTATTCGCACATGTGCGCTCCATGGGCCAGGGCCAAATCAGCCAAAGGCGCACGGTGCGCCGCCGGAACCCTTTGCCACAGGGGGTCGCGCTCCAGGCGCGCCAACGCCTGGGCGTGCGCCACAGGCAGGCCCAAAGGGCCGTGCGGGATTCGGCTGTGCGGCACGGTGTGTGTCATGGGTCCGTCGATTTGGTCAGCGGGCCATGCCCACGCGCTGCGTGGCCTGCAACATTTTGCCTTCGCTCATGAACGATGAAGAAATCACGAGACGCGCATCGTGGAACGCCTGGATGTTGGCGGCGCCGCAAAGGCCCATGGCGGACTGCAGAGAGCCCACCAGGTTCTGAGAGCCGTCATCCACCTTGGCCGGGCCCATGAGCACATTCTCAAGCGACCCGCGCACGCCCACGCGCACCAGGGTGCCGCGCGGAAGCGAGGGATGGGATGTGGCCATGCCCCAGTGGTGGCCCTGGCCCGGCGCTTCTTCAGTGCCGGCAAAAGGCGAACCAAGCATGACTCCGTCCGCACCCGAGGCGAAGGCCTTGCAGATCTCCCCGCCCTTGCGCATGCCGCCGTCCGTGATAACCGCGACGCGGCGTCCCGATTCCTTCTCGTAATCGTTGCGCGCCTGCGCCACTTCCAGGGTGGCCGTGATCTGGGGCACGCCAATGCCCACCACGCCGCGCGTTGTGCATGCGGCCCCTGGCCCGATACCAACCAGGATGCCCGCGGTTCCAGCGCGCATGAGATCCAATGCCACGTCGTAGCTCACGCAGTTGCCCACGATTACGGGCAGTTCGAAAGATTTGCAGAATTTCGCCAGATCCAGCACCTTATGCTTGCTGGACACGTGCTTGACCGATGTCACCGTGGACTGGATGAAGAACAGATCCGCTCCCGCATCCCGGGCCATGGCGCCGAAATGCTCGGCATCCTGGGGAATCGAGGACACGGCCGCTAAAACGCCGCCTTCCTTGATTTCCTTGACCCGGCGCGCCACCAATTCTTCCTTGATGGGCTCGAGGTACAGGCTCTGGATAACCTTGGTGGTCTCCTCGGGGGCGCTGTTAAGCACCTTCCTGATGACACTCTGCGGATCTTCGTAACGCGTCTGCAGCCCGTGCAGGTTAAGCACGGCCAGACCGCCCAGTTTGCCCATGGCGTGTGCGAACTTCACGTCAACCACACCATCCATGGCCGATGCTATGACCGGCACTGTGAATTTGTGGCCGCCCAGTTCCATTCCCACATCACATTCATCAGGATCCCGGGTTTCACGCGACGGAACGATGGACACATCGTCAAATCCGAAAGCGTATTGCAGTGTTTTGTAACCGACTGTTATATCCATAATAGGTTAAGTATAATAAACAAGAACCGGGTATTTGTCAATATACAGTCCCGATCCAATTAAAAATCAAGATGGTTACGGGATTATTTTTATATTTTGCATTTTTTTGCGACAAACATGACATAATCCCCACTTATCTCCCGTTGTTCAGTTTTTCTGACACTGTACGCAGGATCAATTGTGGATTTAAAATCTGCGTTATTAGGGTTATTCACAGAGTTTTCAACAAATCCACAGGGTGAAATCCAGAATACAGGGTTATTTTGTGGAAAACGTAACACTAATTATCAACAATTCCAAATATGCACAAGTTTGGCCGTTGATAATGGCACTTCAACCAACAAGCAATTGTTTTTATTTATAGAGTCATAGCCGGCTTAGGGGAAAGTGGCGTATTTGTCTTGTTGAGTAAATAATTATGGTATCCCGCGCACGCGACCATGGCCGCATTATCCGTGCAAAGGGAAATCGGGGGGCAAAAAAACGGCAGGCCGCTCTTGCGCGCCAGCGTCTCCAGATTTGCGCGCAGCACTTTGTTCGCGGCAACGCCCCCGCACAGCAGAAGCGATGCAGCACCCTGCTCGCGCGCTGCTCTTATGGCTTTGCGGGACAACACATCCACGGCCGCATCCTGGAACTCAGCGGCCATGTCCGGCACACTTACAGCCCTGCCCTCTTTTTCCAGATTTTTGAGGGCCGTAACCACCGCAGTCTTTAACCCACTGAAACTGAAATCCAGGGACTTGTCATGAATCATGGGCCGGGGCAGCGAATACTGCCCTGCTCCCGCGGATTCCGCTGCTTGTGAAATTGCCGGTCCGCCAGGATAGGGCAATCCAAGCAACCTTGCGACCTTATCAAACGCTTCTCCAGCCGCATCATCGCGCGTTGCGCTTAACATTTCATACTCACCAAATGATTTCATAAGCAATAATTCAGTGTGTCCTCCTGATACTAACAGACATACTGCAGGTAATTTAGGAACTGAATCGGACAGAAAATTAGACAGTATATGCGCTTCAAGATGATTGACACCGACAACTGGCTTATGCAAAACAGATCCCATTGTGCTCGCACATGAGACGCCAACCACGAGGCTTACCATCAATCCGGGTCCAGATGTTATAGCAATTAAGTCAATATCTTCATATTGAAGTGCTGCTTTATCGATTGCATCCTCTATCATTATATTGATAATTTCCGTATGCATTCTGGCCGCAAGCTCAGGTACAATACCACCAAATTTAGCGTGCGCCTTGACCTGGGAAGATATAACACTTGACATAATTTCCCGACCATCGCGGACTATGGCAACGGCTGTTTCATCGCAGGAAGATTCGATTCCAAGTACTATCATCTGGGTGTTTCCACTCTCTTAATCCGGCTTCTGCCCCAATTTGCCATGCTTGCAGGGGAATTATTGTAACGCACAACTTTGAAACGGTTATGTTTAATATTTTTCGCTTATGGCTATAACTATTATTACATATTCTTGTATATGCATATTACTGCCACCTATTTTCTGGTGAGCGTGTTTGTTCTAGGCAAACCCATTTTCAGCACAGTGAAATAAGCATCCGGGGTGGCTTCGCATTCAAACAGGCGGCGCCACGGCAGTTTCACACCTTTCAGCCTAATGCTGGAAAAAACAACAGAGTCAATTCCTGAAAAACAGGTGCTTATAGTTCTGTTCAATATATTTTTATGGGATAAATTATTCCAATATTCAATCATCATACGATTTAACGTCTCATTCACTAAGCTTGTATTGTCTATACTATGCGGATTAATCACATCTTTAACGAGATCATTTCTAACGCGTGACTGATAGATATCATCATCAAGCAGGCGGGATAGAAGCATATGAATATGGTTACTAATAGTATCTTTACTATATTCAATTATTTTGTTTGATAACAA
>Ga0351973_1150_pt1 | contig 17204 bp, 19 predicted proteins | sample BONcelFGM3001E14_FD_206745 | JGI IMG/M metagenome (GOLD analysis project Ga0351973, IMG submission 206745) | Enriched cells from coal bed in the Powder River Basin, Montana, United States - BONCAT cells FGM rep3 HSBNCT.FGM.300.1.E14 ...
CGCATTTTCGAGATGCAATTGGATGACCGCGGCGGGCTGTCCTGCGGGCAGAGCGACGGGCGGGCCAAACGCCACCAGGGCTTCCGGCGAGCGCTCTTGCCACCAAACGAACTCCAAGGCGAGGGGAATGAACCGCACCTCCGGCAGTCGCGCGGCGAGGTGGCCCAGTCCGGCTTCAAAGCGCACCGGGCGTTCCCTGACATCGGTGAAGCGGCCCTGCGGCGTCAGCCACAGCGCATGATCCTGCCGGCTCAGAATGGCTCCCGCAGTGCGCAGAAACCTCCGTGCCCCGCCGGGGGAACCCCTTTCGAGGGGGAAGAATCCGAGGCGTTTCAGGATTCCGTATTTTTGCAAGGCCCCTGCATCCATAGGCCCGAAGGAATGCTGCCGGGGAAAAAACGTGCGGGCGAGGTGGAGAGACACCAGCGGATCCCACCACCCAGGGTGATTGAGATAGAAAACCGACGGTGCGCCAGTTTCTTCCGGCGGCAGCGCCCCCTTGAGCAGCCTGACCGCATTGAAGTGTCGGCGCAGATAACCGCTGACATACCACGCGAACCAGCGGCACAGCCGAGGGGAAATGGTGGGAACAGCTTCCTCTGCGTCGGACGGGTTCATACCGGGTCCTGGAAGGCCGCGGCAAGGTCCGCGCCGGCGGCAGGGGTTGCCGGGATGTTTGCCGCCATCGACGGCCGGGGCTGGATCACCGAGGCATCCACGCCGAGATCATTGAGCAGATGGGTGGCCGTGATGCGGGCTCCTTCGAAAATCACGGGCAATCCGCTCCCTGGGTGCGTTCCGCCTCCAACGAGATACACACCCTCCACATCTTCAAACCGGTTCCGCGGGCGCAGGTGCAGCATTTGTCCCAACGTGTGCGCCAAGTTGAAAGTGGCACCATGCTCAATCTCGTAGGACGAATCCCAGTCCGCCGGAGTCACCATTTTTTCAAAACGGATGCGCTCCTCGACTCCTGTATAGCCGGCCTTCGCGATGTGGCGCAGGGCCAGAGCCCGGTAACTGGCCTTTTCCTTTTCCCAGTCGATGTTAGGATGCTGATGGGAAACCGGCAGGAGGACGTACAAGGTGCTGTGGCCCGCCGGGGCGAGCGATGGATCCGTGACGCAGGCGTTTTGCACGTAGAAGCTGGGTTCGGCACTCAGCACGTGTTGGTTTTCGATCTCATCCAAATTCCGCACGTAGTCACTGGAGATGTGGATCGTGTGATGGGGCAAATCGTATTTCCCTTCGATGCCCAGATAGAGCATGAAGGTGGAGCAGGAAAATTTCTTTTTCGCCAGCTTCCGGTTAGTCCAGCGTCGGCGCAGCCGGTCCGGCACGAAGCGTTTCATGGCGCGGGCAAAGTCGGCGTTGATGACCACGGCAGAAGCTGCGTGGTTTTCATTTTGAGTGCGGACTGCCGTCGCCCGGCGTCCCTCAAAGGTGATCTCCTCCACTTCCTCACCAAGGCAAATCTCCACCCCCAGCCGCCGCGCCACCCGCGCCATGGCTTCCGTCACCGCAGCACATCCGCCAATGGGATGCCAGACGCCGTGTTCATATTCCAGGAAGCTGAGAATGCTAAACAGGCTGGGGCACCGGAAGGGCGACATGCCCAGATATTTGGACTGAAAGCAAAACGCCAGCCGCACCCGCTCGTCGGAAAAGAAACGCTTCAGATAAGTATCCACCGACTGATGCGGCCGCAGCATCGGCATCATCCGCAGCAGGTGGGGCTTCAGGAGGGAGCGCCAACTGTCGAATGACGACTGGAGAAATGGCTCCATCAGATGGAGCTTTTGGCGGTTCTCGGTCATAAAACGCCGGAAGCCTAAAACATCCGCCGGGGCCAGTTCACCAATCTGACGCTCCATTTCCGCCAGGTCCGGGCTGCATTCCAGATGCCCTCCGGCTCCGAACTCAATCCGGTATTGAGGATCAAGCCTGACCATCTCGACCTCCTCGCGCAGAGACGTGCCGGCCATGTGGAAGATCTTGTCCAAAACCTGCGGGTAGAGGAAAAACGTCGGCCCCAGATCGAAGCGGTATCCTGCGGACTCGATCGAAGAAGTCCGCCCGCCGACAGTTGGCAGGCGTTCCAGCACTTTTACCTTTTGCCCCGCCGCGGCGAGGAGGATGGCGCCGGCCAGTCCTCCAGGACCGGCTCCAATAACGACGATTTTTTTATCCATGCAAAATCTTATACGTCCCATCCTGTATGGTCAGGAATGGATTCTGCAAGGACAAGTCAAGATTCAACGGCGGCAGGCAGCAGATCCGGCCGCATCCCGAACGCCTTGCGCAGGGCGGTGCGCGCCGCGTGGCAGCCGCACCTGCCGTGGACGCCAGCTCCGGGCTGGGTGGCGCTGGAGCAATGGAAGAGCTTCGGATCGGCGTGGTGTAGGAACTCCAGCGGGTGCTGCGTTGGGTCTCTTTGCCGCGGTGGGCTTCTTCTTTTCTCTCTTGGTCGGTTCGCCGCGACCTGCAGGTGGTGTCCATTCGGCGGGTTTGGGATTGGCGACGGTCAGCCATACCCCTCTCTCCCAGGCTCTGATGTACGTCCGGGCGGGTGCGGCGCGCGGGGAGCGGGGAGCGGAAGGGATTTGCCGGCCAGTTGGACCACTCGCGGATTGACGGCCCAATTTCGAGATTCCCGCGGGCCTCTCAAGCAGCCTCAGTGGCGGGGACATCCTCAAAATCGCATTGAACGCGATTCATGCGGGGAGCGCGGATGCGGACCTGGAGAAGTTTCGGATCATGCAGGCGATGGGTGCAGAAAGTGTTGGGAGAAGCGTTCCCGACCTCAGTCGGTGCTCCCGACGACCTTCCTTGAAGCAGGGAGGCGTCTCTCTTGCGCTCAGACGCCGAGACCCGGCTAAGAGGCAACCTCGCCATTCCAAGGCGATGAGGTCAGCGGGAGCCAGGTTGAAGGTGATGCTGCCCGTAAATGGCGCAAAGAAGCCGCTGTTCCTCACGGCCGCCATCACGCGGTCCCGCGCCTCTTTCACCGCCGTGTCCGGCAACCCCACGATGCCCACGCGAAACGGCTGCGCATAGGCCTCATGGCACTCGATCTCCACCTCAATGGCGTTCACGCCCAACAGGGTGGCAGAGTGGGTGCGGATGATCATGGGTGATGCAGGCTAGGGAGAAGCCACCGGACTGCAAGGACGAACACAGCCGTCCTGCCCAATGGAGGCGGTGAGAGTCCGGGGAAGCCGGATTCCTACCGAAAATGTCGGGCTGACACCATACCTCTAAAAAAAGGCCCCCCTTTGAGAATTCCTTGCATTGGGTGTTGGACGTGACGTTTGGTGAAGACACGAGCCGGGCCCGGACCGGTTGCTGCACAAGCAATCTCGCGGGGTTGCGCAGGCTCGCGGCTTCCGCCATCAAACGGGAGAATCCTAACTCCAAGAAATCCATCAACATACGAAGGTTTGAAGCCGGCCTTGATCCCGCCTATCTCGAACGATTGCTCGGAGTAACTTTAGATGCGCAAGCCCTGGTTGGCACCTGAAGTGTATAGATCGTCATTGGGGAGAAGGTGCATGTGTGCGCCACGACCTCATAACCCCAGTGTTTCCCTTGGATCTCCGGATTGTTAGCCGAACCTAACGAGTTCATGTAAGGCATCACAATCACTCCAGCCTGGGTTAGAAACTCTGGCGCTTCGGAAAGAAACCGATGAATGAGCTTGCCCCGCTCGCAATTAGCGAGATTTTCCCGCCATTGTTCGATGTGTCCGTCCACGGTCCAACAGTGGCTGAACACTATCAGATCGGCATGCCCCTCTAGTCCATTGAATAGATCGCCTTCATTGACGGTCGAGTTGGCTCGACAAAAATGGGCCGCATTCGTCGTAGCATTTCTGGCCGCAGCAGGTGAGATATCACTGAGTGTTACGTAAGCAGCCCCGTGCAGGGCCATGACGATTCCCTGAATCCCAGTCCCTGTACCCATGTCGATTACGCGTTTGCCTTGAAACAGAGCCTGGTGATGAAGCAAGAACGATGCTAGGGCAAGGGCGGCTGGCCGGTCTGGCTGGCGGACGCCTTGGAGTACCCTAAACTGCCGCAACACCACATCTTCCGAGAGTATGAGATCAACAACATAGTCCTCGTGCCGGAGATATTGCGACAGCTTTCGCTGGGCAACTTTTAATTCGTCGGGTTGCAACGGCATTGGTCGAATCGAAGTTGAATTTACATGAAAAACTCTTCACCTTCGGGCGAAAGTTGGATTTTCTCACTACCGCTCATGAACCTAAACATCCCGTCAAAGTACACCGGGAGTTTGGGGACGAATTGCCTAAAATAGTGATGGAAATTCTCCATCTACAAGCGAATACTATCCTTGAAATTAGGTTCGCAGCAAGCGCCAACAAATAGATTCAGCTTTCGGATCCCATGTACTCTAGCGTTTTCATAAGCTATGGAGGGCCAGACGAATCCTTCGCGAGGCGCATCAATGCCGCCCTGATTGCCGTCGGCGTCAAAACATGGTTTTTTAAACATGATGCGCTGCCGGGGCAGAAACTTCATGAAGTCATGCGCCGAGGAGTGCAGGAACATGATAGAGTCCTGCTCATTTGCTCAAAAAACTCTTTGGCGAGACCGGGGGTGACCAACGAAATAGAAAAAGTTTTAGAAAGAGAAGCACGAGAAGGCGGAAGCGCCATCCTCATCCCAATCACGATCGACGACTACCTCTTTAATGGTTGGTGGCCTACAGATGTCAGAGAAGCGACGCTCAAGCAAGAAATCACTAACCGCGTTGTTGCAGACTATAGAAATGCCGAGGCTTCACCCATTGAATTTGAAAATGCGATGGCGCGAGTCGTCAACAGTGTTCTAATCAGGCCCTAAAGTCGGAGAGTAAATCCCAATCAATGGACCGCCTTGTCGACTGTTCATACATCACTGGAGCTGCCGCATGCCTGGAAGGCAACGCTACTCATATCGATGACCTCACCTCGCTCTTGCGCCTCGCCGGTGAGATCCTCCTCGTGGATAGTATCCACTTCACGGCTGATCCATCAGGGCCAGTGTATAAGCCAGCCATGGCAGCAGTAGAACAACTCACCGAGGCGATCGGCGAGAAAAAGCTGTTTCAACATTTTACTGTGGATTCGCTCAACTATGAAGATGCATGCAATAAGGCAGCGCAGCAGTTAGCTGCGGACCTTGACTATCTGCCCCCCAGACAGGCTTCACTAGGGCGAATTTCCCCGAGATTTGAAGGTCATTCCGATGATCCGGATAGTTTCTTTTTCGACACTCTTAAAAGTGGGCTGTGGACACCGCCGTCGCTGCCGTCCTTCGAACTTAAACCCGCGAATGCGGCTCGCTTTGTCCTATGCCAGCCACGAGTCTTGGATGGCCTGCGTCGCACTAATACTCTCGAAAGCTATCAGTGCAGCGCAGATTTTTTAAGGCTGACAGCTTTTGCGCGAACTCTAATCTATAATCAGATTGCCACTCAGCTAGGCGCTACCTATTTGCCATCAACAGGAAGAACAAAGCTCCTACCCGACATCAGAAGTGCGCTGGCCGATGAGTTTGAGAACGTGAGCCTAAGAACTCTCCATGAATCGACTGCAAAGTTGTCGCTGATTACGGCCATAGATGCAATCGTTCGTATCGCCCGGGGTGATCCATCGGCCATACTCCGCAAGGCGTGGGAGACACGCCCCTCGCTTCGACCAGTTCGGCAATTGCTCCAACTGCGCGGCAGAGGCGATGCTATTGCAATGGGCGGATTTAAAGCCGACCTCAGGACTAAAATCCTTTTCGAAGAGTACGATGAAGCCCTCTACGACAAGGATACTTTTCAACTTCTAGATTGGATGAAAGTGAAAATCAGCACTTTCATCCTACCATTCCTCACTCAGCATTCGGTTGAGAGCCGTACGTGGCTCAAAACCCGGCAAGCAAAGGCGCGATCCAGGCGGTTTGCAGTCCTAATAGCTGAGTCCCAGGTCTTTCGCAAACAGCCTGTATATAATTATCTAATTCATAGATCTGGACTGTCAGGGCCAAATCGTAGCCTTTCCACCGACGGAGTGGTCAGGCTGAACGACACGTTCATAGTTCACTCTCTAAAGGACTCATCAGCCGCCCTCATACTTGAAGCCGAGTTGCTGGCTCGAGGCGTCACCATTCACCTGAGTCCCATTGCCGACCTATCGAATCCGGCAAACCAAGTGGACTTGGTGGCCTGTATGGACGCTCATAGACACGTCGCGGTCATTTGTTCCGAAACCGCTCTGAACGATCCTTTTTTTATCTTTGTGATTGAAGCAGTGCTATCAAGAGAGGCGCGGGAGGGCGGTCAAAGCGTCTTAGTTCCCATAGCAATTGACGACTACCTCCCAACGCGCTGGACACCCTCCGACAGACGCCTCAAATTCTTAAGGCAGGCTCTCAATGACCGGGTGATTTGTGAGCTAAACACACTAGCAACTGAGGAGTCCAAAGCTAGTCGGCTAGATAATTTAGCCAAGGCTCTTAAAATTGCAAAAGTTCGATAGATAGATGTGTACCGCTAAAACTCTTCGATTAATCGTCGTCGCAGGAACTCCGGGGACTGGGAAGACCACGGTCGCGAAGCGAATCGCTTTCAAAACTTGTTCGGAGTTGATTGAGTCCGACAAGTACTGGGAGGAATTGTTTCCCGACCCGCGATACTCTGCGAGCGAGAGCATGGCTGTGTTTGAATGTGTTGCGAAGAACGTTGAAGCCCGCTTACAGCGGGGAGAAAGCATTATTGCCGATGGAGTCTTCGCGTCCCGCTCGCGAATCGAGTTGCTCAACACCTTGGCCTGTAGATATCACGCGAATTTCCACATCGTCGTTTTGCACTCAAGCTGGGACGATGCTTTGGCTAGAATGCAATTGAGAATGGCTGCTTCAGGGCGAGCACTCACCCCAAAGGACCGCTGGTTTGCGCTGAAGGCCAAACTTGAGGAATGGATTGGTGAGTACAGACCACTCACCATAGATACAACTCACTGCTCTGTTGAGGACATTATGAACTCCGTCTGGGACGCTCTGGCACAAAACCCGCGAGCTCATGACTAACTCGTATCATTTCCGACGTCGAGCCACTTTCGAGCGCGGCAATCGCCTGACGAACAAGCAGCGCATTTTCCCGGTCGTACCCCAGCACATATGTCCTGTCCCTCAACATGCGCCGAAGCCCCTTTCTTACTTGAAGAAAAGATTTTGCATTTACAACTCTGCGCAAGCTAATGCGGTCCCAAAATCGAAGTTGTTCGAGATTCGGCGAGACTGGAGAAAGAACCTGACTGAGCTCGGGACCGAGTAATCTTTCACTGTCCGACAGAAAGGTGGCCGCATGAAATGGCATTTTCAGTCGGATTACTTCAAGATCGCCTCTGGTTATGGGACCACAGATGTGAAAGTGAATACCATCCGTGGGGATATCCATTTCACCGCGAACAGGACCAAATCCAAAACTGAAGTCTATGGGAGTCCTTGGATGCTCAGCTTTCATCCTCGTAAAAATGTCCCGAAGGTGCTGTTCAAGGGAACCATCAATAGAGCGAAATGTACCATCCAACGGAATGCCCTCCGTCAAACATGTCACGAGCTTTTCAATTTGCGACTCATGTTGCGCTGTTAACTCTTCGATATTTACAATTAAAACGTCAACATCTTGAGGGCAATTGCTTCGATTGTGTGCAGCACTACCAATCAAGTACAAAGAAAAGTGAGAACTTTTCGCTTCGACGACGATCTTCGACATTGCGATAAAGTCGTCGACTAGACTTTCTCTTTCTGGTTGCTTGCCCTTGGCATGCTCAGTCATATGCGGGCTTTAAAACTAAAAGTAAACCGTCCCGAACTGGCAGTAGAGTAGAGAGCACGCTCTCGTCCATGGCGGCTTGTCGGTTGAAACGGTCCGTTGATACCTGCCATTGGGAAACCGGCTCAATCACTTTCTTCCTACCCAATGCATTATCCAACACCAAAACGCCTCCGGGATTTAGTATTCTTATCAGGGGTGCATAGAGGCGGTCAACTTCATGCTTATCCGAATCAAAAAAAATCATGTCAAAACTGTTAGAATTCTGAAGTAGCCAGTTTTCTATCTTGTCGGTGACAAAAGTTATCTGCTCTCCAACCGGATCCTGCGATAGGATCTCGGCTGCACGATTGGAGTGTTCGATGTTGATGTCGACTGTTGTAACAAGGACGTCACGAGCAGTCACAGCCATATATGCTGCAGAGTAGCCAAAAAATGTCCCGATATCAAGAATGTGCTTCGCACGCAGCATCTTGATGAGGATTTGCAGAAGACTCCCGACTAGAGGCCCTGAAATCCAATGCGCCTTCGGATGCGATTCGGCGGCTTTTCTAACACGGATACAAATTTCTGGCTCTGTTCCGCTACATGCCTCGCAATACTCGGTCACCGAATTGTCAATGAGACTAAGGGCAGTTATGGCTTTCTGGGGAGTCATAGGTCTTATTCTAAAGCAACGAGTGGTGAAGTGGTTGAGGATTTGTGTGGAAAATGCGCGTCTAGTCGAGCAAAATGTAGCAGAATTGCCCATCGATCATGGTTTGAAGTATTGGCCCGTGTAGAATGGAGCGTCAGGCAGCTATGGATAACGGCATCTCCTTTTTGCACAGGGACATCCGTCAGGAAAGCGTCCGCCACCTGAGCAACAAGATGCGGAGTTCCAGCCATCTGGGTGTGTCTGCACAATCCATGTCGATGCGAACCTCTGACATATTGCATGCAACCGTTTGCGTGACTGGCATCATCGAGCGCGCACCAGAAGGTTATCACGGAGTCTTCGGGTACGCTCCGGAAATAAGCAGCGTCTTGATGCATGGGTTTTGCCGATCCGTAGTAGGCGACTTTGAATAAGACTTGGTCTCCGTAGAAACCAACTGGCGCCGCGAGAATCCTTTGTGCGATAGACACAATGTTTGGATGCAGGCAAGCGTCTCTAATCAGCTTGCTAAACTCGCAAACATTCCTCATTTTCCGTGGCGGCGCTGGTTGAGACTGCTCGCGCGTGAACTTGAGGTCGGGTGGCGGATCAAGAAGTAATCTCGATAGTTCAGCACGGATAGTTTCAACCGTACTCGGCAAGAAGAGGTCAGTGACGTGAAGGAAACCATCGTTGTGAAAAACTGCCAGTTGTTCTGCGCTTATCATGGCTGGAAGGTTTAAAGATGCTGGTCACGATGATGATACAGGGGCAACTCACTTCCTAGACGTGAGCGCCAATGCTGGTTGGAAAATTTTACGGTTTACCAAACCTGTGTCCAGCTGTTTTCTCCATGCAAAAATGCTGAGGATTACAAAACAGGGTGATATGGTTTCTGATGATGCTATGGATGGAGCATGGCAAGGAAGGCAACGAAGGAACTCAGAGGTCTGCGGGAGCGACGGCAGAAGCGGCGCATGGAAGCTGCCAGCATGTTCGCGGAGGGGTTGAGTCGGGCCGAAGTGTCCGTGCGCCTGAGTGTCACCTGGAAGTCTGCCAATGAATGGTACAAAGCCAGGCAGACCGATGGACAGGAAGCTCTCAAGAGCAAAGGCAAGCCTGGTCCTGCACCCAAGTTTGATGATGGGCACCGGCAACGGCTGGCGGAGTTGCTGCTGCAAGGGCCGCGCAGCTTCGGTTATGACAATGACTTGTGGAGTCTGTCGCGGGTGAGGCGTGTCGTGCAGGAGCAATTGGGTGTGGCGGCCAATGAAGTGGATGTCTGGCGGCCACGGCCACCTCCATGGCCCGCTTCTCGTCCTGCTGGCCCTTCACCTCGGCGAAGTCGATGCCGTATTCCGCATGGGCGTCAAAAAACTCCGACGCCCGGCACGGCTCCGGCGCGAGGTGTTTCTCCCCTTTCAAGTACTGCACGGCCTCCCGAAGGCTCTCCAGGCCGATGACCTCGATCCCTTGCACCACACTGGCCTCAGCGGCCACTTTGCGCGGCACGAGGAGCTGGCGGCGCCCCTTGTTCCGCGCCTCCAGTGCGATGGCCAAGATGCCCCGCACGGGCCGAATCTCCCCGCCCAAGGACAGTTCCCCCACGATACAGCATTCCGCGAGCCGCTCGGGCGACAGCCCCTCCCGCCCGGCCAGAAAGGCAAGCGCCAGCGGCAGGTCGAAGGCAGGCCCCTCTTTCTTCAGATCCGCCGGAGCCAGGTTGAAGGTGATGCTGCCCGTGAACGGCGCAAAAAAGCCGCTGTTGCGCACGGCCGCCATGACACGGTCCCGCGCCTCTTTCACCGCCGTGTCCGGCAACCCCACGATACCCACGCGAAACTGCTGCGCATTGGCCTCATGGCACTCGATCTCCACCTCAATGGCGTTCACGCCCAACAGGGTGGCAGAGTGGGTGCGGATGATCATGGGTGGGCGAGGCTAGGTCAATCGAGCAAAGAGGCAAGGGCGGAACGCGGTGGTTGGGGGAACCGCAAGCGGGCACTTTCCACCCCCGAAGGGCGACCGCCGGCGAAAACTCCTAGGCCCCCGTCCGCTGCTGACAAGGCGTCCACTCGACAAAGCCCGCACAAGCACCCAGCCCCCATTCGGGCGTGTCATGATCCGCATGGCCCGCAGGTTCCGGCCTTCTATTCCCTGCCAGCACTTGCCTAGTAAATCACATCCCACCACCACTCGGAGTATGCCTGCAGCGGGTCCTCCAAAAACGTGTTCTCTTGCGCCCAGGTGTACGGCTTTCCGTATGCCAGTACCCAGTCCGGTGCCTTTAGGCTGTCAGCATGCGGCTTCGCTGTCAGAAATTGCATCGGCGGAACGCTAAGGATGTACAGGACTAACGCTGCCAGCACCACGAGCAGCCACGTTGTCGTGTGAGCTTTTTGGGTTGGCAGGTGGAACATGCGGCTTCCCTGCTTTAAAGTCCCTCAAACCACTTTTCCAGCTTTTTGCACGGCGCAAAAATGGCCATCGCAGGCAAGATGAGCCCGAAGCCACACACTGCGCCGAGCATCCAGGATTGCTGCCCGCCGATGAGTGCAAGGCTACCGCAAGTCAGAAACAGAGCGCCCAGCCCGCCTCCGCCAATGCTTCCGATGGTGCAGCTTTCCCGCAGTCAACATGTGTCGCATTGCCAGCATCTAAACTCCAGGGAAGGCGAAGCCAGCCGCTTTGAAGCATTGAGCGCGTGGCGGGCGTGCTCATCAAGTTTTCAAGAGTTCCGTTCTTCATGCCGCTGGAAAGGAGGGGACATGCAAGTACCCTCCTGAGATGAGAGAGAGCCCTTCCCCAAAATCTCACGCCGTCGTGTGGGCTGCGGTGATGGTGCTTCTGCCTGCTCTCTACCTAGCGATAACACCAGCCGTTTACGTTGTGGGAGACAGGCTTGGAGTGCCGGAGGGACTTTTGATTTTCTGGTGTTTCCCCTACGACTATCTCCAAGAAGGCTCTCTCATCTGGAGGCCGCTGAACGATTACTGGATGCTCTGGATGCAAATCGGGTACGGGCGTTAGAAGGGCTGCTCAAACTGCCCCAGCAACACCAGCAGACCGCTGTTCGGTCGGTCGCCATTACGCACCCCACCCACAAAAAACCCGCCGGCCCAGATCGGGCACGGCGGGTTTTTCAACAATGACTTTGGCGTTGGTGCCACGGCTAACTAGAAACCTAAACCGCCACGGCTGGGGGCTTGATGTCCGGGTCCGTGTTGTCCCGCACTTGGCGCTTCAGGCTGGTGCCGGTGAGCTTGGCGAACCAGAGCACGATCGGGGCGGCGACGTAGATGGAAGAGTAGGTGCCCACCAGCACGCCCACGATGATCGGCATCGAGAACTCTTTCATGGCGGGGCCACCGAAGAAGTACAGTGCGCTCATCGGCCCCAGCGTCGTCACCCCGGTGAGGAGGGTGCGGCTCAGGGTCATGGAGATGGCCTCGTTCATGATGTCGATGATCGAACCGGACCGGCTCCGGATGATTTCCCGGATTCGGTCAAACACCACGATGGTGTCGTTGATCGAGTAGCCGGCCACGGTGAGCAGCGCGCCGATGTGAATGACGGAAAGCTGCTGCCCCATGAGCATCACCACGCCCAGGGTGATCATACAGTCATGAATGAGGGCGATGATGGCCCCTACTGCGAAAGAGAGCTCGTAGAAGATGATGAGGTAGATGAAGATACAGACAATGGCGAGGCCAAAGGCCAGGGCCGACTTCGTCGCCAGTTCCTTGCCGATGACGGAGCCCACGCGGTCCGTCTGGCCGCTGCTCACCTTGTCCCCGTACTTCTGGGCCATGGCGTCGCTCACCTTGCTGCTGTCCTCGTACTCGCTGCGGATGGTGATCATCTCACCCGTAGCCGTGGTGGTTTCCTGCACATAGGCCCCGTTCACACCGGCGTCTTTCAACACCGTCTCCACCTCTGACGCAGCGATGCGCTCGCCCGAGACCTCAAAGCGGCTCAGCGAGCCCCCGCGGAAGTCGATGCCCACCGCATCTTTGCCCTTCACCGCAAATCCCACCACACTCAAGGCCGCCAGGGCAAAGGAGCCGATGATGACCGGCCGGGCGTAGTTGAGGATGTTAAACTTCCGGTCTGGAATGATCTGGGTCACCTTGATGGTCTTCAGGATGTTCGCATCCGTGAACCACTGGAACATCACCCGGGTGACGATCAGCGCACCCAGCAGGGTGCCCACGATGCCCACCGTCAGGGTGATCGCGAAGCCCTTGATCAGGCCCGTGGCCAAGTAGAAGAGAATCACCGCCGTCATCAGCGTGGTGATGTTCGCGTCAAAAATAGCGGAGAAGGCTTTCTCAAACGCCGCCTCGATCGAGGCCACCAGCGTCTTGCCCGTCTTCATTTCCTCCCGCAGGCGTTCGTAGATGAGCACGTTCGCATCCACCGCCATGCCCACGCTCAACACGATACCGGCGATCCCCGGCATGGTCAGGGTGAAGTTGAACAAGGCCATGGCCCCGAAGACCATGAGCGTATTCACCACCAGGCCGACCAAGGCGATGAGACCCGCGAAGCGGTAGTAGATAAGGAGGAAGATGGTCGTCATCACCAGGCCAGCAATCCCCGTGTAGAGCCCCTGCTTCACCGTCTGGGCACCGAAGGCGGGGGACACGCTGCTCTCCTCAATGATCTCCATTGGGTTCTCCAACGGGTTTTCCAGCGCCGTGCTCAGGCCGCGGGCCTCTTTCTCGGTAAAGTCTCCGGAAATCTGGGCACGCCCGCCTTCGATCGCCTCATTCAGATTCGGTGCCGAGATCACCACATTGTCCACCACCACGGCGAGCCTGCGGTTCACATTGGCCCGGGTCAGGTCGGCGAAGCGCTTCGCCCCTTCACTGTCAAATTCCAGATTGATGATCCAGCCCTGCACCGCATCCAGTGCTGCATAGGCATTCTTCACGTACTTGCCTTCCAGATCCGCGCGGGAGCTCACCAGGTAGCTTCCCCCGGGGATGACGGTTTTGCCGTCGGGTCCCACCTGCTCCTGGCCCGGCATCTCCGTGTAGCCGATCACCGGGGAACCCGTTGCCTTGGACTGGGCGAGCTGCATCTCACTCTCCGAATGCACCAGGCGGAACTCCAGGTGAGCCACCTGCTCGATCGTTTTCCGCACGCTCTCCACCTCCGTGGGCTGCACCCCCGGCATCTGGATCATGATGCGGTCCTCCCCCTGGGGAGCCATGAGCAGATCCTTGCCCCCCTCGGGGTTCAGCCGGCGCTCCAGAATGCCGATGGCCTGCTGAATCGAATCCTGGCTCACGGATTTGGCCGTGCCGTCATCCGCCACGCCCGGCTTGAGCTGCACCGTGAAGGAGCTGCCCCCCGCCAGGTCCATGCCCAGCTTGATATTGATCGGTTTGCCCATGAAGACGTTCCATCCGTCCACCGCCCAGAAGCAGAAGAGCGCCATGAGACCTCCCAAGAGGGTGCCGACCAGCTTTTTGCGCCGGTTGACGGTCGTGCCCAGGTAGAAAAACAGCAGGAACAGCAGGACAGCACCCCAGATAAAGGTGAGTTCAGGAGACTTTTGCATAGGGAAGCGTGATTGGGAGCGGGAATACGGTCAGCAGGCGGCCGGAGCCAGCGCCGGGAAATCGGCGGTCGGGCCGGGTGCGGGTGGAGCAGGAGGCGAAGACTACTTCTTCTCCAGATCCACCACGGCAGATCCGTCTGCCTTGGCCTTTTTGAAGGAGATGGCGGTACGGTCGAACTCGACCTTTCCTTCCGTAAACTTGACCACCACGGTCTTCTCCTTCACGGTGGCGACCACTCCGTGGGCACCGCCGATGGTGACCACCTCGTCGCCTGCGGCCAGGGCTTTTTGCAGGGCCTCCTGGTCTTTCTGCTTCTTGCGCTGGGGGCGGATGAGGATGAAATACATCATCACCATCATGAGGATCATGAAAACCATGGGATTGCCAAAGAGGCCCCCTGGTTGGCCGGCGGGTGCGGCGGCTTGGGCGATGAGGATCGTATTGGCAAAGGTCATGATTCCGTATGGGTTTGGTATTTGGCAGTAAACTCGGCCCGAAACTCGTGGAAGTAACCGCCCTCGATGGCGGTACGGGCGCGCGACATGAGGGACAGGTAGAAATGCAGATTGTGGAGGGAAATCAACCGTAATCCCAGGATTTCCCCCGCCTTGAGCAGGTGGCGGATGTAGGCCCGGCTAAAACCCTGGCACAAAGGGTGCGTGTCCTCGCTGACGGGGCGGAAGTCCTTGGTAAACGAGGCGTTCTTCAGGTTGAGGGTGCCTTCGTCGGTAAAGGCGGTGCTGTGGCGCGCCAGCCGGGTCGGCAGTACGCAGTCAAACATATCGATCCCCCGGGCCACCATCTCGATCATCTGGGGAGGGGTGCCCAGGCCCATGGCGTAGCGCGGCTTCTCCATCGGGAGGTGCGGGATGCTGTTTTCCACCGCGGCCATCATCTCCGGCTCCGGCTCGCCCACGCTCACCCCGCCTACGGCATACCCGTCGAAGCCGATCCCTACCAGCTCCCGGGCCGACTTGGCGCGCAGCTCGGGGTAGCTGGAACCCTGCACAATGCCAAAGTGGAGCTGCGGCTTCCCGTTGGTCATCGGCTGGTGCTTGTCCACCCACTCCCGGCAGCGCTTCGCCCACCGCAGGGTCAGGTCGAGGCTTTTCGCCGCATAGGCCGCATCGCAGGGGTGCGGCGGGCATTCGTCAAAGAGCATGGCGATGTCCGACCCCAGCGTCGCCTGGATCTCCATCGCGCTCTCCGGCCCCAGCATCATGGGGGAGCCGTCCACGTGGTTCTGGAAGTGCACCCCCTCTTCCTTGATTTTGCGCAGCTTCCCCAGGGAGAAGACTTGAAAGCCCCCCGAGTCCGTCAGGATGGGGTGCTGCCAGTTGGCGAAGGCATGCAAGCCCCCCGCCTCCTTCATGACCTCCATCCCCGGCCGGACCGCCAGGTGATAGGTATTGCCTAATATGATCTGCGCGCCGATGGCCTCCAGCTCCTGGGGATGCACCGTCTTCACCGAGCCCTGCGTCCCCACCGGCATGAACACAGGCGTCTCGATCACCCCATGGGGGGTGACCAACCGGCCGCGCCGGGCCAGGCTGTGGGGATCAGTGCCGAGAAGGGTGAACATGCGGGCGCACAGGCTGGCAAGTTAGCTGCCCGACGCAACCAGTAAAAACAGGCCTCCCCTGCGGTCCCAGCCGCCCCTGTCCCTCCCTATGAAGCCGAAATCGCTTCCTCCCGCTCCCAGCGACCCCCTCTTCCTGACCGCTGCGGCCCCACCCCAGATACCCACCAGCAGGCGGAAGTCTGCTAGCAGACAGGCTACTGCGTGAAGGCATCACCGCCAGTGCAGATTCCACTTCAAAGTGCAACGGGGTCGGCACCAAAATCTGGAGGCAATTTGATGGGCTTGCGGATGAAGTCGGCCAAAGAATTTGGCACAAGACCGCCAGCAGACTGGCTTGTGCTGTCAGAGGCCCCGGCATTTTTTGCAGAACGACCCCAAGCTCAGCGATTGTGGTGCACGGCGCAGCCCATGCGGGAAGGCGGCGGGGGCAGGATGGGCGTAGGCGGCGGGATGGCAAGCAGCAGCCAGCGTGACGCGCGGAGCAGTTGGCTGCAGCGCATTGTTGTCATGGGCGCGTGCTAGTCGGCGAACGTCAGAGTGCTGCCACTGGCTGCCTGAGGACGCGCTCCGACTTCAAGGTTGATGGTTGAATTGTCATGACGGTTTCGACTCGTGGAGGGCAGCCTTTTGGTAGCCACGCCTTGTTCTCCTTCTTCATTTTGGTAGATTGAAGGTTCGAAGCGCCTCCTCGGCCATCTCCCGAATCAGAGGGCGTTGCGGTCCGCCCATCCCACCTGTCTCAAACAGTTCGGTCGAGCTGAGGTAATCCTGTATGAAATCGGTTCCAATGATTGGGAGCAGCCGTTCACCCTCGGAAGCAACTGAGAAATCGTCGGTGCCCTTCATGGACTCGACCAATGAAGTCACGTCCTGCTGATCGAACGCTCCGCAAGAATGAAGTGCCAAACCAATCCTGAGGTCGCTCTTCGCCAAAGCGCGATGCGAAATCCGTAATCGAAGCGCCTCGGCTATCGAGCTAAGCTCAGACTCGCAGATCGGCCGGTTCGTGGGTTCGGCTAGGTAAGCGTCGATCCGGAAGGCCGCAACTCTGCTCGCGCCGCTATCGCCCGAGCGATACTGATTCAGTAAGTCCTGAGAATACCTTGTCGTCTTCCTGGCGTCATCAAAGGACAGGCCAACCTTCCGCTTTGATGCGGCGATCCGCTCTCGCATGATCTGGATTTGGTCTTCGTCCATTCTTGAGGAGAACTTCTAGCTCATCCAGGGCGGGGATGGAAGCCCGAATTCAAACAGGAGCGTTGTCCGCCGTTGGATGGAGCGTCTTGTTGGGCGGATTCTTTCTAGAAATCGTCTGCTGAAATACTGCTTGTGCTAAGGTTGCCATCACGAACCTTATAGAGTGTTACTGTATATCCACTGTATTGGCTGCCATCGAACGAAAATGTGAAATTGCGGTCTGCTTTGCTATACTGAGTATCAGGACCGAATAGATGAGTATATCCATACCAGCGATCCCCTGATGCATACTTTACTACATATGTTCCAAGAGGCACATCGATCTCTTCAGTCTGTCCGCCACGCACGAACACAGATAAAACAGGTCTGCCGGTAGTAACGTCATCGA
>Ga0351973_1154_pt1 | contig 16663 bp, 11 predicted proteins | sample BONcelFGM3001E14_FD_206745 | JGI IMG/M metagenome (GOLD analysis project Ga0351973, IMG submission 206745) | Enriched cells from coal bed in the Powder River Basin, Montana, United States - BONCAT cells FGM rep3 HSBNCT.FGM.300.1.E14 ...
GGTTGAAAGGGTCCATCTTGCCCCGCTCGATCCTGGACTGAAAGCCTTTTTTCAGACTCGCGCCGAACTAAGGAACTTCCTCACCGCGGGCAGGCTTGCAACCGGCAGCACATCCGCCGGGCAGCTCGAAGGTTTTCTGCTTCCGGGAGGGTTTCACTCGACAGACGAGATCACCGACGCCACCAGGAAGAACCGTCTTCCCGAGGCGCTTGGGGAAACGACGGGACTCGAGGCTCCCGCGTCGGCACTGAAGGAAGCCCTCGACGGCGGCTCATTCCTCCCCTTTCAACGGGAAAGCGACAGGGTCTGTCTCAGCCTTCTCGCCGAGCTGGCCGCCAGACCCTTCGGACCCGGTCTGCTCTTCTCCTACGTTCTCCGAAGGGAGTTCGAGGCCTTGCACCTGAACCTTGTCACCGCCGCCCGCAAGGCGGACATGAATACCGCGAAGCTGCTTGCGCGGCTTCCCAGGTGAATGGAGCATAGATGACCGAAGGGCGAACCGCGTTCATGGGCGACGCCGACTCGGTGCTGGGATTCAGGGCACTGGGAGTGGAGACATACTCCCCCGGTGACAGGGAGAGTATTCGCAGGACGTTTTCCCGTCTTGTGAGGGAAAAGGTCTCGGTGATCATGGTCACCGAGGACATGCTCGAGCAAGTTGAGGACATGGTGGCCGAAACCCTCGGCCTGCCCGTGCCCGCGGTCGTGGTGTTGCCCGGGGTTTCCGGCAGCCGCCACCGGGGAGAGGATGCAATAAGAACACTGATCATCAAAGCCGTTGGAGTTGATCTGATGAGCGAGGATGAATAGCCGGAGGAAACCGAATGCATCACGGAAGGATTGACAAGATAGCCGGGCCTTTGGTGGTGGCCACGGGAATGACCGAGGCCAGGATGTACGATGTGGTCTACGTTTCCGACTACCGGCTGATAGGTGAGATCATTGAGCTCAAGGGGGACAGGGCGAGCATTCAGGTCTACGAGGAAACAGCCGGGCTTAAGCCCGGTGATCCCGTGTATGAAACGGGTCTTCCCCTCTCCGTCGAGCTTGGCCCCGGGCTTCTCACATCGATCTACGACGGCATACAGAGACCACTCGACAAGGTACGCGAGCAGGCGGGTGACTGGATAGGCCGGGGCATAAACATCCCGGGCCTAGACCACGGGAAGAAGTGGGGTTTCACCCCGGAACTGAGCCCCGGAACCGCAGTGAGCGGAGGCGATGTGATCGGATCGGTCCAGGAGACCGAACTGATCCGGCACAGGGTCATGGTTCCGCCGGGCACTGCGGGTGAAGTTGAATGGGTTGCCCCGGCAGGTGACTACACGATCGATGAAGACGTGGCAAGGGTGAAACTGGCCGACGGCACATCGCGCAGCCTCACGATGCTTCAGAAGTGGCCTGTCAGAAAACCCAGGCCCATAGCGACCAAACTTGCGCCCAATGAACCCCTGATAACTGGCCAGAGAGTCGTTGACGCCTTTTTTCCAGTGGGCAAGGGTGGAACCGCCTGTGTCCCCGGACCCTTCGGAAGCGGTAAAACCGTGATTCAGCACCAGCTTGCCAAGTGGGCCGATTCCGAGGTCGTGGTCTACGTGGGCTGCGGAGAGCGCGGCAACGAGATGACCGACGTGCTCCAGGAGTTCCCTGAACTTGAGGACCCCAAGAGCGGCAAGCCCCTCATTCTCAAGACGGTTCTTGTGGCCAACACATCCAACATGCCCGTGGCAGCGCGTGAAGCAAGCGTGTACACCGGCATAACCATTGCCGAGTACTTCCGTGACATGGGTTACTCGGTCGCGCTGATGGCCGACTCCACGAGCCGCTGGGCTGAAGCCATGAGGGAGATGAGCGGCAGGCTCGAGGAGATGCCCGGCGAGGAGGGTTACCCCGCCTACCTCGGCACCCGCATAGCCGAGTTCTACGAGCGTGCCGGCAAGGTTTCGTGCCTTGGCAGCCAGGACCGCAGCGGCGCGCTGACGGTGGTCGGCGCCGTGAGCCCGGCGGGAGGCGACCTGTCCGACCCCGTCGTTCAGGCCACGCTCAGGGTGGTGAAGGTTTTCTGGAGCCTGCAGGCGAACCTTGCCTACATGCGCCACTTTCCCGCCATCGGATGGCTTGACAGCTACTCGCTTTACATCCGCAACCTCAGGGGCTACTACGACGAGACCCTTGGCCCGGGATGGGTGAAGATGGTCACAAGGTCGATGGCCCTTCTCCAGGAAGAGGCCAACCTTCAGGAGATCGCAAGGCTTGTTGGCGCCGAGTCCCTGTCACCGGAGGATCAGCTCGTTCTCTACACAAGCCGTTCACTCCGCGAGGACTTTCTTCACCAGAACGCTTTCCACCCCGTGGACACCTACGCTTCCATCGAGAAGCAGAAAGCCATGCTCGAGGTCATCATGCACACCCACGACGGCATGGGCCGCTCGCTCAAGGCGGGTGTGGCGCCCCGTGACCTTTTTGCCTTCCCCCTGAAGGAGAAGGTGGCGGGGATGCGCTACCTTCCTGAAGAGCATATCTCAGCCATCAATGAGCTTAAGGACCTTATCACCGCAGAGCTTGACTCCATGGTGGAGAAGGCCGCTCTGTAACCGGAGGTGACGACATGATCAAGGAATACACCACGACAGTTGAGATCTCCGGACCACTGATGCTGGTGGACGGAGTAACGGATGTCAGTTTTGAGGAGCTGGTCGAGATCGAGCTTCCGTCGGGAGAGATCCGCCACGGAAAGGTTCTCGAGATAGACTCAAAAAGGGCACTAGTCCAGCTTTTCGAGGGCTCGAGCGGAACCGATCTTGAGAAGTGCCGGGTCCGCTTCCTGGGCAAGGGTGTGGAGCTGGGAGTGAGCACCGAGATGCTCGGCAGGGTGTTCGACGGGCAGGGCAGGCCCCGGGCTCCCTTCGACACAGCCCCGCCCATCGTTCCCGAGAAGATGATGAACATCAACGGCGCTCCCATAAACCCGTACGCAAGGGATTACCCTGCCGAGTTCATCCAGACCGGGTTCAGCAGCATCGACGGCATCAACACCCTTGTCCGCGGGCAGAAGCTTCCGGTGTTCAGCGCCAACGGTCTTCCCCACGGCGAGGTGGCGGCGCAGATCGCCCGACAGGCCAGGGTTCTGGGAAAAGGCGAAAGCTTCGCGGTGGTTTTTGCCGCGATGGGCATCACGTTCGAGGAAGCCGACTACTTCATCCGCGACTTCAAGGCAACCGGCGCCATGGACAGGGCGGTCGTCTTCCTGAACCTCGCTGACGACCCCGCCATCGAGAGGATCTCAACACCCCGGATGGCCCTCACGGCCGCCGAGTACCTGGCTTACGAGAAGGACATGCACATCCTGGTGATCCTCACCGACATGACCAACTACTGCGACGCCCTCAGGGAGATCAGCGCCGCCCGCAAGGAGGTTCCGGGAAGAAGGGGTTACCCGGGTTATCTCTACACCGACCTTGCCTCGATATACGAGAGGGCCGGGCGCATCAAGGGCAGGAAGGGTTCCATCACACAGATCCCCATACTCACCATGCCCGAGGACGACAAGACCCACCCCATCCCCGACCTCACGGGCTACATCACCGAGGGGCAGCTCATCCTCAACCGCGAGCTGCACAAGAAGGGCATCTACCCTCCCATGGACGTGATGGAGTCACTCTCCAGACTGAAGGACAAGGGCATCGGCAAGAACAAGACACGCGAGGACCATGCCGACCTTTTCAACCAGCTCATGGCGGCCTACTCCGCCGGCAAGCAGGCCAGGGAGCTTTCGGTCATCCTTGGAGTGGCTGCGCTCAGCACGCTGGACAGGCAGTTCATGGAGTTCGCCGAGGAGTACGAGAAACGCTACATCAGCCAGGACGATCACGAGGACAGGGGTATCGAGGAAACCCTCAACCTTGGATGGGAGCTTCTGAAGCACCTGCCCAGGGAGGAGATGAAGCGTATCCGGCCCGAGTACCTCGACCGTTACTGGCCACAGGAAAAGGTCTGACATGGCGCTTCAGGTCCGGGCCACCAGAATGGAGCTGCTTCAGCTCAAGCGCAGGGTGAAACTTGCCCTCAGGGGCCACAAGCTCTTGAAGGACAAGCTTGACGAGCTGATGCGGCAGTTCAAGCTGCTGATAGCCGAGTACGGAGGCGCCAGGACCTCACTCGAGAGCGAGCTTCAAAAGGCGTATGGCCAGTTCCTCTTCGCACGGGCGGCAATGCACCGGGAAGCGATGGATGATGCCCTGGCCCACCCGGGTGCCAGGGCCGTGGTCGCCACCGACACCCGCCGCGTGATGAACCTGACCCTCCCCGTGTTCCGCGTTTCGGTTGAGGGCGCCGTGCGCAATTACGGCCTTTTCGATACGCCCCCCGAGCTGGACGAAGCGCTCGAGGTTTACCGGCATGTTCTCCCGGCCATCATAAGGCTTGCTGAGCAGGAGAAGGCCATAACCCTCATAGCGCACGAGATAGACTCGACCCGCCGCAGGGTGAACGCGCTCGAGTACGTTCTCATACCCGATTACGAGTCGGCCATATCAAGGGTGAGGCTGAAGCTTGCGGAGATGGACCGCTCCAACACCACGAGGCTCATGAAGGTGAAGGAGATGGCCGACGCGAAGCGGGAGATTGCAATTGGGGGACACAATGCTTAATTATTTATCCGGCTTTACCAACAGTAAATAATTAAGTATTGTGTCCCCCAATTAGGACGTCACCTGACGATGCTGAGGTAGCCGGGTTTCAGTACATCTGTCCAGAACAGACACCATATCTTTTCCTGCTCTGGCAGAGCGATCATCATTGGATTTGTCATTTCCTGTGAGAGGTAAACTTTTCCTGCTATACCAAGATCCCCAGTGTTCATGACTATGATTGAATCAGGATAAAACGGGTGATTGCGATAGTAGGCGAAAACATCTCCCGAGGCTTCATATATCACTGTCCTGAAGGGCAGTTCAGGCATTTCCCGGATGTCGAGTACATCAAGGCTGAAAGGATCCAGGCGATACAGGTTGTTGTTGCCCGTGCCTGACAGCACACACAGATCACCATTTGATGTTGCCACCGGATTGCATGAAACCGTGATCGGGCATGTTGCGTCTATTGCAAGTGATGCCGGGTCGAGCCTGCACAGCCCTTCGGCTCCGCCCCAGATGTAAGTGCCGTAGCCACCGAGAACCTGTCCCTGTGAAATGGTGAAGTCCAGTGTGTCCACGAAAGACATGCTGATCATGTCGAGAACAAGCGAAGTCTGGCTGCCCTCGGGGCAGAGGATCACCCTGGCATCCATTTCGCCCGCTATCATGGCGCTGCAGGTGAAATCAACCGAAAAAGTGCTGACTGTCTGCAGCGTGTTTTCATCGAGCAGAGAAATGTACTTGCCGTCGGTGTCATCGTAGGAAACAAGGACCCCGTTAAGGCTCGATACATGGCAGATCGAGCTCAGTTCATTGGCTGTCTGCCTCCTTCTGTAACCTCCTTGAATGGTATTTATTCTATTAATACCGTATGTGCATTCATAATAGGGAGGACTATATACTCTATCTCTAAAGTATAGGTAATTGCCGTTGTATGATGTTATCCAATCTCCAGTGATGGAGGGATCCACGTATTGCTGAAACAGGTACCCGAAAGAGCCGATTCTCCATGGAAGTGCACCGTTGTGCGTATACTGCACAATGTTGCTTATCGATGAATGCCCCTCGTCATCGGTGGTGGTGACCTGGAAGTAGACTGGATAATCGGGATTCGCGGAACCCACCGCAAGGGTATCACTCGCGTTGTGGAACACTCCGATTGTATCCCAGGGTGAGTAGATACCCAGGCGAACCATGACGGTGTAGCTTGAGAAGTCGGTGTCAGGGCAGGGCGACCAGTGCAGGAGGCACTGCCCCATAAGCAGGTCCTCCACCTCAAGGACTGACGGGACCGGGTAATCGCTGGTGGGTGTTGTGAAGGGTTCCTCGTTGCTCCACAGAACCGTTGAATCGGCCGTAAGCGCGCTTACGGCGTAGTAGTATGTCGTGCCCCAGGAAAGCGAGTCGGAATCCGGGAAGCTCAGAATGGCGGTGGTTCCCACTGTTCTGTAGTCAACCGCTCCTGAGGGGATGCCCGGGCTGAGAGCCCTGTGAACCGAGTAGCAGACGACCCTCTGGTTATGGGGGGGTGCCCAGGAAACGGTGACCTCGCAGTAGGGTTCCCCCTTTGCAGCGTTTCTTGTTGCCACGGTCAAAGCCGCAGCAGCGGGAGCTTCCCCAATGGAATCTCCCGTGAAAACGACGGATTCCAAGAGGAAATCTGGAAGGTCCGGTTCAGAAGGGCTGTCGCTGCAGCCTGACCAGATGAGTGTGGCAATGATGACCAGGCCTGCGGTTGTGCGAATGACCGATACGGGTACTGATGACATGACCTCTCCTTCTGTTCCACGCCCACACAATAAAATACGAGGTCTTTCATCTCAAGTCAAAAAGCAGGTAATTGGGGGACACAATACTTAATTATTTATCCGGCTTTACCAACAGTAAATAATTAAGTATTGTGTCCCCCAATTAACAGCAGTACCTGCAGGCGCTGAACGGCCTTCCATTCTTCAGCGACCTCCATTCCCGCGTGTTCTTCCATGCTTCGGCTGAAGGCGTGCGTTCTGAGGGAGCGTCGTCGCCCGTGAATGGACACGGCCTGAGAACTCCTTCCGCGTCGAGGAACAGGCAGCCCGCCAGTGGGCAGCCCGCGGTCAGGTGTTTCAGGAGAGGGGCGCCATTTTCGTCAGGAATGTAGGGGCAGTCCGGAGAGCTGAAAGCGAGGTTTTCCGTTCGTCCCACGTGATAGCCTTCGGGGTCGAAGCGGCCGAACACGGCCTTCGCGCTGTCCGCCCTGATGCTCTCAGCAAGGTCTCTGAAGGCATCGAGGTCGCCTTCGGATTGTTTCCAGACCGTGAGTAAAAGCTCAACCATGGACTGTCCGGCGCTTTTCACGGTACGGACGGCATGAAGTGCCTCGGCCATGCGATCCCGGCCCCTTATGGCTTCCCATGAGGGACCCGTTGCCGCGGGAAGTGAAAAAATCCAGCGGTCAACCCGCAGTCTTTCGTGACCGGGCCTGAAGCCGAGCCCGATGGTGCTCACGGATACCATTGAGCTGTGCCTTCCGGCGATGGCCACAAGCTCTGAAAGCCCGGCGGCCGCAAGAGGGTCCGAGTGCTTGCCTGAGAAGTGCAGGGTGACGGGTCTGCATTGGCGGCACTCAAGCCATGCCCCAAGAAGCCCCGGCTTGAGATCAACGGGATCGATTGTGGGCTTGCAGCCCCGGCAATTGCCCGTGCAGTTCTGGGTCGCCTCGACCATGAGGCCGCGGGGAAGTCCGTGTGCTGTGTTCAGCAAAGCCCTTGCAATGAGCCTTGCCGGCCAGAACAGCCCCTTCCGCTTCCAGATGTCCAGACCCGTGATCAGTGTTCTTTTCATCGCTGCCCGAAGGGGTTCTCCCGTCCGAAATCGGGGATCAGCTCATCAGGGCTCGTTTCAGGGTCCTGGATGAGCGTGTTGACAAGACCAAGTGCTTCCGCAGTTTCGACCGCCCGCCAGTACTCGGAGTGCCGGAGCTTTCTGGAGAGCAGAGGGTGTGCGCCGGCCCTGAAGAGGGGGCTGTACTGGCTCATGAGACTTACGGTTATCTCTCGGGAGATGCCCGCTATGAAACCGAGCGTCTCTTCGGTGCCCGAAAGTCCGTTCGGAAGGACCAGGTGCCTCACGCAGAGGCCCTTCCTTGCAAGACCGTCCTCTATCCTCAGAACGCCGGCCTGTCTGTACATCTCAATGACGGCGGCCCTTGAAGCCGCAACGTAACCCGGCGCAGACGAGTACCCGGCCGCGTACGTGTCATCTGCGTATTTCAGGTCGGGCAGGTATATCTCCACGAGACCGTCGAGGGTGCGAAGGGCGGAAACCGATTCGAAGGCGTTGCTGTTCCAGACCACCGGAACGGAAAGACCCCTGTTCCTGGCGATGACAATGGTCTCGCGAACCTGGGCAAGGTACTGGGTGGGCGAGACGAAGCCTACCGTGGGACAGCCCCTTTCCTGAAGCTCAAGAAGTCTGTCGGCAAGCTCCTCGGGACTGCAGATGGCGCCGTGGCTTTCATGGCTTATGGCGTGGTTCTGGCAGAACACGCAAGCCATGTTGCATCGGCTGAAGAACACGTTCCCAACGCCATGTTCGCCCGTGAGGAAAGGCTCTTCTCCCCCGTGCGCCACGATGGATGCCACCTCCATGCCGGCGCCCGCCCCACACCATCCCGTTTCACCGGCTGCGCGGTCAACCGCGCAATTCCGGGGACAGCACCCGCAGCGGACCCCCTCAGTCACCCAGCCCTTCAAGGGGGAGGTTGAGCATCTCCGTTCCCGGGAGGACGAACCTGCCGCCCTTCATCAGGAAGACCTCTCTTCCGTCGGGGTGCACGGCGCTGATGGAATCGAGGCCGCTGTACGGAAGTGTTATGTCGACATGCCTGTTCGTGTATGCCCGGTCGGGGTCGGTGGCCCTGAGGGCCGAGCGCTCGTTCTCCACTGCTACAAGGCGTTTTCCGGTGTCGGTGTCGAACCGTTCCTGGTCTTCTTCCCGGTTGTAGCATGTGTCGCCGACGGCGAAGTGTGGGCCGGTCTTTTCCAGTATCAGCACGGGCAGAAGGCCCATGATGCCATGCTTTACCCCCATGGCGTACGCGACGGTGTTGGTGCCTATGGCGAATTCGCCCAGGGGCAGGCTTTCGTGGGGGTGAAAGATGTTCTCTCTGATGTACTCCCTGCCCTTTTCCGGGTCATCGAAGTTCGAGCACGACCACTCAACTGCTTCACCGTCGCTGAAGACCATCCTCAGGTCACTGTACCTCAGCCCGTCCAGAAACGCTTCGGCAACATGGAGGACCCCGCTTGTTCCCTTCAGTACGGGCGAGGTGAAAACCTCACCAACAGGGATGTTCACCGAGGCCAGACAGTTCTCGAAAGCGGTTTCCTTCCCCGGATCGGAAAGCGGGTGAAGCATCACGGTGATGTCGGTATCATTCCCTGGAGCCCCCAGCACCCGTGCCTTCACGGCGCCGTCCATGGCGGCGATCAGTGCAGCCTGCACCGGACGGTACTCGCTGTTGGACAGGGTGTTGACCTTGACGCAGTCACGGAAGATATCGTGAAACGCCGGGCCGATCTCGGGGGAGGGGAACGATATCATGCTGAAACTCGTTTCGTGCCGGGGCAGATGGCTCTGCTGAAGGGCAACCCCGAGCTGTGTGAACCTGTTGTAAAGCGCGTTCATTTCGCGGTCAGCCCGGACCATGGACTTTCTGGGTGAGGGACTGAAGGGCTGCTCGCCGAAGAGGCCCACATGCGCAACTCCCGAGTAGGCGTGCAAGACGCCCGACAACTCATCGAAAACCTCCCGCCTCATGGCGATCTGGTTTTCCACCGTGCTCTGGTCGAGGTACAGGGCGTACTTGAAGCGGTGATCGTAGTTTGCCTGCCTGTTCGACGGCGGCCGGTGGACGGGAGCGGCGTGGGCCAACAGCCCCGCTCTGTCGAAACTTGCGCGGATGTGCCGGAAAAGCGCCTCACCGCCCATTGGCAGGCTCACGGTGACTACATTGCGGTACTTGAACGAGTCCTTACCCTCCTCCCTGAGCCCGAGGCTGTAGGCTTCGGCCAGGGTGTCCCCTATGTCCCTCAGATCGCTCTCGGGCAGGCCGAACAGAAAGGCGGCCATTTCCTCGTGAGCGCGCTCGACCTTCATGCCGTGCAGGAACAGGAACGACAGGTCGCCTCCGTGCGCGTTTTCAAAAAGGGTTCCCAGAGCGTTTTCCCGGGGATCGAACCTTCGGCGGAGCAGCCCGGTGATCTGGTCCCTGTCCGTCGACCTGTAGTACTCGCGGACAACGGTTTCCGCACCTGCAAGGCCTGCTTTTGAAAGTTCATCAAGGGCTTCAAGGAACCGTTCGATGACCCTGGTCTCATTGTGTACCGCTGCCGAGAGAAGACCGAACACATCGTATCTGAGCGCCGACAGGTGCTGGCCAGTGGCCAGGCCGAACGCCTCCGCGGCCACGTCCGGGTTAGCGAAGTCGCCTTCGTACGCATCGGAACCCAGGGGAACGTACCAGTACGCGTTGACCTCCCGCAGCCTTTCAAGGGTAAGCCCCGTCTTTAGCTCCCCCGAAAGGGTGCGGGCAAAGCTTGCCCTTTCGGCCGTATCCCGGATGAGATCCCGGAACAGCCCCTCACGTCTGGAATCATGAGTGCTCATGGTCAATCCCTTCAGCGCTGAGTATTTCCATGCCCCGGATCACTCCCGCGTACTCGCTGTTGCCTGCCAGAAGGTCCCTGTGGGTTCCCGTTGCGGCATGCCTTCCCCTGTGTATGAAGATAACCATATCGCTCTGTCTGACAGTAGCCTCCCTGTGGGTTACCACGAACGCCAGAGCCCCGTGGCCACCCTCCCTGAAGCGGCTCCAGAACTCGGCTTCCTTACCGGCGTCGAGTGCGGCCGTGCAGTCGTCCAGAAGGAGAAGTGAAGGGTTTCCAGCCAGGGCACGGGCTATGGCGACCCTCTGGCGCTGTCCGCCACTGGCTCCGGTTCCCCTTTGCCCAAGCATCTTGTCGCCCTGAAACTCGTCAGGCCTGACCCCGGCATCGGCGAGGGCCCGTTCGATGTCAATGTCACGCAACCGTTCCCGCCCGAACCTCACGTTGTCTGTCACGCTCTCACCCAGGAGAAGGGATTCCTGCGGCACGAAGCCGACGGTGTCCCTGAGGTCGACATCCTCCCGGGGGATTTCGTTCACCAGAATATGGCCCGAAGCAACGGGGAGCAGCCCGGCAAGCATCTTCAGAAGGGTGCTTTTTCCCGCACCCACCTCGCCCACCACGGCGATAACGGCCGGAGCGGCTGCTGTCAGGGTAACTCCGGATACACCTCCGCTGCCATCGTAATGAAAACCGGCACCGGTCATGGTGATCTCCGATACCTTCTCAACCTTCCGCAAATGAAGGTTGTCCGCTTTCTCGGGATAGTCCTGTATCTCCCTCTCCCTCTCCACCGAAACAAAGGCCTGACGGCTTGCGACGAAGAGGTTGGGAATGTCCATCATGGGCGCCAGCAGCATGTCGAGATAGACGTAGAAGGCGTAAAAGTCGCCCAGCCCGATGCTGCCGCGGATCACCATAAGCCCGCCCGCCAGCATCACCGTGACCTTCCCCACCTGCCCGATCAGGCTGTAGACGCCGTGAATGATCATCTCCAGCTTGGTCAGGGAAAGGTCGATCTCGAACCTCTGGTTCAGAAGCCTGTGGAGCCTGGCGGCCAGGGGTTTCTCGGCCCGGTAAGCCTTGACTATGGCTATCCCGTCAAAGGTGCTGTCCAACAGATCGTTCGTGTGGCTGGTGGCCTTGCGGCTCTCCTCCACCCTCTTGCCGATCCGGTGCTCGACCGTGTAGAAGATGAAAAGCATCACCGGAAGAGGCGCCAGGGCCAGCACGGATAGTTTCCAGCTCATGAAGATCATCACCCCGAGGCAGAACAGCAGCCTCGATGCCGATTCGAGAGCCCTGAAGAAAGCGCTGCAGGCGAACCACGCGATCCGGGGGTACTCGGTTATGTCCTCGGTGAGGCGGGTGGTCAGGTCACCCGGTCTGAAGGCGTTGAAGAACCTCCAGTCCTTCCGCATTATGGAGCGGAACACATCGTCCCTCACCCCTAGCCCGATCACGCTGTTAATGATCCCCCTGGCGCCGGGGTAGAAGCCCGCGAGAAGCCGCGCGACCGCAAGGCCCGCAAGAACAAGGATGATCCTCGTGAACTGCGAGCTTTGCGGGGTTCCCAGAACGACCCCGACGTTGTCAAGCAGGTAGCGGAAGACCAACGGAAACCCAAGGGCGACAGCGCTGGAGAGCAGCGTGAAGAAGAACAGAAGGACAAGGTACTTCCGAACGGGTCTCCAGTAACGGAATATCCACCCGCAGTTGTCACGCCACACCTGTATTCGCTCACGCACTTTCCTCACCTCCGAACTGCAGGATGAAGAGTGACGCGTAGACCCCGCCATGGCTCATGAGTTCCGCATGGGTTCCCTGTTCAACGAGAAGGCCGCCCCTGACAACGAGGATGCGGTCGGAGTGGATTATCGTGGAGAGCCTGTGGGCAACCACAAGGGCCGTCCGACCTGAAAGGGCGAGGTCGGTGGCCCTTTGCAGTTTCTTCTCAGTGCCGGGGTCAACCGAGGATGTGGCCTCATCCAGAACGAGGATGTCGGGCTTTCTGAGAACTGCCCTGGCGATGTTGACGAGCTGGCGCTGACCCATGGAGAGGTTCACCCCTCCCTCGCTTATCTCGCCGTCGAGCCCGCCCGGGATCCTCTCCAGAAGCTCGAGGGCTTCGATCTGCCCCAGCGCCTCTTCCTGCTCGGCTCTCCCCACGGAGGGATCGAAGACCGTAAGGTTCCCTGAAAGCGTGCCCGAGAAGAGGTTGACCTCCTGCAGGACCAGCCCGATCCGGCTTCTCCATGCGTCCAGGGTGAACTCCCTGATGTCGGTCCCGTCTATCGTTATCCTGCCCCGAACCGGGTGGTAGAAGCGTAGCAGCAGAGCCACCAGTGTGCTTTTGCCGCCTCCCGAATCCCCGACCAGGGCAACTGTCTCCCCCCTGTGAATGGAGAAGGAGAGTCCGCGGATGACCCACTCCTCGCCGGAGTAGCTGAACCAGACATCCTCGAACCTGATCTCGGTCCAGCCCCTTGGAAGATGCCCGGGGCCCAGGTGCCCGTCAGGCGTGAGGGTTTCGGTGTGGATAAGCTCCATAAGCCTGTCACCCGAAGCGAGTGCCCGCTGCATCTGATTGAGTGTTTCGCCGAACATCACAAGGGGCCCGAAGAGCCTACGTGTGTACTCGACGAAGAGCACCACAGTCCCCACGGTGACTGTGCCCGCAACAACACCCGGCCTTCCCGCGGTGAGGATGACGGCGACAGCCGCTATCTCGAGGGCTCCCAGAAAGCTCCAGAACCCGTAGTCCCAGATGGTGGCCCTGATCTCCCTTTTGACGAAACGCATTCCCAGACGGTGAATTCTGGTGCGGGCATACCCGGTGGTACCGAAAACCTGCATTACGGGCACCGCGCGGACGAACTCCGCCACTGAACCCGAGATCGAGGCGTAGGATTTTCGCAGGTCTCCCCACAGAACCCTCATCTTCTTCAGCACGGGGATTGAAAGAAGAGCGGCCGGGAGAACGATGAGCATCACCTTGAAGGTGATCGCAGGGTCGGCAAGCAGCATGACCACAACGGTGCCCGCCACCATGGCCGCATTCCGCAGAAGCGCCATGCTGGTCTCGCTGAAGAGCATCCGTACCCGCTCCGCGTCGCTCTCCACCCTGGCCATGAGCCTTCCCGACGGGTTTTTGTTGAAGTACGCCATGGACAGTGTCAGCACATGGTCGAAGAGCTGCCGTTTGAGGTCTCTGACCACGGAAAGACCGATCCTTGCAGCCAGCATCACCTGAAGATAGGCGAACACCATTGTCGCTCCGAAAATGCCCGCGAACACAAGCGAGTAACGGATAATGGCGCCGGAATCCCGCGAGGGGACGGCTTCATCTATCACCAGCCTGAGGATCAGCGGACCTGCAAGCTCCCCGGCGATGGCCAGAAGAAGCAGCACCACCGACAGGGCGAACTGGGGCCAGTGGGGGAGGATAAGCGGCGCGAATTTACGAAGGAGCGCCAGCGAACCGGTTCGCGCCTTGGGGTCTTCGTCTTCGAACTCTTCAATGAAGGGGGGCATGGAACAAACTCCGTTCGAACAAGGTCATGGGAAAAGGGTACAACCGAAATGGAGGGAAAAGGGCTGAACAGCCCTAGGAAAGGCGAATGCCTCCGAAAATCATGTATGTACCTCCCTGTTGAACGAGCCGGACGAAAATAGTGCCCCATTTCGAATCGTCAAGCTCAGACCGCTCCATGACGAATCCGCGGGTTTTCGTATAATCGCCCCGTCAGGCGGAAAACCCCGCCCCAAAAGCCCGGGAGGCTGCAATGCACCGAATCCGTCAGAAGTGCATCATTCCCAGCGCGGCGTTCACCATTCCCCACGCGCGAATCCGCAGTTACCACAGGTTCGAGAAGGCTCCTGAGGTCGGTGATCTGGTGTTCGGCGAGGTCAACAGCCTTGGCCAGCACAGGCTTCTCGAAAGCGTTTCCAGCAGGCTTCACGCCCTGAATGACAGGACGCACGCGATATTCGTCTTCGGGAATCGCTACGCGCCGGACTACTACGAGGCGTTCGTTCCGGATCAATGGGAGGATGAGGTCGATCTGATCGCCCAGAGCGGCATTGTCGGGAGCGCTGTTCACAGGAACGACAGGGTCGGCGACCCAACCCGTGTCAGGCTTCAGGGCTACGTTTGCGATTCGAACGGTGAGATCCTCAATACCCGCCGTGGGAACCTGCTCACGCCCCGGAGGACCATGAGGGAGGGCGGACGCAGGGCAAAGCTGATCCTGTGCGTTGGCACAAGCATGAACAGCGGGAAGAGCCATGCGGCAGCGGCGTGCTGTTACGCCCTCACCTCGGTGGGCAAAAAGGTCAGGGCCGCGAAAGTGACGGGGACTGCCTGCCACAAGGACATTCTGCTGATGCAGGACAACGGCGCCGACCATGTGGCCGACTTCACTTACCTCGGGCACCCGACAACTTACATGCTTTCGGAGCTTGAACTGATGAACATCTTCACCACCATCGACCTCAAGTACGGCAACAACCCGGCCAACTACCTTGTTGTCGAGTTCGCCGACGGCATCCTTCAGAGGGAAACCGCCATGCTTCTTCAGAACCCTCTGGTGCTCAGCAGGATACACAAGGTTGTGTTCTGCGCCCAGGACGCCTTCGGCGCCATCGGTGGCGTCAGGGTTCTGAAGGAGAGGTTCGGGCTCGTCCCCGCGGCCATCAGCGGCGTCTGTTCAAGCTCTCCCCTGGCGCTCCGGGAGCTGTCCGAGTTCACCGACATCCCCATCCTCTTCAGCGCGCAAAGGGATTACAAGGCCATCTACGGTCTGATCATGTAGAAACTGACCTGACCCGGGGGGTTACCGAAAATCCCGAAGGCTTTCGTGAATGCCCTTGAGCATCTCGAACCAGTATGCAAGCCCAGCCTCTTCAGGGTCATCCTGGAAGCGCCGGACCCATAGCGGCAGTTCCGGATGCTGATCGCCCTCAACCTCGAGCCGCCTTTTCATGCAGGACAGGATGAACTCGAAGTTCCGCTGGCTCTCCCAGAAAACCGATGCGTTCCGGCTGTTAATGCGACTGGCGGTCACGGAGATATTTTTCAGGAAAGCTTCCCCGGCCTTGTAGAGGTGTTCGATTACACGGGGACCCATTTCCTCAGCCCATCCCCTGTGGAAACGGCAGATCCCCAGATTGTCGCAGACAAGTTCCTTCTTCAGCCGGTCCGCGCATGCCCGCCCAAGCTCCCGGGGTGGAAGGAATTCGTAGCCGTAGAGCATGTAGTACTTCCCGGTGATGGCCATCGGGGCCATTACGCCGGGGGTCCAGTACTGGTTGGGCACCATCCAGCCTTTCCTTCCAAAGGGCACAACGACAAATCTGTCAAGGATGTTGTCACCCTTTGTCTTATGGATCCGTCTCGCCCACTTTCTAGCACCCTCTGACATGTCCAGGATGCCCCGGCTTTCAATGATGCTTTCAAGAAGCTCAACACCCAGCCGGGCGTTGCTCATCGAATCGTCCACCAGGTCAAAGGCATCCGTGTTCCAGCGCGGTCTGTCCGTTACGCCCAACTCCCCAGGGGTCAGCCGCCCCTGATCCATCAGGTCCATCAGCCAGGAGACCACCCCCCCCGCCGAGATGGCGTCGAACCCAAGGGAATCGCAGCGGCTGCAGAGCAGCTCGGCTCCACGCTGATCGAAGACTCCGCAAAGGGGTCCAAGCGCCTGGTAAGGTTCGTAGTCCTTCTTGAAACGGCCGTTCATCTTCTTGCATACCGCGGCGCAGGGCTCACCGCAGGTGAACTGCTGACGGCCTTCGATGGTCTCTTCGTTGAACTGCCTCAGGTAGTGGTTCAGAATGAACTCACGGTGCAGTTTCTGCCGCCGGTCCTCGGTCCACTCCATGGTACGGTAGTTGAAGGCCATCATCCTTCCGCCCATCCCGGCGTAGTTCACCCCGAAGGTACCGCCCGTTTCCAGCCCCGGGTCATACCTGTACTTCGTGGTCGTCTCCAGGTCCATCACCGCCAGCTTTTTCCGGTATCTCTCCTCGAACCACTCATCCGCCACTGTCCGGTCCCGGAAGTCCTGATCCACAACCGTGCCTCCGTATATCACCGCCGCCACCCCATGGTCCTGAAGCATTTTCGAGCCCAGGCCACCGCGGCCGGCCCACGTCTCCACATCGGACGGCTTTCCCTCAAGATACGGGGCTGAACAGATGGCTCCGAAGTCGGTGAACCGAGAGGCGGGGCCGGTGGCAAGGATTCGGGGATCATTGGAGTAACGGCCGCTCAGTTGGTCGTGAACCCAGTCCAACATAGCGTGGGTTCCAAGGCGACCCGAGTTCCAGATCCGACGGGCATCCACCGGCAGAAGCTCCACCTGGATCTCCTCGCCGTGA
>Ga0351973_1157_pt1 | contig 16493 bp, 16 predicted proteins | sample BONcelFGM3001E14_FD_206745 | JGI IMG/M metagenome (GOLD analysis project Ga0351973, IMG submission 206745) | Enriched cells from coal bed in the Powder River Basin, Montana, United States - BONCAT cells FGM rep3 HSBNCT.FGM.300.1.E14 ...
CCGTGCGCGGTTGCCGCTTCAATATCCACACCCTCCAGAGGCCCACGCCCCATTGCTGCACCAGCCGCAGTTTTTTTGCTTTGGGAAACAGGGGCTTTCCGATCAAGAAATGGTGAGGATGAGTACGTCCGCCTGGTGTATGTGCCGGTCGAGCACGCTGCTTTCAATCATTTCCACACAAGCCTGCGGAAGGGCTTTCTACAAGTGTTCAAGGATTCCTTTAAACTGCGTGTTGGCGATTATTACATGCAGGTGCTGGCTTTTGCATTACATGGGCTTCAGGCAGTCCATTCCAGGCCTATGCGTTTCACAAATCGTCGGGGAATTTCATGCCATCGTAATCTTCATGGTTCAGGGGCAAATCAAAGATTGGCCGGCGCTCGTATTCCCTGTCGTATATATTGGGAAATGAATCATACAGAAGCGGCTTGTAATGCATGGATACAATGGTCTCCACGGCCCTTTGCGCGATGTCTTGAATTGACGAGAGAGACGTTCTTTCCTGCGGGTCGTTGCACGCGGCAATTCCGGCGTTTACGCGTTCCTCATTCCATTCAGTAGGTTTAAAATCAACGTCGCCGGGTTCGGGGCATGGTGTCGGGTCGTTGCCGTTCAGCCACATGGATGTCTCGCCTTCTTCCTCAATGGCAAAAGGGTCCAGGGGCTGCCCGTTCAGCCACACTTTGAAATGCACGTGAGGAGAGAGCCAGGGAAAGAACAGCAGGGCTCCCAGCCCCGACGCCCCGGACAGAGCCATGGCCTGCCCCCGGCTCACCGTGTCCCCCACATCAACCAAAGCCCGGGCCAGGTGGTCATACAAGGTCATGATGCCGCTGCCGTGATCTATAAAAACCTTCAAGGCCCCGAGATCCAAATCCCCGCAGACTTTGATAATTTTTCCAGGCGCAGGCGCGACAATCTCCGTTCCAACCGGGATTGCCAGATCCGTGCCCTCGTGGCCGTCATACCTCCAGCGCCCGCCCCTGTAATCTCTGGCGTATGTCACGCGCACCGACCATCCCTGGTCCTTGGGCTTCTGGATTCGATTGAAGAAATTATACACGGGAACCAGGCGCCCGTTCCTTTTTATATGCAGCCAGGTGGGCAGGGAAATGTGCGGCTTCAGCATCTTCAGAGACGTGTGGTCGACCATTGTGGACGGTATATTTTTGCTGCCTGTGACCGTTTTCCTGAGGTCGTCCAGGGCAACGCCAAGGTTTGTCAGGCCAAGTGCTTCGGCCATTGTCACCCGCGGGTATTTTCGTTTTTTCAAGCTTCTATCCTCCGGGCCTAATCGATTCTAACAGCCTGTTTTTTAAGGGCATTCTGCACTTTCGATATGTTGACTTCTCTGCAGGAAACGCCATCCTTGACGGACAGGGCCGCGGCCGTGCCCGCGCCCTGACCCGTGACCGTGCAGCACATCATCTGGCGTGTGGCCGCGTGCGAGACTTTGTCCCCGGCCACGCAGCGGCCAGCAACCAGGAGATTCTCAATTGTCCGGGGCACGACAATGCCGTAGGGAACCTGGAAATACCGCCCCGTGCTGGGCATGATGGCGATGTCGTTTCCATCCAGGAACTCCGGGAATATACCTATGGAATCATCAAACCTGGCCTGATTGAGGACATCGTGCTCCGTGATATCGTATGCGCCGAGAATCTTTCTTGATTCCCTTGTGCCAAGGGATGCGCCCATGGTTCTCAGGCGGGCTTTCTCAAAACCCGGGGTGTATTTTTTCAACGCGGCCAGAGCCCACATCACCTGCTGGCGGCCTTCTATCTCCGCCTTTGTAAGGTCCATCACGTCCGTGGAATCGATGCCGGGCATATGCACTGCGTTCATGGTCGTGATTTCTCCGGCATCCGTGCAACTGCCCCAGTAGCTTTCGAGTTTCGCAGATTCAGGGATTTCGCCCGCCTGCTTGGCCCTGTCAAATGGTTCTTTGAGAAACGTGCTGAATTCATCGGATTCTTTTTCCCCGGATTTATCGCCCCAGTCGGCGATGGTTGGTTTTTTTTCCATTATGTAGCCGATGAAAGCGGGGATGTTTACGCCGCTGCACCCGAAGTTCACGGTCACCGGCTCAAGGATTTCTTTGGGGTCCTTGCGGCAGGGCGCACCGGACCGGAATGCTATGTCCGCGTCCCCGGTCGCGTCAATCACACGCTTTGCAAGGATCGCCATCCTGCCGGACTTGCTCTCGGTTATGACGCCCTTGATCGTGTTGCCGTCCATGATCGGATCTGTTGTTGCGCAATGCAGCACGGGCGCCACGCCGGCTTCCGCAACCAGCAGGTCTGCAATGTGTTTGAAAATTTCCGTGTCGAGTATTTCGTAATGAAACACGCGCATGCTTGCCTTCATGCTGCTTGCACGTTGTTCAAATTCCCGGCCGATGCCGCCGGCGTCCACAACCTTGTCATTGGACCTGTACCATGAGAGAGTGCCGATCATGCACTGGGTAATCACTCCTCCGAAACATCCGTATCTCTCAACAAGCATGGTGTCCACGCCCTGCCTGGCCGCAGCCAGCGCCGCGGAAAGCCCGCCGGGGCCGCCGCCGATAACCAGGACATCGGTTTCCGTCAGGACCGGGGTTTTCCGTGATGGCTCATCAATGTGTTTCATCGGTATGTATTCTCCCATGATCTGTATTGTTCAAATTACCGACTTCAGCGCTCCCGTCAGCCGTTCGATATTTTTGAGCCGGGCCGTATGTCCCATGACACCGATGCGCCAGATTTTGCCTGCCAGAGGACCGAGCCCCGCGCCGATCTCAATGTTGTGTTCCGCCAGAAGCGTTTTTCTCACTTTCAATTCATCCACGCCTTCCGGCACCTTGACGGCATTAAGCATGGGCAGGCGCGACTCGGGCGCCACCAGCATGTCCAGGCCCATTTGGCCGAGGGCTGCAACCAGCGCCTCGTGCGCCGCTATGTGGCGCTGGAATACATTGTCCAGCCCCTCGTCCACAATCAGCTTCGCGGCCTGGTACAGGCCGTAGAGCATGTTGACCGGGGCCGTGTGATGGTATGCCCGGGATTCGCCTTCCCAGTAGTTGACAATCATGGTCAGGTCCAGGTACCAGTTGGGAACCTTGCTTTTCCGTGACATGATTTTGTCCACGGCCCGGGCTGAAAATGTTACCGGGGACAGGCCCGGCGGGCAGGACAGGCATTTCTGCGTGCCGCTGTACAGCGCGTCAATATTCCAGGCATCCGCCGCAACCGGCATTCCGCCCAGGCTGGTGACTGTGTCGACAAGGTAAAGGGCCTGTGTTTGTTTGAGCAACGCCCCGATTTCCGCCACGGGGTTGCACACACCCGTCGATGTCTCGGCATGCACGACTGCGACGATGGAGTAATCCTTTTTGCCGAGTTGCTGAATCACATCATCCACAATGACCGGGGCGCCCCATTCAAATTCCAGGACATCCACATGTGCGCCCAGCCTGGCTGCCACATCCGCCATCCTCATGCCGAAGACGCCGTTCTTCAGAACCAGTACATCATCGCCGGGTTCCACAAGATTCACGAAGCACGTTTCCATGCCCGCAGAACCTGTTCCGGACATGGGGATGGTCAGCCTGTTCTTTGTCTGCATTAATTCCTGGAGCAGGCCTTTGATTTCGTCCATGATGCCGATGAACTTCGGGTCAAGATGTCCGATGCACGGCCTTGAAAGAGCAGTGTAAACTTCCGGGGGCACGCACGACGGGCCGGGGCCCATTAAAAGGACTTCATTGATGGAATCAAGCGTGTTGCTCATTGCACATCTCCTTTGCTGTCGATCATTTTCTTTACGTAGGACGCGCATATCGCGGCATGCTCGCGCGCGAGCTTTCTGGCTTTGTCCGCATCGCCCTTGATGATCGCCTTCAGAACAGGGCGGTGCCTTTCCATGGCTTGCGCCCGGTCTGTAATGCTCCTGGCGTACTGTACGAGGAATGCTTTTATCTGTCTGTGCAGCGCCTGGTACATGGCGAAGAAAAACTGGTTGTCCGCAATCTCCACCAGGGCCAGGTGAAAGGCGTAATCGCGTTCCGCGAAGATTTCCGGGTTGTCGAGGATGTCGCCGCGGCAATCAAGAATGTCCTGCAAGCGCCTGATATCATCTTCGGTATGGCTTTCAGCAACCTTGGCCGCGATTTCGGACTCGATGACATTGCGGGCCTCAATGAGATCGTTCATGCGCTTGAGGTCACACTCGGGAAACATGGGCATCAGCACATTGCCCAGGGCGGAAACGCTTATTTTTTTCTCCACAAAAGCGCCTTTGCCGTGGTGAACGTGAATGATTCCCAGTGCCGACAGCCTGGCCAGTGCTTCCCTGAGGGTCAAGCGGCTGACCCCGTAATCATGCAGAAGTACCTGTTCGCTGGGCAGTTGTTCGCCCGGTCCGAATTCCCCATCCCCGATTCTCTGTTTCAAACTTTCCACAATGGCTTCTGTTGCTGTGACTTTTTTTATGGGTTTCATAGAATCATCCTGTAACGAGTATGTGGCCTTGATATGAGGCTACTTATACTACTCATCAGATGTGTTGTCAATCCTGTTTTTCCTCAAGGACAGGTATCGCGACTTACGGCTCGCTCCGCATGAGTGCATTGATACAGAATGATCTGCTGGTTGGGCGCATCGGTTCATTCGCCAGTCCCGAAACGGCCCCGTGAGTACCAGTTGGAATTCACAGCCGTGTTTTTCATGGAGATAGGTGGTGCAGACTTGGATAAATGGTTCAATTCCCCGGAGCGGGAATATTTTGAGCGTATCGCCATGCTTGGATCGTTATACTAATGATATTGATTAAGAAAGAGAGTGAGAACCGCTTCCGCGGGTTCTACTCCCCGAGGTCGTTGCATCGCATGGGTTGCCAGATTCTTAAAATCAACAATCAGTATCCCCAGAAACGTTTGGTGGATATGGTGGTGGACACCCTGCGCAGCGGCGGGCTCATCGCGTATCCCACGGACACCACGTACGGGATCGGCGCCGACCTGTTCAATAAAAAAGCCGTGGACAAAATTTACCGCCTCAAGCCGCATAAGAAAAATAAGATGCTGGCTTTTATTTGCGCGGATCTCAAGGACATCAGCCGGTATGCGTTCGTATCGGACGAAGCCTACCGCGCCATGAAAAAGCATCTGCCCGGACCCTACACCTTTGTTCTGCCAGCCACGCGCGAGGTGCCAAAACTGGTGATGACCAATCGCAAAACCGTGGGCATCCGCGTGCCGGACAATGTGATCGCCCAGGCCATTGTTAAGGAACTGGGCAACCCCATCATCACCACCAGCACCACGCGCCGTGAAAATGATATTTTCGATGATCCCCTGGAAATTCGCGACATCCTGGGCCACGCCCTGGATTTCGTGATCGATGGCGGCCTCCTGCCCGTGGAGCCGTCCACGGTTATCGACCTGTCCAACGTGGAACCCGAAGTCATCCGGCAGGGCAAGGGCGACGTAGCGCCGTTTGTGTGATGCGCGGGCATGGTTTTCTATTCGCTGAAAAATGAATACAGGGTTTTATTCCGTTTGCCTGGCCGTGAGCCAGCGCGTGCCGCGGAACACGAGGGTCAGGTCCCCTTCGTGGTACGAGTAGATGCGGAACGAGCAGCCTTCGAGATCGCACGCCTGGGTCACGAGGTCGGCGTCGCCGTCCGTATCCATGTCTATCACATCCACGGGGTTTTCCCACCCGTACGTGAGCAGGTCGTCCCCGTCGGTGAAGGACCATGTGATGGGTTTGAGGCTTTTGTCCTGGTGCCCGGCCACCATGAAGAACGCGTAGCGCACGCACTCGATGCGGTTGTATACGTCCGTGCATTCGGGGATGGAGCGCGGCACAACCAGGGAGCCGGCCACGAGTATGGGCGTGCCCGATGCGGGTTGCACAATGGCGAATTCCGCGGGCTGCGCGCGCGCAGCATCGTCTTCGCTTACCCCGTGTTTGCGCAGGCCCACCTGGCCCACGCGCACGTATTCCTGGTGGTAGGAATTGATGGCGCCTGATGAAATTTGCGCACGGAATGTGCGGGTGGATTCCGCGGCGTCCCCGGAAACGGCCAGCAGTGTGCTTACGTCGCCGAGGTTCTCATTCAGCGACGCCTGGGCCATGGCGGCCAGGGGCAGGTCGCAGCACGGATAGATTCCGGTTTGCGTGATTGTGGCAGCACCCACGGTTTTGCCGCGGTACATCAGCGGTATGGACGCACCATCCGCAATAAGATCGGTTTGTTCGCGGGGGATGTCGTAATAAGAGCCTTCATAGTAAATGGCTGCGGCAATGATTTTGCCGGAGATGCCGGGCGCCTGAGCCTCGGGCTGCAAGTCGAGCGGAATTGGAGTCACCGAATCTGAGGCCGCGGCCGCGGGGCCCTCGGCGGTCGGGTCGGCTGAAAGAACCGGCGTGTCCGTGGCGGCTTCCTGCACCGCGAAAGCGGTTGATGCGGGCTGGTCCAGGCGCACCACAGAGATCATGCGGCCGCGGGCGTTTGCGCTGGACAGGAACGCGGCGGCCATGAGCAGTGCGGCCAGGGTTATGCGTACAGGTCGTTTGTGGTCAGGCATCTTGGAGTTCCAGTTTGTCGCTGCGGATGAGCATGATGTCGCCGATGCGCGTGCCGGTGCGGCGTCCCACAAGCCGGCATTTTGTGGTGAAAAGGAAGAACAGGTTTCCGCGGTCCTGTTCGCACAGGGACTCGAAATTGGCTTGTCCCTTTGAAATGATGATATCAACGGAATTGAAAAGATCAAGAAAATCAGTGTCCATTCGTTCTATGGGTATGCCCGGATTGGGCAAGCCTGTGTCGATAATTTCCGCGAGTTCGTGCAGGCCGGCTTCGCGCGCGTCCTGGGGCGTGGCGTCGTTGAGAATGGGCGCGCCCCGCACATTCACAATGAGCCGTTTGTCCTGTAATTGTTCCAGAAGCAGCTTGTCGAACACGATTTCGCCGGTGTTGTCGGCCAGCACCAGAACTGTGCGCGCAGCCTTGAGCTGTTCGAAAAACTCGCGGCGGTGGTCGATAGCAAACGGCATGTCGAGGATTTTTTCCACGGTCTCGTCCAGGTCCAGAAATGCCTGGGATCCGAAGTCAATGACATTGCCGGCGATGGCCATGCGCGCGGCCGCGTCCAGGGGGTCCGCGGCGGCCTGCACGCGGCGACGGGCGTCGGGCAGCATTTCCTGGGCGCGCCGGTTGAATTCGGTTTTGACTCTTGCGTAGGGGTCCGCACAGTGCGTGGCTTGTCGGATGATGCGGTGCACTTGTTCGGCGGCGTCGTGGGACAACATGTGCGGGCCCAGGGTCTGCACATACGCGGCCACATCCGCCATGGTGCGCCACCACAGGGTCTCGTCGCCGGTGGCGAAACGCGCGGCCTGCAGGGCCTGGCGGAAGTAGCACGGTATGCAGTCGACATGGATTTTCACGCAAGGATCCCCCGGCACGGTTTTAATACCTTATATTATGGATCGCGCCACGCCGCGTCCATGAAACGGTTCCGCCTTGCGTTCCGAATTGGTATAATCAGCGGGAACGGGGAGGTGCGCGCCATGGTCAGGACTGAAACCATTGGAATTGAAACCCGCGGCAACGGGCATATGGTGGACGTCACGGATCGCGTGGCCGGGTTCGTGAGCGCATGCGGGCTCACACACGGCGCGGCCACAGTGTTTGTGCCGGGCGCCACGGGCGCCGTCACCACCATCGAATACGAGAGCAGACTGGAGCAGGATTTCGCCCGGCTCATGCAAGAGTTGGCCCCGCAGCAGCGCGAATATGCGCATAACGCGCGCTGGCGCGACGGCAACGGCCACAGCCACGTGCGCGCGTCCCTGCTGGGTCCGTCTCTCACAGTGCCCGTACAGAATGGCCGGCTCCTTTTAGGAACCTGGCAACAGATCATCGTCCTGGACTTCGACGTGCTTGCGCGCACGCGAAAAATTGTGTTCCAGGCCATTGGAGAGTAAAAGATAGTGGATATCGTACAATATTCCGTGCCCGAGGTCAGCATTGTGGGCAGGCCCAACGTGGGCAAATCAACCCTGTTTAACCGCATCGTGGGACGGCGCATGGCTATCGTGGATGACCGCCCCGGCGTGACCCGCGACAGCCTGGCGGCCGAGTGCCGCATCCAGGGCAAACGCTGCCACATAGTGGATACAGGCGGCCTGTCCAGCATAAACCGCAAGAGTGAAATCGAGGAAGGCGTGGACCGTCAGATTCTGGCCAGCATGAAGCGGTCGGCCCTGTGCCTGTTCGTGGTGGACCTTCAGGCGGGCGTTGTGCCCGAGGACCGGCATGTGGCCGAAACCCTGCGGCGTATCGGCGTGGAAGTGCTGCTGATCGGCAATAAGGCGGACGGCCCCAATCATGACGACATGGGCTCGGAATTTTACGAACTCGCGTTCGGCGCGCCCTTTCCCGTGTCCGCGCTGCACGGGCGCAACATTCTGGATTTGCTCGAAGCCGTGGGAGCGCGCATGCCCGAAGCCGCCGATACGTCCGAAGAAGAAAGCATCCGCGTGGCCATCGTGGGCCGGCCCAATGTGGGCAAGTCATCCATCACCAACGCCGTGCTCGGCCAAGAGCGCTGCATCGTCAGTTCCGTGCCCGGCACCACGCGCGACAGCATTGCCTGCGATTTTTCCTGGGACGGCATTCCCTTCACCATCATCGACACCGCGGGCCAGCGCCGCCGCAGGAGCAAGGCCGACGACATCGAATATTACAGCATCGCGCGCGCGCGTTCGGCCATCAAGCGCAGCAACGTATGCGTGCTCGTGATCGACGCCGAAATGGGTCTCACCGAGGGCGACAAGCGCATCGCCAGCGCCATCCAGGAGTTCGATCGCGGGTTCCTCATCGCCGTTAATAAAATGGATCTCATCAAAGATCCCAGCACCGAAAATTTCATCAAAAATCTGCTTGTCGACGCGCCGTTCCTGCGCAACACCCCCCTCTTGTTCGTGTCCGCCATGCTTCGCGAGGGCATGGAAATGATCCTCAAAAACGCCGTGGATATCCATGACCGCATGTTCACTCTTCTGCCCATAGACCTGCTTTCAAACCTCATCTATGACATCCGCGCCATGTTTTCTCCGCGCTCCCAGGGCCGCATGATCGGCGAAATCAAGGGCGTGATTCACGACAAGGTGGATCCCCCGCGCATCGTGCTCCAGGTCAATGACTCGGACCTGTTTCCGCCTGACTACATGCGCCTTATCGAAAACCGCATCCGGGTCGCCTTTAACCTGGCCGGCGTGCCCATTCAACTGGAAGCAATCGGAAAACCCAAAGACAAGAATAAAAAGGGTAAAAAGTAGGACATTGTTTAATGGCGGAGATCCGGAGCTGGAATCCCGAAGTATTTTTCCATGGATTCTTTTTCCTGTCCATAATAGATCAAAACCGCATGCCTGCTGATGGAGCCGCGGCAATTCAGAAAAACGGTGCTGTGAAAATTCAATTCTCGTGGATATTATTCTGTAATGATTTCCTGAGGCAACCACATCCCGGGCTTTATGGGGAGATTGTCCGGGGAACGGTTTGGGGAGTTTTACGATAAACCCTTTTTGAAAGGGTCTCTTGATTCGGCGAAGACGTTTTAATACCGTGAGCGGCAATAAATATGTCGAATATAATCCATTGCATACTCGTGTTCTTTACAGCACTGGCGGCCACGTTTTTAATGACGCCGCCGGTGGTGCGGTTCGCATTGCGCCACGGCATTGTGGACAAACCCGGGGAGCGGCGCGTGAACGTACGCATCGTGGCCCGGTTCGGCGGCCCCGCCATGTTCTTCGGGTTTGTGGCCGCGTGCTTCGTGGCATGGCCTTATGTGGACGGCATGCTGTGGATCCTGCTCGGCGCATCCATCATCGTGGCCACGGGCGTGATCGATGATGTCCGCACCCTGTCCGCCGGAGTCAAGCTTGTGGGGCAGGTTGGCGCGGCTGTGCTTATGTTCGCCACCGGCAGCCGCCTGGAATTTATCACCAATCCGCTTGGCGGATATTTCTATTTTCCGCTCTGGCTGTCATTCCTTTTCACTGTGTTCTGGATCGTAGGCGTCACCAACACCCTGAATCTTATCGACGGCCTGGACGGCCTGGCTGCGGGCATCACATGCATCGCCTCGCTCACGTTTCTGCTCGTATCAGTGCAAAAGGGCCAGATCGAGAGCGCGCTCCTGGCCGCGCTCATGGCTGGCGTCACCGCCGGGTTCCTGCGCTGGAATTTTTATCCGGCAAAAACTTTTATGGGCGATTCTGGCGCGCTGTTCCTGGGGTTCATGGTGTCGGTCATTGCGCTTAAAGGTGCGTTCAAAAGCACCACTGTGCTGAGTTTTCTTGTTCCGGTGCTGGCCCTGGGCGTGCCCATTTTCGATACCTCGTTCGCCATTGTGCGGCGCGTCAAAGCGCGCCAGCCCGTGATGACCGCCCCGGACAAAGGGCACCTGCACCACCGGCTGCTGGCCGCGGGTTGGCGCCACCGCGACGCCGTGCTCCTGATGTATATCATCACCCTGGCGCTCAGCGTGGCCGCCCTGCTCATTATCCGCGCCTGGTGGCTGGCCCTGTACCTGGTCGCCGGCATCATTGTTCTTACCGGCCTTCTCATTGCTTTGGGCAAGATTAAACCTTCGAAAGGCAAATCGCATGGATAAGATCAAAGTTTGCAGCGTGTTCGGCACGCGCCCGGAAGCCATTAAAATGGCCCCTGTGGTCTTGGAACTGCAACGCCGCACTCAGGAATTCGAGCATGTGCTCGTGGTCACGGGCCAGCACCGCACCATGCTGGACCAGATGCTCACCCTGTTTGAACTCAAACCCGATCACGACCTGGATATCATGCAGGCGCGCCAGACCCTTACCCATGTCACTACCAATACCCTCATCCGCATTGAAGACGTGTATAAGCACGAAAAGCCCGACATCGTGCTCGTGCACGGCGACACCAGCACATCCTTCGTGAGCGGGCTCGCGGCATACTACCAGCAGATCCCCGTGGCGCACGTGGAAGCCGGTTTGCGCACCGGAGACAAGTACAACCCGTTTCCCGAAGAAATGAACCGCAAGCTCATCGACGGCCTCGCCGATCTTTTGTTCGCACCCACGCGCGCGGCCGCGGACTCGCTTATTGCGGAAAACGCCGATGCCAACGCCATTTACATCACCGGCAACACTGTAATTGACGCGCTCCTGGCTGTGGCCGGCCGGCCCGAACCACCGGACCTGCTGCCGGACCTGCCCCCGGATGCGCGCATTATCCTGGTCGAGGCGCACCGCCGCGAAAATTTGGGCCAGCCCATGGAACAGATCTGCCATGCCCTGCTGGACCTGGCCCAGCGGCCCGACGTGCATATCGTGTTCCCCGTGCATTTGAACCCGGCCGTTCGCGACACGGTCATGCCCATGCTCCAGGGCCACGAGCGCATCTCTCTTCTCGAACCCTGCGATTATCTTCCCTTTGTTTTTCTCATGAAAAAAGCCACGCTCATCCTCACGGATTCCGGCGGCATCCAGGAAGAGGGCCCGTCCCTCAAATCCCCGGTGCTGGTGCTGCGCAAGGCCACGGAGCGGCCCGAGGCCATCGAGGCCAGAACTGCGCTCCTTGTGGGCCCGGACCGCCACGCCATCGTGAGCAACGCCACGCGGCTTTTGGACGATCCATCGGCCTACGCGGAAATGACCGGCGCCATGAACCCCTACGGCGACGGCCGCGCCGCCATGCGCATCGCCGATGCCTTGCTCCACTTCTTCGGCAGGCAAGCCTCGCGTCCCGTGGATTATTCACCTGGCTCTTGATTGTACTTGTTGTGGTATTACACGGCGTTTATTGAAATCGATTCCGACTACATTTTCCCCGCTTGCAGCGGGGTGTTTTATTGCCGTAAACGCCTGCGACTTTTCATTCATGCATTACGATAATCCGGATTCAAGGCGTTATTCCCCGGCAAAGCCGGCTTCCGTAACGCTCTTTTCTTTTATAAACGTGAGTCCGTTCCAGCGGTACATATCCGTAATTAATAATGTGGGGCAGCACAGGGCATCGTCTTCGGCCCATTCCGCATAAGACACATGCAGCAGGCTGTTCTGGATTGCGGCGTTGTCTCCGGCCACGGAAAAGACTTCCCATTCCTTGCCGTCGTGGAAATCGAACACGTGTACTGAGCCGGATACAAGATTGCCGCCGCCCCAGTTGCCGGACAGCACGATCACAGCCTGTTCGCGCCCGTTGTCCATCAGATTTCCATAAATGGCTTTGTCCACCTGCGCCACGGCTGTTTCATCGGCGTCTTCGGCCCACTTCCCATCCTGAAACGGATAGCTGTCTCCGTCCACAGTGTATGTGTGGTTCTTGAAGTCTATGATGCGGATTCCCGCGCCCAGGGCAGGAGCGCCGTCAACCACCAGGGGTTTCTGCTTCAGGGTTTGGCGCAGATCCTGATTCGGGTGTGATTTGCCCGCGCGGCACGATGACCAGAGCATGGCTCCGGCGATTAATATGAGTAACAAAGAACAAAAGCGGAAATGCCTGGTGCGCATGGACGCAACCTCCTGAAACCTGTCTCTGTAATCAGTATCCCCCCCCCGGAGAGTTTTGTTCGGGGCATTTTTAAAAAGTTTATAAGTATATAGTGTTGTGAAGAGATCAATTCGTCGAAGAGAGGCTAAAGTGTGCGGCTTTGGCGGCTGCGCCGCTCGGGCGCGCGGCAGCCGCCGTGGATTTTGTACAACGCTATGGCTGATGCGCACATAGCGGGTTAAGCAGGAAAGAAGCACTTCTTGTGAGGGTGTGAAGTGGAAATCAAGCTTCAGCGATTCGCCGCCCCTCACTCGGATTTCTCAGGGCTTTTTCCGCGATTGGTGTCTGGTCCCTTGGCTTTGCGATGCTGCGGCCCATGACTGATGTGAGAAACCGTGGCTGCCCCCACCGTGGACTTCACAACCTGCCGCACCATGGTGCGCCGCCCCGGTCCAGAGGGAGTCCTGGCCCAGACCAACCACTACCTCGACATGACAGACGCCAACCTGCCCTCAGGCACATACTGGACCGTCAAAGGCATAATACGCCACCTCCTCGCACAAGCGATACGAGGCCGCAGACCGGCTCATCAAGCAGGCCGCGGGCAGCGTGACCATAGAAACCATCCAGGGCCTCCTCAGCGACCACAGCGGCGACGACCCCGCGGGCAGGCGACTACACCATCTGCTGCCACGGCCACAGCGGCAGCACCCTGTCCGGCATGGTCTTCGACATCGCCGAGCGCACCATGTGGTTCGCCGAAGGCAACCCCAGCCAGGCCCAGTGGAATCCCATATCGTTGTTTGCGGAAGATGCAAAATCGCAAGCCGCAGCCGGAACCGCAGGGGCGTAAAAACAAGAGCATAAATCTGAACTAATGAAATCATAGTCAGCACAATAAAGCGGGTCGTTCTTGCACCCACAGCTGATTTTATTGGGGTTTGTTTTACCGGGGGGTTCAGGCGTCTATGAAATTTCGTGCGCTCTTGCGCGCGTATTCTTCGATGTCGTGGCGCAGGGTTTCGAATTGTTTCAGGAATTCGAGGGCCTGGGGCGTGAGGGATGATGCGCCCCCGCCGCGGCCGCCCACTTTGGAGTCCACGAACGCGAATCCCGCGCTCTGCTCCAGTTTCTTGATATGGCCCCAGGCGTGGCGGTAGGAGATGCCAAGCTGCGTGGACGCTTCGCGCAGGGATCCGGTTTCGCCAATGGCTTTGAGCAGTTCGTACCGGCCCCGGCCCATGACGTTGTGCCCGTCTTTTTCCAGCCATATTTTTACTTTAAGCTGCATGCTGCGCCTCTTTTCCGCGAATCATACGGATCGTGTATGATTTTACTCCCAAAACAAGTTTGCCGCAATGCGGGGCCTCTTGCGCGCTGCATGCCGCGCATGGTTATAATATGATCCTTAAATAGATTACTGTGGAGGATATTCATGCATCGAATGTTCAAGGTACTTGCGGTTTTGTTTCTGATTAGCGCGCCCGCATGCGCCGCGGATGTAATTGTGGCTGGGGCGGACGCCCTGGCGCCCGGCGTGGCCTTCGACGCCCCGGTGCAGGCGCAGGCCCTGGCTGCGCCCCTGTCCGTGGAATTGCTGTCCGGCAAATTGCCTTACGGATTGCGCCTCACGCGCGATGGCCGCGTCGCGGGCCAGCCCGTGGCCATTGAATCAACCGCGGCCACGTTGCGCGTGACCGGCGCCCAGGGCAAAACCGCTGAAGGCCAGGTTGTTTTCACCGTGGTATCCCCTGATTTCCACCTTGTTTACAAGGATCTTCCAACGGTGAAACTGGGCGATACCGTGACTATGCCGATTCAGGGCCAGGGCGGCACAGCCCCGTATGGCGCGTGCAAGCTGGAAATGGCGCGTACGTTTTTCGCGGACGCGGCCGAGCCCGGAGCCCCCGCGCCCGCCGAGGACGCCGCTCCCGCGTGGTTGACGATCAGCGACGACTGCACGTTCACGGCCGCAGCCCCGGACAAGGATGCCGTGGTGCTCATGGTGGTGTCCGCCAAAGATGCGGCCGGCGCATCCGCCGAGGAATTCTACGCCCTGCGCAGCGCCGCAGACCCCGAGGCCCCGGGCTGGCTCCAGGCCAAAGCGCGCGAATACAACAAGTACTACGACGAGGTCCTGTCCCCCACGGGCCTGGCGCATGAGCTGGAATATGGCGGGGCTTTCACCGGATACGGGGACACGGCCATATGGACCGGCACCTACTGCGGCGGCGCCGCGTTCTACTACGCGGTCACAGGCGAGGATTTCGCGCGCGCCAATGTGGACAAGTGCCTCACCGGCGTCACCCAGTTGCGCGAGGTCACGGGCGTGCCCGGGCTCATCGCGCGCTCCTATGAAATCGACGAATGGAAAGGCCGCCGCGACGCGCCTTACATTGAAGTCGATCCCGCGCGCAACCAGTTTGAAATTACAGAAGGCAAATACAAGGGCTGGCGCTTCCGCGGCACGGCCAGCCGCGATCAGTTCACGGGTGTGATGTGGGGCAACGCCATTATCTGGAACATCCTTGAAGACCCGGATTTCCAGGCCCGCGCCGCCACCAACATCGTGTCCATGGCGTCGCACATCTGGGACAACAACATGCACATCATGGACGTGGACGGCAGGCACACGCGCCACGGGGTCATGAGCGGCTGGGGCATTCAGGACGCGGACGGCGAAAAGAATTACGATCCCTACGAGAACCCGGCCGTGAAAGTGGCCAACGGCATGAACAGCGCCATGCTGCTCAACTGGTTCTCCATGCCGTTCTGCAGGCCCACGATGATGGGCTGGTCCCCGTACGCGTCCTGGATGATGCGGGAGACCGCGTCCAGGCTGTAGTTCTTGACGCAGACCACGACCACATCGGGCTCGGCGATGTCGGCCAGGCTGTCGATGACATTGACCGGGATGGTTTCGGCCTGGCGCTGTTTGTCCTGCTCATACAGAGTGAGGCCGCGGTCGCGCAGGGCTTCGGCCACAGCGCCCTGGTCCAGGAAATACACGGTGGGGTGGTTCGCGGAAACCCAGCCGCCCACGGTGGAGCCCACTGGGCCGGCGCCGAAGAATATAATATTCAGTGATTCCTGCATAATTTGTCTCCAGTTGGCATTGTGCGATCAGCCGCGGAATGTGATGGGCGACCGAAATTTTTTATTGGGCAGATCGAAGCACGCGTTCATGCCCGTGGCGTAGCGGGTCTGCAGGGGCATGGGCTCAATATCCAGGTCCCGCAGCATATCCGCGAACGGCCCGTTGTGTATTGTAAGGTAGTCGCGGTCCGCAGTCTTGCCCTTCTTGAGCAGCACGTCCAGGTTCTTGTTCACGTTGAAGGTTGCCTTGAAGCGCGTGGCGCTCTGCAAGAACTCGTTGCCCAGGCGGGAGTACAGGTTGGCGTCCACGTCGAATTCCTCGGGCTTGCCCGCGGTGGGCACCTTGATGGTGACGTATTTCCCGCCGTTCTCGTCAAAGGCCTCGGTCACGCACTCGCCGCCCTGTTCGGTGATGTCGATCTCGTGCACCACCTTGGGCAGGCCCCAGATCTTGACGCCGCGCAACTGATTTTCCAGAGAAGTTACGGGCATGGAGAACACGTAGTAGCCGAATTCCTTGAAAAGCTTGTCCATGAGCATGGGCAGCACGGGGATGTTCACAACAGGGTCCACCATCACAGGGATGGTCATGGCGATCTCGTTATAGGGCTTCACATTCATGACATTGGTGTAGATGTAATTGGAAAAAGCCACGATGGCGCGGCCCATGGTCATTTTCACGGGCTTGACCTTTTTGTGCGGGAGCAGGGCTTTGACCTTTTTGTAGTCGCACAGGAAGATGGCCTGGGCGCAGGTCACGTCCGCATAGCATGTGGGGAACATGTAGTTTTTGGACACATCGGCGCTGAGCTGCAGGGGCGCATCCGCATGGCGCAGCTTGAAGCGCTTGAAAAACGGGT
>Ga0351973_1169_pt1 | contig 15757 bp, 9 predicted proteins | sample BONcelFGM3001E14_FD_206745 | JGI IMG/M metagenome (GOLD analysis project Ga0351973, IMG submission 206745) | Enriched cells from coal bed in the Powder River Basin, Montana, United States - BONCAT cells FGM rep3 HSBNCT.FGM.300.1.E14 ...
GGATATTTAATTTAACGTTGATGATGATCAGGAAATGCTAATTTGCTGTTTGTTGAATGATCTGTGGCAATCTTATAACTTCTGATATCAGGATTCTGAAGAATAGCGAAGTTTAAGAAGATGAGTGAAGCGGCTTCATAAAAATCTTTCTACAATTTTATAACCTTATGGAAAAAATCATATTGCATTAAACCGATTAAATATTATATCTTTGCAGCCCTTTAGGAAGTTCATTTGCCTCGGTGGCGGAATTGGTAGACGCGTCGGTCTCAAAAACCGATGAGTGTGAGCTCGTGCCGGTTCGATCCCGGCCCGAGGTACTGAACCAGAATCCTCGTTGTTCTCAACGGGGATTTTTTTTTGAAGTCCAGCTTGCCATTTAAGTGAACCCACACTTCCATTCATTTGCCTGTTTGCCCGATTTACTGTCAGGCTTACATTGATTTTCTAACTTTGCACGCTTAATCTTCTAACTGAATGCGAAATCCCATCCGCAACATCGCCATTATGGCACATGCCGATGCCGGAAAAACGACAATTACTGAACAGTTTTTGTATTTCTCCGGACAAACCAGTCAACCAGGCAATGTGGATAAGGGAACCACGCAGTCAGATCATCTGCCGGTTGAAAAGGAAAGAGGAATTTCGGTCAGCTCTTCTCATACATCCTTCCATTGGGATAATACCCGAATCAACCTTATTGATACGCCCGGACACGTTGATTTTTCGGGAGATGTGGAGCGAATGTTGCGTGTTCCTGACGGAGTTATTCTTGTTATTTCGGCTGTCGAAGGGGTTCAGGCACATACCGAAACACTCTGGAATGCATTGCGCGAAAGACAAATTCCTGTTATTTTCTTTATCAACAAAATTGATAGGGTAGGAGCCGATACTGCATCCGTCATCTTTGCAATGTCAAAAGAGCTCAATGTCAACCCATTGCCGCTTCAGGCCACTGAAAAGGAAGGCGATAATGAAGTTGCAATCAGAAATTTATGGGATAAAGATTTTCAGCTGCCCGAATTGGTTGAAAATATTGTTGAACATGACGAAAGGCTGCTGAGTAATTACCTGGAGGGAAAAGAACCGGATTTTCAGGAACTCGATAACCAATTGGCCCAGATGATAAAGCGTTGTGTAGTTTATCCGCTCTTATTCGGATCAGCAAAATCAGGACTTGGCATAGAAGCCTTGCTGGATTCCATTGTCAGATATTTTCCCGAATCCACGGGCGATCTGCAGAAACCCTTATCGGCATTGGTTTATGGCATTGGTCATGATAAAATTATGGGCAAAATCGCTTATGTGCGTGTATTTCAGGGTGCAATCAGTAACAGGGAAGTGGTACACAATACAACACAGGGCACAGAAGAAAAGGTGACTCAGGTGAGGCGCGTTTTGCCTGGGAAATATGAAGATATCGGAACTGTAGAAGCAGGCGATCTTGCCGGTATATGCGGTCTCAGAAGTGCATGTGTAGGTGATCTGCTCGGCGTTTTTACGGATGATATCCCTGAAGTGGTAAAATTGCGAACTCCCCTGATTATTGCTCAGGTTAATGCCATCAACAAAAAGGATTACCCGGCACTTGCTGCTGCAATGCAGGAGCTTGCCGCCGAAGACCCCGCCCTGGAATTTGAATGGCTGCGTGAAGAATCCGAACTCAGGGTAAAAGTTATGGGATGGATTCAAATGGAAATTCTGGAACGTATCCTGGCTGACAGGTTCGGTATCGAAGCTAAGTTTGAAAACCCTACTGTTATTTATAAGGAAACACCTTCATCAGCAACTGAAGGTTTTGTGCAATACTGGATGCCAAAACCCTGCTGGGCCATCATGAAATTCCGGATTGAGCCCGGTGAGCTCGGCAGTGGGGTTGTATATCAAAGTACTGTAGCTGTGAATGATATACAGCAGAAATATCAGAATGAAGTAGAAAGAAGTATTGAAAGCGCACTCAAACAAGGTTTAAAAGGATGGGAAGTTACCGATATCCGCATCACATTAATTGAAGGCGAAGATCATCCCATGCATTCACGGGCCGGCGATTTTGCAGTGGCTACACCCATGGGGATAATGAACGGACTCGTCAATTCAGCAACAACCTTGCTGGAGCCGATGATCCGCTACAAAATAGATGCATCTGAAGATTTGCTTGGGTTAATAACCAGCGACATAACAAACATGCGTGGAAATTTTGAATCGCCTGAAATTCTGAATGGTCGCTTTACGTTAACCGGAACGCTTCCCCTGGCAACTTCTCTCGATTATCCGGTGAAATTAAGTTCGCGCTCCGGCGGTAAAGCAAGAATTTCTACTCATTTTTCTGGATATCAGAAATGTTCAGATGAGCAGGGAGTAATTCGACCTTATAAAGGAATCAGCCCGCTGGATACCGCGAAATATATACTTAAGGCACGAAGAGCGATACAATAATGGCAAAAATGAGCCTCGTTCACCATGGGTAATCTCACAATTTTCGTTTTCGCCAATGTAATATTATCATCAAATGTGAATAATTCAAATCAGTTTTCTGTCGTTGATTTTGCGTAAATTTGCGAATTCAAATTATATCTGCTAAGACTCCCTCTTTCATGTTTAAAAATCGTCGTTCAACAATATACCTCCCTTTTGCATTTGCACTTGTTCTGATTGCAGGATTCTTCCTCGGAGCTTCAGTGGTAAGAGTTTCATCAGTGAAAACCGGAATTCTTAAAGGGATACAAACAAGAAATTATGATCCGGTTGACTATGTAATCAATTACATAAACCGGGAGTATGTTGATTCGGTGGATGTTAATTCGCTTCAGCGATCTGCCATAGAAGGCATTCTTGCAAGCCTCGATCCGCATTCGCAATACATCAGCGCCGAGGAATTCAATGATGTAAACGATCCCTTGCTTGGGAACTTCGATGGAATTGGCGTGCAATTCCGACTCGAAAGTGATACCGTTTACATTATCAATACAGTGCCCGGTGGTCCTTCCGAAAAAGTGGGTGTGATGGCTGGTGACCGCATTGTTACGGTTGATGGCGAGATAATTGCCGGCGTAAAAGCTTCAAATAACGACATAATGAAGCGATTGAAAGGGGTGCGCGGGACCAAAGTTACTGTCGGGATATTGCGCAGAGGCGTTGATGATTTGATCGAATTTGAAATTATCAGAGGTGTTATTCCCACTTATAGCATCGATGCTTACTTTATGCCGGCCAATGAAATAGGCTACATAAAGCTATCCAAGTTTTCTGCTACTACTTCTGAAGAGCTGAGCAAAGCACTTTCAGATCTTAAAGCGCAGGGAATGAATAGCCTGATTCTTGACCTCAGAGGAAATTCAGGGGGTTATCTGCAAACTGCCATTACTGTTTCCGATGAGTTTTTGCCCGATGGAAAGCTTATTGTATACACTCAGGGGCTTAATCGTCCGAAGCAGATTGCCAACGCCTCAGTAAAGGGTTTGTTTGAATCAGGGAGTCTGATTATTCTTATTGATGAAGGTTCCGCCTCGTCAAGCGAGATTGTTGCCGGAGCCATTCAGGACAACGACCGTGGTGTTATTATCGGCAGACGTTCATTCGGAAAAGGATTGGTGCAGGAACAACTTTCGATGCCCGATGGTGCTGCATTGCGCTTAACTGTGGCAAGATATTATACCCCTACAGGTCGGAGCATTCAGAAACCTTACGAAAAAGGTCATGCCGATGAATACAACGGTGAATTGTATGAACGCATGGTTCATGGTGAACTGAACGAAGCCGATAGTATTAAATTTGCGGATTCTCTTAAGTTTATTACACCAGCTGGCCGTGTTGTTTATGGGGGTGGCGGTATAATGCCGGATATTTTTATCCCGGTTGACCGAAACCCCAATTACCGATACTACAATGAGATTCTCAGCAGAGGTCTTGTTCATCAGTTTGCATTTCAGTACACCGATAAAAATCGCAGTGACTTGCGAAAGTTTAAAGGAGTTGACGATTTTGACAGAAACTTTAAAATCACCCCCGGCATTTTATCTGAATTTGTAAGCTTTGCAGAATCCCGGGATGTTTCTCGCGATAAGAGCGGACTCGAGTTCGTTAAACCTGAACTCGAAAATCTGCTAAAAGCATTGATAGCCAGGAATATTTATGATGAAAAAGGGTTTTATCCGATTTTCCTCAGAACTGATCAGGCGTATCTGAAAGCCATTGAGGAACTGACCAATCCAACCATTTTGGTTAAGTAAAAATAAGGTTTTCAGAAAATTCCGAAAGGAGTTTCCCTGGTCGGGTAAAAAGCCAAAAGGCAGTCAGCATATTAAATGCCAACTGCCTTTTGATTTTTGCAAAAACTGAATTTGCTTATTCTACCGTAACACTCTTGGCCAGATTCCTGGGTTGGTCAACATTACAACCACGCATCACAGCTATATGATACGACAGCAACTGAAGAGGAATGGTCGCCAGCAGAGGAACCAGCATTTCTTCAGTTTCAGGAATTTCAATGTAATAGTCGGCAAGGGCTTTTACCATTTCGTCACCTTCGGTAACAATGGCAATAATAATGCCTTTGCGTGCTTTTACTTCCTGAATATTTGAGACTACCTTATCATAAGTTCCTTTGTTGGTAGCGATTACCACCACAGGCATCTCAGCATCAATCAGCGCGATGGGGCCGTGTTTCATCTCAGCAGCAGGGTAACCTTCGGCATGAATGTAGGAGATTTCCTTAAGCTTAAGCGCGCCTTCCATGGCCACCGGATAATTGTACCCACGACCCAAATACAAGGCATTGCGCGAATTTTTAAATACTTCGGCAATTTCTATAATCTTATCGTTGACCAAAAGGGTTTTTTCTACCTTTCCGGGAATTGCATCCAGTTCGTGCAGAAGCAGATTGAACTTCGATCTTGAAATAGCTCCTTTCTGATCGGCAAGCATCAGCGCCATAAGGGTAAGCAAGGTAACCTGAGCTGTAAAGGCTTTGGTAGAGGCTACGCCTATTTCAGGGCCGGCATGTGTGTATGAACCTGCATGAGTAGCTCTGGCAATGGAAGATCCTACCACATTGCATATGCCAATAATGGTGGCTCCTTTCGATTTGGCCAGTTCAATGGCAGCAAGTGTATCGGCAGTTTCGCCCGATTGTGAAATGGCGATTACAACATCATCCTCAAAAATAACCGGGTTGCGGTATCTGAATTCTGATGCATATTCAACTTCCACAGGAATTCTGGCCAGTTCCTCAAACAGATATTCACCAACCAGACCCGCGTGCCAAGATGTTCCGCAGGCAATTATGATGATACGTTTGGCATTGATCAGTTTTTGCTGATAATCGGTTATGCCACCCAAAAGAACAATGCCGTCTTTTACTTTCAGGCGTCCCCTCATGCTGTCGCGGATTGAGCGGGGTTGCTCATAAATCTCCTTTAGCATAAAATGCTCATAACCCTCTTTCTCGAGTTCACTCAGGTTAATCTCAAGAGTTTGAATGTATGGTGTTTTTTCAATGTTTGTGATTGTCCTGATCTTTAGCTCCTGACCACGCTTCAGAATGGCAATTTCCTCATCGTTCAGATAAACTACCTCTCTGGTATATTCAACAATTGGAGTCGCATCAGATGCAACAAAAAATTCATTTTCGCCAATTCCGACCACCAAAGGACTGCCTTTTCGGGCTGCAATCAGCGTATCGGGATCATTTTTGTCGATAATTACAATGGCATAAGCGCCAACAACCTGATTTAATGCAATTTGTACAGCTTCGGCAAGGGGCACTTTTTCATTGAGCTGAATGTCTTCAATTAAATGAATAAGCACTTCAGTATCTGTTTCACTGATAAAAATAAATCCCCTCTTTTTCAGCTCATTGCGAAGCGGAGAGTAATTTTCGATTATCCCGTTATGGATAATGGCCAGATCCTGTGAATACGAAAAGTGGGGATGTGCATTGATGTCGTTTGGCTCACCATGTGTAGCCCAACGGGTATGCGCAATGCCAATGGTACCGCTGAGGTCTTTGCCTTTTACGGATTCTTCAAGCTCCGCTACTTTCCCTTTGCTTTTATAAAGCTTAAGGGTACTGTTCAGAATTGCTACGCCGGAACTGTCGTATCCCCTGTATTCCAGGCGGTGCAATCCTTTGATCAGGATGGGATACGCCTGTCGCGGACCAATATATGCTACTATGCCACACATAATTTTTGTATTAAATTTAAAAAAGAAATGTCAGCGTTTTAGCGCTTTCTGACTAATCATTTCATATTTGAAAGATGATTCCAGCAAGGCTTTGCACCTGAGGAATCTGATTGGGTTTCAGTAAGTAACTGAACTTTAATTTCTGGTCTTGTTCGACAGAAGAATTAATTGAAACAACGCCTAACAATAACCCTGATATATTGTATTTGTTTTACCAGAGTAGTGCAAAACTAATAATTATAAAAACACAAAGACTCCTTTTGCCTGATTTAATTAAGCAAAAGAAAGTCTTTGTAAAAATATTTAAAAACTTGATTATTCAATCAGTGTGTAATAAATCACCAGTTTCATTCGTCCGGTAGTGTTGGCCGGGCCTTTTAGCACAACTCTGTTGCCACTGAGAGAACTGCCTGCGATCAACAACATCAGTCCATTGTCTTTGGCATCAGGGTTGCTCATGCGATCCTGAACATATTTTGTCAGCCTGAATCTGTACTCCTTTTTATTGACATATCGTCCACCAAAATACGATGAACCAATGGTTTCATCAGGAAGAACTATATAAGCTCCGGTACTGTCAAGTGCCCTCATGGCAAGTTGTGTTGGTGGTGCAAAAACGCTTCCGGGCTCATCGTCAGTAATAATCAGTATGGCTTCATTCACTGCGATTCTGGCATTCTCAGGGATGTTTTTGAGGTATGGCATCCTTAGCTTGACTTTGGCTCCTGCCATCGCCTGCATAAAAACTCTGTCGTTGCCCGAAGTGGTGTCTCCTGCAAATTGCTGAAGAAGATCAGGTGCAGCTCCAATGTAATAATAATGAATATATTTATTAAATCTGGCGCAATTTGAATTGATCGGAAGGGAAATCGTGGCTGTATCCTTATCATTGTGATAGTGCACAGATATTTTCGACATCTCATCAAGCAGATTGAAATAGAGGATAGCTCCTGTACCATTTGAAGTAACCGGATCTGCAGTGATATATAGCCCTTTGAACACCTCGGTAAAGAAACTGTTTGAAGACAAAGTTGCTGAATCGGCAGTAATCAGTCTGTTTGAAAATTCCTGAGACAAAGTAATTCTAAGGTGAGGAGGTACTTTTACTCCGTTTACTGAATCTGCAGTTAGTAGGTTAGGAACAAAAGTTGCTACGCCAATTTGATTTGGAATGGTTGCTTTGGTTGAATTTGAGTAATAAGCTGCTTTTAGACTCATGGTATCGGCCAATTCATATACCCTGACAGTATGTTGTGATAGTGAATCACCGAAGATGCCATTATACACAAGCGAGAGCACAACAGAGTCAGCTACCGGATTCACACCGAATGATACATTATTGGTTGGCAGGTTAAAATGGGTATAGATTGACGCAAGTGTTTTCCCAAAAACCGGATCATTTATATATCCCAGAAGATTGGTCGATAATTCATCGGTTCGCAGAGAATCCTCTTTGACTGTATAGGCTATAATGGTTGATGTATCGATAAAACTCATGTTTAGCCTGTCACCTTCCGGCAAGAGGTCTAGCCCGATAAGATTGGGTTCTTTATTACATGATGCGAAAATAAGGACAGCCACAAACGCTGCCAGCAGATGAAATAGTTTGTTTCTGAGCACGTTAACCAATGTTATATTTCAGTAAAAAGACTCTGCAAGAATACGGCTTATTCTGTTGCAGCAGATTGAGCGTTAAGGATTTTATCATAAAAAATGTTATAAGCATCAATAAACCTGTCCATGGCCTGATAGGGCAACATGGGCTTATCGCTTTCATTAACATATTCAAGAAGTTCAGCATTAACGGTTTCGCTGCCGAGAATTACTCCATCGGAGAAATCAATGGCCGATTTCATCATACTAACGTACGAAGGCTTCTTGTAGTGTTTAAGATCCTTGTTTGTTATGCCATCTATCTTAATTTTGTTTGCAGAATCCTTATTCAGGCTTTCTTCAAAATCGTCGTCGTACAAGGAAACTACAACGCGGGTGTCGGTAAAGAGAGGATTATCGCGGTAAGCTTTTTTAATATAGAGAGGCACAAGACTTGTCATCCAGCCATGGCAATGGATAAGGTCGGGAGCCCAGCCCAGCTTCTTAACAGTTTCTATAACTCCGCGTGAGAAAAAGACAGCTCTCTCATCGTTGTCCTTGTAAAACTTGTTGTTTTTGTCGCGAAACATGTACTTCCGCTGAAAGTAATCATCATTGTCGATAAAGTAAATCTGCATCCTGGCCGATTGGATGGATGCCACTTTAATGATCAACGGATGATCCGTATCATCGATAATCAGGTTCATACCGGATAGCCGGATTACCTCATGAAGTTGGTTGCGACGCTCGTTTATGTGCCCGAACCTTGGCATGAATGTACGGATTTCACGACCTCTCTCCTGTATTCCCTGAGGTAAATGCCTTCCGATATATCCCATCTGACTGTCTTTCAGATATGGAATAATCTCCTGAGATACAAACAGTATCTTCGCTTTTTCCATATTTATCCCGGTATTTAGAAATAATGTGCAAAATTAGCAAATATTATCCAATTTTTTTAAATGTTTTTACTTTTATTGCATTGCTAATCAGCTACAAGCAAGATTACAGTATTCTGCTATGCTGCATTTAATTTTGTATTTGATTGTATTACAGACTACTATACGATTTAACAATATGATATTGTAAAGAAAACAGGGTAAAAGAATTTTCATTTTTATGCAATCGATTGCGAAGGTTGAAGTTGCTATTTTTATTCAGTCTAAGTTAACATACTGAAAATGATGATTCTACTCTAAAATGGAATCATTATTAATTTCAGTAATTTTAAATTGACGTAACAAATAATTTTAATTTTGCCGCGGTTTGGTTGAATTGATGACCGATTTATTTTTGTAAGCAATTCAGCGACATAATTTTAAAATAAATCATCTACCATGCACAAGATCAACGTACATCCCATACTCGACATTCAACCTGCTGAGAAGGTTTCCTTTATTTTTGAAGGGAAAGAAATTCAGGGAGAAAAGGGATTTACCATAGCTGCTGCTTTACATCAGGCTGGTTTTCCGGTTCATAGCCATAGTCTTAAAAACCGCGAACGGAGTCTGGAATGCGGAATCGGCAAATGCGGTGCCTGCGAAATGCTTGTGGATGGTCAGATCAAACGTATTTGTATCACCACAGTCGATCAGATAAAGGAGGTAAAGGAGATTCCTCACGATTTTTCGCCTTCGATGATTGAGCCCCAAAAGGATGTTCCACTCAAAATATACAAAACGGTTGTTGCTATTATCGGTGCCGGTCCTGCCGGACTTGCCGCCCGTGAAGAGTTCAACAGGCATGGTGTTGATAATATCGTTATCGACAACAACGACCGCATAGGTGGACAGTTTCTGATGCAAACCCACCAGTTTTTCTTTTTCGAAAAGCAGAAAAAATTTGGTGGAATGCGAGGCTTTGATATTGCTCAAACTCTTGCCGGAGAAAATCACGATGGCATTTTTCTTAATTCAACGGTGTGGGATCTGCTTGAGGGAAAGCGAATTGCCGTTAAAAATATAAAAACAGATGAGATCTATTATGTAGATGCTGAGTTTATGGTTGTCGCAACCGGTGCCGTTCCATTTATGCCGGCTTTTGAGAATGATGACCTTCCCGGTGTTTATACTGCTGCCGTTGTTCAGAAAATGATGAATACGGAACTGACTCTGCTTGGTAAAAATGTTCTTACTGTCGGAGCAGGAAACATCGGTTATCTTACCTCCTATCAGCTTATGCAGGCTGGTGCCAATGTTAAAGCCATTATCGAAGCCCAATCTACCGAAGGTGGTTTCCCGGTGCAGGCCAACCGCGTGCGTCGCCTTGGAATACCGGTTATACTTTCGCATATTTTACTCAAGGCAATTCCCAACGAAAATCATGATGGAATTACTGGCGCTGTTGTTGCGGAGTGTGTTAATTTTCAGCCCGTTCCCGGAACCGAGAAAATAATTGAAGGCATCGACGCCATCAATATCTGCACTGGCCTGGTTCCTGACGATCAGTTATTGATTAAAGGAAATGAAGTATTCGGAAGAGCTTGTTTTGGAGCCGGAGATGCAATAAAAATCGGTGAAGGTACAAGTGCTGTGCTCAGAGGAAAACAGGTGGCCTTCGAAATCATGAACGAAATAAATACAAATTTCAATTACAACGAATTCCTGAATGTTTCCAAAGAGTATATCGATTCTCAGCAACATCCGGTAAAGGTGATTGAAAGTCCGTTTATTCCGGATTCGGAGCGGATGAAAGCCAAACCTTTTGTGCAAATCGATTGTCTTTACGGATTTGCATGCAATCCTTGCGAATTTGCCTGCCCGCATGGAGCCATCACCAAAACTTCAACCAGCACTGTTCCGCAAATCGATTTTGAGAAATGCATAGGATGTATGGATTGCGTTTACCAGTGTCCAGGACTTGCAATTTTCGGATACAACCTTGCAAAAGACTGGTTATTCCTGCCTATTGAGTATCATGCCGAAGTAAATGCCGAAGTTTTTCTGGTTGACAACAATGGAGTAAAACTTGGCGAAGGAATAATCGAAAAGATTCTGAAAAAAGCGAATAAAACCAATGTTGCCAGGGTAAAATCACTGAATGTTCATGGTGAAGACCTTATTAAGGTACGTGGATTTATTGTGAAGGATAGTTTTCCGGAAGCTGTTGAAATGACACCAATAGAATACCGCAGTGTGGAAGATATGTACGTTTGCCATTGCGACGACGTAACACTTTCAGAGATTCTGGATACTATTGGCGACCGCAAGTTTATTTCGGTTGACGAAGTGAAACACACCACACGCCTGGGCATGGGAGCCTGCAGGGGCAAGCGATGCATCCGCCGATTAAAACAAACCCTGCGGAATTACGAAATATCCATTGTTGGAGAAGCTACTCCACGAGGGCCTTTGTCTAATCAGCTCTCAATGGGCGAACTCTATCCACACAATGTGCATGAAGAGGTTTATATAAATCCCAAAGGAGACAGGCCAGGCGTTATAAAAGTAAAATCACTCGTTGCCGGTGGAGGTATCGGCGGATCTGCGCTGTTCAGGTATCTTGCCGAAGCAGACGAAGAACCTGTGCTTATCAATTCAGGGCGTGGAGCTTCATGGCGCAATATTGCCGGAGGAAGGCCAGCATTCAGTTTGCCCGAAATGGCTGACATTGCCCGCCATAACCTTGAAATATTCAGGGATTTACAAAGTGTAAAAGACATCAACTTCCGGCAGATCAATTATGTGACTTTCGCACACGATGAAGCAATGTACAAAGCATTGGACGACAGCCGTTCATGGTCAGATGCTTACATGGTATCGCCGAAAGACTATAGCAGGGAGATTTCTGAATTTATCAATCCGAATCTCGATAATTACCTTGGCGCACTTATTACCCGCGATTGCTGGCAGGCCACGCCGGGAAGAGTAATTGACCTGATCCGCAGAATTGGCATTCAGCATGGCGGGAAAGTGAAAGAGGACTGCAAAATAGTGGACGTAAGACGCGATGGTAAACTTTACCGTGTATTGGTTCAGGATCATGACAAAAAGTTTATTGAATACCAGACCGAGGTGTTCATAAATGCACTGGGACCTGAAGCCGGAAAGTTTGCAGGAATGCTTGGAATTGAAACCGGAATGTATCCTGTTAAACATCAGGCATTTATTACCCGCAGATTGCCAATGATGGGACTTAACGGCAGGCCTTTGGATATGATTATCGACAGGCGGAAGTATAAAGGATTTGTGGCAGTATATGGTCAGCAGCTGGCCGAAACCGGGCAAATTATCGGATGCGCATCTCCTGCAGTTGATCCAATGGAAACGGATAAAAATCTGAAAATAAATTCACAGCATTTCCTCGAAATTGCTTCGGAGGTTTTTGTAAACTGGTTTCCCAAACTTTCATCTGTTGGTTTTCAGGCTGTTTGGGCAGGTTATTATGTTGAGCCTCGGATGATCATAGATACTGATCTTGGTTTATTTATCGGCCTCAGAGGTCAGGGATTTATGCTCGGACAGTATCTGGCGCGTTTGTATGTTGACAAATTACTGGGTAAACCGGTTCCGTCATACATGGAAAGGCTGAGTATGCAAGGCGACGGACTTCCGGAGAAAGCGTTTAAGTAAGATCGGAGAAACCTGGTAATCCTGCCGTGACAGGCAGTTGATTAGTTACTGGGTTGCTTAAGAGGTGCATAGCACTGAATTATTATTTGCTATTAATAATAATAATTTCTACTTTTGCACCCCCTAAACCTAAAACGACGATGGCCGTGGATAACTTAAAGGAATATATCATCCCTTATGTTGGCTTAAGCCTTGGTAATCATGGTTTTAGTTTTTTTATTGACGACAAGTTCTTTGCATCGTTTGAAGAGTCTGAGATATCCCGCGCAGGGGTAAAGATTGAACTTGACCTGAACAGAAGTGAAAGGATGATGATACTGAATTTCACAATTTCAGGTTTCATCGGGGTAACCTGTAGTCGTTGTCTTGATGAATTCGATATGGAAGTATCGGGTAATGAAGAGTTCTTTATCAAATTTGGAACGGAATACAGGGAAGAAAATGATGATGTACTCATCATCCCCGAAAACGAGACTCATATTGAAATCTCAGGCCTTATTTATGATTATCTTCACCTGATGATACCTTACAGGGTAGTTCATCCGGATAACGAATCAGGGGAAACCACCTGCAATCCTGAAGTAATCAAACGCCTGAATGAATTATCTCTGAGGGAAGAATCTGATGCGGATTCTCCCTGGGGAAAACTAAAAGACTTAAATCTGGAGTAAATAAATTTTAATTAAAAACACACCGAAATGCCACATCCAAAACATAGGTTTTCGAAAACCAGGACAGCCAAAAGAAGAACCCATTACAAAGCTGTAGCACCAACAATCAGCACATGCTCAAACTGTGGAACATCTGTTTTGTATCACAGAGTTTGCAACGAATGCGGCTATTACAGAGGCAAGCTTGCCATTGAGAAAGCAGCTGTTGTTTAATAATTTCAGGGTGCTTTACCACTTACAAAACTTAAATTTAGTCAGATGAAAATCGGACTAGACGTTATGGGCGGTGATTTTGCCCCGGGAGCTACTGTTGCCGGAGCTATACTCGCGCTCAAAGATTTGCCGCCGGCTGATCGTATTGTACTTATTGGGCTTCAGGATATCATACTTGAAGAACTCTCGAAGCATGGAGTTGATCCATCACTTTTTGATATCGTACATGCAACTGAAGTCATCGGAATGGGCGAACACCCTACTCATGCCATACTCCGAAAGCCGGATTCAAGCATTGGAGTTGGGTTTAAGTGCCTGAAAAATAAGTCAATTGATGCATTTGCAAGTGCCGGTAGCAGTGGAGCCATGCTTGTGGGATCAATTTATAGCGTCAATAATATTCAGGGCGTTATCAGGCCTTGTACTTCGGCTGTTCTCCCTCAGGAAGGCGGCGATCTGAGCCTTTTGTTAGATGTGGGTACCAATCCCGATGCCAAACCTGATGTAATGTATCAGTTTGCCTTGCTGGGATCAATTACCGCCAAAAATGTCTACAAAATCAATAACCCAAGGGTTGCGTTGCTCAATATAGGACATGAAGAGGGAAAAGGGAACCTGCTTAGTCAGGCTACTTATCAATTGATGAAGGGCACAAAAGAATTTAATTTTATCGGCAATATTGAAGGACGCGATGTGCTTCGGAATAAGGCCGATGTTATAGTTTGCGATGGTTTCACGGGAAATGTGGTACTGAAAAACCTGGAAGGCATGTTTCGAATTATGATGAAACGCGGCCTGGTTGACGATTACTTTGCAAGGTTTAATTACGAAAATTACGGCGGAACCCCCATACTTGGAATCAATTCAACAGTAATTGTTGGACACGGTATTTCCAATGACAAGGCAATAAAAAACATGATATTGCTGGCAAGAGATGTCCATACTGCAAAACTTTCTCAAAAGATCAAGCGTGCACTGGCGCGGGTTGCTGTTGTTGTAAGGGATTAATTAATTTACACAAGAATTGCTGATGACTAAATTAAGAGCTGCAATAACCGGAGTAGGAGGGTATGTTCCTGAATATATTCTGACTAACGAAGAACTCAGTCGAATGGTAGATACTTCCGACGAGTGGATTATGTCAAGGATAGGAATCAAAGAACGTCATATTCTTAAAGGTGAGGGAAGAGGTACTTCTGATATGGGCGCTGAAGCGGTGAGGCAACTTCTGGCCAAAACCGGCACCAAACCCGAAGAAGTTGATATGCTCATTTGTGGAGTAGTAACCCCTGATATGCTTTTCCCGGCAACGGCCAATATAATTGCTGATAAAACCAACATCAGGAATGCTTTTGGATATGATATCAATGCTGGTTGTTCAAGTTTTCTATACGCCCTTTCCACAGCTTCAAAGTTTATTGAATCCGGCTCACACAAAAAAGTAATTGTTGTTGGAGCTGATAAAATGTCGTCGATAGTTGATTATACCGACCGTGCTACCTGCCCGATTTTTGGTGATGGTGCTGCAGCCGTGCTGCTTGAGCCGACAACCGAAGAGGTTGGTGTGGTAGATTCCATACTTCAAAGCGATGGTATTGGACGCATTCATCTTCATCAGAAAGCTGGTGGTTCAGCCAAACCACCTACCTATGATACCATAGCAGCACGCGAACATTATGTTTACCAGGAGGGTCAGTCTGTTTTTAAATGGGCTGTTTCAAAAATGGCTGATGTTTCTGCAGAAATGATGGATCGTCATGGCATTACTCCTGAAACACTTACATGGCTGGTTCCTCATCAGGCAAATATGCGCATCATTGAAGCTACAGCCAACCGCATGGGCATTCAAAAGGATCAGGTTATGATCAACATAGAGCGTTTTGGAAATACCACTTCAGCCACACTGCCGCTTTGCCTGTGGGAATGGGAAAATCAACTAAAAAAAGGGGATAATATTATTCTGGCTGCTTTTGGTGCCGGCTTTACCTGGGGTTCACTCTATCTGAAGTGGGCTTATGATGGTGATAAGGTGTAAAAACGACTTAGACAAGTAAAATGAAAATGGCCTGTAATTACTACAGGCTTTTTTTATGCTGCCCTTTCAGGGCGGTGGTTTGGGTGCTGCCCGTGGTGTCGAGGGCGCTGTCGGTGGTGCCCAGGGCGCTGCCCTTGGGATGATGATATACTGCCCTTTCAGGGCGATGCTCCCGAGGTGCTGCCGGTCGTGGTTTGATATCTCAGGGTGTTGCTTGTGGGATGATGATATACTGCCCTTTCAGGGCGATATTCCTAGGTGCTGTTTGCGGGTTGATGATATGCTGCCACTTCGTGACGAGGAGAAGTTTCCTTTATCATCAGGCTGAAGGCCTGGGATGTCTTTAACCCAAGGCATCGCCTTGGGTTAATCGTGCTGAATGGCCATAGCGCCCTGAAAGGGCAATATAACCTTTATGTCCAGAGATAATCGTCGTTGTAATCAATATCATTTTCCTTTAAAAGACGGATATATTCCTCTTTGAATGTTTC
>Ga0351973_1170_pt1 | contig 15751 bp, 6 predicted proteins | sample BONcelFGM3001E14_FD_206745 | JGI IMG/M metagenome (GOLD analysis project Ga0351973, IMG submission 206745) | Enriched cells from coal bed in the Powder River Basin, Montana, United States - BONCAT cells FGM rep3 HSBNCT.FGM.300.1.E14 ...
GCTCGCTCTGCACGGCAGCGAGGGCGCTCCGGAATTGCGGGCCATCATTGAAGCGGTGAACCAGTTCGTAGGAGGCCCGCCAGGCATCCGTCTCCGCCCAGGTGCCTGGCTCACCGAGGTAACGGCTCACCGGCACGCGCAGGGCCGCCGCCACGGGCTGAAGCCCGCGGTCAAAGACGTAGTCATAGCGGTGATACTCTCCCATGAGCTTGAGCACGGTAGAAGGAGAGATGTTCCATGTGACGGCAGGTGCGAGGAAAAGACTGCGGGATTCGTGGTAGTCCCGATGGCTTGCGGCTTCCTCATAGGCTGTGTTCCACCGGTAGAGGAGAGGCGGTTCGCCGGCCAGTCCAGCGGCACCCGGGAGGAGAGGTCCGCCCATATCCAGCGCCGCCCGGTAGAGCCCGTCGCTCCCGGACGTCACGGCAAGCTCCCGGAGCCGCGCAGCGCCTGGGGTTTTGATGATGTAGTTCACCACACCACCTGGCGCACCCTGCCCATAGAGGACCGAGGATGGCCCTTTGAGAAACTCCACACGTTCGACCCCGGCCAGGTCCACTGGAGAGAGAAAGGAAAAGTCCTTGAACCCATTGCGATAGGCACTCTGCGTGCTGAATCCTCGAATGAAAAAGTCACCACTGGAGATACCGCCATAGCCTTTGGCCGCCTGAACCCCGGGGACATTGTCGGCAATCTCTTCCGCGCGGAGAAGTCCGCGGTCTGTGAGCACCTGGCGGGGGACGACATTCATCGCCTGGGGCACGTCCCGCAGGGGCATTTCCAGCCGGGTTGCGGTGGAGCCGCTTTCCACCTGATACCCGTGGTCCAATAATCCGGTGACGACGACTTCATGCAAGGTCGCTCCCCCGGCGGCTTCCCCTTGCGCCTCAGCCTCAGGTAATACGACCACGGTACGATCGCTGGCAAATCGGTGCCGGAGCCCCGTACCCCGGAGGATCGTTCTTAACGCTTCGTCCGGCAGAAATTCGCCGGTGAGCGCCGGAGCTGTCTTGCCCGCAAAGAGATCCCCCCGGGCGACGACATCGAGCCCAGTCACACGGGAGAAATTCTCCAATGCCTCCACCAATGGTGCCGAGGCCAATGCGAACCGATGCGGCCGGTCTGTCACGCTCCCAAGCGAAGGGGTCTGAACGCAGCACGCGAAACCGACCACAGCCGCAATGACCACCCGCCTGCCCTGCCTCTGCAAAGAGGAGGAGAAGTGGAAAGGGAACGGCCACAAGGACATGAATGGTCAAAGACTGCCCGTTGACGCCCCGTGATCAACCGCCTTTGGTGTCCGCCGGGCTCCAGGCTTGCCCCGGATTGACCGGCGGCGTTTCCAATACATCACCACCCCCGACCAGGCGAGCACTCCGGGCGAGAGGCCCAGCACGCACCACAGCACTTTCACTGGCAGTCCGCCGAAGGTGCCGAAGTGCAAAGGACCCATCATCACCTCAAACTGGTGCCAGGCACTGGTGCGGCGGAAATCCAAAACACTTGTGACCTCCCCGGACTGGGGATCAAAGTGCACCGTGCTGTTGTAGTTCCCCACCAGTGGATTCTGCGGCACCGCGGATCCGATGAGGCGCATGGATTCATTGCGCGGCGGCAGGCTGAGATAGATCTGGGCGGGATCAAGTCCTGGCATTTGCCGGACGGCTTCTGCAACCATCGCATCGATCGAAAGACCAGTGTTGTAGGGGGCCGGCACCCGGGCAGAGCCTGCACTTGAGGGAGCCTCCTCTTCGAACAGACGCTTGACCACCTGCAGATTCCACCATGCACCCGTGAAGCCGAGGATGAGATTAAAAGCGACCGACGAGATGCCCACCATCTTGTGGAGATCTGAGAAGAAGATGCGGGCCGAGCTCCGCCAACGCAGGGTGAAAAGGGTCCTCCAGAAGCCGCGGTAGAGATAGATGCCGCTGACGCCGAGCAGACACAGCATAACTGCCAGCACGCCCGCGAACAGTTCCCCCCACCTGCCCAGCAGAAGGGTGTAGTGCAACTCCAGCGCCCAAGCGAATGCACGGGCCGTCCAGCCAGGCGGGGATTGAGGCAGCAGTGTCCCGGTGGCCGGGTCTGCCCTCAGCCATTCCCAACCGCGTGGATTGTCCGGCAAACTTACGGCCACAGCATCGGCCGCGCCGTCGTGCATGATCGTGTCCCAGGCCAGAACTTCCCGGCCGGGCAACTGGGCTCGCACCCGGGAGAAGAGCTCGTCATACCCGAGCCGGGGAGCCCTTTCAATCGCCCCCATAGATGACTCGGGTGGAGGTTGAACCACCGCCTCTATCTCCTCTCGAAACATCAAGAGGGACCCGGTCAGCCCGATGAGGAGCAGACCGAGTCCCGAAACGAGCCCCATCCAGGAATGGAGCATCCAAAGGCGCTTCCGCATGACCCGATCTAGAACCTGAAGGTCAGGGATGCCTGGACGTTAAAGGGCGCATCCGGATAGATGTTGTAGCCCGTGCTTTCATAGATGCGCTCGTCGCTGATGTTCTTGAAGTTGACTTGGGCCGACCACTTCTCCTGTTTGTAGAAGAGGGAGGCGTCGAAACGCCAGTAGCCGGGTAGGGTCACGCCGTTCCCCGGCATGGTGGCCGGACGATCATCCACAAAGTAGGCCCCAGCGCCCAAACCGAAACCCTTCAGGGCACCCGTTTGAAATTCGTAGCTGGTCCACAAGCCGGCCTGATGCTCGGGCACGGCCGACAGCTTGGTGCCTGAGGGAATGTTCGTGTCTTCGCTGACGTAAGCATCCGTGTAGGCGTAGCTGGCGACGATGTTCCACCCCGGGATGGGGGTGCCGATCAAGTCGAACTCCGCACCGCGGCTCTTTTGCTCACCGGTAAGGATGCTGTACTCAGGATTGGCCGGGTCCGTGGTAAGGACATTTTCCTTGGTGATGTCATAAACCGCGATGGTGCTGGTGAGCTTGTCATTCACGAGCTCCAACTTGACGCCTGCCTCAAACTGCTCGGACTCTTCGGGGTCAAAAGCACTGCCATCGGCGCTGACGGAGAAGAAGTTGGGATTGAACCCGGTGGACCAGCCCGCGAAAAAGGATACTGGCTCCCAGGGCTGGAAGACAAGTCCCACGCGGGGGCTGAAGGCTTCGTCCGTCTGCTCCATGCTGTTGTAGTAGCTTTCCACATGGTCATAGCGGATTCCCAGCAGGACCTTGAACTGCTCGGTAAGGGTGATCTGATCCTGCAAATAGAGCGCCAAGGAGTCGGCCCCATATTCATCCCAGGGGCCGAAGGGCACTTCGCCAAGATCCGCACCGTAAACAGGACGGAAGATGTCCAACGAAGAAAGCGGGCCGAAGCCGATGTTGTAACCGAACTCATAGCGGGCCAACTCTACCCCCACGAGGGCGTGGTGCTCCACCGCGCCGGTGTTGAAGCGGCCGCTAAGTTCATTTTGGAGCGTGTAGTTCTTCGACTCCTCATGCCTGCGGGTGCTGCTGCGGGACACGGTGCGCCCGTCGGCCCCCAGGGACGACGCCTGGGCAAAGTGACTGTCCTGCTCACTGTGAATGGCGGCAAAGGCACTGCGGAATTGAAGGTCGTCACTAAACTTGTGGACGAACTCATAGCCTGCCCGCCACGACTCCGTCTCGGCGTAGCTGGAGGGCTCCCCCAGGAAGCGGCTGGTGGGGAGTTGAAATGTCTGACGAACCGGGAGCAGTCCGCGGTCAAACACGTAGTCGTAGCGTTGATATTCACCAAAGAAGGTCAGCGTCGTATCCGGCGTGATGTTCCAGGTCAGAGATGGCGCGATGTAATAACTCTCTGACTCATTGAAATCGCGGTGACTGCCGGCGTCTTCATAAGCGCCCGTGAGACGGTAGGTGAGCACAGGCTCCGTGGACGGGCCCGTCACGGGGGCTTTCGGATTCTTTGCGCTGGCGGGCGTCCCGGGAATCTCCCGGCTCAGGAGCGTACCGCCGAAATCTCCGGTGGCCCGGTAGAGGTCGTAGCTGCCGTAGGTAAAGCCCAGCTCATTGAGGGAGTAGGGCACCGGGCGCTTGGAGACATAGTTGACGATGCCGCCGGGATCGTTCTGCCCGTAGAGAACCGAAGACGGTCCTTTGAGGAACTCGATGCGTTCCAAACCGACAACATCCACTGGAGAGAGAAAGCCGAAGTCCTTGAAGCCGTCACGGTAGGTGCCCCCGGAGTTGAATCCACGAATGAAAAACGAGCCGCTGGAGAGGCCGCCGTAGCCGCTGGCGTACTGGACACCCGGCACATTGTCCGCCGCTTCCTGGACGCGGGTGACCCCGCGGTCTTCCAGGATCTGACGGGGGATGACGTTGACCGCCTGAGGAATATCCCGCAGCGGGGTGTCCAACTTCGTGGCGGTGGTGGCTCCCGTCACGGTATAGCTGCTGTCTGCCTCAGCGGTGACGACGACCTCGTCCAAGGTAACCTGCGAGGACGACGATGGGGCGGGGGATTGGGCCAGAAGAGTCCCAAAGGGCACGAGACATAGGGCTGACAGGCAGCGGAGCGCCTGGCACGAGCGGTGATTTCGCGGGAATGAACCGGTTTTCATGGGGAGTGGATGGATGCTGCGCCACTTTCTCCGCAGATGGATCGGGAAGAGAGCACGCGTCATAGGGTGGTGACGCTCCCGCCGGAAAATCCCTCCAGTAGCCTGAGAGTTTTTTTTGAGGGAACTCGAGTAAGAGGACTTTCCGCCTGGGCAGGCAATCCGATCCGCCCGCCGGATATGCCGGCCGAGGAGTTGGGAAAGAACTCCCGCGGAGCCGCCAGACCGCCGGTCGCTCCCGTCTAAAGGGCGGTGTCGGACTCCGTGGCGCTATACCACTATTGGGCGAAGCGTACGTTTGACAAGCCACGCGAGAAACTATAAATGGCAGCTCCACATAAACCCTACGGCGATACCTTATGAGCGACTCGAAAGCGAAAACAGCCTCCTCTTCCCCCGCCCCTGAAGCTACTCCGGACCAAGATGAATTGAAGGCCATCAATAAGCCCAATGTCCAGATCCTCTATGAAGAAACCGGGGCGCTCTTTGCCAATCAGGTGATCGTGAATTCCGGTAGGGACCAGATCGTGCTGGACTTCTCCACAGGAATTATCTCCGACCATGCCACCGGCCGGCATGTCCTGCCGATCCAGAAGAGGATCGCGCTTACCCCCGCCAATGCTCTGAAGCTGATCCAGACTCTCTCTGGCGTCATTCAGAAACAAGTGGAGGCGAACCGGCCCAAGGCTGGTGCCTGATGTGGACTTGATGGTCCAAATATTGCTTTCTTCCACGCCCGGGCTCTTTCCTAACAGGATCGAGCCCTTCGCCTTTTCAACGCCATGAAAGCTGCTGCCGAGGCCATCCGACTCCCTGCTGCTGCGCCAGGAGGGCAGGCGTCTCCCCAGGAGCTGCGCTCTCTGCTGCAGGCGAAGGATGACGGGCAGTTCTACCGGGGGCTGGCCGCGCATGTGGCCGAACTGACCGGGGCCACCACCTTGCTTTACAGCGAGCAGACGGGGACAGTGGCCCTGCTCGCCACACGCATCCGCATCTCCCTCCCGCCGGGTTTGCTTGAGGCCAAGGAAGTGAAAGCCACGCTGGCGGCGGGATTGAAATCCCGTACCCGGGTCATCCACAAGCTCAACCAAGTGGGCCTGGTGCTCTGGGCTATGGTTTTGGAGCCGGACTCCACCGTGGGAGTGGCCCTCCTGCTGGGTGCCGCGGCTCTGGATGCCGGCCAGGAGGAACGGCTCTCCAAGCTGCTCGCCATTCCCCAAGCGCTGTTCGGCCAGAGAAAGCTCATCCAGGAAAGCGAAGCTCTCAGGCACGGGCTGGATCAAACCTGCTTCATTCTCGATACCCTCTACAGGGCGTCGTCCGCGCCCTCCTTCCGGCGGGGTATACAGGTGCTGGCCGAGGACTTGCGCACCTTCGTGGGAGCCGAGTATGTGGCGGTGGGTCTGGGATCACGCCATACTTGCCGGGTGGAGGCCATCGCCCCGTCGAGCAAATTCGACCACCGGAGCCAGGTGGTGCTGCAGACGACGCATCTGATGCGTGAATGTGTCGCGGTGAACGGAGGCATCGCCTGGCCGCCAGAAGTCCTTCAAACCCTGCCAGGCCTGAATCTGGCGGGCGATCAAGATGCTCTCCTGGACCAGCTCAAAGCGAAATCGGTCACCGCCTACCCATTGAAGGCTGGCGATGGAGAAATCATCGGCTGCTGGGTCTGCTGGTGGCCGGAGCGGCCCTTCGTCGAGAAACTCCAGCTCGCCGAGGCCGTGACCCCGCATGTGGGCGCCACGGCGAGGACCGTGCGCCTTGCGCGACCTTCCGGGGTCCTGGGATTTTACCAGCGCCACGTCACCGAGGCAAAATGGACTCGCCGCATGCTGGTGATGGCGTTGCTGGTGATCTCTACGGCCGCGATGTTTGTACCGATCCCCTATCGGCTGGGGGTGTCGTGCTGGATTGATCCTGAAATGAGGCGACAGGTGGCGGTGCCGTTCGACGGCATCCTGGCCCGGGCCCATGTGGAGCCCGGCCAGGGAGTCAAGGAAGGGGAGGTTCTGGCGGAATTGGATGGCAAGGAGATCGGATGGAAGCTGGCCGAGGTGCAGGCGCGCCTGAACTCCCTCACTAAAAAAAGGGATCAATCCCTGGCCGCTGAGAACATGGCGGAAGCCCAGCTCGCCGCTCTGGAGATGGACTCCCTGGAAGCGGAGCGCCGGCTGTTGCACTACCAGAATGAGCATCTGCAGATCCGTTCACCCCTGGACGGAGTGGTTATTTCTGGAGACCTTGCCCAGTCGGAAGGGGTCCCCGTGCAGCGGGGGCAGCGGCTCTTTGATGTGGCCCCGATCAGCTCCTTTACCGTGCAGCTCGCCGTGCCCGCGTCTGAGATCCGCCACATCACGACAGGGATGCCGGTGTCCATCCGTCTGGAGTCAGAATCGGAATACACAGCCAGCGGGACAGTGAACACGTTGGAACCGCTTTCGCGGATTCACGAGGGACAAAATGTGTTTTTGGGAACTGCCACTATGGAGAACACGAGTGGACGCCTGCGTCCGGGGATGCAGGGGAAAGCCCGCATCACCGGCGAACGCAAGAGCCTGGGATGGATCCTTTTTCACCGTCCCTTGGAATTCATCCGCTTGAACCTGCCTTGGTGAAGACATGTCTCTCATCGACCATGCAGTAGTCACCTGGGACACGGCCAGGCCCCGGTTGCGGCAGGATCTGCAGTTTCACTTTCAATTGGTGGAAGGGCGGCCCATGTACGTGGTGGAAGACCGGGCCAACCGGGCCTACCACCAGCTCGGGGTGCCGGAGTACCGGTTTCTCCGGTCCCTGAACGGCACCAAACCCGCCGCAAAACTCGTGGCGGAGTGCTCCGCCGGCAGAAATGAGCTGACGGAAAACGAGGCCGAGGGTCTGCTGCGGTGGGCGATCGATCAACACCTGCTCCAGTCGTCCAAATCCGATCAAGCCGACCGGCGGCTTGCCCAGGCGGAGGATCAAGCGGGCAAAGGGAAGGCAAAGCAGTGGCAGCGCCTCTTCTTCGTCAAAATCCCGCTCGGCTCCCCCGATCGTTTTTTCCGCCCTTTCACCCGCCTTTTGGGCTGGACCCTGGATCCTTGGGCGATGTTGGCGGCCGCGCTGGCAGGGGTGTACGGCTGCTACCTGGCCGCGTCGCATTATGCCCTGCTCATGGAGGCCTCCTCGCGTGCTTTCCTCCCCCAAAACTGGATTTGGCTGCTGGTGGTGACAGTGGTGCTCAAGCTCATCCATGAACTGTGGCATGGCATCGCCACCCAGAAATATGGGGGCGTGGTGCCTGAATGGGGGGTCCAGCTCATCGCGTGGATCTCGCCTATGACCTATGTGGATGCGAGCTCCAGTTGGAGTTTTCCAAGCCGCTGGCACCGGATCACGGTGGCCGCCGCCGGGATGTACGTGGAGCTGCTGCTGGCCGTGGGAGCGCTCCATCTCTGGACGGTGACCGAGCCCGGCTTTTTGAATGAGATCTGCTTCAACGTGCTGGTCTCAGCCTCCATGATCACGCTGTTGTTCAATGCCAATCCTTTGATGCGGTTCGACGGCTACTACATTTTCTCCGACTTGCTCAATCTACGGAACCTGGGCCAACGGGGGCAGCAGGCCTTTTCGTGGCTGAACCGGCGGGTGTTTCTGGGGGCCAAGAGCGCGTCCCTGCCTCCCGTGGTGAGAAAACGGTTCCTCACCTACATCCTCTATGGAGCCGGGGCCTGGTGCTGGCGCATCATCGTGACCATCGGCCTCATGGCCCTCGCCGCCAGGCTGTTTCACGGCATGGGGCTGCTTCCGCTCCTGTTGGCCTTTGTGCTGGGCACCGCAAGTCTCGTCCATTCTACGGTCGTCTTTTTCAAGCCCACGGAGCGCTCCGGCCATATCCCCTGGGGGAGGGCGTCGTGGCGGATCGGACTGGCCGTCCTTGCGGCCGGGGCAGCGCTGACGTTCATTCAGATCAATCCTGCGGCGGCCGGGCTGGCGGTGGTGGAGTATCCTGGCAAAGCGATCGTGCGGGCGGAAACGCCCGGGTTCGTGAGTACGCTGCACACCGCGGACCAAGAGGCGGTGGCCCAAGGACAATTGCTGCTGACTCTGGGAAATGAAAGCGAGACCGCCCAGTTGGCCATGGATGAGGCGCAACTGGCGTTGTCCGAGGCGCGCGCGCGCATGCTGTATCTCACGGAGAACCTGGAAGAATGGCAATTGGAAGTCCAACGCCTGGAAGGGCTGAAGGAGCGGGTGTCCGTCCAGCAGAAGCGCGTCCGGGCTCTGGAGGTGCGGGCCCCTGTAGCCGGGCGCGTCCATGCCCCTCCGCTCATTCATCAAAAAGGTGCCTACTTCGACACCGGGCACCCCTTGCTCACGATCATCCCGGAAGAAGCTCCGCAGTTCCTCATTTCCCTGCGGCAGCAGGATTTCCAGAAAATCTCCTCCGAACTGGCGGCTGATCCCCAACCCTTTCGCATCCGGTTGTTGGGAAGAACCAAGGAGTACCCTGCCCGGTTGAAAAGGACGGACTCAAAGGCAACCTTTGCCGTGCCCAGCCCGGTCCTCGCTTCCTCCGCGGGCGGGCCGCTCGCGGTACGCAGCATCAACCAACGCGAAACGGCATCCAACAAAGAGGGACTGGCCCGCGGTGCCGCCAAATCGGAGTCGATGACCTATTTCGACTCCATCAAGCCAGAGGCTGAGCGGGAGAATATGGAGCTGCTGCAGCCCCGGTTCACCCTCTACGCCTCCGCCGGGGAGGCGGAGGACTTGAGAGAAGGGGAATGGGGCCGGTCTTTTTACGAGGGGGAAACGGAAGAGGCCCTGGGCAGGTACCTCTACCGCGTCATCCGGTCCTATCTGGAGAAGGCGTTCCTCGAACCGGAATCCTGATTGGTATTATTTGGATTTGAGCACCAGCCCGGGGGGCAACTGGGGATTGGCCGACCCAGGAGCACTTTGCGGTCCGTGATGCAGGGGGACCACGTCCTTCACCTTCAAAAGCACCCCTTGCGCCCGTTGAAGCTGGGCGATGGACGTATTGTAGGCAACGACGGCGACAAGAAACTCTTCCTCGGCCACCTGATTGCGGTCAATCGCGTCCAGCAACAGTTGCACTTGGTAAGCCATCGATTTGCCGGCATCCTGGTCCGCCAATTTCATGCGGTCCTGAAGCTGGACGGTGACTGGATCACCCTCGCCACCTCCGGCCTGGCTGATGCCGTGGCCCGTCAGGCGGCCATTGACGAACTCAAGGACGATATTCTGCGGGGTGCCGATACCACGCTGATTTCCGGATTGAGCGACTCGTTGCTCGCCTGCGCCGACACCAGCATCGTGCTTCAAGCTGCCACGGATTCCCTTCGCTTCAGTGACGGCAGCACGCTCACGCAGTCGGCTTTCGAGCAGACGCTGCAGTCTCTCGTACACCAGTTGGTGGACGGCGACGGTACTGCCGCCGCGACCACTGTGGGTCGCGATGCCATTCGCAGCCTCGTGACGAATCTTGGCCGGCTTGATCCGGCCAGTGCCACATTTGATGCAGACGTGCAGACCATCGCCTCGCTCGGCTTGCAGGTGGATTCCCTCGATGTCCTGGCCACGGATTTCTCCCAGCAGGTGGCTGCTCTCGTGGAGCAGAGCAATGGGCTGGTCTTCAATGATGCGACCCAGACGGTTACCCTGCCCACCAGCCTCACCGCCAGGTCCGGTGTTTACACCATCGTAGGCCGTATCTTCGACGGGAAAGACTACCGCGAGGTTCAGACGAAAGTCACCGTCGTCAACGAAGCTCCGCTTCTGGCGATCGACTTCAATCAAACAGTAGTCGTCGCCAATGAAGGCTCCGTCGCCACCCTCACCGGTACCTATCGCAATCCCGGTGGGTTGCCGCTGCGCGCCATGGTGGCCCAGTATGAGGGCATGCCCGATGGGGAAACGTTTGGCACCGTCACGTTCAGTGAGCCGGACGCCCAAGGCAATGGCACATGGACCTGGACCCACAGCCTGGACGACGGCCCTGTGGATTCGCAGACGCGGGTCATCATCACGGCTTACGATCAAGACATCTCCCAGCTCAACCCCTTGGGCACGCCGACGCAGACGTCCTTTGAGCTCCAGATCGTCAATGTCGGGCCGACAGTGCAACTGGCACCCATCACGATCAACGAAGGGGATGAGCTCTATTTGGATCTCAGCGGAGCGGTCGACCCGTCCAACGCAGACAATGCGCAGCCGTTCACCTACACCTACAATTTCGGTGACGGGCAGGGCTTCGTTCCTGGGACACAGGTCCAGCAGGTGCCCACGACGGTCGTGGATGACAATGGCGTGCTCATCCTCCAAGGCCGGGTCATCGACAAAGACGGCACCGCCGGCAAGGTCAGCCAGCAGGTCACGGTCCTCAATGTCAGCCCCACCGTCCACGACTTGGTCGTGAGCGGCCCCATCAATGAAACCGAACAGGTAACTCTGACGGGCAAGATTACCGATCCTGGAACCGGCGATGACCATGTGGTGACCGTCGATTGGGATGACGGCACCACGGAGACGATTGTCGTCACGGCGAACAATCCCGCCAGCTTCGCCATCGCTCAAGGAGGCAGCGGATTTGTGAACACCCTCAACGTCGCAGCGACGGGTGGCTCCGGCACGGGTATGGTGGTGAATATCCTGGCCGGGGAAGACGGCGGTCTTGCCGCAGTCCAGGTGGTCAACGCGGGCACGGGCTATCGCGCAGGCGATGTGTTTACCGTAGGAAATGCCAGCTTTACCTTGGTTGCGCTTCGCACCGGGACCACCACTGAGTTCTCGGTAGCGCATACCTACAATGACGACGCCCGCTTCCCTGGTGGGCAAGGCACGGATGTCTACAACATCAAGGTCACCGCCACCGATGATGACAATGGCTCTGGCTCAGCCACGGTAGGTGCCACCGTGAACAACGTGGCCCCCACCTTGAGCACGCCAACAATCACCTTGGTGGATGGCAGCTCGCTGCCCACGAACGGCAGCTCGCCTTCCGTCACTGGCGGCACTGTGGTGAGCCTGTCCGGTTCCTTTGATGACATCAGCGGGGAGGACACTCACACGGTCACCATTGACTGGGGTGACGGGACCAGTGATGTGCTGACCTTCGGCGGCAAGACGGTGATCGACTTCGAACGCGACGGTCAGCTCAATCCGCTGCTGGCAGGCGATCTCGCAGGCACCCTCTACTTGGATCAGGCCGGGGGCCGTGGCTTCACCATCACCACTGGCGACCCGGGCAATCCACCTATGATCTTTGACACTGCCAACCCGACCGGCGGTGACTTTGACATCGCTACCCCCAACATCCACTACGGTGGTTTGGGCCAGCACGCCAAAGTCATGGCTCCCGGCACCGTGGTGGAAGGCAGCTATGGCAGCATCCAAATCCTTGAGGACGGCAGCTACGCCTACGTGGTCGACAGCAACAGTGCCTCGGTGTTGAGCCTTCAGGCAGGCCAGAGCCTCACGGAGACTTTCCACTATACCCAGACCAACGGAGTACGCGCTTCGCTGGACATTGTGGTCGCCCGCAGCAGTGCAGACGCCAGTGTCGCCACCTTGGCCAACGGAACCGGGAATCCACTCCTGGGAACCTTGCCGCTCATCGGCACGGAGGTCGCCAATGTTATTGTGACAGATGAAAGCCTCCGCATCGAGGGAGCTTCGACCACCCAGGCGGAGGGGATGAACGATATCGCTCTCGGCAAGGTGCTCATCATCTCCAAGGACGGAGACATGCTCAATCCCAACGACGACGAGGCCGGGGGACAGTTGATCTTCAACTTCAACAGTCCGGTCTATTTGGAAAGCCTGGACCTCATCGACATCAATGAGAAGGGCGGGACCATCCAGATCTTTGACGCCGCCGGACGGTTGCTCTCCACCACGGTCATCCCTGCCGTAGGTGAGAACACGCTCCAAACCGTGTTCGTCAAAGGCAACATCGACGGCACTCCGTTTGAAGCCAGCCGCATGGTCGTCACCCTCGCAGGTGATGGCGCCATCGCCAACCTGGTGTACACGGATGTGGAGCCGGTGCGCGAGTTCCGCATCAACCACCGCTACATTGAGGAATCGGCCACGGGAGAGCCTCATCAGATTCAAGTGACGGTCGAAGACGACGACGGCGGCAGCGCCACCGTCTCCGCTGGCCAGATCGAGGTCGTCAACGGTCCTCCGATTATCGAGAGCCTGGTCACCATCCCCGCCAGCAGTGACCTGAACACCGTCACGGTCATCAGCCAGTTTGTGGATTCGTCCGGTGACATCCATACGGCGACCGTCAACTTCGGCGACGGCACTGTGGTGGACGCCATCGTCCTTGTCTTTGATGAGGGCACGGGCCGGTTCCTTGAGCCTACCTATCCCGGCACGACGGAGACGGTGAAGTTCGTGGATCCGGTGACGGGGGAACTCGTGCCGCTGATCAATCCCACGACCGGCCAGGCGGAGATCGCCCGGCTGGTGAATCCGGTCACAGGGGCGATGGCAAAACTCTACGACCCCGCCACGGGAGAGTCCACCAGCTCCTATGCGATCCTCGACGCTTCGGCCCGGCAGATCTATGCCTCCCATCGCTATGCGGCCGAGAGCACCTTCACCATCGAGGTGAGCGTGACCGATGAGGAAGGAGCCGTGGGCACGGATGACACCCGGTACAGCAGCTTCCGTCCCGCCGTTCCAGGCGGGCGGGATCAGTTGAAGCCGGTCGACGTGGTGCAGTCTCTTACCCGTTTGGGCTTCGACATCAGCGGGCTCGTCGGAGGCAGCGGCATGTTTGGTGACCGCTACGCCGCTGGCATTTTCGGCGGTCTGGCCCATGGCGGTGACGGTCCCCTGGCGCTCTTTGTGGGCCGCACTTCGCCGGGCGGCATGGTCGTGGTATCCCTTTACAATGAGCTTGGCTACCTGGTTGGGGTCGAGGAGCTTCTGGCTGATTCTGAAGGTTACTGGCTTGCCCAAGTAGGAACGGATGTCCTCCAGCAAGACGGGCACAATATCTCCAGCATTCAGGTAGTCGCTCCATCTTATTTTGATGGCCAGACCACATCCATCGAGTATGATTTTGCGCTTGATGGCGTTGTTGAGGATGCCCTGCGACACTCGTTTGGCATTGGCGACACCACCATCAGCGGACGCATCATTTCACCCGTGGAAAACGCCCTCGCTCAATGATGTTACGCTCCAGGCACTTTGGCCGGGACTCCCATTCCGGCCACCCGGCTTCCCGGGCTTGCGTGAACCTTCGCTCCCATTTCTCCCCCCATGCAACACTCCTCCTTTGACCCGCTCCCCTCGTTCATCCCCAAGCGGGCCCGACCGGCTTGGGGGCCCGGCCTTGTGCTGGCGGTCGTGATGCCGGCCCTGGCCGCTCAAGAATCTCCTGCCCCCCGGGAGGCTGCCCAGATCGAAGCACTCGAGCAGGAGATTCTTGCGAAAGTCGCCTACACGGAAATCCTCTCCCAAGTGGCCCGTGCGCAGATGGTGATTGCGCAGACGGACACAGAAGAGAGGCCTCCGGCAGTGAAATCTCCAGGGTCCGGGGCTGCAGGAGCTGTGGCCGCGGCAAAAAAGACGGCTCCTGCCAAACCGGTCGCTAAAAAAGCCCCGGCTCCTGCTCCGGTTGCCACGTCTCCGTCTCCGGTGGTTTCAGCCCACCCTGATGCTTTGGTTGCCGTGGACCCAGTCGAGGAGAAAAGGAAATCGGGCCTCGGGCGTTTTTTCGGCAAGATTTTTGGTTCACGCAAGCCGGAGAGCCCGCTGCCGCCTCCTCCCGCTCCGGTGGCCCAGCAGCATGACCAGAAGATCAAGGAGTACTTCCCCCACGGCCCGGATGCATCGGTGAAGATCTCGAAATATGAAAAGGCCGGTGACGACGCCGTGGCCTACATCTTTGATGAGATGCTTCGCCAGACGGAGCGCTTCACCGCCCCAGAGCTGGATCACGCCCGTCTCTCCAAGCTGCCTCCGGTGCCGCAGAATTTCGATGCCAGTTGGAAAAGCGGAATGCGCGAGCGCATCTGGAAAGACCAGCCGAGCTTCCGCTACGGCGTGGACAAGGCCTACGCCACAGCGCTGAACAATTCCGCGCACGTCCGTTCTTTCCTCCGCCTCCCCAGGATCAGGGATGCGGTCGTCCGTGAAAACCGGGGCCTCTTCGACACCCAGATTTTTGCGGAAGCCGACGCCGCCCATGATGATCAGCCTACCGGCTCCATTCTCACGACGGGACAGACGGGCAGGTTTTTGCAGGACAGCTATGAGGGTGAGTATGGCGTCCGCCAGCGCCTGGGCACGGGGGGGGAAATTTCCCTTTCCCACCGGATGAGCACGCTGAAAAACAACTCAGAGTTCCTCGACCCGAATCCCCAGACTGGCAGCGAGCTGGTGCTCTCCGTGGCTCAGCCCCTCCTGCGCGGGGCAGGGTCCACCTACGTGCATAGTGAGATCCGGCTTGCTGAGCTGGACAGGAGTTTGGCTCAGGGGGAGACCCTCCGCCTGCTGGAGGAGTACCTGCTGGAGGTGAACCGTTCTTACTGGGGCGTCTATCTTTCCCGCGCCGCCTTGGCCCAGCGTCAGCAGTTGACCCAGCAGACCTCCGAGCTGCTCAAGACCCTGGAGGAGCGTCAAAAACTCGACGAGTCTGCCACTCTCAGCGAACTCTTCCGCGCTACCGCCACCATGAACCGGCGCGAGGCAGATCTGCGCCGCACTCAGATGGCCGTTCGCACCTCAGAGCAGCGCCTCCGTGCCATGATCAAGGATCCCACCGTTCCCATGGGGGCCAGCGGCGAGATTATACCTGTTTCCGCTCCCCATCTGGGTCAGCCGGGTCTCGACATCCAGTCCGTCTCCAAGGAGGCGCTTCTCAACCGTCCTGAGATGGCCCAGGCTTCGGCCCGGGTGCGCGCGGCCGCCGTACGTCGCAGCCAGGTCGTCTCGGAGCTTCGACCCCAGCTTGATCTCGTAGGGGAAGTCGGGTCCGCAGGCATCAGCGGCGGACGGAGTGTCGGCAGCGCGATTGATGACCAGACTAGCAGCGGTGCGGACTGGCGCGTGGGCCTGCGCTTCAGCTACCCGTTGGGCAACAGTGCTGCGAAAGCACGGCTCGAGCGTCGTGATATTGAAATCCAGCAAGCCATGGATGACTACCGGATCCAAGGCG
>Ga0351973_1175_pt1 | contig 15171 bp, 17 predicted proteins | sample BONcelFGM3001E14_FD_206745 | JGI IMG/M metagenome (GOLD analysis project Ga0351973, IMG submission 206745) | Enriched cells from coal bed in the Powder River Basin, Montana, United States - BONCAT cells FGM rep3 HSBNCT.FGM.300.1.E14 ...
CTTCGTCATGGCCACCCAGAACCCCATTGAGCAGGAGGGTACATACCCGCTGCCCGAGGCCCAGGTGGACCGATTTCTCATGAAGCTCAGGGTAGACTACCCGACACTCGAGGAGGAGAAGCTGATCCTTCGGAGTACCCCCCGCGGAACCGGTGCTGACCCCGCAGGACGTGACAGAGCTTCAGAACACCGTGAAAAGCATAATCGTCGAGCCCGAGGCCCTCGACTACGCGGTACGGCTCGTTGACGCCACCCGCAACCCGAAACAGGCCAAACTGAAGGACCTTGAGACACTCATAACCGTAGGCGCAAGCCCCAGGGGCAGCCTGGCCCTGATAGCGGGCGCCCGTGCCCTTGCCGTTCTCGCGGGGCAGGCGTTCGTCACTCCCGACCTCATCAAGGAGGTCGCTCCGGCAGTATTGCGCCACCGGATAATCCGCTCGTTCGAGGCCGAGGCCGAGCAGGTTGGGGTGGAGCAGATAATCAGGACCATTCTTGACAAGGTGCCGGTGGGCACAAGGTAAGATGGAAGCAACCCACAGCCTGTTCCGCCGGGTCCGGCGAATCGAGATACACACCCGTAAGCTCGTGGAGCAGCTCATCGGGGGTGATTACCGCTCGATATTCCGTGGGCAGGGCATGGAGTTCTGCGAATTCCGGCGGTACTCCGAAGGGGACGACCCCAGGCTCATAGACTGGAACGTCACCGCCAGGAGCAGCCATCCCCATGTGCGTGTGCTTGCTGAGGAAAGGGAGCTTCTTGTCATTCTTCTCGTGGATGTGTCGGGCAGCCTCAACTTCGGTTCCGTGAGCCTCACCAAGGCCGACCGGGTGGCCGAAACCGCCGCGGTGCTTGCCCTTTCCGCAGTGAGAAGCAATGACAGGGTGGGGATGCTCTCGTTCAGCAACCGGGTACACGACTACATCCCTCCCGACAAGGGCCGTTCCCACGCCCTTGGCATCATAAAGACCGTGCTCGAAGCATCGGATCACAGGGAAAAGGCCGATGTGAACAGTGCGCTGGCCTTTCTGGGCAGAGTCTTGAAGAGACGCGCGCTTGTCTTTCTGATAAGCGACTTCAGGTACGGTGACAACTCACTGAAGCTTCTCAGGTCATTCTCGGCCAGGCATGACCTGGTGGGGATACATGTGTTCGACCCCCGCGAGACGAGGGTTCCGCCAGTGGGGAGAATACGATTCCGCGACCCCGAGACCGGAACGGAGAGGGTGGCCGACACCGGATCACGGCGCTGGCAGGACGAGTTCAACAGGGCCGTTCAGGCCCGCTCGGCCGCACGGGAAGCCTTGTGCCGAACCGCCCGGCTCGATCTTGTGAGCATCTCCACTGCCGACGATCTGGTCCTTCCCCTCAGAAGGTTCTTCTCGGTCAGGAAGAGAAGGAGAAGGCACTGATGCCCCTTGTCCTCCTGCATGTACTGTTAATGGTCCTGGAAGTGCCTCTTGGACTTCCTGTTACGGTGGACTACGGCCTCCCGGAGGGGTATGAGGCAGGTGAGGTCCCAGCGGGCGGGTCCTTTTCAGTAGTGGCGGCGGAAGGCGGGAACGTAACCGTGGTTCCACTTCAGCTCGACACGATACCGCTGCCGGAAATGCCGGCGTTCCTGAACGGCGACACGCTTTTGCTTCCGGGGCCCGTGCTCCTTGTCCGCCCGATGATACCCGATTCCACCCTTGCGCCAGCCTTCGCGCCGGCTCCGGCACCCATGAGCATCCCTCCGGGCTTCCCGCTGGACTACCTGCGTTTACGTGCCTTCTGGCTCTCATGGGGGGGGGGCCTCCAGGCTTCCCGTGGCTCATCGTCATCGGTGGATTCCTTGTATGCGCCGGAGCGGTCGCGTGGTTCATGGCCAGGAGGCGGAGGAGGGGGGCGGTGTCCCTCGAACCCTCCGAACATGATGACACGAGTCTGGACCGGAAGGTGATCGGGCTGCTCGAGTGTGACGCCTTCGTGCACGGCGACTGGAAGGCCCTGTACGCACAGATGGAGAGCATCTTCAGAGCCCTGGTGGCGGGAAGGTTCGGGTTTGGCAATCCGGCGCTCACCCTGTACCAGATGGAGAGGCAGCTCTCCCGTGAGAAGGGAGCCGGAACCTTCCTCGAGAAGGCCAGACCCCTGATGCGGGAGATAGTGCTTCAGATCTACGCCAACAGGGGAAGCAGCAGGGAGAAGAGCAGGGGCTTCATCGAACTCCTCGCCGAGCTCACCCGGAGGGAGTCATGACGGGATTCCACTTCTGGCCGGCCCTTCTGGGCTTTCCCCTTCTTCTTCTTGCATACGCCATGACAAGGGTGAGGAAAGAGAAGAGCGTGGTCTTCACCGGACCATTCACCGGGATAGAGGGGGGAAGCGCGTCTTCCGGGATCGCACCGTTCGTGATCTGGTGCGGCGTTCTCTCTCTCTTCATCGCGCTTGCCAGGCCCCAGTACGGCTACGAGAGGCTTCCGGACGCCACCGAGGGGCTGGATATCGTGATAGCCCTCGATGTTTCCACGAGCATGCTCGCGGAAGACTTCAGACCCAACCGGCTTGCAGCGGCCAAGGCCGCAGCTCTCGAGTTCATTGCCGGGAGACCCAACGACAGGATCGGGCTCACGCTTTACGCGGCCGAACCGCTTGTCATCTGTCCGCCCACGTTTGACCACGAGACTTTATGCAGGTTCGTGGAAAGGGCAGCCATAGGTCATCTGCAGGACGGAACGGCCATAGGGGCGGGCCTCGCCGCCGCAGCCCGGGGGCTGGGCGGGTCGGCCACATCGAGAAGGGTCATAGTCCTTCTCAGCGACGGCATGGAGACTGCGGGCAGGGTCGACCCGATCACTGTGGCGAACGCGGTTCATACCCTTCACGGCGACAGCATTGCGGTTTACACGGTGGCCATAGGGACCGAACAGGACGCATACGGTGTCGACCGGGAAACCCTTGCGAGCATTGCGGCCATTAACAATGGCAGGCTCTTCGACGCCTATTCGTCCACAGACCTGTCCGAGGTGTGCAACTCAATCGATTCCCTCGAGGCCTCAACGCTTCCGCCCGAGGGGCTCTTCATCTACATCGACAGGTATCTGGGGTGGTTCTGGGCGGGGTTGATCCTCCTTCTCTTCGGCATGTTCCTCAAATGGCGGGCGCTGAAAACCATAGGAGGGGGAGAATGACCTTCGAAAGGCCCTTTCTGCTTCTCATGCTGGTCATTGCCCCTGTGTGGCACTGGCTGCGGACGGTCTGGCTCGCCGACGAGGACGAGAGGCTTAGAAGGTTCGTCCGTCCCGTGCTGTGGGAACGGGTGGGGATCGAAGCACCACCTCGCCGGCTTCTCACCCGATGGTTGTGGACCGTCGGGCTCCTCCTTGCGGTTTTTGCCCTTGCTGGACCCACCTGGGGAAGGGACGAAGCCTTCCTGCCCGCTGGCGGCAGGAACGTGGCAATCGCCCTTGACGTGAGCAGGTCGATGGCCTGCGACGACGAGGCGCCCACCAGGCTTGGAAGGGCTGCCTCCGAGATAAGAAGGCTCGTGGGCGCCATGCCCGACACCCGCTTCAGCCTCGTTCTGTTCAGCGGGCAGTCCAGGCTGGCGGTGCCCATAACCCTTGATGCGGATTTCCTTTACAGCCGGATACCCATGAGCAGCGACGAGCCGGTCTTCCTTCCCTCCGGAACATCGATGGGCAATCTGGTTGCCGTGATGGCCGATGCACTTCCGGGAGAGGACCTTGAATCACGTGTGGGCATCATCTTCAGCGACGGCGGTTTTCACGACCTCAGCACCGAGGCTTCGATCGAAACGGCAGTGAGCCGTGGAATGGCGCTTGTTACGGTGGGTGTTGGAGGTGACACGCCTGCACCGGTTCCCGACGGCAGGGGAGGGGTCATCGTTTTCGGGGGTGACACCGTGAGGACTGTTCTCGAGGAGGAAACCCTGATCCGCCTGGCCGAGGGGACCGGGGGCTTCTACACCCGGATCTCCGAGGCGGGAGACCTGTCCGATCCCGTCAGGCGGCTTCTTGAGATGAGTTCACGCGACGCAAGGCTGCAGTCAGCCAACATCGGCCCCGGAAGGCGGTACCAGCTCTTCCTTGGCGCCGCGCTGCTTCTGTTCTCGGTTGCCCTGGTGCTCGAGAGGAGGGGGTTGTGATTATCTTCCTTCTGCTCTCGCTTCTTCAGGCGCCGGGAGAGAGGCCCCTTCTGGGGCTTTACACCGAAGCCCTCGAACTTTGGTCATCGGGCGACCGCGAGGCCGCCGTCTCGCTTTTCGCGGAGATAGCACAACGGATGCCCCACCAACCCCGGGCTTTCTACAACCTGGCCGCGCTTTCCGGTGAGATGGAGCAGTGGGGCAGGGCCGACACCATCATGACCGGGCTTTCGGGATGGGAGGGCCTCGGGGGCGATTCCCTCTTCAACGCCCGTGTTTCGGCCGCCCTGGGTAAGGCCATCTCCGAAGAGGACCACGCTGGCGTGGAAAGGCAGTTGAACACCCTTCTGCCTCGCGTTGCATCTGCCATGGCTGACTCACTCATGCGGCACAATTACGAGGTGGCCCTGAGATGGCTCGAGAGTCGCGAACCCCCGCCGCCGGACCAGTCCCAGCAGAACGAGGATGAGAGCGAGGATCAGAGCGAGGACCAGGAAGAAAATCCGGACCAGCAGCAGCAGGAAGATCAGGAAGACCAGCAGCAGGAAGATCAGCAGGGCGAAGACGACGGCGGGAACGAGAATGAGGACGAAAATGAAGACCAGGGTGGCGAGGACAACGAAGACACCCATCAGCCTCCTCCGCCCGCCGATGGGGAAATGACGCAGGACGAGGCACGAAGGATACTCGACATGGTGGAGGAAGCCGAACCCAGGGGAGAGAAGGACGCATCCGGGGTCGGTGCTCCAGGAGCCCCGACTTGGTAGGCTTCGGGCTCCTTCTCGCGGCCCTCGCCGCGACGTCGCCCTTCAACGTTGAGTGCCCGGACAGCGTGAGGGTGGGTCAGACGTTCAGCCTCACAGTAAGATGTGTCTCATCAGCGTGCACGGGCATTTCATCGGGGTCTCCCGTTACCGGCCCCGGGCTTCAGTTCGTGGGTTCGGCAACCTCTGGCTCGATTGCGACTGTCAATACACCGACCGGAACGACCCGGCAGAACCAGTTTACGCTTGAACTGATGTTCATGGCCGTGTCCCCGGGGGAATGGACGCTTGGCCCGGTCGAGATTGACGCGCAGGGGGCGGGGCGGCTCACCGTGCCCAGAAGAACCGTTGTCGTAACCGGAGGCGGAGCATCATCATCAGGCTCATCCCAGCCCCAGCAGTCATCCCGGGGGCATTCATGGATCACCCCCGAGATACGGAACGATACACGCGGAAGGGTCTATCCGGGCATTCCGATAACAATATATTACTACTTATATTCATCATACAATGTAACAGACATATCCTACGCCTGGAGCGGGGCTGAGCGGGGCGTCATAACCGTCACCGAGGAGATCCCTTCGATAGAGTGGCAGCACTCCAGGATATCGGGGGTGAACAGGGCGAAGTTCTTCACGGCGGTGTTCGTACCCGCGTGTGCCGGGGTTCTCGACATCCCGAGGGTAAGCGCACAGGTAACCTACGGGAACAGGCTTCTTTACGCGGCCCCGAAAGACTACCTGGTCAGCGACTCGCTCACTGTTGACGTTTTCCCTTTCCCCGAACCGGTGCCCGAGGGCTGGGACGGCATTCTGCTGGACAGCGTTCGGGTCAGTTTCGAAAGGCTTGGATACGCAGTCGGACAGGCCGGCGAACGGTCGGTAAGACTGATGGCCACGGGTCCTGGAGCGCCGTATTGCACTGATGCGCCATCATTTACAGTACACGGCAACGCGACGCTGCTCGAAAGCGCAAGTGGATGCGACGATAACGGCGCATGGTGGGATTTCATCGTGGAACCGTCCGACACGGGTACAGTGGTGTTCGGCCCCGACACACTGATCTGGCTGGACCGGAAACACGCCTGTTACAGGACTTCGGTCATGGAGCCCTGCAGCATCGACATACGAACCATGCCAAGACAGAACCGTGAGATCGAGATACCCGACAGACGTTCGAAGGGTCTGCCGGCAACGACATGGGTGATCCTGTCACTGGGAGTCCTTGTAGTTATCAGCACCGCGCTGATCCTTCACAGCGGGCGAAGGAAAAAAGGGAACGGTTCAGTTGGTTCCGCGGAAAACCCGGAAGAACTTCTGAACCGTTTCGAGTGCGAGCTTTCGAAGCTGCTGACCGGCGGCCGGGAATACCTGGGATGCGAAGAGCTCGCGGATCGCCTGGACGACAGGGAGATCGACACACTTTTATCAAGGAGCATCCAGCGACTCTGGAAGGACCTGGAGCAGGCCATATCCGGAAGGGAACCGGGAAGAGAGGCGTTCCTGGCCCTGAGGGAGAGGGCTGTTCAGCTCATCGGAGAACTGGCCCGGGAAACAGGGAAAACATAAACTTTACATAATATCTATTAACGGACATTGAACCATTCCAGGCTTTCAACCAGTCTCTCGTGCTTCCCATCATCACATCTGGATAACGTTCTGCATAACCAGCACGGAACACCTTGTTGATCACATCTACCCCGCTGGCTGATTCATGCAATTGTTGAGGTCATTCGTTAAAACCCGATCTGTCTCTTCTTCGGCAGTGGCTTTGGATCCATAAGTTGCTTGATCGCATTCACCATGATCAGGATCTGCTCGTCATGGTCACCCAGTTTTCTTTCCAACTCAGCCAGCTTTCCTGCCAGCTCCTTATGACCCGACACAACTTCGCGAAGCTGCACAAAAGCACGCACGATGAATACGCTGACCTCAATGGCTCTCGGTGAGTTCAACACGCTGGCTGCCATTATCGCGCCGTGTTCAGTGAATGCATGAGGAGTGACTGGGGAGAACTTGAGGTTCTCGAGGTGGTCACAGTTTGTTACCACCTGTTGCTTCTCCTCCTTGGTAAGACGAAACATGAAATCAGGTGGGAATCGATCAGCGTTTCGACGGACAGCCTGATTGAGGGCCTTGGTTGTAACTCCGTATGCCTCTGCCAGGTCAGCATCCATAATGACCTTCTCACCACGGATCAGCAGAATCCGCTGCTGTATCTGACCGACCTTGATCAATGCTCCTGTTTTCGTCATCGCCCTACCAGGCTCAGCTGAGGTGGTCGCAATCTGTGACCACTTCTTTGTTAATGATCATACCTTAACACTCAAAATCAGCAGACTGCGAAGCTTGGTCTTGAAAGACTTGTGCAGCTCTGCTGTATTTCGTTGTTATAAAATTAGTTTCCTCAATACTGGCTTTAGTTCTTCAATACTCCCAACTCGATAATCTGGATTGACAGATGAATCAGCAATTTCTCCGTGTATTAGTATTGTCTTCAAACCTGCTGCTATGGCACCATCAATATCATACCTCGGGGAGTCTCCAATGAAAATGCATTCTTCTGGTCTATTGTTGAGCCGATTGCAGATTAAGTGGAATGCTTCGGGATCTGGTTTTGCATACTTCTCTTCTCCTGAGATTTGGATTATTCCAAAGAATGTGGATAAGCCAGAAGCCTGAACTCTCTTTGTCTGCATCACAGGATCGTATGCATTGGTAAGAATTCCAAGTTTCACTTTGTCATGAAGATAAGTTAGAAGGTCTGAAACATTTTTGTAAGGATTTGTTCTCTCCAGCAATAACTGCTTGTAGTAATCGACAAAGGATTTATCCCACGATATACCGAAATCATTAAATGTATGAGATAGCCTATAGTGATGCAGGTTGAGAGGATTCACTTCCCCTGAATCAACAAGCTCATGGAAAGCGATAATGTGACTGATTGCACGATCAGCAAATTCATCAGGCTCAACCTGTGCTCCGGTTTTCTTAAGAATCAGCTTAAGGCATTCGATATCAGTATCGATGAAATCGACCAAAGTACCATCAAAATCAAAAATGACAGCCTTTACCAAGTAATCCTCATTCTTTCATGTATAGCGCTCCGCATAACCAGTACTGTTACCACTACCCCATGCACTTACAAGCGTCTGGTTCATGCGGTGGTTCTGCCTTAGTTCTCCTTCAAGTCAAACGAGTAGGTGTGCTTGGCTTCAGTTTCTTCAATCAAACTGAGAGTAATCTCGTGTGTTGTAACCATTTCTTCACCAAGTGGTCCATGGTTATCCTCTGGTATCATCATTTCGTTCGGGTCGCTTATCAGTACTTGATAAAGAAAGCCAGGCCTATTACCATCATGTTTAACCTCAACATGGATAAGGTCTTTCTCTGTATCCTCAAGAACTGATAACTCCAGGCGTTTTGGTTTGTGAGAATATGCTTTAGCAATTTCCCTGAACGGAGTGATTGAGGATCCTGCCTTTAACACTGTTAGCTTAGCCGGGCTTCCATGATACCAAATCAGGTGGGGTTTGACCGTTTTTCCAATTTGCTCGGTCATGCATTTTGCCTTTCATTCATTTCCGCATAACGCTCACAATCAGTAGACTGTAATAGCATGGCCTTCAGAAACCTATGCGCAGTTCTATGGCTTAAGCTTTGATAGTGTGACTTCTGTTGCATCTTCCCAGGAGAGGTAATCATTGGAGTCATGAGTCCTCCAGAATTCTCTTTCCTCTGCTTCTGTTCCGAATGCCGGGGTTCTCTTCATTTTCTATACCTTCGTTCTTCAAATGAAGTCATGTCTCTTGCGGATATGATTCTGATTTCGCACAACCTTGCACAAAACCGCAATGCTGCTGCAGCCGCTTGTTGAAACTTTATTTCTCCTTAAACATTGTTGTCATGTATGGGCGAAAGCCCATTTTCTTCCAAAATCCTTGAGCTACAGGGTTAACACTAGCCACCCTTAGTTCAACTCGTTCAATACCTTTCTCGCAAAACCAGTCCATTGATCTATTGAAAAGAGCTTCTCCAACACCCTTCCTACGGTATTGCTTTGCTACGGCGACATCTGATATCAAGCCGAATTTATCCATCTCGAACACAGGAGGATATTGTGAGATGCAGATCTTTGCATAGCCTATAGTTTTTCCAGACACTTCCGCTACCAGTAAAGCATCATCTTCAGATTCAAACAGGCTCTCAAGATGTTTACGAAAATTGCTCGGACCGTCTTGTGAACGAGTGTAGAAACTATCGAGATTGCTATGGAAATCCATGAGTTCTTTCCAGAGTTCAATGATCTTTGGTAGATCAGCATGTGTTGCTTCTCTAATCTTCAATTTCATTCCATTCCCTGTTTCAACGCCCTGAATCAGCAGACTGCGATGGCCTGACTCTTCTGCTTCCCGGAGGCAGTTCTGCTGAATTCAGTGGTTATCTCTCTTTTCTGTAAATGACATTCAGGTGGTTCCCGAATTCCATAATGTTCTCTTCTTCACAGTACCTGTATTGAATGTCCCTTATTTCTTTGGAAATCACAGGATCCTCGTACCATTCCGGGGTTGCGGGGAATACTGGTGCAGCGAAGCTCTTCAAGATTGATAAGTTGTGCTGGTCAGCCCATTTCGATAGCTCTTTCATAGTGAAGCTTCTACACCCGGTCGATTGACCATTTATATGAAGAACCCGAGTTTCCATGTATTTCTTTGCATCATCGAAAGAAACACCCATTTCCCTGCTTTTCTCAGTATACATGGCGTGGTAGTTACCCCAGAAAGAATTCACTGAGAGATGGATGTGGCCTTGGGGCTTGGTTACTCTAACCAGTTCTCTGAAGGCAAGCTCGTGGTCTGGACAAAAACTGATTGCATCTCCGAGGCACATCACATAGTCGAAGTGGTCTGAAGGGTAGGACCTATCCAGAATTTTGTGTATGAGGCTGTTTCCGGCATGACTGTTTCTACCTGCCAACCATTCTGAATCGTTCAGGGAACATAATAGCAAACTGGTTCATAGCGGCTCTCCATTCCCGGCTGGGACTCTTCCAGCCCGCCGTGATGTTGCGCAAGGCAAGCCATAGAAGCTTCAGAGCCGCGTCGTCGCTCGGGAAGTGACCCCGGGTTTTGATCACCCTGCGAAGCCTCATGTTGAGACTCTCGATGGCGTTGGTCGTGTAGATGATCTTCCGGATCTCCATGGGAAACGCGAAGAAGGTTCGAACCTGCTCCCAGGACCTTCGCCACGAGGCCGGAATGGTGGGGTATTTGGCCCCCCAGCAACCGTCTTCAAATGCTTCGAGCGCAAGAAGTGCGCCATCTTCCGTTGCGGCGGTGTAAACCGGCCTCAGGGCCTTCATGAGCGTCTTCCTGTCCTTCCAGTTCACAAAGGCCAGGCTGTTCCTGATGAGATGCACTATGCAGGTCTGAACCATGGCCAGCGGGAACGCCGCCTCGATAGCCTCCGGAAAACCCTTCAGACCATCCACAACCACGATCAGAATGTCTTCAAGACCACGGTTGCGAAGCTCGTTGAATACCTTCAACCAGAACTTCGCCCCTTCGCTCTGTTCGATCCACAGACCCAGGATGTCCCGGCTCCCGTCCGGAAGAACCCCGAGAGCCACATAAACTGCCTTGTTCTTCACAGTTCCCTCGTCGCGGATCTTTGCCCGAAGACAGTCGAAGAACACCACCGCATACAAAGGCTCCAGAGGCCGGCTCTGCCATTCGCGAACCTCTTCCATCACCTCTTCCGTAACAGTGCTGATCAACTGCGGTGATACATCGACCCCGTACATCTCCAACAGATGCTTCTGAATGTCTCGAACCGTCATCCCACGAGCGTAAAGGGATATGATCCGGTCGTCGAAGCCGGTGAACCGCCGTTCGTGCTTCCCGATAAGCTGTGGTTCGAATGTTCCGGCCCGATCCCGGGGAGTCTCAAGATGAAGCGGCCCGTCATCGGTCAAAACAGTCTTCGATGACTTGCCGTTCCTGGTGTTCCCGCATCCTTCTGGTGGGGCTTCGCCGTGGGAATACCCCAGATGATCCGTCAGCTCAGCTCCAAGAGCCCGTTCCAGAAGCCGCTTCTTCAACTCCCGGAACATTCCGTCAAATCCCTCCCGGCTCATCGGACCCGGGATCAACTCGTCAAGCAACTCCGGATTGATCCTGATCTTCTCTCCCGATGAATCAGGTTCAACTCGCTTCCGTCCTCGAGGCATAAGCGCTCCTCCCTTGGTAGCATTTATGCCTCATACACAAAATTCCTGACAAGCCCGAAGGGTATTGCAGATTCTGCATGTCGCCATGCTTTGTTGTGATTCGATCCTGCATTCCGTTTTTCCGGACTTTCCGTTCAGCTTGATCAAGCATTGGTTTGGAGATATCAAGGTTTTCGCAGATCAGCTTTTTTCTGAGTCTTGCTGCTCGAATCGAGAATTCGCCGGTACCTCCACCGGCATCAAGTAGCAACCCTTCTTCGGGAAGAAAAGAACCAAGGTAATGCTCAATCATTTCAAACCAGAGATCAAAGTATGGTCCCTGGGTTCTCAGGTCATACGCTTCACCATCGTCATAATTCACCGAGTTTAATCCCATTTATCTTTCGAGATAACGCTTCAAATCAGCAGGCTGCACACCCAGCCTGAAGCGAACTGCAGCGCTGCTGTATTTGATTGTTATCCATCTTTATCTCCAGCTTCTACCGGCATTCTAAAACCGATGGGATCGCTTGTCTTCGTTCTTGGTGTTTCAATCAAGTTTCTTATCTCTTCAACTATGCTCACTAGAATGGTGTCGTGTTGCGAGACCCGCTCTTCAAGCTTCTCAAGCTTCCGGGAAAGAACCTCATTTGAAAACACAAGTTCCCTCAGCTTCACGAACATCCGAATGATCGATACACTCATCCTGTTGGCCTGTTGTGAATTCAGAACATTTGCCGCCTGAAGGGCTCCGTGTTCGGTAAACACCAGTGGAAGCTTTCGTTTGCCTCCCCAGTTCGATCTTGATGTCGCATTTTGCGACATCAAGATCCTGAGTTCTTCCTCGGTCAACTGAAACATGAAGTCTCCTGGAAACTTGGAGATGTTTCTTCGTACCTGTTCATTCAGCCGTCTCGTCTCAACACCGTACAGCCTGGCAAGATCGGAATCAAGAATAACACTGGCGCCTCGAACACTGATGATGTTCGCCGCAATCTTGCGCTCAACGAGGCTTTCAGATTCTTCTGGCAATTCTCTTTCGTTTTCCTTCAGCTATGGATAACAATTCTTCTGCTGCCATCTGCATAAGCAGGGTGTTCTGTTCAATGGCTTGAGAATGATGTTCGTTCTTTTAGTTGTCAAGGGATATAGCTTGACATGGAATAGTGAACGCATGTATACATTTCCTACTGGGACGTTGTTATGCTGACGGCGCTATAAGAAGGGTGGCGGGTGATGAATGATTGATTGATTGGTTATGACGAGTATGTCAAACGCCATCAGAAAGCAGCTGTTGCCTGCAGCTCCTCCCTTTGACAGCTTGGTTATGCGTCGGCTGCCCCTATTGGTTCAACAGGACCCGCTAACAGCGCAACCTTTGCCAGTGGTACGTCCCCGCCAACGGCGCAACCTTTGCCAGTGGTACGTCCCCGCTAACAGCGCAACCTTTGCCAGTGGTACTTCCCGCCAACGGCGCAACCGTGGGCTGAATCAGATTACTGATTCAACCGAGCCCGCTAACAGCGCAACCGTGGCTGAATCAGCGTTCATGCATGTATTGGTAATGTTACTGCTGATTAAGCCGAGCCCGCTAACAGCGCAACAGTTGGCTGAACCAATTATTATTGGTTCAACCGAGCCCGCTAACAGCGCAACCGTGGCTGAATCAGCGTTCATGCATGTATTGGTAATGTTACTGCTGATTAAGCCGAGCCAGCTGATACCCCACGAACGCTGTCGTGTCGGGAACGAGTTCGAGCGATGCGTTGAGCCACTCCGCCGCGTCCTGGGTGTCTCCCTGTGCCCATGCGATACGGGAAAGCCCCTTCATGGTCTCAGCCGTAACAAGTGTGAACTGCCCGGTGCCTTCGGTGAGTTCCAGAACGCGGTTGTATGACTCTTCGGCATTCTCGAGGTCCTGGGGGCTGCCCCGGTTTTCGAGTGCGGTCGCCATGTGTATCAGGGCTGCGATCTCGACGTCTCGGGCAGGCCTTGTGGCCAGGAGCTCACCAAGAAGCGCAATGGCCTGGTCGTTCTGACCCTGCAGGACCATGACCTTGGCGGAGATGACCGCGCACCTGCGGCCCCAGCTCCGCTGAGGGTGCTGGTTCCAGGTCTCGGTCGCTATGGCGTTGCAGGCATCGAGCGCCTGAACTGTGGATTGCATGTCTCCGGCCGCGGCAGACCGAAGCGCCTGGTCGTAGAGCCCCGAGGCCGTGATGAAGCCCGCCATGGCGTTCTGCTCGGATCGTTTCGATGATGTGGTGACGGCGTTTATGGCGATCACCGCCAGTATGACGACCAGAAGACCTCCAAGAAGCTCCTTGTAACGCGCCTTTACGAAAACCAGCGCGGCCTCGAGGTTATCGTATACCGGATCCTTCTTCAATTCGGTCTTGGACAAACGCTTGCGTGTTCTGTTAGCCACGGTGATCCTCCATTTTAACCAGTTCTGTATATACAGAGATTGAAAACTCTTTAAGCTCTTCGATGCTTCCCGAATTGCTGATGACCAGGTCCGCACGCTGTGCTTTTTCAGCGGGCGGCAACTGGTTGTGCCATCGGCCCCGCATGGTGGCCATGGTTACACCGTCACGATCGAATATACGCAAAAAGGCTCTTTCGGGGGTGTCAAGCACGGCAACAGTCACATCGAACACGCCGGCCATGCCCATCTCGAAAATCAGTGCTCCCTCGAGCACCATGATGCCAGGCAGGTGACGGAGCCTGGCTGCGCAGAACCTTGCCCACCGGGTCATCACGGGGTGCATCGATCCGTTTATGCGTGCCAGAAGGGCCGGATCGGTGAAAGCCCTTTCCCGCAGGAGCTCACGGGCTGCCATTCCCGAAAGGCTCGGATCGATGCCCAGGGCTGCTTTCGTGCGGTCCTTCTCCAGCAGACGGTGGCCCGTGTGGTCGAGGCTGCAGACAGTGGCGCCCGCTTCGCGCCAGAACCCTGCCACCGTGCTCGCGCCAGTGCCGCTGTTACCGGTAAGCCCCACCAGCATCTTCAGAGCCTCCAGAGGATGTTCGTGTCGTCCAGTGTAACCGCGAGCAGTTCGCCTTCTCGCGAGCCCTGCGGGGCGGCAACGGGTATGTAGTTGCCGGTCAGGCCAACACGGCTGCTGCCGTGCCTCCGGCCCTCAACCAGAATGATCTCCCCGCTCCCCCTCATCGATTCACGAAAACCCCTTCTGAGAAGTTCGGACAGTTCCCTAAGCTCCCCTGCCCTGCCCGCCGCCACTCCCGTCGGGACGCCCTTCATTACTGCAGCGGGCGTACCGGGTCGTGGAGAGTAGGGAAACACATGAAGATAGGCGAGCAATCCATTTTGTGCCAGTGAGATGTTGAGGGCGTGGTCCTCCCCTGTCTCGCCGGGGAAACCCGCGATGATGTCGGCTCCGACACAGGCGCCGGGAAAGAGGCTGTGGATGCAGTTTAGAAGCTCCTCCTCATGTGCTCTCGAATAGTTGCGGCCCATGAGGTTCAGGATGCGGTTCGAGCCGCTCTGAAGGGGGATGTGAAAATGCCGGCACACACCGGGAAGGGCAAGTTCCTCAAGGGTCCGCGTGGTGAGGAACATGGGTTCGAGTGAACTCAGCCTGACCCTGAAACCCCCGGTCTCGAGCAGGTCGCGCACCAGTTTGGAAAGGCCGTAGCCGTTCTTGCCGTAAAGGTCCCTTCCGTAGTCGGCAAGGTCAACACCCAGCAGGCATATCTCTTTTGCGCCCAAAGCGCTGAGTGCCTTCGCCTGCGAGACGACGGTCTCCCTGGGCTGGCTGCGTGATGATCCACGTGCCTTGGGAACGATGCAGTACGTACAGCGGTTGTCACAGCCGTCCTGAACCTTCAGGAACGCCCTGGTCCTTCTTCCCCGGGAGGCTTCGGAAGGGAAGATGGCCCGGTCCGTCCGGTGGCTCGGCTGAAGGCCTTTGACGAGTTCGGGAAGGCTTTCCTTGGAGCTGTTTCCAACGACCATGCAATTGTCGATGGCGGCGAACTGACCGGGATCGATCTGGGCGGCGCAGCCCGTGACGATGATAAGCGCG
>Ga0351973_1176_pt1 | contig 15167 bp, 12 predicted proteins | sample BONcelFGM3001E14_FD_206745 | JGI IMG/M metagenome (GOLD analysis project Ga0351973, IMG submission 206745) | Enriched cells from coal bed in the Powder River Basin, Montana, United States - BONCAT cells FGM rep3 HSBNCT.FGM.300.1.E14 ...
TTTTTCATCTGGTTTTCTTATAATACCATGAACCCAGAATGCTCCTTCCAGCGTGTCTTTTATATCTTTCAGTCTTAATGGTTCATTATAACAGTACTGAGTGAGATATATAATTCTTACTATTGCATTATTTATTTCTCTTCTCTTTATTTCCTCTATAATTTCCCAGGTAGGATCCACCATGTCTCTTACATCTACCTCTATTGTCACCATAGGCCTTGAAGGGGTTTTAATAAAGCGGTATGTAAGATCATTACCTTTCAGTTCTGCCAGTATGAATCCTTTTTCTTCATGTTCTTCATTGAAGTCTATTCTTTCTATACTTCCTGAATATATTACAGGAGGAGAAGAATTTGCGTTAAGATTTTGATATTTATGTATATGGCCGAGTGCTACATAGTTAAACTCTTTTCTTGCAAGAGTACCTGTAAGTATTACAGGATCTGTTCCAAGAAGAGTTGTTCTTTCAGAACCAGAATAGGTTGCATCTGCCATTGCCAGATGACCTGCAAATATGGAAGGATATTGCTGTGACAGATTACCTGTAAAATATTCTATTGTATCATTACAGGTTTTTTGAAGTTTTTCATCTATTTCCTGAGAATTTAAATGTTTGTAATCTTCTTTATCAATCAATCTGCTTTTTGTAGGCCATGGGAAACAGAAAATCTGGATTTTCCCCTTTTCCTTCAGATCGAGAGTTATAATTTCAGGTTTTGAAATTACATGTATGTTTTTTATATTCAGTTCTGTAAATATATCCAGTGAATTTGCTTTTCCGAAAGCCACAGGATTATCATGATTTCCTACAATTACAATTACAGGGATGTTTTTTTCTATTATTCTCATAACAGACCTTGCAAATTCTCTCTGATGTGTGGGAGACGGGGTAGGAGTGTGATAAATATCGCCGCATATTAATATAAAATCCACTTCCTGTTTTATAGCAGTATGTACGATTTTATCAAAACATGATATAAAATCTTTAAATCTTGCATGAAGTCCTGTCTCAGGATCTGTTGTTCCGTAGTTTTCTACTCCGAAATGTATGTCACCTGTATGGATAAATTTTATTGTCATGGTGAAACTACCTGTCACGCGTCACGCGTTACGCGTCACGATAAATCACCTTCCTCTATTTTCACTATAACTACTGTAATATTATCAGGCCCTCCCTCTTCATTTGCTTTTTTTATCAGTTTTTCACAGGCACCGGCCAGATCGGCAGATGAAAGAATTATTTCTGTTATTTCCTCATCTGATACTATTTTTTTCGCCATATCTCCTGTAAGACCGTCAGAACACATGATTATCATATCTTCAGCCTGTAAATCTATGGAGAATAGATCAGGATCCGTTACTGCTTCTATGCCGAGAGCCTTTGTAATTGCATGCTGGAAGGGATAGTGTCTGGCTGATTCCATATCTAATTCTCCTGCATCTATTAATTCCTTTACTTTTGTATGATCATTCGTAATAAGTTCCAGCTTCTTCTGCCTTAACAGATAAATTCTGCTGTCTCCTATATGGCCGAACCAACCTTTGTTTTTTACAATTACCAATAATTCCAGAGTTGTTCCCATGTTTTTATGCTGATTGAATATCTGTTTGTTTACTTTGTGTATAACTTTACGGATATGATAATCAGGCGGTTTTTTTTCAGAGTAATATTTCTGCCAGTAATTATTTATTTCTGTTACTGTAGTTCCGCTGGCAATTTCTCCTCCGAAATGCCCCCCCATTCCATCGGCAACTATAAAGAGTTTGTTTTTAAGATCAATACTGAAGCTGTCCTGATTTTTCTCTCTAAATTGACCTTTATCTGTTAAACCTGATGATTTCACATTTATTCTCCTTTTCTTTAAAGTAATGGCGAAGGGGCTCCACCCTTATTTATTGATCTGATATGGATTATTTTAATAATCATCACCCATTACGCACAATGGCATTAAGATAAGAAAAAAAGTCTCATGTCATTTCCGCAAAAGCGGGAATCCATTTTGCATCTCTCTGGATTCCCGATTACGCGGGAATGACAAAAATCCTTAACTTAATGACAGTGCCCATCACTCATAACGCATAACGCATCACGCATCACGCATTTATGTCCGATTTATCGCCAGATGCTTCGCCCCTAAAGACATAAAATCTTCTTTTAATTCTCTTACAGACTGGTACCTTCCGAGAGGAAGTTTCTGCAAACATTTCATTACTATTCTATCGAGTTCTTTCTTTTCTTCATTTCTCAGGGAAAGTTTTTCCATTACCAGAGGGTTTCTCATACATGGAGGCACTATTGCCAGAGGGTTATTTCCCAAAACACTTCTTCTCTGGTGCATAAGGCCCACTATGCCGGGATCATCATGGACAAAGGGAGTCTGTGTTGTAAGAAGTTCATATATAATGCATCCGAGAGAATAAATATCTGCCCTCTGGTCGATAGGGGGGAGATGTCCGTCAAAAGGGTCAGGATATTGCTCAGGAGCTGAATAATAACTTGTTCCTACAAAACTTCTTGTCCTCTGATAATGCTGTCTTGTGCTTGTTGTAAGGGAAGAGACCCTGCATATACCGAAATCTGTGAGTTTAACTGTTCCGTCAGCTGTTATGAGTATATTTTCCGGCTTTAAATCACGGTGTACAATCTTTTTTTCATCTTCGTGAGCTCTCTCTAACCCTTCACTTATCTGGCATATTATAGAATAAATCTGGTGCCAGTTATTTATTTCTCCGTCGAGTAATTTGTCTCTCAGGCTTTTCCCTTCTACCAGTTCCATGGCAAATACAAATCTGTCTTCCGAAATACCATGGGCTATGAATTCCACTATATTAGGATGAGGCTGCGGTCTGGACATGGTTTCAAGGGCACTTACTTCATTATGAAAGAAACTCCTTGCTTTCTGGTCCTGGCAGAACTGTCTGTGCATTTTTTTTATTGCCACTGTTCTTCCTGTTTTTATTTCAGTGCCTCTGTAGACAACTGCCATACCGCCTTCTCCTATTATATCAGACTGAGAAGGTTCTGAGGGATGAAATTTCAGCCAGAAATCTTCATAACTGTCTTTATTATGTTTTTTTCTCTCTATGGCAAAACCCAGCTTTTCTGTCTGGCTTTTCCAGTAGTGTTCCCTTTCATCACTCTTTTTTCTGAAGTCTTCTGACAGGGAAGACATAAAGGTTAATATATGTTCATCTATATAATTACTTCCTTTTTCCAGAAATTCCAGAAAAAGTTTTTCACCTTCTTCTATCATGCCCCGTCTTCTGTAGATTTCTCCTGCAGTTGCTATGGAAGGATAGAGTAATGAGTGGTAAGTTCCTGTCATTTCCGCACCGGAATCCCCCGGGATTTCTACTGATTGAAGTTTCTTTATTTTTTCTTCTTCTGTAAGTTCAGACAATTCTCTTTCAAAATTTATTATCTGATTGAACAATTTTAGAGATTTATCCGGTTCATTCTGTATAAAACAGGTACAGGCAAGATAATATTTTGCTTCGAGATTATTCTGACTGTTAAGGCTTTCAAGCTGTTTCCTTACAGTTTCAGTCTTACCTATTTTATACTGTATCTTACTTAACTGTACTGTTAAGAGATTATTTTCAGGAAATATCTTTCTCGCTTCTTCCATTACTTCTTCTGCTTTTGAAAGATTTCTGTCTTTAACAAGTTCTTCTGCCCAGAGTTTCAGGTTGCTTAATCTGGAGGAATGACCTTCCGGCGTAGAAAGTGCTATTCTTTCCAGCATTTCAAGTTTTACTCTCTCTTCGCCGGGAAAATTGTTTATTCCATCCTGAAAGATTTTTATTGCTTTTTCTCTTTCATTTATTTCAAGATACAATTTCCCCAGTCTTCTGTAACCATCCAGAAAGGCAGGGTCTATTCTCAATATCTTTTGCAGCTTTACTACTGCATCATGTTTTCTGTCAAGAGCCAGATGAATTCTCACTATTTTTTTTAAAATATTCATATCATCAGGTGATATTGTGAGGCCTTCTTCCAGTAATGTTAAAGCCTCTGTATAGGCCTTCTGTTTTATAAGGCTTTCTGAAATCTGTTCTATACAGAGTTTTATACTTGAGTCAATACCTATCTTTTCAGATGCAGATATTTTATCTTTATAATCTGTAAGTTCATGTTTGAGGTCTCTGAAAATACTCAGACCTTCGAAGTAATTACCCTGATTTAATTCATGTTCTGCCTTCAGGATTTTCTTTCTTATATGTTCTATATCAGATGTTTCTTCAATTTTAATCTTCGGCCATTCATCATGTCTGGATGGTTCCATGACCTTTGCAAAGATCCATCCGAAGGCAGCGCCGAGAGCCATTAATGTGAAAATTTCCGTCATTTAAACCACCTTATTACGTGACGCGTAACGGGTGAGCGTGACGCGTGAATGATACCTATATTCAGTATATAAAATTTCTTTCCTTCTATTCCTTTATTCTTTTTATAAGATCAAGGCAGAATTGAAGATCTTCTATCCTGGCATTAGACATATTCTGTAAAATATTATCATAACCTGTTCTGTATTTTTCTTCAAGTTTTTTTACTTCTTCAAGTTTTACCGTTATTTTTGCCGTAACCTCTTCTTTTGTGAGATAATTTCCAAAGAGTGCATCAAGGGCTTTTCGTGAAACCCTCCATTCATTTCCTATTTTAACAGCAGGAAGTTTTCCGTTGCGGAGAAGTCTGTAAACGGTGTTTTTGCTGATTTTAAGTTCTTCCATCAATTCTTTTTTCGTGAGATATTCACCCATAAAAAGCCTCCCTATGTTATAATAACCGCCATGACTGAAGTCACAACCAGGAATGAAAGTCCAATCTCCGTCACGCGTCACTCGTTACGATAATATATTATATCAGGGGAGAGGAAAATAGGGAATAGGCAATTATTCAGGCAATAATTTTTCTTCCTTCTAAACCTAAACGTTTTTGAATTACTGATTGAATGAATCTAATCTGTTCTTCTGCTTCGGGATAACCCTTAATAATAATGATTTTTTTCCCGTTTTTTAATAGTGCTTTCAGATAGCATATCTTTACTATTCCTGCAAATGCTTTTACTTCATAAAAGACTGTATTTATATCAGATAAAGGTATATTTTTAATTGAACCTTTTGATACAGGTTTAATAGAAACAGATATATTCCTGTTATTAATTTCAATGACTGACCTGCTTATACCCATGAGAAAAAAACTGAATACCATAGCTATAAATATTATGGGAAGAGCAAAAGGTGGAATAACCTGATTTGCCAGTAAATTGACTGCCCACATAATTAATAAAGGCAAAATCATAAATATTAAGTTAGTGCAGATAACCTTCAAGGTGATATTATATTTATAAATGATTTGTAAATTGTCTTCTTCTTCTATAACAGTTATGCCTTCCGGAGTTATTTCATTATTGTTCATTTTTTTTCTCCCTTATTACTTGATTGGTCAAAAGAAATTGACAGTCTTTCAAGAATCTCTCTTTACTTCTATCATGATTGCAGAGAAAATTGTAAATGCCGCTACAGACCCCAGTATTACTGAGAGCTTTGTCCAGGGCATACCTGCTGCACGACGTTCTGCAACAAGCATAAGAAGGGTTCTTATCCATTCTATAGAGGCTAATACCAGTAATAACTGTACAACCCTTCCTGCCCATGTGGTTCTCACTGCAAGGATTATAGGAAATCCCAGTGCCAGTATGACAAGAGGATAGTTACCCCATCGAAAAAAATGGGCTCCTATGAGAAGAGAACTTATGATTACCATTACGATTTTCAGGATATTCATCTTATTGTTTTAGCTCAGGTAACTCGAACTTGATTATAATTAATTTAAAGAATTTTTAGTTTATGTATAGTGGTATTTACAGACATAATTATAATTTCATTATCTTCAATTTTATAAACCATTCTATGCTCACCGGTTATTCTCCTCAACCAACACCCGCTGAAACTATATTTAAGGGCTCAGCTTTTCCTTTGCCACTATAAGGACTTCTTTTTATGTCTTTTATTAAGTCCACTATTTTATCTATATTTTCTTGTCTACAGCAGCCCATTCATTAAATTCTTCAAAAGCTTTATACTCAAAAATAATTTTCATTATTTGAATAACTCACTATCCACTTCTATAAGGTTTCTTCTATTATTTACATTATCAAGTGCTTCAAGGAGTCTTTTTTTGTTTTCCGGCGATGAAAGTAAATATTCTGTTTCATCAAAGTCACTTACGGTAATTTCAATCTCTTTATCTTTAAAGATTTGTTTTATGCCTTTAATGAAATTATTATTTAATTCATTTACATTCAGGCGATACGTGGTATACATAACATTTACCTCCATTATTTTTTTATGGCTTTCTTTTTTTATTATAACATAATCAGGATAAAATAGATTTTATTTTTTTTATATAGAATACTCATTTTTCACTCTATTATTCCACCATCTTTTTTCAAGTTCAAACTCATCAATTCTGAGAGATTTTGTTTTAGATTTTCCACTTCAACATGACATTAGACATATCTGTATATTTTTTATAATAATTTATTGAAAATTATTACTGAAAAAATAATTTAAAAAAAAAGGAATCTATTATATATATTGTAGAATAATATTAGCGAAAATAAGAGCAAGAAGCCTGGAGATGGATTTTATGGCAGAAATAATAATAGTTGATGATGCAGCAAGCACCCGTCAAATGGTAAGTTTAATATTAAAAGAAGAAGGCTATGAAGTAATAGAAGCAGTTGATGGAAAAGATGCACTGGAAAAGTTTAATCCTTCAGTTAAAATGGTTATAACAGACCTTAACATGCCTAATATAGACGGAATTGAATTAATAAAAAGAATAAGAGCGAATTCTGATTATAAATCTATCCCTATAATTATGTTATCATCAGAATCTGAAGAAGAAAAAAAACAGGAAAGCAGATCTGCAGGAGCTACAGATTGGATTGATAAGCCTGTTAGTATAAGGAAAATTATAGAGGTAGTGAATAGATTTTTAACGGAAAAAATATAGAATACCCTTTATATTAATACCTGAAATATGAGGCGAAAGACGGGACAGAGCACAATTACTGGGTCTATAATTTTCTGGATGTTGCCGGGGGAGGCTTGATACTATCGGAGCGATTGCAATGGAAGTGGATAATGTATACCAAACCAAACCATATGGATACGGTACAACTGACAGATAAACAAAAGATTCATTGCTGGCTCAGGGATACTATATACATATCCTCTGCCATAACGAATTTTTGTCATACTTTATTTCTAATATATATTATAACATAAGTCAATATATAGGTTGATAAAAATATTATTATCATTAAGTTAATCTTTCTCCGACCCGCCTGCCCCATCCCACTCACGACTTAAGTCATGAGAATGCCCGCCTCCCTTCAAAGAAGCCCCTGATTCGGTAGAAAATAGAATAATACAGAAAATATGAAATATTGCATTTTTTATCTGCCTGTGATATAAAAGATTTATTAGAGGAAATAAATTTGTAATAATATGGAGCAAGGATAATTGAAGGAGAGCAGAAGAAATCAAAAAGAAAATTTATTTTGTGAGGATTTTAATAGATTAGCTAAACAGAAGACCTGGTTAGTGAAATTATTCAAATTTTTAAATATAAAAAAAAAGAATGCCACAGATGAGGAGATTGAAGAAATAAGGAATTCTTTTGTAAAGAAGTTAGAAGAAGAAGATTTTAGAGAAGGTTTTTATACAGAATTTGCATATAAACTTGCCCTCAGTCCCATAGAAGTTGAAAAGATATTGAACTGCACAAAGGCTGAAAGACTCAGATGGACAAAGGAAAATCTCTTACCTGTATTTACAATTAAAAGAGTAGGTGTCCATGATATGATTAAAAGGGTTGATTGTCCTTTTTATAATAATTTAAAAATTTATGACATTTTCCTTGATAATAAAATAGAAGAATGGAGAGAAATTTACAGAAAAAAAGTAAAAGAAAACAAACTGGAGGGAATAAAGAAAAGAAAAATTACTCTTGAAAAAAAGAAAGTAGCCCTTGAAAGAAGTAAAAAAACAGAAAATCAGATAAAAAATAAAGAGACTGTTACTTTAAGAATCTATGAAGATACAAAAGAAAACCTGGATTATTTAGAAGAACTCAGAAATGAGCCTCTTATAAATATAGTAGAATTAATAGTCAATCAGGCTTATTATAACAGATTGAGAACAAGGCAGAGAATAATGGACTCTGGAATGAACAGAGAATATAACTCCTGGTTTAAAGAAGAGAGAAAAAAATATATCACTATAAAAATATATGTTGATACGGAAAAGAAATTACAGAGATTGTGCGACCTTGAAAATGCCGGTAAACCAAAATTAATTGATATACTTATATCAGAGTGGTAAATAAAATGCTGGAAAAAGCAGAAAAAATATTAAAAAAATATTACGGATACAGTAATTTCAGGCAGGGGCAGGATAAAATTATAAAGAATATCCTGTCAGGTAATGATACCTTTGGCATAATGCCTACAGGGGCAGGCAAATCCATCTGTTTTCAAATACCTGCCATGTTATTCGACGGATTAACACTTGTAATATCTCCTCTGATTTCTCTTATGAAAAATCAGGTAGATGCTCTTTCTAACATAGGGTTACCTGCATCTTTTATAAACAGTTCCCTCCCTTTTTCAGAAGTTAAAGATAGAATTTACATGGCAAAAAAAGGAGCATATAAACTCCTCTATATTGCTCCTGAAAGGCTGGATAACAATTATTTCAGTGATCTCCTGAAATCTCTTTCTGTTTCATTACTGGTAGTGGATGAAGCGCATTGTACATCTCACTGGGGCCATGATTTCAGACCTTCCTATCTATCTATTGGCTCCCTTATAGGAGAACTTCCTGTCAGGCCTGTAGTCAGTGCTTTTACTGCCACTGCTACAGAGGAAGTAAGAAAAGATATTATAAAACTTCTGGGACTCAGGGATGGAACTCTTTATATTACCGGATTTAATCGTGAAAATCTTTGTTTCTCTGTATTGAGAGGAGAGAATAAACAGAATTTTATTCTGAATTATCTGGAAAAAAATAAGAATTCTTCCGGTATTATATACTGTTCTACCAGAAAAGAAGTGGATGCTCTCTGTGACATCTTAAAGGCCAGAGGATATATGGCAGGTAGGTACCATGCAGGTCTCAGTGATGAAGAGAGAACAAAAACTCAGGAAGCTTTTACCTATGATGATATAAATATTATTGTAGCCACAAATGCTTTTGGCATGGGTATTGATAAATCCAATGTGAGAAGTGTCATACACTATAATATGCCGAAAAATATGGAAGCTTATTATCAGGAGGCGGGAAGAGCCGGAAGAGACGGAGAAAACAGTGATTGTATTCTCCTCTTTTCTCCCCGTGACATAGTCATACAGAGATATTTAATAGAACATAATGACTTATCTCCCGAAAGAAGAGATTTTGAACATAAAAAACTTCAATCCATTATTGATTACTGCCATACCGGAGAATGTTTGAGAAAATATATTCTTGAATATTTCGGAGAAGAATTTCCTCATGATAGCTGTGAACATTGCAGTAACTGCAATGATAAAAGTGAATTAACAGATATTACGGTAGAAGCACAGAAAGTCCTCTCATGTGTATATCGTATGGAAGAAAGATTTGGCATGGCTCTTGTTTCTCAGGTGCTGAAAGGTTCCAGAAATATAAGAGTTTTAAAGGGAGATTTTGATAAATTATCAACTCATGGTATTATGAAGGATTTTGACTTGAAAGACATAAAAGACTTTATAAACACTCTTATTGCAGATAAATATCTTTCTATTACAGAAGGAGAATATCCTGTTTTAAAATTAAATGAAAGGTCATGGCTTCTGCTGAAAAATAAAGAGAAGATTTTCGGAACCTTAAGAAAAATCAAAGAACCTGAAAAAGAATATATATACGAAGGTTCGAAAGAAAGAGAATCTTTGAATAATATTCTTTTTGATTTGTTGAAAACCGTGAGAAAAGATATTGCCAGACGTGAAGGCTATCCTCCCTATGTTATATTCCATGACAGTACACTCAGAGAAATGAGCATATACTGTCCTTTGAGTGAAAGAGAACTTCTGAATATAAAAGGTGTTGGAGAAGGAAAGGCAAAAAAATACGGCCATGAATTTCTGGAAGTAATAAAAAAATATGTGAAAGAAGAAGATCTTTTAGAGGTTAAGAAAAAAACTTATTCAAAAAAAGATGAAAATCCAAGCTACTTGATAAGTCTTAATATGTATAAAGAGGGTAAATCCCTTGAAGAAATAGCCAGGGAAAGAGAAATAAAAATTAGAACTGTTCAGGATCATCTTATAAAATGTGCTTTACAGGGGGTTGAAGTAAATTTAGATCCCTTTATTCCTAGAACCTATGAAGCTCTTATTCTGGATGCTATTAAAAGAGTCGGAGGAGAAAAACTGGCACCTATTAAAGACATCCTGCCAGAGGAAATAGATTATTTCACTATAAGGGCAGTTCTCTGTAAACACAAATATAAAGTGACAGGTTATGGATTATAGTAGCTTAAGATTTTTTTACTTTTCCCATTTTTTTATCAGTAAACCATGCAATAAGTAAACCTGTAACAGCTAAAAGCCAGCATTGAGGACCGAAGAGAAGCCATTGGTATAATGGTATTTTACTCTGAATTGTTTTAACTATATTTTCACCATGTTCATCTTCAGAATACCAATTTTCATATTCATTCCCTTCAAGTTTTTCTTCTTTAATCATTTTGCCATCTGAATTGAAGGTAAGAAGTTTATGAAGTTTAATATTTGCTACGATAAGCCTGTTTTCTTCATCAATCTTAAGACACAGTCTTCCGCCTCCGGAATTTATGAACCATCCTCTTGTGAAATTTCCCGAACCATCATATTCTTGAATACGGGAGTAGAAATTTAACGTACAGTAGAGTCTGCTTTCTTTATCTACAGTATAGTTTCCAACCATCGTTAATGGAATTTCTGTTTTTTCACCGGTCCACGGGTTGATGCCAGCTGACGCCCAAAAACCGTTCATAAATGAGCCTAAGCCTATTATCTGTAAACATATGCCAGCAGTTTTTAATATTGATAATGGAAGAGAGCCGGGGGAGTCATATTTTTTTTGTTTTTTCTTTAAATTATTTTTTTTAAAATTATAAACAGGTATTATAATATCCTGGATAATAAGATTTGTAAAAGCTGCTCCAAAGACTCCTAACATGATTACACTCATAAGGCCGAAGAATAAATTGTGAGGCTTACTCATTACGAATACTGTAATAGCTGCTATTGCCCAGAATATTGCAATAAAAGTAATCATATACTGTGTCCGTTCTTTATAATTTCCTCCAAAAGACCATCTATGGTATATTCCGAAGCTTTTATTGTAACATTAAATCCGTATTCTTCCGCTGTTTTTGCAGTTACCGGACCTATAGCTGCCGCTTTCTTGAAATGATTTTTTTCTATGCCCAGTTTTTCAATGATTTTAATGAAATTTTTCACAGTGGAAGAACTTGTAAAGGTTACAAGATCAATCTCTTTTTCAAGGTCTCCTTTTACTTCTTCTCTTTCCTCTTCTATTACTGTTTCATAGGCAGTTACAAGATCAACAGGAGTTCCTCTTTTGATAAATTCTTCTACTATAAGCTCTCTGGATTCTTTAGCCCTGGGGAGAAGGATCTTACTTCCTTCCTGTAATTCAGGAAAATTTGCTAACAGTTCTTCTGCTACGAATTTTGGCGGCATATAATCTGCTATAAGGCCGTAATTGCGAAGTTCTTTTGCAGTTGCCGGCCCTATGGAACAGATTTTTGCTTTATAGAGTGTTCTTCCATCCTTTCCCTGTCTGCAGAGTCTTTCCATAAAATGTTTTACACCGTTCTGGCTTGTAAAAATAATCCAGTCATATACTTCTATATGTTGAATTGCTCTATCAAGTTCTTCATAACTGTCAGGAGGACTTATTTTTATGACAGGCAATTCTATTACATGAGCGCCCAGTTCCCCGAGTTTCTCCGTCATTTCACTTGCCTGTGCCCTTGCTCTTGTTACAACTATTCTTTTGCCGAAGAGAGGGCGGTTTTCAAACCATTTTATTTTTTCTCTCAGTTTTACGACAGAGCCTGCAATTATTATACATGGAGGACGAAAATTTTGTTTTTTCGCTTCTTCTGCCACATGCCTCAGGGTAGAAATAAGTGTCTTCTGAGAAGGAGTTGTACCCTGATATATTACTGCTACAGGTGTGTCTCCTGAACGGCCATGTTCGATTAATTTACCTGCTATATCTTCGAGTCTTTCCATACCCATAAGGAATATAAGAGGATCTTTCCCTGAACCAAGATGGTGCCAGTCTATAGAGGAAAACTCTTTATTCGGATCTTCATGACCTGTAATGATTGAAAAAGAGGTATTATGCTCTCTGTGTGTTACAGCTATACCTGCACAGGCAGGAACTGCTATGGCAGAGGTTATGCCGGGGATTACTTCAAAGGGAATATTATTTTCTGCAAGTATTTCACATTCTTCCCCTCCACGGCCGAAAACAAAAGGATCTCCACCTTTCAGCCTTGCCACTCTTTTTCCTTCAGATGCTTTTTCTACCAGTATTTTATTTATGTTACCCTGGCTTTCCACTCCCGGCTGTTTACCTGCATAGATAAGTTCCGCATCGGCACGAACCCATGATAAAAGTTCCCTGTTTGCAAGCCTGTCATAGACTATGCAATCTGCCTCTTCCAGTATTTTTTTTCCCTTTACCGTTATTAATCCCGGATCTCCAGGGCCTGCACCTATTAGATAAACTTTTCCTTTCATGAATTACCTCTTTTGGTTTAGAGTTTATAGTTTAGAGTTTAATTTAATTCTTCCAACTCTCAACCCTCAACCTCCAACCTTCAACACTCACTCTTCACTCTTCACTCTTCACCCTTCACCCTTCACCGGGCGAACACGAGGTTCGCCCCTACTGGCTTATTTCCAGATTTACAGTACTTCCTTCTAAAACCCCTGTTCCTGCAGGAGGATCGTGTGATATAACAGAGCCTTTTTTCTCTGAACTTACTTTTGGAATTACATCGCCTGTTTTTAGTTTCACTTTTTCCAGTTCTCCTATGGCAGCTGAAACTGTCAGGCCTTTCAGATCAGGTACAATTACATTGCTATCTTTTATTTTTGCTACTACCAGGTTTACAGAGGTTTTTGCCGTTACCTGTGTGCCTGATTCAGGATCCTGCTGAAGAACCGTTCCCGGCACATCATCAGATGGGCTTTCAGTAACTGTACCAACCGTCAGATCCCTGCCTGTTAAATCGTTTTTTGCATCGAAGAGGAGTTTTCCAAGCAGATTTGGCACTGTAGTCATTACAGGTGTCTGTTTTATGGTTACTTCAATAGTTCCACCTGATAGTATTTTGTCTCCTGAAGGAGGGGATTGAGTTTCTATTAAAGTATTATCATCTTCTGCAATCTGACCTTCTTCAAGTTTAATATTCAGATTTGTTTCTTTAAGTTTCTCTCTGGCCTGTCCGAGAGTCAGACCTGTTATATCAGGAACTGTAATCATATCCTGACCGGAACTTGTAAAAACACTTACCTGGGAATTTTTTGATTTTTTTTCTCCTGCCGGAGGATCCTGTGATATTATGAGCCCTTTTTCTATATCACTGTGCCTGGTGCCGCTCACTTTAAGTTTAAGTTCTTTTGCCATAAGAACTCTCGTTGCTTCTTCTTCAGTAAGGCCTGATAAATCAGGTATTACTACTTCTTCGAGTTTTTTACTGATTTTTACTTTTATTTTACTTTTATCGTCTACTTTAGTCCCTGACAAAGGCTGCTGTAACATAACAGTTCCAGGGAGATATTTATCTGTTACCTCTTCTTCATCTACATAAATTTCAAGTCCCAGTTCTGCCAGTTCTGCTTTTGCATCATCCAGGCTTTTACCTGTTATGTCAGGTACTTCTATCTTTCCTTTTCCCAGACTTACTATTACCCTGACCTGACTTTCGGCTTTTACAGGTGTGCCTTCTTTTGGTTCCTGAGAAATTATCTTTCCTTCAGGAATTTCGTCATCATTTTTAGTTGAAATAATTTCCAGTTTCAGATTTACATCAGAAAGTTCTGATCTGGCTTGTTCTTCTGTTTTCCCTATAATTAATGGTACTTTTACAGATGAATAATTCAGATGTTTTTTTATATAAGGTATTCCTGCCAGAATTATGGCTGTAAGAATAACTACAATTCCTATTATTAAGGGAGTAAGATTTTTCTGTTTTTTCTTAATTACAGTCTTTATCTTTTTTTCCTGTTTTGGTATTGCAGGAGGGGCTTTCCTTATAACGGTTTTTTCCGTATCCAGATCATAACTTTTGAGTCTTTCTATCGTATCTTTATCTACTTTATCTGTCCTGTTTGGTTTTTTAAAGAATTTTAATTCTTCTGCCATATCACAGGCTGTTTTATAACGGTCTTCAGGAGATTTATTCATAGCTCTGAGTATTATGTCCTGAAGTTTTTCTTCTATGTCGGTATTAAATGTTACAGGAGGAACTGGCTGATCCTTTATATGCTTAAGAGCTATTGATACTGCGGTTTCACCATCAAAAGGATAATGGGCAGTTGAAAGATAGTATAATAATACACCTGTTGAATATATATCTGATGAAATACTGGTTTCTTTACCTTCTGCCTGTTCCGGTGAAAAATAATAAACAGATCCCATTACAGTTCCCGGTTTTGTCATGGTTCCCGTATCCAGAACCCTTGCTATGCCGAAGTCCACTACCCTGATTGTTTTATCTTCTGCCTGCATAATATTTTGAGCTTTAATGTCTCTGTGAATAACCCCTTTTTTATGGGCATAATCCAGGGCTTCACATATTTCTATACCTATTCTTATGACTTCATCTATGACAGGTGGTTTGCCTCCTGAAATGAGTTTATCAAGAGTTCCTCCAGGAAGATATTCCATAACTATAAAATATATATCGTCTTCCTGTCCGATATCATATATATTTACTATATTAGGATGGGAAAGTTTTGCTGCAGATCGTGCTTCTCTATAAAATCTCTCTATTCCGTCTTCATCAAGAGCCAGATTTTGTCTGAGTATTTTAACAGCAACAGTTCTCT
>Ga0351973_1177_pt1 | contig 15112 bp, 8 predicted proteins | sample BONcelFGM3001E14_FD_206745 | JGI IMG/M metagenome (GOLD analysis project Ga0351973, IMG submission 206745) | Enriched cells from coal bed in the Powder River Basin, Montana, United States - BONCAT cells FGM rep3 HSBNCT.FGM.300.1.E14 ...
ACTCCTGAGGTTCAGCATATTTGCTTTTCTGGAAAGTGAATCCCAACTGCATCTGGGTGCGCGATGAGAATGCAGTACGCATTTCAAGATTTAATCCCTGAACCACCGCACCCGAACCATTTCGGCGCTCAAGCATCTTGTTTCCGTTGACATCAGTACCAATTTCAGCGACAAAGAATACATCGTCGAGATTGGTGTAAAAGGCTTCGGCCAATGCATTGACTTTTGCATCACCAATTGAAAAATAATAGTCGAACGAGCCGCTGTAACTTTGTGAGCGCTCTGTACGCAGATCTTCGGCCAATTCTATCAGCATAACTTCGCCGCCAACGGCAAGTATGTGCAGATCTTCATCAAAAGCCTGAGGCGCTCTGAAACCGGTGCTGTATGAAAGGCGTCCGAAAAGGTTTTCATTGACTGCATATCTGAAATTTGCACGGGGACTGAAAACCGGATTTTCGATAAGGTTATGTTTGTCGAGCCTGGCTCCTAGCAACAGACTTATTTTTTCATTCTTCCATTCGTTTTGCGCAAACAAACCTCCAACATTGGTTTCCTGCAAAAGGTCGCGACCGTAACCCGGCATCATATCGTGAAGTTTATTGTGGTTGAATTCCAATCCTGCAGTAAACTGTGCCGGCAGAAAAATCACTTTTTTAAAATCCTGAGTAAGCTGAAGCCCGGTATTGGCAGAGAGATCATCCGTGCTTCCGTAAGCATTCGGATCTTCACCGGCGCCGTAATAACTTTCGCGATCAATTTTTTGCATGGCTCCGAATATCTCAAATTTGCGGCTGCGGTCTTTGGCAAACAGAATGTATGCAATGCTTCCTCCGTTGAACTGATATTCGGTTTGCTCAGTAATATCGGTTTCATGTGGCTGAAGGTCAAATTTATTGCCTCCACGCCTGAACTCATGCAGATTGTGATATTCCAGGGTAATTTTACTTTGATCCGACAGGCGTTGATATACCCTGAATCCCAGGCTATTGCCACGCACCAGACCAATTTCAGAATATCCGTCACCATTAGAATCATAATGTCCGCGGTTTCGGTATGATGAATGAAGAAAAACTCCTGATTTATGATCATCGCTAACCAGAGACGCATTCAGACTGGTTGTGTTGTCGGGTGTTTTACCACCAATAGATGTAAAATTATGGCCGAGGGTGAAAGTATTTACAACCGGTTCGCGGGTGATGATGTTGATGGTGCCGGCAATGGCATTTGAACCAAATAATGCCGATCCACCGCCACGAAGAATTTCCACCCGTTCAATCATTGAAACCGGAATCTGCTCAATACCATACACACTTCCCAGAGCACTGAAGATGGGGCGGCTATCAATCAGAATCTGAGAGTATTGTCCTTCCAGCCCATTGATACGTACCTGCTGAAAACCGCAGTTCTGGCAATTGCTCTCTACCCTTAGCCCTGGCTGAAAACCGAGGCTTTGCGAAAGGCAAACGGCATTTGAATTTTCCAGCATCTTCTGTCCGATGACGTTGACAATCGATGAAGTTTCACGCCTGTTGGATTCGTTTCGGCTGGCGCTGACTACCAATTCGTTAAGCTGGATAATATCTTCTTCAACCTCAATAACTACCTGATTATCAACACCAGGAGCAATCTGAACTTCAACATCTTCAGGAGTAAAACCTATGCCCTGAACTCTGATCAGGTTTTTGCCATCGGGAATTCCATTCAAAACAAAACGACCATTTGCCGAGGTCACTGTTCCGATGGTTGAACCTTTCAATGTAACTGTAATATAAGGTATCGGCTTCCTGGTGATTTTATCGAGCACAATACCTGAAAAGCTCTGTCCGGAAGGGGGTGCCTGAGCAATCAGAAACAATGGAAAGAACAAAATGAGTGTGTAAATCAGAAACTTTTTCATTGAATTGAGTTAAAACAAGTGGTTAATGCCTGTCGGACTTGAGCATAAAATACCCAGGCAACAGAAGAAAAGTAAATAGCAGGGAGGAGATTAAGACAATGGCGGGGCACGCAAGCCATGACCTGAACCAAATAAAAGGTCAGGAATAACAGGCGCTGATTTAATGGAAAGTTCTATTTTGTGATAGAAAATAACGGGATCAAAATTCAAAACCGGGTTTACAAGACAAGAACCGTCGGATGAAATTGACAAATAATAGCAGGAAGTACTGTGTTTATGTCCCTTCACCGGGGAGTGTGGGTTGTCGTCGCTGTAAGGATGAGAGTGAGAAACTTTAACTCCGTTGACAAAGTGTGAATGAAAAAAAACAGTGATCGAGGAAAAATACCATCCGAGCAGCACGATCAGCATGAGGCTGAATAAACTTGTGAAATTCCTGTTCGGTGATATTCTTGTTATCATGCGGCAAAAGTATGTACATGAAACAAGGCATGCAATAGCTAAAAGTGGGTATTTATTGATATTATAAACATGCGTTCATAATTAGCAAGAGTTTGGTTATCAGAATATCAGAATATCAAAAAAAGCGGCAAAAGCCGCTTTTTGCAAGAATCAATAATAGTATCCCCTTGTTTACTTTATTAAACCATTATTGACCAGTTAATTCTTTGTTTTCCTTTGGAACGCCGGCTCCTAGAAAAACACTTAATTTTTCGAGCAAAAGGTTTTTATCGATAGGCTTTGAGATATAGTCGATACAACCTGAGGCATAGCAAAGCTCCACTTCATTATCATGTACGTATGCAGTTTGTGCAATGACGGGCATTTCAGGTCTTATGCTGTGTATTCCTACAGTTGCATCAAAGCCACTGATGCCAGGCATATTGATATCCATCAGTATCACATCAATTTCTTTATGTTCTCTGACGAGGTTAATGGCTTCCTGCCCTGAAGAAGCCCAGAGAATGGATGCGGCTGTGTGACGCAAAATGGTTTTCAGGTAAAGAAAACTGCAATCTGTATCTTCAGCTATCAATATGGTTTTACCGGCCCAATTATAGACTTTCCCTTTGTTGTAAACAGAAAAATCGGTAAATAAAAGCTCTCTCATTTCAGTAAGATTAGCTGCAGAATGCGCTCAGTCTGCTAATTTATAAAAATTCTTTTTGCTTAGTCATATGTTTATCGTAAAAAGGGTAAAAAGTAACCCAAAATGCAAACTTTTTTACATAAATCTAATTATACGGGACTTATTAAACCTTAAACAATCTATTCAAGACCCCGGAATGCCGGGTTTTTGCAACTTAAAGGCAGGCAAAAGTAAAGAACATTATTTAGTTAATGATTGCAAAAAACATTAAGAAATTGCTAAAGTTGGTCAGCAGCATTGTTTCCGATTGAATCATTGTTGAAATCCCCGGCACTCAATGCAAAATCAAAAGCATTAAGCGCCGCAAAACAAAGTATTCAGCCAAAACGAAAGAAACAAAATAGCTTTTACCGGAATAGAAAAAGAATTTCTGAGAACATTTTGCATCCGGGTTAGGGATAAAACATAATTTGCTTACCTTTGCAACCGCAAAAAAGAAGCTTTCTGAGGCATTCTCATTGAAGTTTGAATTGGTTTGCAGAACAATGGGTCCGGTAGCTCAGTTGGATAGAGCAGCAGCCTTCTAAGCTGCTGGTCAGGCGTTCGAGTCGCCTCCGGATCACAAAAGCCTCCATTTATGGGGGCTTTTTGCATTTTACAATATTCGGCTAAGGAATAATTGGTCCCCAAACAGAATTTATCCGGGAAAATTCATTTTTTTTGCTCTGGCGTCATACCCGGCTGAAAAACATTTGTAAATTTGAATGTCATTCAGAAACAACCCTCCTTATTGTCTGCCTTTTTATGTTTTTGTGCAGGTAAATCCAGACAAATATATAAGGTGATAAATGAATCTGAAAACTATATATCACTGAAGAAATTGATTACAGATGGACAATCCCAACTTCAAAATTAAAGAACTTCAATTACTTAACATTGCCGACAGCGGTTTAAGCCCTGAAAAAAAATACCGGAATATTTTCGATAAGTCTGAACTAACGGCAATAACGGCAGAACTTAAACTTTACAATAAGAAGTTTGACGAGGAAGACTGGGAAAGCAAGATCGAGTTTTTCATCTGGTACAATTCCGAAAATTCGGAGAAAATCATCCTTGACACCTATGAAACAACACTAGAAGCGCTGGCTTCTGAGAATATATTATCCATACAATATACCATAGAGCCTTATGATGATGATGAATGGGAAGATGGCTCCTATAGTCTTGAGTTATGGATTGATGATGAAAAATGCGAAAGTGCTGACTTCACACTGGTTAACGAAGGGCCGTTGAGCAATGATGAAAACCCTTACTTTGAAGTATTTGGCTTGAAGCTGTTTGAGGACACTTCTGATCCTGAACCCAAACGATATGAAAGATCATATTACAGGCAATATCAGCGGATGGCAACCCGGTTTATCTGGACAGAGCTTGAAATCAGGAATAAAATCCCCCAACACACATGGAAAGGTGAGTTTGTCTTCAATTATTATAACGAGGCAAGACAACTGATGCATCATCTTGTAAAAATAACCGACATTACACCAAACCCGCCTAATCATAACTTCTTTATAGAAGCCGGGTGCGGAGATCCGGTAAATGTAAGCTGGGAGGAAGGCAACTATACGGTAGAAGTAGTATTTATGGGCAAACTGATCGCGATTACAAATTTTAAGGTTGCCGATCAGATTGACAGAACGAAAAATGATTACTCCATTGTATATGGAAACAACAGAATTGATGTTCCGGCATTTTTCAACGGAACTCTTTCGGAGGATGACATTTTCAGAGAAATGGATGGTCTGGTCGGGCTGGAAAGTATTAAAAAGAGGTTACACGATTACGCGGGCTACATTAAATACATGAAATTGCGTGATGAAATGGGGATAGAGCCCATGAAATCCATCAATCTCCATGCAGTATTCAGTGGCAATCCCGGAACCGGAAAAACCAGCATTGCAAAAATGCTGGGCAAGATATACAAGCATCTGGGATTATTGCCAAAAGACACCGTATATGAAGCCAGCCGGGCTACATTGGTGGGTAGGTATATCGGCGAAACCGCGCCCATGACCAAAGAGGTAATTGAAAAAGCCAGGGGTGGAATTTTATTGATAGATGAAGCTTACTCCCTTGCTGTGAAGGCCGATGACAACAAGGACTACGGGCGGGAAGTAATTGAAACCCTGCTCAGCGAAATGTCAGACGGGCCTGGAGATATTGCTGTAATTGTATGCGGCTACCCGAAAGAGATGGATGGTTTTCTCGATTTTAATCCGGGTCTGCGTTCGAGATTCCGTTACGTTTATGATTTCCCGGATTATACGCCTGAAGAATTGATGGAGATAGCAAGAAGAGAAGCCATGCACAAGCAGCTTGTCTTTTCAGATGATGTTTCAGCAATGATGTTTAAATATCTGGAAGAGCAGTACAGAAAGCGCAGCAGAAGCTTCGGCAATGCCCGGATTGTAAAATCGATGCTGGAAGAAGCACAGCTAAATCTGGGAATAAGGGTGATGAATTCAGGAGGAAGCAGACTGACGCGGGAGGATTTATGCACAATACTTCTCTGCGATATGGAAGGTCTTTTTTCTAAAAACATCAGAAAAAAAGTACAGATGAGGGCCGATGACCGTTTGCTGGAACATGCGCTAAACGAGCTGAAAGATATGACCGGGCTGGAAAGTGTCAAAACGGAAATCAGCGAACTGGCCAAACTTGCCAGGTATTATTCCGAAACCGGAAAGGATATTGTCAGCGCACTTTCGTTAAACAACATCTTTACCGGAAACCCGGGTACGGGAAAAACCACTGTGGCGCGCATCATTGCTCAGATATACAAGGCGCTGGGCATTCTTGAACGCGGACATCTTGTGGAATGCAGCCGCGAAGATCTGATTGGCACTGTTGTGGGAGAAACCGCTCCAAAAACCCTGAGAAAAATTGAGGCTGCCATTGGTGGTGTGCTTTTTATTGATGAAGCATATGCACTGACCAGCGGAGGCCACAATGACTTTGGAAAAGAAGCCGTTGAGGTAATCATCAAGCAAATGGAGGACCGAAGGGGAGAATTTTCGTTGATTGTTGCCGGATATCCGAAAGAGATGGGGCACTTTCTTGACTCAAACCCAGGGCTTCGTTCAAGATTCGATGGCCATTTGATTTTTAATGATTTTAATGCCGAAGAACTTCTGGAAATTGCAAAAGTGCAGATATCAAAAGCCGGAATGCAAGCCGAAGCAGAGGCATTGAATCACCTCGAAGCATATTTCAGATTTCAGGCCAACAACCGAAACCAGTATTTCGGAAACGGAAGGTTTGTAAGAAAGGTGATTGAAAAAACGATCCGCAATCAAAACCTGAGAATGAGCCAGATTGCCACAGACCAAAGAAACGGAGAAATGATAAAAACGATAATTCTGAAGGATGTTCAGGAATTTCTGACTGACGCTGATACGCTCGTTTCGAGGCAGGTTGGGTTCAGAAAATAGGAAAATCAGTATCTGAGTTTCAGAAAGTCCGGCATTAACGGCTTAAAAACGTTGCTTCTCATTTCAATAATTCAACGCAATTAATGGCTTGTGTTCTCCTCATCTGATTTACTTTTTTAATAAAATGGCCATAGAGTTTCAGGCTCCAGCCTGAGAATTAACATATACATAACAAAAAGTTCATATTTCGATTACACTGTCTGAATAGCTTTGAGAAATTTTTCAGGCCGATGTCAATTCAACTCCTTTACTCAAAATTGCTTATGAATAAGCAGTGGAATCGTACTGCTGTATTCCGTTTAATCAACAAGTTTCCTTCTTTAAATCAGCAGTGTGGTTGAAAATATTAAATCACAGGCTATGTTTTCCGATATTCCCGGATTTTCAACCATTCGCAAAAACTGATTTACCTGATGAAGGAAAAAAAGAGGAAGGTTGAAGTGGTCGTAATTTCTGACATTCACCTTGGCACCTATGGGTGTCATGCCAAAGAGCTTCTCCATTATCTGAAAAGCATCAAACCCGGCATAGTTGTGCTCAACGGCGATATAGTTGACGTTTGGCAATTCAGCAAAACTTACTGGCCGGGAAGTCACATGAAAGTTGTCAAGCATCTTTTGAAATTTTGCCCGAGATGATAAAAACCGGCATTCCGGTAATTATGATTACGGGCACCGGCGACGAAGATGTGGCCGTGAAAGCCATTAAAATGGGAGCCAGTGACTACCTTATAAAAGATGTGGATTATGGTCACCTCAAAATGCTCCCTCTGGTTATCGAAAGTTCGTTAAATAAAAAGCATTCTGACGATAGAATAAAAAAGCTCTCTATGGCAGTAGAGCAAAGCCCCAGTATGCTGGTAATCACAAACAAGGAGGGGTTAATCGAATATATAAACCCAAGGGTTACCGAAATAACCGGCTATACCAGTACTGATATTCTCGGAACCAGCATTTTTACACTCCATTCCAACCATAACCCGGCCGAGATGGTTGATGATATCGCCCAAACCCTGCTCAGTGGCAAGAAGTGGGTAGGAAATACTTATCATGCCCGAAAATCAGGAGAACTATTCTGGGAATCAACTGCCATTTCACCAATTTACGACAATGAAGGGCATCTGACAGGCTATATCAGGGTTGCCGAAGATATTACTGAAAAGAAAAAAACAGAAGAGGCCATTAAAAAATATTCAGAAGAACTGCGTGAAAGCAATGCCAGTAAAGACAAAATGTTTTCTATAATTGCCCATGACCTCAGAACTCCTTTCAACGGTTTGCTTGCTTTTTCTGATATTCTGTCAAATGACTTTGAGTCATTGTCGAAGGACGAAGTACAGGAGTATATTGAAGTAATCAGAGACCTTAGCAGGAATACTTTTAACCTGCTTGAAAAGCTGCTGCAATGGTCGAGGTTGCAAACCGGCCGTATGGAATTCAAGCCTTCTGCTATCGATATTGATAATCTGACTAAAAGTGTTGCCAATTTGTTGTCGGCCAGCGCAAAAGGGAAAAACATAAAATTAAGTTGTTCTGTTGAGGAAGGACTGCAAGTGTATGGAGACACTAACATGATTCATGCGGTTATCAGGAATCTGACTTCCAATGCAATAAAATTCACTCCTGAAAATGGTTCGGTAAACATTACCGCACTTAAGCTTTCTGACATATATACTGAAATTACCGTTTCTGATAACGGAATCGGCATGAAAACTGATGAAATCAATAAATTGTTCAGAATTGAATGTCAGCACAGCACCAAAGGAACCAAAGGTGAAACAGGAACCGGACTTGGGCTTCTGCTATGCAAAGAATTTGTTGATCTGAACAATGGAACCATTCGGGTTGAAAGCGAACCTGGCGCTGGAAGCCGGTTTATAATTACTCTGCCGTTAAATGAGAATTAAAAATCATTGCAATCTATCAACAATTACTCAATTGGGTGAAGCTCAGCCTTTTTAACCGACCCTGTATCGCAAGATTTGAGATACTCGCTTTCAATAATTTCCCGGTTCTGCAAAAATCTTTCTTCTGACTACATATTATAGAGATATATTTATATATTTGCATGTATTGATTCGGGCTAAAGTCACAAGGGAAATCCACCTGTATAAATGTTAACAGCATTTTAACAAAATCACAATTCCATTGTTATTAGATCGACAAGCGTAAAAGCGATCCTTATTTTAAAGGGCTGAACTACTGATATTTACTTTATGATAAAAAAAATTCTCGTTGCCAATCGCGGCGAAATTGCAGTTCGCATCATGCGTTCATGCCGTGAAATGGGAATCCCCACAGTGGCTGTATATTCTGATGCCGACCGTTCGGCAATGCATGTCCGGTATGCCGATGAAGCTTATCACATTGGCCCTGCGCCTTCTGTTGAAAGCTATCTGAGTATTGAAAAAATAATTGCTGTGGCAAAAAAATCAAACGCCGATGCAATTCATCCCGGCTATGGCTTTCTTTCAGAAAATGCTGCTTTTTCGGCACGCTGCAAAGAGGAAGGCATAGAATTTATCGGACCAGATGCAAGTGCTATACTTCAAATGGGCGACAAAATCACAGCACGCAAAACCATGATCGCAGCGGGAGTTCCGGTAGTTCCGGGCACTGTTGATAAAATTGTTGACTACGAGGAGGCCCTTGAAACCATCCGGAAGATCGGGTTGCCCGTAATGATTAAAGCATCAGCAGGCGGCGGAGGCAAGGGAATGCGCCTTGTAAAACACGAGGAAGACATTGAAAGCTCACTTTCAGGCGCACGTTCTGAGGCCAAATCAGCGTTCGGCGATGATGCAGTTTATGTTGAAAAGTACATTGATTCGCCTCATCATATTGAATTTCAGATATTGGCCGACAAGCATGGCAATGCAGTTCACCTTTTTGAACGCGAGTGTTCTGTACAACGACGTCATCAAAAGGTAGTTGAGGAAACTCCTTCGCCATTACTTACCCCTGAAGTCCGCGCTGAAATGGGTGCTCATGCTGTGGCTGCTGCAAAAGCATGCAATTATCATGGGGCTGGCACCATTGAGTTCATCGTTGATGATAACCAGAATTATTACTTCCTCGAAATGAATACACGCCTTCAGGTAGAACATCCGATAACCGAACGTGTTGTGGGTGTTGACCTTGTAAAGGAGATGATCAATATTGCCAATGGCTTTGAATTATCTTTCAAGCAGGAAGACCTGAAGCAAAGTGGACATGCCATTGAATGCCGGATTTATGCCGAAGACCCTGACCGCAACTTTATGCCAAGTCCGGGAACAATCCGCCACATTACCGAACCGCTCGGGCTGGGTGTGCGCCATGATGGTTATGTTTACGAAGGCTACACCATCCCCATTTATTATGACCCGATGATCTCAAAACTGATTGTCTGGGCCAAAAACAGAGACGAAGCCATCAGCCGCATGCGACGCGCATTGCACGAATACAAAATTACCGGAGTAAAAACCTCCATTCCTTTCCTTGCCAGAATAATGGAAGCTGAAGCTTTTAAATCGGGCAAATACAACACCCATTTTATCGAAGAAAATAAAGACTTTTTGTTTACGCCGCACGATTGCGACGGGGTATGCGAAGATATCGCGCTCATCGCAACATTCCTTGATTACAGTCAGAAACTCGAAAAACTGAAATCAGGAAATAACGAAAGTAAACCTGCCGGAAGTCGTTGGAAAGATCCTCAACGCTCAGCTTATATTTAAAACACTGTTTTTATGGCTTTGGAAATTAATATTGATGGGCGGGCTGCTCAATTAACAGAACTGAAACGCGATGGCAACCTGGTTACCATTCAGGTGGATGACGAAATATATGAGATTGACGCACTGAAAGTTGGTGATGGGATTTACTCCATGATTTACAAAGGAAAATCCTACAACATCGAAATGATCGAAAGCTCCTCACCCAGACATTTCACAGTCAACTCATTCCACAACTCTTATGAGGTTGAAGTAATAGATGCGCAAACCCGTTACAGACTCAGCCGCTCTAAAGGCGATTCGGCTGACAGCGGAAATACTGTGATTTCGCCTATGCCCGGAAAGGTTGTAAAAATCCCGGTGAAAGTGGGAGATACTGTGGAAGCAGGCCAGACTCTGATAATTGTTTCAGCCATGAAAATGGAAAGCGAATTCAAAGCAAAAGCCGCCGGAGTTGTAAAATCAATACATTCTGCCGAAGGAGATACCATTGATGCGAATAAAGTGCTGGTGGTAGTTGAACCGAGGGACGAGGGACGCTGAATAGGGACGAGGGACGCAACGGAGGTCGAGCGAAGTCGAGAACGATGGGAATAGTGACGACAAGAGGACAAGGAGATGGGGAGACAAGGGGATTCCCAATTTCCAATTTCTAATTTCTAATTTCTAATTTCTTAACCTCAACCTCAGCCTTAACCTTAACCTTAACCTCAGCCTTAACCTCAGCCTTAACCTCAATCTAAAAAATCCGAAATCAAAAATCCGAAATCCGAAATTAACAATATGTCAGATCTTGAAGAAATTTACCGCAATCTTGAAGAACGCAACCACCGGGCTGAGCTTGGCGGCGGACAAGAGCGTATTGACAAACTGCACAAAGCAGGTAGAAAAACTGCACGCGAACGCATAGAAATGCTCCTCGATCCTGGATCATTTGTTGAATTTGACCGCTTTGTTGTGCATCGTGCCCGCGACTTCGATATGGAGAAAAACCTGATTTCAGGCGATGGTGTCGTTAGCGGACATGGAAAAATCGATGGTCGGTTGGTTTACGTCTTTGCACAGGATTTTACTGTCTTTGGAGGAACCCTCAGCCGCGCCAATGCCGACAAGGTGATTAAAATCATGGATCTTGCGCTGAAAATGGGAGCTCCGGTCATAGGGCTGAACGACTCAGGCGGAGCACGCATTCAGGAAGGCGTTGAGAGCCTTGCCGGATACGCTGACATCTTTTACCGCAACGTGATGAGCAGTGGGGTAATCCCGCAAATCTCAGCCATTCTTGGTGCCTGTGCGGGTGGTGCGGTTTACAGTCCGGCCATCACTGATTTTATCCTCATGACCAAAAACACAAGCTATATGTTTGTAACAGGTCCGGATGTAATCAAAACTGTAACCCACGAAGAAGTTACCAAAGAAGAGCTTGGCGGTGCGATGACCCACAATGCCAAAAGCGGAGTAGCACATCTGATTGCCGATGATGATGAACAGGCCATGATGATGATTCGCGAGTTGATGAGTTTTCTGCCTTCAAACAACATGGAAGAGCCGCCAACCATCAAATCAACCGATGACCCCAACCGCGAAGACGAAAAGCTGCAGGAGATCGTTCCATTCGACCCAAATAAGCCATACGACATGACCGAAATCATCCACAGTGTGGTTGATGACGGAAACTTTATGCAGATCATGCCGCACTATGCAATGAATATGATCACCGGATTCGGCAGGCTGAATGGAAAACCAGTTGGTATTGTTGCAAATCAGCCGGCTTTTTTAGCAGGTGTTCTCGACATAAACAGCTCGGTTAAAGCTGCTCGTTTTGTCCGTTTTTGCGATGCATTTAATATTCCGCTTATCACTTTCGTGGATGTGCCGGGCTTCCTTCCCGGGACTTCGCAGGAATATGGCGGCATTATCAAACACGGTGCAAAACTTTTGTACGCATTTGCTGAAGCTACAGTTCCCAAAATCACTGTAATCACCCGCAAGGCTTATGGCGGTGCTTATGATGTGATGTCGAGCAAGCACATTGGCGCCGATGTGAATTACGCCTGGCCTACTGCTGAAATCGCTGTAATGGGCGCCGAGGGTGCTGTGAACATCATCTTCCGCGACAAACTTACCGATGAAGACAAGGCTCAGGCTGTGAAAGAATACCGCGAGGTATTTGCCAGCCCTTACAAAGCTGCTGAACAAGGATATATTGATGAGATCATTTATCCGAAAAATACCCGCCGCAAACTGATACAGGCGCTGGAAATGTGCGGAAATAAAAGGAAGAGCAATCCGCCGAGGAAGCATGGGAATATACCTTTGTAGGAATTTCGGATTTTTGATTGCGGATTTCGGATTTTAAAATTGCAATTTCCATTGTCTAATTGGTTTAGGATTGACCTAACAAGTTTTTCCGCCCGGGTCGGACAGGCTTTCAACTTGTCAGGTCTTCTTGTTTAACATATAGATTAAAATGCGGATTGGGAAGTCCGAATTTCTAACCCCCCTACCTTATTCTCCCTTTTTGATTTTATACTTGAAAAAAGAGGAGAATGAACTTGATTATGCACAAAGGTTACATCTCCATACTCAAATGTGTTAATTGAACCGGCATATTAATCTTGGGAGTGGGCTATAATTTTACAATTGAATCATTGAAGTTTGAGTAAAATTATTGCCCCGGCAAAAGTTACTGTTTGACCAAATTCCAGAAATGAATAGAAAATCGATTATTCATCGGCTCTATTCTCAATTTCTTCACCTGTTGCCAGAAAATCGGGCTGGGATTGTCGATACAACGCCCCGACCTCAGGTATAGACATAGATTTATCAGAACCAATTTTAATGCAACCTACCCATATTAATCCATCAGAATAATTACCTGTTTGCGCTGCTGCTTAATAATCTGACAATACATTTTTCAAACCCCACGAAAAAAGCCTGGTTAAAATAAACCAGGCTCTTATTTTATTGCAACTCTATTGGGTTGAGTGTTGTTATTGAACAGTGACTAATTTTACAAAGAATCCTTCTAAACATTTAATCCTGACAAAATACACTCCAGCCGGAAAACCATCTACTGACACTGAAACAGCATTTGCTTTATTAAGTCCCTTCCTCTCAATTATTAGATTGCCGAGACTATTGAATAATGCAATTTCTTCAATAAGCTGTCCTGAAGTTTTTATAGTAAATCTTTCAGAAGCTGGGTTAGGGAACAAGGAAAAACGGTCTGATCCCGGGTTATTTACAGAAGTACAAACCTCAACGAAAAGTGAATAGGCTGCCTGACCTGAACAATTGTTCCCATCGGAATAGGTGTAAGTAATTTCATGACTTCCGAATCCGGCGACTGCAGGATAAAAAACATTGTCGGAAACACCAGTGCCAGTGTAAACACCTCCCTCGGGGATTCCACCTGTTAATGGAAACTGGCTTTCATTTTCGCATATTGTATCCGGCTCAAAGACAGGCCAGCTAACGACAGGCATTGCATTAATAATTGCTACAACTGTATTTGATTCTACAGGATTTTCCGTTGTGCATAGCTCACTTGATGTGAAAATAAGTGAAATAAGATCTCCATTGGCAGGGATATAGGAAAAGGATTCAGCATTCACTCCGGTACTTTCACCGTCTACAAACCAGTTAAACACCGGTTGGCTACCGCCACCAGTGGTTGTGGCATAAAATTCCATCTCATTCCCTTCACAAAGATTGTTCTGAACAACTGAGATAGCTGCTGTCACAATTGCTACATCAGTCACCTGCATCGGAATCGAATTGGATTGAACCGGATTAATTGTCACACATTCAAGCGATGAAGTTAATTGTACACTAACTACATCATTATTTTCAGGAATATATGTGTAGACCGGATTGTTTTCGCCACTTTCAACACCATTTATGAACCACTGATATATTGGTGCCGTTCCTCCTCCGACAGGAGTAGCTGAGAATGTAACCGGAGATCCTGAACAGATGTTGTTTTGACTGGCTTCAATAGAAATAGCGGGGTCGGCATATGGAGCCGGAGTCACAACCAGAAGCTGTGAAGGGCCATCTCCCCATCCATTCGACGGTGTAACCAGAATTGCTCCTGATGCACTTCCCACAGTTACGGTAACCGAATTGGTATTTCCACCGGCGGTTATAACCCAATCTGCAGGGAATAGCCAGGCATAGGTAACGCCAGGCACATTGGTTACACTATATGTTTGCGAGGTGCCTACACAAGGAGTTACCGAACCTGTAATTGCATCAGGTTGCAAAGGGACTGCTCCTGACAATTCCTTGCGGTAAACGGGCCCACCTAATGAAGGTACCCAGTTATTTATAAATATATAGTCACCTGAAACAAACAAGGAAGTCGCATTGGGAGGCGTTGAAAAACCATCGTTAACTAAAGTCCAGCTATCACCATTGTTGGCTGATTTGAATATACCACCTTTAGTTCCTGCGTACAAATCGGTTCCGTTAAACACCAAAGAGCCGATATCCATGCTGCCCAACCCATTATTTACCAGTGTCCAGCTTAATCCATTGTCACCTGAGCGATATATGCCCAAAGGATTAATATTAGGATCTTCATAATAATTGCTGGTTCCGGCAAAAATATAGGTTCCATTTGTCGCGACTGCACGAACAGGAATCTCAGTTGGCAGATTGGTATTAGTCCAATGTACACCATTATCAATAGACATTATTACGCCTTGTTGTTGTGTGCCGGCAAACAAATTTGTTCCGTTATCAGCCATTGACAAAATCTGAGAAAAAGCCCCCGTACCTGGATTCCAGGTCACTCCATTATCATTTGAATAAAAAATTATTTCACAACAGGTAATTCTTGCAAAAAGCATTGTACCCATCGAGCTAAACCTGGTCAGTGTCCCTATTTCATATATTTGTTGCCACGTAGC
>Ga0351973_1181_pt1 | contig 14676 bp, 7 predicted proteins | sample BONcelFGM3001E14_FD_206745 | JGI IMG/M metagenome (GOLD analysis project Ga0351973, IMG submission 206745) | Enriched cells from coal bed in the Powder River Basin, Montana, United States - BONCAT cells FGM rep3 HSBNCT.FGM.300.1.E14 ...
AGCTGGAGTGCATGGCCCAGGGCGACGACATATTCCTCATCGAGATTAACCCGCGCCTTCCGGCCTGGTCCTATTTCGCGGCCGGACTCGGCATCAACCTGCCCGCAAACATGGTGCGCCAGGCCTTTGGCCTGCCCGTGAACCATAACACAGACTACGAACCGGGCAAACTCTATATCCGCTACACCTACGAGGTTATTTCTGATTCGGTCCCGTTCCAGCACATGATGACAAAGGGAGAGCATGCCAATGACACCCAGTTATGAGAAACCGGTTATCAGGAAACACCAGAACGGGCAAATGAATAAATTCGGCAACAGTCCGTTTTACGCGCGCCGCATTCGCAAGGACATTGAAGGCGTGCCCGTGAGCGATTTGTGCGGGGAGTACGGGTCGCCCCTGTTTGTTTACTCGGAGCGCGTGCTGCGCAACACGTTCCGCACGGTGAGCGCGGCATTTTCCACGCGCTATCCCAATGTGCAGTTCGGGTGGTCGTACAAAACCAATTATCTGCAGGCCGTGTGCGCCATCATGCACCAGGAGGGGGCCATCGCCGAGGTGGTTTCTGAAATGGAATACGACAAGGCGCGCGGCATGGGCATTCCCGGCCAGGACATCCTGTTCAACGGGCCGCACAAGTCCATGAAGGCGCTTGAAAAAGCGGTTCGCGAGGGCGCCATGATCCACATCGATCATCTGGATGAAATGGCCGACCTCGAGGACATCGCCGAACAAACGGGACGGCGCATTGATGTGGCCATCCGCCTCAACATGGACACCGGCATCCAGCCCCAGTGGTCGCGCTTCGGGTTCAACCTGGAAAGCGGGCAGGCCCTGGACGCTGTCAAGCGCATCGCGCACCGCGGCCGCCTGCGCGTGACCGGGCTGCACTGCCACATCGGCACATTTATCCTCGACCCCGCGGCCTATGCCGTGCAGGTGGAAAAAATGCTCGCCTTTGGTTACGACATCGAGGATCGCTTCGGTTTCAAGCTGGAGTACCTGGACATCGGCGGGGGCCTGCCCACGCGCAACCGGCTCAAGGGCGTGTACCTGCCCCCGGACGTGTCCGTGCCGCCCATTGACGAGTATGCGGAAAAAATCACCGACGCCCTGTATGCGAACCTGCGCGAGGGCCACACCCCGCGACTCATCCTGGAGCCGGGCCGCGCCATGGTCGAGGAAGCCGGCACGCTCATCACCACGGTCAGCGCCAGCAAGCGCATGCCCGACGGCCGCCGCGCCTATGTAATCGACGCGGGCGTCAATATCCTGTTCACCGCCAACTGGTATAAGTTCAACATTGAAATGGACCGCGAAGTGCAGGGCATGAACGAGCCAGCCATTCTGTACGGCCCCCTGTGCATGAATATCGATGTGGTGGACGAAGGCGTTCTTCTGCCGCCCATGCCGCGCGGCACGCGCCTGGTGGTGTCTCCGGTGGGCGCGTACAACGTGACCCAGTGGATGCAGTTTATCCAGTACCGCCCGAACGTGGTGCTCATCAGCGAGGATGGAGATGTGGATGTGATTCGCGAAGCCGAGGACCTGACTGATATCGAGCGGCGCGAACGCCTGCCCGAGCGCCTGGCGCTGCGCGCGCCCGCTCTCGTGTAACTGTCGCTTCCCCCGGGATATGAGGAGACCGCCATGCTCGAGCATGCAAAGACTATTCTAAGAAGTTATTCGGAAATCCTGTTTTTCAATGGGGTGTGGCAGGGCGCGGCCATTCTGCTGATTACCCTGCTCAACCCCAACGTGGCCGCGGCCGGCGCCCTGTCCATGCTGGCCGCGTTCGCATTCGCCAGGCTCATCCGCATGGACCGCGATTTTCTCAAGAGCGGGTTTTACATGTACAACCCCCTGCTTGTGGGCCTGGCCGTGGGATACCTGTTCAAGCTCACGCCCCTGACCGCATTTTTCGTGGTGGCCGCGGGCGTGCTCACTCTTGTGCTCACCATCATGCTCAACCACATGTTTTCATCACTGTTCCATGTGCCCATCCTGAGCCTTCCATTCGCCATCGTGGCGTCCGTGGTGCACCTGGCGTCCGGCAATTTCGCGGGCCTGTTCGTGGCCGGTTTGTACACCCATGGCAGCGTGTTGTCCGCGTGGACTCTGCCATTTTGGGCCGCGGGATTTTTCAAATCCCTGGGCGCGATTTTCTTCCTGCCGTATGTGCTGCCGGGTGTGCTCATCGCGGCGCTGATCCTGTGCAACTCACGCATCCTGTTCATGCCGGCCGTGACCCACTGGCCCTCGCGCACACGGATGGTGTCGCGGGCAAAGTGCGATATTTCCACATAAAAGCCGCGTTCGTCCCAGATCAGCACCAGATTGCCCCAGGGGTTTGCCTTGTCCACATGGCCCACGGGGTTGTCCGGCAGGGTGCTGATCACCTTGACCACGCGGCCTGTGATAGGTGCCATCACGGACTTGTGCCAGGCGTAGTACTCTTCGAGACGTGCGCCGCTGCCGTGGCCGCTCTGGCCGTCACTGCCGGTGATAATGAAATCAAAGGCGTGGCGCCAGTTGCCCTGGTGGGTCCACGCGCCGTCGAACCCCTGCCACACGGTCCAGCGGCCCGCGAACGGAAGCTGGATGGCGCGCAGGGTGCCGGTGTGGCGGCGCGTGTCCGCGATGTGCTCGTCCAGGGTCTGCTCCGGGGTCGCGCGGATAAGCCGAGGCCGCAGGGGGAACTGCACCACGCCGAGCACATACACGAACGAGATGGTGATCACATTGAACGGCACAGTGAAACCGGGAATGCCGTACCAGGCCCAGAACACCTGCATGGATTTGAGAAACACGGTGGCCGCGGCCACGGCTACCAGGGCCACGGTGTAGCTGCGCAGGGACGGCACCAGAAACACGCCGCCAAGGGCCATGGCGATGAGGATATAGTTAAAGTGCATCATGTCGGAAAACGCTATCTCATACGAGCCGATGAGCAGGCCCGTGATCAGGGTTCCGCAGTAGTAGCCGGCCACGGCCAGCATGAACAGGATGCGTGCCTGGATGCGCGCATGTCATTCATGCTGGATGATGAGTTCCGGTACACGGTCACGCGCGGGGGCAGGGATGCGGGCGAGTGGGGATTTTGTGTGAAAATGGCCCTGGACGGAACGTTCTATTTCGACTCGGGGCGCGGCCGCCTGTACTTCACCAAACTGCGCGGAGCATACCTGGCCCACCGCGTGGACGGTGCGGACCCGCTTCTGTGCGGCCTGTTCCTCAGCCTGCCCCGCATGCCCCTGGCTTTTCGCCCTGGTCTGGATTGGTCAGACCACTTGCCAATGAGCATTGCGGCCTCTGGCCCGCGCCGCGAACTTGTCCGCTTTTTCAGTGCTTTCGCGCCATCCCTGGCGCGCATGGACTGTGTGTACAGATTTGAGAGTAAAACAACAATTGCCGGCGCCGTGTCATCAAAAATCCTGGGCGTGAACCGCACAACCCTTGTGGAGCTTGAAGGCGTGCGCGGGTTTGGCTTCATTCAATTCGATAACGTGCAGATGAGGAGAAAAGAAAATGAAACAAAGTGCGCTCTTGATGCTTCTGTTGTTGACAGTGTGTTCAGCGGTTTCGGCCAAACCGGCCGCCAGGACCGACGTCATGCTGTACACCGTGCCCATTGATTACAACAGCGATACCTACGAGGACTCCACGGTGAATGGTTTGTATGTGTACCACGGCTACGGCCTGGACCGCTCGTATGAATTGGGCGCGGATTTTACGTCCATCTCCTACACATCCGGGCTGGATTACAAGCAGCAGGATTACACCTTTGTGTACAACAGCTACGAGCCGCAGCGCCGCATGCGCTACGGCGTGCATTACATTACGTCCGACATCGATACTTACGATGGCAACGTGTTTTTTGTTGGCGCGGGCGGGGACCGCGACAATGGCGGCGCCTGGAACGCGGACCTGTATGTGTCGCAATACAGTAACATGGCCCCGAGTCTTACCGCATATCAGCTCGATGTGGGAACCTCGCGCACCAAACCCAAAACCGATACTGCCGGAACGTTCGTGATTACCCAGGTGCATGTGATCCGGCTGGGCGCGGACATGGGCCTGGATGATGAAAACTTCTTCTCCCTGGAAGCGGCTGTGACGCAGTATACGGATAAACACTCGATCACAGTTTTCGGCTGGGCCGGGGAGCAGGTGTTCGGCGTGCAGACAAACGGGTTCGCCGTGTTCAACAAGCCTGAAGTGCAAAAAGGCGCATTGGGATTGACCGTTGGTGTTAATGTGGCAAAAGACAGCCGGCTTACTCTGGGCTATGCGCGTAACCTGTTTCAGGAGCGCTATACCGGGGAAAGCTCAAGTTCCACCCGCTATACCCTCATGCTGGGCCGTACATTTTAAAAACCTGACTGAAAAAGGAGACTGCCATGAACATGATTCTCACAAGCATTTTCACACCCAGGATTTATGCCGCAGTTCTATGCACCGTGCTTGCCGCCAGCTCTGTAGGCGTGCACTCGGTTCTTTCCGCGGCGGGCAATTCCGTTGCGGATTCCGATGCTGCGGCCAGTGCATTCGCCGAATCCTACCAAAGCGAAGCCGCCGGGGAATACGTGGACGCCATGGACGCACTTGTGAACACGTACAACAAATATCCCGCAGACTACACAATCAATCTTCGCTACGGGTGGCTGTACTATATGAGCGGGGAATTTGATGATTCCATGTCCCATTACCGCGCTGCAATCCAGGCTGAGCCCGAGTCCATTGAAGCGCGCCTGGGCTACATGCTGCCCCTGTTGGCGCTGGAGCGCTATGCCGACGTGGAGACCGCGGCCTACCAGGTTCTCAAAAAGGACAGCAATAACTACCTGGCTACCCTGCGCCTGGTCACGGCGCTGCGCCTTGAGGGCAAATGGGATGTGGCGGAAAAGGCCGCGCGCGAGATGCTCGCCCTTTATCCCAGCGATGTCTCATTCCTGGCCGAACTGGCCGTTATCAAAGCAGGGCAGGGCAATGAAAACAGCGCGCGTGAAATCAGCCGCACAATCCGCATTCTTGATCCGGATAATGCCACGGCCGCATATTACCTGGAGTCGAAATGAAAATGGTCCGGCTCGTTTGCCGGAATCATTGGCCACGTTTTGCTTGCCGGTGAGTGCGGCGGCCCGACCACCGCACTCACCGGCGGAATTACACGGAATCATATTGGTATGTTGGTTAAACCAATTGTTTGTCTGTTAAGAATTCGCTTTGTTTGCTGTTTTATGTATTTGTTGTTGTATGTGCGTTTTAATGCAGATTAATCTGTCAATCGTGCGCGGGGCATTCAATAAGCGCAATGTCCGGCCTGGGCGCCGGCTTCCCCGATGATTCCATGGTGCGGGCTGCGGCAAGCAAGGGCGCCGCAGCCCATAAGGCCCGACACTCCCGGATTTATGCACGTGTGCGACAAGCCTTCACCGGCAGGCACGACAGGTCTCTCGCAGCATTTGTAATTTTGTCGCAGATTTGTTCAGTGAAATATTTTGCACGTCCGTTGAGTTTTGTTTTTAGCGTGTCACGTTTGCCATGCATCGGCAGTGCATAATGTTGCATTAATGCGGCGGTGTTATGGCAATGTGTTTTGTGCCGTATCAAGGCATGGAGTTTATTCAGCAGGTGTAAAAAAAACTGACACTGTAGTATTTATATGTCATGAAGTTATGTCAAGAGTACAGACTGCGAGTGCCTTCGTTCATTTACGGCTTGGTGCGAAATACTGAAGAATTTACCTGTTTTACTGAATTTATTGATGTCTGCTTGTTTTGCAGGTTGAATATTGTTTCATTACATAACTAATTTTGTATCCTTTTAAGAATGGCAGATTTTTTGCATATCTTAAAGAATAAGAAACCACACATGTCTGAGTAAAGGCATGGTGCGATTCTCCGCATGGTATTATCCAACCCATAAAGCTTGGCTTATGGGATTGGGTTTATGTGTTTATGGTGTTGTTTCTTGTCGGCGGCAAAGGACTACAAGGTTGGCATGTGGATAAATTACTACAATAAAGTAGATTTTTTTCCTATATACATTATATGAACACAGAATTATGATATATGAAACAAATTCTTCACAAAAACGTTTAGATATGTCAGGCAGATTTCAAAATCTGAAAGCGTTCACAGATTTTTAAAAACCAAACACGGTTAAGCGAAGTGATAACTTATGAATACACATACCGGCGAGATGTTGAACACAATCACAAAATTTCAGTGGAGTTGGCCTATGCATAAAACAATAGCATTCACAATAATGGCGCTTTGTCTTGTGTGCGCGTGTGCGACCGCGCAGAGCGGACCGGCTCCGGTTTCTGATGAGCAACAGACGATCCTGGTTCAGGATTTCGAGTTCGCCGGAAATTCCGTGGTGGGCAGCGATATTCTCGCGCAGGTTGCGGCGCCGTTTCAGGGCAAGCAGTTGACACTTGAGGATCTCAAGGCGGTCACCGGCAGCATATCCGCGTACTATCACAAGCAGGGCTATATTCTGGCTGTAGCGGTTCTGCCCGAGCAGGAAGTTTCCAACGGCGTCATCAAGGTTTACATTTTCGAGGGCCGGCTCGGCAAGGTGGTCATCAACGGCGACACAGGCTACGCACCCGGTTATCTGCAATCATTTTTTAACCGCATGCGCAGACAGGGTGTAATCCGCAAGGACATTATGGAGCGTGCGATTCTGCTCATGAATGATCTTCCGGGCATGAAAATCTCATCGGTTCTGCAAGCCGGCGAAGAGCAGGGCACCACGGATATTATCATTACCGCTGAAAAGGAACAATTGGTGACCGGCAAGTTCGCCATTGATAATTTCGGGTCCCGGTTTGCACGGGTCCGCGCGAACACGGGCGTGAATTTTCTAAACCGCCTGGGCCGCGGCTCAGCGTTTTCTCTGAACACGGTCCGGAGCATAAGTTCCGATAACTTGTATTACTATAATGCGAGTTACACGATTCCCCTGGGCGCCGATGGCTCGTCATTGAGTTTTTACGGGTTAGCCGGTGATTTTGGCGTGGGCAAGGAATTTGCCATTCTCGACATTCAGGGCCGCGCATCGGCCATGGGTATCGCCTTTTCCCGCACTTTGCAGATTAACAGCAAGTCCAGGACAGTGCTGCAAATTGGCCTGGATGCCAAAAACAGCAAGCAGAATATTCTTGGAACCACGAGCAGCAAGGACTCGATCCGGTCGCTGCGCATGGACATGCTGCGGACCTCGGAAACAGCTTCGGGCCGCACGTCCGCCTCGTTTTCCATTCAGCGGGGCCTTGGAGAGAAACTGGGCGGCATGAAAGATCATGATCCGCTGTCCAGCCGGTCAGGTCCGGGTGCAGATAACCAATTCACCAAATTCAATTACGAATACGGACGCGTACAGAGCCTGGGCCCCAAATCCATGCTCGTGGCCCGGTTCTCGGGACAGCAATCCTTGGACGATCTGGTTCTGGGCGAGCAGATGGCTATCGGCGGTGTGGATTCTGTGCGCGGTTATGAGCAGGCGGAATACCTTGGGGACAGCGGCATGCAGGCCAGCCTTGAGTTGCGTTTCGCCACATCGCGGGAACGCATGTCCAAGTTTCAACTTGCTGCATTTGTTGACTGGGGACGTGTTTCCCTTAAAACGCCGGCCCTGGGTCAGGCGAAATCCACGACACTCACCGGCGCCGGGTTTGGTTTGCGATACAATCCGGGCAACGGGTATTTCATTCGCACGGACGTAGGCTTCCCGCTTGGCAAGAAACCGTTGTCCGGGAAGTCGGCAATGTATTACCTGCAATTCACGAAATCCAGCACCAACTGAATTGTTTGCAGCATCTTTGTTAAGAGGAGCAATATCATGAACACACACACAATCTTCGGGTTCTTATCTCGAATAAAACACATTGCAGGAAAGGGCAGGGCGCTGGCAGCGTGTCTGATTTTGCCGCCGCTTTTGTTCATGGGGTCCGCAGCCCTTGCCGCGCCTGAGGGCGGCGTTGTGGTGGGCGGATCCGCGCAGATCTCGCAGCCTGATCCTATGACAACGCAGATCTCGCAGTTCACAGACAAGGGCATCATCAACTGGACCAGTTTCGATGTGAATGTGAATGAACTGGTAAAATTCAACCAGCCCGGCGCCGAGTCCGTTACCCTCAACCGTGTGGAGGGCGCTGATCCTTCCATGATCCTGGGCCAGATGATTGCCAATGGCCGCGTGTTTCTCGTAAATCCCAATGGTGTTCTGTTCGCTCCCGGCTCAAGGGTTGATGTGGGTTCCCTGGTGGCTACGACCTTTGATATCAACGACAGCGATTTCATGTCCGGCAATTACAACTTCAGCCAGAGCGCCGGCATGGATTCCTCTTACGTAATTAATAAAGGAGATATTCGTGTTTCCGATCAGGGGTTTGTATTCCTGGTTGCGCCCGGCGTTAAAAATGAAGGACTGGTAATCGCCAATGCGGGCACTGTGGTCATGGGTGCGGGCGAACAGTTTACTGTGGATTTCCAGGGCGACAAACTGATTTCCTATGCGGTGAGCGGAACCGTGGCTGATAAAGTGAAAAGCCCGGACGGCACACCTCTGACGTCGGCTGTGAGCAACACCGGAACCATCTCCGCGCAGGGCGGGGAAATTTTACTCACCGGCGATGCGGCGCGCGAAATTGTGTCTTCGGTTGTTAATCAGAGCGGTATCGTTGAAGCCAAATCTCTGGTCAGCTCGGGCGGCAGCATCAAGCTTTCGGGCGGCGGCCAGGGCATCGTGATGAACAGCGGAACCCTGAATGTGTCGGCTGCTGAAGCGGGCGCGCAGGGCGGCGCCGTTGAAATCACGGGCCAGTATGCGGGCAACTCCGGAACCATTCTGGCACAGGGCGCTCAGGATTCTGATGGTGGAAACGTAATCATTAATTCCACCAAACAGACATTGCTCACCACCACCGGCATGATTGACGCCAGCGGCGTGGGTAATTCCAACGGTGGCATTATTAAGCTGCTGTCGGATGGCAACACCACGTCCAACGGAGGCATTATTGCGCGTGGCGGCGACAATGGCGGCAACGGCGGGTTTGTGGAACTGAGTTCCAAGGGCGGTTTTTCATTCACCGGAACTGTGGACGCCAGTGCAAAAAATGGCACTACGGGCGAACTGTTCATTGATCCCAAAGACGTGATTATTGCGGCCGGAGGCGGGGCCACTCTCGTGCAGGTGGAGCAGTTTACGGTCAACCCGACCGGTATCGCCACCATTGACGCCGCCACGATCAATGCGGCTGTGGCCAATGTCACGATTCAGGCCAACAATGATATCACCGTGAATCAGGATATCAACATCGCGGCCCTTAACGTGGGGCTGACTTTGCAGGGCGGGCGCAATGTCAATATTAATAACAATATCACCACAAACAACGGTGCTGTGAGTGTTAAGGCCAATGATCAGGCGGCCACACTGGCGAACCGCGATGGGGGCACAGGATCCATCATCATGGCGCCCGCGGCGGTCATCAATGCCGGGAACGCCACAGTTGATATGGTAATCGGCACCCTGTCCACGGCCGGGTCTATTGCTGTCGGCACGATAACAACGACCGGCAATGTGACCCTGAGTTCGGCTGGTGCAATCACCTCGGCCAATGCCAGTAACGGGGTGGCGGATATCACAGCGGGAACCCTCATCCTGTCGGTTTCCGATGCCAGCGCCATGATTGGCGTGAGCGGCAATGCCGTGGAATTCAACGCCTCCACGCTGAATGCTGCCACGAATAACGGCTCCATGGTGCTGGCTGACACGGCCGGGGGCATTGCCCTGGGCGCGGTGAATGCGGGCAACGCCACGGTGATTCTGGACGCCAAAGACGGCGCCATTACCGCGGGCGGGGCGAACATGATTACCGCCGGATCCGTGAATATCACGACCAGCAACAGTTCCGCGGATCCTGCTACAATCGCATTGACGGACGGGTCCATCGGCACCCTGGCCAACCCCATAAAAACCAATATCAGTGTTCTGACGGCAACCACCATTAATGGCGGTGTTTATGTCGAGGAAACGGACGGGTTGCTCATAAATACCGTGGTGGGCAAGGAAAATGGAATTACCCCTCTATACGATGGCGGCAGCAACGTGATCCTCGGAACGGGCGGTGCGGACGGGACCTGGGATATCTACATCAAGGCATTGGCCGGTGATATCATCGTGGAATCCGTGACTTCGCCCGATGCCCTGACTATTGATGCTGTGGCCGGCAATATCCTGGATAACAACCAGGCATCTGTTAATGTGACTGCGCAGTCCGTGACATACAACGCGGGCCTGTCCGTTGGCCAGTCATCCGACGCCATGGAAAGCCAGACCGAAAGCGTGAGTGCGAACACCGCAAACGGCAGCGTTTACCTGGCGCAGTCATTTGGCGGGAGCATCGCCTCCATCGTGGCGGGCGGGGGCGGCGCTGTGTCCATTACGAACACTAGCAACGCCCTGTCTCTCGGCTCGATCTCCACGACCGGCAATGTCACGATTCAGAACAACAGCGGCGCCCTGCTGGACGGCAATGGCGCGGCCATGAATATTGCGGCGGACAAGGTATATCTGACCTCCACTGGGGGCATCGGCACCGGGGCGGACGGCATTGAAACCAATGTTGCCGAGGTAACCACAACGGTTTCGGATGCGGCCGCGGTCACCAACATCGACGAGGCCAACGGCCTCACCGCCATATCCACAAAGACAAAGGGCGGCAATGTGAATGTGGACTTCACGGGCGGCGCGGTTTCCTTTGTAGGCGGCACAACGGTGCTGAATGAGACCGGGGGCGTGGCCCTCACATTTGAAAACACGGGCGGGAGCCTGAAGCTCGGGTCCATAAACGCGGGTGCGGGCGCTTTGTCCCTGACCACGATCGGGTCGATTACGGATGACGTGGATGACGCGGTTGTGGATATCACTGCGGGTGCGGTGACCATGAGCGCCGGGGGCATCATCGGAGGGACCGCGGCCAACGGTGAAATTGACACCACTCTGACCAGCCTGGACGCCACGGCCGCGGCCGGCGGTATTTATATTCTTGAAAGCGACGGCCTTACCTTGAAAGCCAAGGCCTCGGGCGCTGGCAATGACGTAAAAGTGACCACCACCACTGGAGATATGTCTTTAATCAGTGTGACGGCGCCGAATCAGATTACCCTCAGCGCGGGCGGTTCCATTCTGGCCAGCGACCCAGCCCAGGTCACGATTACGGTCGCTGGCGCAACCCTGAATGCCGGGGGCTCCATCGGTGTGTCCGGCACGCCATTGATCACCACGCTGGCCTCATTGAGCGCTGTGGCCGGCAGCAACTTGTTTGTATCCAACCGCAGCGGATTGAATTTGACAACGGGAACGGCCACGACCGGGAACATGGGCATTACAGCCAGCGGGGATCTGACCATTGGCTCTCTGACCGCGAACGGGACACTTACAATCAACGCTTCGGGCAAATTGCTGGACGGCAATGGCGCGGCCGCGAATATCACGGCCAACACCGCCAGCCTCACGGCGCGGCAAGTGGGCGAACTGGCCGCGCATATCGATACTCTGGTCAGCTCGCTCAGCGTGTCCACGACTTCGGGCGGCGTATATATTGATGATGCGGGTGTGGGAACACTGGCCCTGACATCGGTGACAGCGCTGGGTTCCGGCTCCAACGTTACGATTTCCGGCGGAGGCAATATCAGCCTGGGTGCGGTTACGTCCCAGGGCGATACCGTGACACTGGCCGCTGCCGGGGCCATCACGGACGCCAACGGCGCCACCACCAATGTGACTGCCAAAACATTGGATATCACGGCGCCGGGCGGCGTGGGCACGGCCGGCGATGTGCTGGAACTGGCAGTGGATGAAATGTCCGCAAACGGGGGCGTGCCCGGAGTTTTCGTGATGAACTCCATTCCCCTTGCGCTCAGCGAGACGTCTATAGAATCCGGCAACGGAAGCTACAGCGCGTTGTCCATTACCATTCTCGATATTGCAGATAATGAGGGCGCTCTGATTGCCGGCACCAATCTTGTTTTGCACACAACCACCGGGGATATCGTATTCCTGGATCAGAATGACAAGCTCATTGTGTCCGGTGCCGCGACCATAGACATCGACGCGGGAACCGTGGCGGGCAGCGGGGCTCTGGCCGTGATCGGCAACCTGGAAACTGCGGGCGGGAACATTTCGGTTGCCGCGGACAGCCATATCACCATCGGCCTGCTCAACGCGGGTACGGGCGATGTAGTGGTGAATTCAAGGAATGGCGTTATCGTGGACGGCAACGGGGCCGCGGTTAACATTATCGCGGATGCTGTTTCCCTGTACGGCACAAAGCAGGACCCTGAAGATGAAATGGTGACAATGATTGAGGCCATATCCGAGGCCGCGGCTCTGAATGCGGAACTCAACGCCAAAGAGACCATTCTGGAGATTGCCAACAGCACGGCGTCGGCTTACGCGGCGGCTGCGGACGCCAAGGAATCGGCGCTCAGCATTGTGAATATTGATGTGGCCAACAAGCAGGCGACCGCGGATTCCCTGCAGGCTGCAGCGGATGAAGCGCAGTTGGCCGCAGATGTTCTCGGTAGTGTGGCCACAGGCCTGGGGGTTGCCGCATCTGCGGCAGGTATTGTGGCCGGCGCCATGCAGGCGGTTCCGTTTACAGGTGACGGCGGCGCGGCCACCGTGGCCGCCAGTCTGGACATCGCTGCGTCAGCGGCAAGCATTGCCGCGGACATCGCGAGCTGGGTTGCCAGTGACAAGCAAAACGCCGCGGATAACGCCGCAGCCGACCTGGTTGCGGCCCAGTCCCTGCAGTCAGCGCTTACCGAGGATGTGCTCTTTGCCCAGGCTCTTGAGACCAATGCCGCGGAGAACGCGTCCATAGCCACCATTGCATATGATGCCGTGGTAATTGAGGCGGCGCATGCCGCGGTGGTCAAAGATCAGGCCATCCTGGCCTCGGCCGAGGAGACTTCCTCGGTGGTTGGCAGCAGTTTGCAGCCTCTGGGCATTAGAGCCAATACACTCACTGTGGTGGCCAATAACAGTGATGTTTATGTGGATGATCTTACCGGGGATATCCTGCTTCAGGATGTTACTACAAATGGTGATGTAAGCAGTGTTTACATTACCTCGCCCGGCAACATTTCCATCGGCGGAGACCTCCAGAGCACCACCCTGGTGTCCCTGGATTCCGGGGCGTCGATTATCGATGCGGGCGGGCTTGTGACAACGCCCACCCTGGTGGCTGCTGCGGCCACGGATATCGGCAGCGCGGGCGCCATTCAGATTGATGTGGATTTCCTGGCCGGCAACAGCCTGGGCAGCGCGGCTTTCGACAATGACGGCATTTTGAGCTTCACCACTGTGGACACCACAATCGGGTTCACGGCCGCAGGCGATATCGACATAATTTCCGACACCATCAAAATCAAGGATACGGACCTCACGCAGGCTGGCGCCGGTGGCATTTCTCTGACCGGCGATCTCATCCTCACGGCTAATACCGGACTCATTACCACAACAGGCAATATTTTAATTGATGGCACTATCAACAGCGATGGCGTGGCCCCTTACCAGTTGGCCATGACCACGGCGGGCGGGGATGTCACGGTTACCGGAACCACGGGCGGTGTGGCGGCTCTCTCCAACCTGCTGGTTACGGGCAATAACATTTCTATTAACAATATCGGCGGCGCGGCCGCGGGCGTAAATACCGCCACCACGCTCACAGCCGCGGATGCTGGCGCGGACACCGGGTCCATTCTCTTCACCGGCGCCACTTACAACGCACAGCAGCAGACCTATAACGCAGGCGCGGCTGCCAATGCCATTACCTTGAACGGCGGCGGGGCAACCACGTTCACGTCCGCGAATTCGGCCATTGCCTTTACCGGCGCTCTGGACCTGAACGGCCTCGACATGGCCGTGACCACGGGAACAGGGAACATTACTTTCAATAACACCGTGGACGGGGCCGGCAACCTGTCGCTGCTTTCATCGGGCATCGGCACATTCAGCGGCATAGTGGGCGGGAATACAGCGCTGACGTCCATCACCACAGACGCAGCAGGCGGCACCACCATCAATACAACAGCCATTACCACATCGGGCGCGCAGACCTACAATGACGCTGTCACGCTTTCCGCAAATACCACACTGGCCAACAGCGGGGGCGGCGATATCACGTTCAATGGTACGCTGAATGGCGCCTACACCCTTGCGCTTAATACTATTAGTAATAATGTATTCAATAATATTATTGGCGGAACCGCGGCTCTGACGTCCATTACAACGAACGCGGGCGGCGGCACAACCATCAACACCGCGGCTATTACCACAACCGGCGACCAGATATATAACGATGCGGTTACGCTCATTGCGGACACCACTCTGGCCAGCAGCGGCGCCAACGACATCATCTTCAATAGCACCCTGGATGGACCTCACAACCTGATTCTGAACACGATGGGCGAGAATACTTTTAACGCGGTTGTGGGCGGCACGGCGCTGACGAGTATCACCACAGACATCAACGGCATCACCAACATCAACGGCGGCGCCGTAACCACAACCGGCGCGCAGACATACAACGACGCCGTGGTCCTCGGGGCCGCCACCACGCTTGCAAGCACCAGCGGAGTGAACGACATCATCTTCAAC
>Ga0351973_1182_pt1 | contig 14657 bp, 10 predicted proteins | sample BONcelFGM3001E14_FD_206745 | JGI IMG/M metagenome (GOLD analysis project Ga0351973, IMG submission 206745) | Enriched cells from coal bed in the Powder River Basin, Montana, United States - BONCAT cells FGM rep3 HSBNCT.FGM.300.1.E14 ...
TGCTCGAAGGGATCCGCCGCGAGGTTGAAAAGATCCACGCTGGAGGGGAGGGTGGTACGCCAGATGAGCTTCCAGTCACCCTGGCGGACGGCGGCGCGATAGGGCTCTACGTTGTAAACGATCTCTTCGCGGAGGGAGGGCCTGCCCTCGGCCATGGTAGGCCAGGCGTCCACACCGTCCAGGGGCTTGCAGCGGGAGGTGGGTGCTCCAGCCAGCTTGGCAAAGGTGGTGAAGATGTCCGTGGCGTGGATTATACCATCCACCGTGGAGGGGTTGATCTTGCCCGGCCAGTTTGCCAGGGCGCAAACGCGGGACCCTCCTTCGAACAAGGAACCCTTGCCATCGCGGTAGGGTCTGTTGTCGCAGGGGATCTTAATGTTGGACACGTCCGCCATGACACCGGCAAACTTTGGATTGTGGGTGCCGCCGTTGTCGCTGTGAAAGAGGATGAGCGTGTTTTCGCGCAGGCCTTTCTGCTCCAGTGCCTTCACGACCCTGCCAATGTTGTCGTCCAGGCAGGTCACCATGCCCGCATAGATGCGGCGGGTGGGATCGGCGATCTGAGGGTAGCGGTCGACGTACTCCTGGGGTGCCTGGTAGGGCGTATGAGGCGCATTGAAGGTCAGGTAGAGATAAAAGGGGCGGTCCGCCTTTTGATTCTCGATGTACTTCACCGCATCTGCGCCGATCAGGTTCGTGGTATAGCCCTCTTCCTTCAGGGGCTCGTTGTCGCGGAACCAGTCCAGTACCCCCTGGTCGCTGTGGGTGAAATAGTCCAGTTCGCCAATCATGGCGCCATACTGGTAGTCAAATCCACGCTGCCGGGGCCAGTACTTTTTGTCCGCATGGCCCAAGTGCCATTTCCCGATGATGGCCGTGGTGTAGCCGGCGTCTTTGAGACACTGGGGCAGCAGGTACTCATCTGTGTCCAGGCCGTAGGTGGAGACGGAGGGGATGACCGCCGTCTGCAGCCCATACCGGAATGGGTACCGGCCGGTCATGAGGGCTGCCCGCGTGGGAGTGCACATGGATTGGACGTAGAACTGCGTGAACCGTGCACCGCCTTTGGCCAGTGCGTCCAAGTGGGGCGTCTTGATGTCCATGCACCCATTGAACCCCACATCCTTCCAGCCGAGGTCATCGGCCACGATGTGAATGATGTTGGGGGCCGGCGATGCGGCCTCCAGGGGCATGAGTGGCAATAAGGATGCGGCGAAGGCACCCATGAGCATTATGATGTTCTTGTATTTCATACTGGATCGGATAAAATAATGGGGGGCATGGAGTGGAAGGGATTCTGTCATCTGGAGGATCGCCGGTGGTGCGCCACCGCCTGGAGGAGGGCGGTCACCACTTCATGACCTGGGGCCGTTTTGCTGAAACACCGGAAGGAGCCCGCTCGGGCGGCCTGTTCCTTCAAATCGGGGTCGTCCAAGGCACTGATGATGATGACGGGAACCGTACCCCCGTCACGGGTGAGGCGACGGCACAGTTCCAGCCCCGACATTCCCTCGAGCTGCACGTCGAGCAAAATGCAGTCGAACTCCTGGCGCGGTGCCTCGGCAAGAAAGGCTTCTGCGGAGGAGAATGTCCGGGGGTGCAGATTGGACGCTCGCAGCAGCCGGCCCATGGACCGGCAGAGGCTTTCGTCATCATCGACGACGGCGATATGAATGTCGGGCAAGTGCATTGAAGCGTCGGGCAAAGAGTATTTGCCGGAGCTGCCTTCCGCTACTGCCCTTAGGGGCAGGTGCCCTCACCGTGACCTGTGCCGGGCATCTCCTATTGGAGCCGGGGTGGGGGGGAGCCACTCCCAATGTCTAGTGGCGCGCCAGGAGCCACAGTCGCGTCAGTTCGGCCACGGACTGCACCTGCAACTTGGTGGTGATGGCGGTCCGGTGCAGTTTTACGGTCCGCTCATGGATTCCCAGCTTCGCTGCGATTTCTTTGTTCATCTTTCCGTGGACCACCTCTGAGAGCACTTCACGCTCACGCTCGCTCAGGCTCGCCAGCCGTGACTGCACCAGGGACAGTTTTTTGCGTCGTCCATGCTCTTCGCTTTCACGGGCCAGTGCCCGTTGCACCGCCGCAAGCAGTTTATCCTTGGGAGCACACTTTTCAATGTAGTCCACCGCTCCCTGCTGGATGGCGCTGACAGTGCTGGGGATGTCGCCATTGCCGGTCAAGAAAATGACTGTCATGGTATGTCCGGCACAGGCCAGGGCTTCCTGCATCTCCAAACCGTCCATGCCAGGCATGCGCAAGTCGGAGATCACGCAACCTCGCTCACCGGCCTCGCGTTCCCTGAGAAACTCCGCGGCGGAAGCGTGGGTCTGCACCGAGTACCCGGACGCTCGCAAAAATCGTGCGACGGCGCGAAGGAATGATTCATCATCATCAACAACGTGAATGGGAACGGCGGACATTGCTTGAGAACATGAACCTGCAACCATGTCGAACTGGGCAGCCCATGCTACACGAATTTTGTGTGTTCAGGGCAATTAGGGATTACTCCGGACCCTTGGCAGCGGGCAGGCGGATGGAAAATACCGCTCCGCCATTCTCACCGTTGCTGGCGCAGAGGGTTCCACCATGGGCCTCTACGATGCTCTTTGAAATAGGCAATCCCATGCCCATCCCATGGGCTTTGGTCGTGAAGAAAGGCTCAAAAATGGCGGATGGCTTTTGCTCCGGAAGTCCGCTGGCATTGTCTGAAACTCGAATATCAACGGCTCCATCGACTTGCCGGAGCGCGGCCACCGTCACGACTTTTTCTTCCCTCTCGAGACCATGGAAGGCGTCCATGGCATTGATGATCAAATTCAGAAGCACCTGTTGGAGATGCACTCTGTCTCCTCTAATGACTGGCACTTCCGGAGCGGAGCGGGTCTCCAGGCGTATGCCTCGGGCCAAACCATCGGCACGGCTGAGGGCGAACACTTCGTCGAGCAAGCCGGGGATGTGCAGCGGAACAAGGTCAATGTCCTGCCGCTTCAGCAATGAGCGGAGCCGGTCAATCACCTGAGTCGCCCGCTGGTCATCCCTGCGAATATCCCCGATGATGGCCTGCAGTTCGAGCAGATCGGGATGGGGCGCTTGCAGGAAAAGTTCCGCCGCCTCGGCGTTGCGCAGGATGGCCCCGAGCGGCTGGTTGAGTTCGTGGGCCAGTGCAGAGGCCAGTTGCCCCATCATGGAGACCCGGCCGGAATGAGCGAGTTGCTGCCGCAGTTGCAACAGCTCGGCCTCCGCCTGCTTCTGAGCGCTCACATCCAGCAGCACTCCCCGCATGCGCACCGGCTGGCCCTGGGGTGAGAGCTCTACTTTTCCCCGGGCTGCGATCCAGCGTTCGCCACGGTGCGGCAGCTGAACGCGATAGCTCGTCTCATACTCCGCACCGTTGTTGATCGAGTGGGTGATGGCTTGCGTCACCTGCTCATGGTCGTCCGGATGAAGGGAGGCCACGAACCGGGCGAAGTTGATCTTCTCCGTCGCTGATACATCGAAGAGCTCGCGGACCCTTTCGCTCACCCAGATTTCATCCTTTGCGAGGTGCCAGGTCCAGAAGCCCAGGCTGGCTGACTGTGCCGCCAGATCCATGCGTCGTTCACTCTCTTGAAGCTCACCACTAAGCTTCGTCGCGCGGAAAACCTCGCCGCTCAATTCATGGCCCATGGCAAAGATCACCGCCAGGAAGGCAAAACTTACGAAGTAGGGCGAGCGGACGATGCCTTCCTCCACCAGCATCGTGTGGCCGCGGGAAACCAGAAAGAAAAAGACGATGCTGCCTCCCACGATCACAGCTCGCTGCTTTTCGCCGCGATGCCAAATGACCCACGAGGCCTCGGCCACAAACGCAACGGCCAGCGCCACGGCAGCGATCTCAACATAGGTCCAGGGACCATGGGCGATGACGGGCAGGGTGTACTTCACGTTTCCGATGGTCTCTGCGTGGAGCAAAGCCGAAGCACCTCGTACGGCCGGCCCGTCGCTGAAGAAATTTACTGTCTCGGCGAGGGCAAGCAGCGAGATCGAGGCGTAGGCAAGCACGGGCCGGCCGGCACCGAAAAAACTCCAGACGAAGCCCAGGATCGACGCCACCATGACGACGATCGGGATGGAGGACCACTGCAACAGGCGCTGGCAGGTGGCAAGATCTTCTGAATGGAGGATACCTGCCTCCAGGACGCTGATGGCCGCCACGGCACATGCGCTGAACGTAAAATAGAGGTGGGCTGCCCGGCGGGCCTCCCCAATGGCAATGCGCAGGTGGATGAGAGCGAGCGTCAAGCACGCTGCCGTCACCATGGGCCAGGCCACTGTCATCCAGTTCATGGGGCGACACTCGCGAGGCGGGCGGGGATCGTCAATGGGATCTGCCTTGCCACCCGCCTTACCCCCGAGTTCTCGGGGTTCGCGCATGAAGGCGGCGCGGGCTACGTAATGGTCTGCAATCCGATGACACGTTTCGTTCTCAGCCTCCCCGCCATCCTCGTCGCCAGCCTTGGCGTAGCCGGTGCCGTCCACGCCGCCGGAGCGTCCGGACCCGCTCCCACCGCCGGACCGGTCGACGCTTTCCTGGAGAAACACTGCATCAGTTGTCATGGCCCCGACAAGGAGAAAGGGGATCTGCGCATCGACCAGCTCTCCCGCGACTTCAAGCTGGGCGCGGACTCCCACCACTGGGCCGAGGTGATCGAGCAGGTCAATTCCGGGGGCATGCCTCCTAAGAAGGAGAAGAAACCGACGCAGGAGGAAATCTCGGCGTTCGTCTCGAGTCTCGACTCGCTGGTCAAGGAGGGCCGGTCTGCGCGCATGGCCGCCCGCCCGCCGGTGGCCCACTACCGCCTGAGCCGGAAGGAGTATCAAAACACCGTGTATGACCTGCTCGGCGTGCGCTATGATCCGTCCAAACCGGGCGAGCTGAATGAAGACACCCTGTGGCATGGGTTCGAGCGCATCGGCTCGGAGCTGTCGCTTTCGCCATCCCATGTGGACCGCTACTACCGCGCTGCGGAACTCGTGCTCGACCGCGCCTTTCCCGCCACGTCTGGCGAGGCGCGCAAAGTGCGCAAGACCGCTGCTGAGTTGCGCTACAACGGCGGGAAAGAACAGCAGGCGGCGCTGGACCGGTTCGGCATCAAGCGGCCGCTGCGGTACCTCCTTTTCCCGGGGACCGTGCAAAACGCGCTCTCGCCCAACTGGTTCGGTAAAACCGGCCCCGAGCACAGCGGGCTCTATCGCATGCGCCTCCAGGCCAGCGGCATCCGCCCGGTCGGCGGCCAGCCTGCCCATCTCAGTATCGGCAAGGTGACGGGCGAGGAGACCGTCGCGGGCCTCATCGAGTTCGACATCACGGCTTCGGAGGACGCTCCGAAAGTCTATGAATTCGAAGTGGTTCTCGAGATGCCGGCAACGCTGCACTTCAATGTGGTGGCCACCGATGTGGTGGACAGACGGAGCGGCGCGGCCTTCCGCAATGCCCTGGCCAGCCGGGGCGGGTATGTTTTCACCCACAGCAGCGAGACGCTGCTCCTGAACCCGAACGCCCCGCAGATGTTCGATGACAAAGGGAACGGCCTCTTCTCCACGGTGCTGCTCGATTGGATCGAGTGGGAGGGTCCGCTGGTGACGGACGAGGAGAAGGCCCTGCGCAAAGGCCTGGTGCCCCCCGATGACGCGACGCCCGAGATCGTCGCGGAGCATCTGCAACGCTTCGCCGAGCGCGCCTGGCGCCGGCCGGTCAAAATCGAAGAGCTGGAGGGGTATCTGAAATCCTACCGCACCGAGCGTGAGGCAGGCGAAAAGCCGGCAGACGCCTATCGGGTGGCGATGCAGGGGGTGCTGACCTCCCGGAACTTCCTCTACCTCGTCGAGGGCGAACCGGTGGCGCGCGAGCGGCTCACCGATGTGGAGATTGCCTCGCGGCTCTCGTATTTCCTGTGGAGTTCCATGCCGGACGACGCCCTCTTCACCGCGGCCAAAGGCGGCATCCTCAACGGCGAGGGGCTAAAGAAGGAGGTGGACCGCATTCTGGCGGACAGCCGGATCAGCCGCTTCATCGACGACTTCTCCCGCCAGTGGCTCCAACTCCACCGCGTGGGCATGTTTCCGCCGGACCAGAAGCTCTACGCCAGCTACGACCGCTGGCTGGAGACGAGCATGAGGGCTGAGCCGGTGGAGTTTTTCCGCGAGATGTTCACGAAAAACCTGCCCATGGTGAGTTTCCTCGATTCCGACTGGACCATGGCCAACGCGCGGCTCAGCGATTTTTACGGACTGCCGGAGCCGAAGTCGAGCGGCTTCCAGCGCGTCTCGCTCAAGCCCGAGGATCGTCGCGGCGGCCTGCTCACCATGGGCGCCACGCTCGGACTCACCTCCGACGGTACGCGCCACCGCCCCGTGCACCGGGGCGTCTGGCTCAGTGAAGTGATCCTCGGCAAGACCCCTCCGCCACCGCCGGCCAACGTGCCCGCCATCGAGCCCAATCCGCCAAAAAGCCCCAAGGCCACCCTCCGCGACAAACTGGAAGCGCACCGCGACGACGCGAACTGCGCTGCCTGCCACGCGAAGATCGACCCCCTCGGCCTCGCCTGGGACAACTACGACGCCATCGGGCAATGGCGCACCCGGGAGAATGTCGCCTCAGGAGTCGGTGAGGACCCTCTCATCGATGCCAGCGGCGAACTGCCCGACGGCCGCGCCTTCAAAGATGGCAACGAATTCAAACGCCTGCTCATCGAGGACCGCGACAAGTTCGTGCGGGCCTTCATCGAGCACCTCTGCACCTACGGCCTCCGCCGCGTCCTTACCGTGGATGACGAGGACGACATCTCGGCCATCGCCGCAGAAGCGAAGAGCGGCAACTATGGTGTGAAGGACATCGTGCGGGCTGTGGCGGTTTCTGATCTGATGAGGAAACGATAGCGGAGTAATGGAGTAGTGGAGTGATGGAGTGATGGAGTGATGAATGAAGATGAGCGCCACGAGACGAAACAAGAACCGCGGATACCAGCAGTTGTTGGTATGGCAGGATGCTGTCGAGCTTTATGGGCTCGCTTTGAGCGCTGTCCGTGGGTGGCCTTTTGAGCTGAAGAAGCTCGCCTCACAGTCGATAGCTTCCAGCGATTCCGTTCATCGCAACATCGCGGAGGGCTACTGTCGCCGCTCTGTTCGTGAATATCTTCAGCATCTCAATATTACATTGGGGTCGCTCGGTGAAACTCTTTCGGGTTTTATCGCCTACTCCAGCAATGGCCAGATCGAAGCTTCCACTTTTGAAAACCTCGACACGCTGATTTTTCGCCTCGAGAATCGTCTCCTGAGACTCGTCGAGGCCCTTGAAGTGAAACGCGATGCCAATAATTGGACCGAGACACTCGGTGTCCGCGAAGGCCTGGTTGAGTATGGCGCAGACTCCGCGCTCGCACACGATCTCAATATTTTTCTGGAGGGGGTAGTGGAGTAACGGAGTGATGGAGTAATGAAATAGGCCCCTCCACCGCTCCACCGCTCCACCGCTCCACCGCTCCACCGCTCCACCGCTCCACCACTCCACCACTCCACCACTCCACCACTCCACCACTCCACCACTCCACCACTCCAGCCCCATGAACTACCTCTCCCAATCCTGGCTGATCGACCGCCGCCATGCCCTCAAAGCGCTGGGCTCTTTCATCTCCCTGCCCCTGCTGGAATGCATGGTCCCGCTCCGGGCGGGAGCGGCGGAGAAAGTTACGGCCACGCCGCGGCGCAGCGCTTTCATTTACTTGGCGAACGGCGTCCATTCTCTGAACTACCAGATCACCACGGAAGGGAAGGACTATCAATTCTCCCGCTCGCTCAAGCCTCTGGAGAAGCACCGCGAGGTCATCACGCCTATCAGCGGGCTGCACCACCCGGGGAGCCTCAGTCATCACCACAACTGCATCAGCATTTGGCTGACCGGGGGCAAGCTGGGTCCTTCTGACCGCAATACCATCTCGGTGGACCAGAAGATGGCCGAGATTACCGCCCAGCACACGCGCTACCCTTCTCTGGAGGTCGCTATCACCCAGGAATCGCTCGCCTGGACCGCGGACGGTGTCCGGCTGCCCGCGATGCGGCGTTGCAGTGAGATCTTTGCGTCCATGTTCGAGGAGCCAAAGGGCGGCATCGCGGCCCAGCGGCGGGCCTTGCGCCGCAAAGGCAGCGTCCTGGATGACAACCTCGCCGAAGTGCGGCGGCTGGAGAATAAGATGGGCACTGAGGACAAGGGGCGCATGGAGCAGTATCTCACCTCTGTCCGCGAGGCGGAGATCCGCACCCGGCGGGCCGATGCCTGGCTGGACACGCCACTGCCGGCCGTCTCCGAGGCCGATCGTAAACGCACCAACCGCGACATTGCCGACACCATGGCCGGCGATTATTTCCGGACGGTCTATGACCTCATGGTGCTCGCCTTTCAGACGGATATGACCCGGGTGGCCACCTTCAGCCTCGGGGGCGAGGGCCAGGCCATTGCCATCCCTGAGATCGGCATCACGGAGTCCCGTCACCAGCTCAGCCACCACGGTGGAGATGAGGGTTATATGGAAAAGCTCACCAACTACGACACCTTCGCCATCGAGCAGTACAGCTATTTCCTCACCCGCCTTGCCGAGACGAAGGACATCAACGGCAAGGCGTTGCTCGGCTCCACCATGTCGCTTTTCGGCAGCGGCATGTCCTACGGCCACAGCCATGGCAATGCCAACCTCCCGCTGGTGCTCGCCGGCGGGTCCGACCTCGGTCTGAAGCACGGCCAGCACTTGGACTTCAACAAGTCCGCCGCCGGATTCCAAGGCTACGCCCTCGGGGCCGACGGAGCGCTGACCACCGCGCACTACCAGCTCTGCAGCCGCCCCGCCAACACCGACGCCCACATGAGCAACCTGCTCCTCCTCATGGCCCAGCGCATGGGCGTGGAGACGGACCAGTTCGGCGACAGCAACAAGGTCATTGCACTGTGAAGTGGGTAGATGGAGTAGTGGAGTGATGGAGTATTGGAAATTACACAAATGCATCTCTCCATCCCTCCGTCATTAGGGTCCCGCTTACTCTGCTAGCTTCCCGCCTTCCGGCGGCTCCGTAACCATCACTCCATCACTCCGTTCACGTCCCTTCATGAAACCCGGTTTCACCCTGTTCACCATCCTTTCGAGCATGCTCGCTGTCGCGGCACCCGCTGCACCTGCCGCGGAGGAGCCGTTCCGGCCGGAGGCGGGGAAGTTTCCCCCTTTGGAAAAAGCGCACTCTTACCGGGGCGAACTCGTGTTTGTGGATCATGCGAACCGTCGGGGGAGCCTCCGGGTGCAGGGGGCGGGCACGTATTTCCGGAACGCGCCGCACCCGTTTGCTTTGCTCCCCTACGCGGTGGTCCGCTATCATGGGGCACCGGCGGACCTCCGGGACATCCCGCTCGGTACGGTGCTGCACGTCCGGGCCTTTCTCCCTCCGGACCCGAAGCTCTCCGCCGTGCCGGTGTTGCCGGTCAATAACAAGGACAAGATCGCGGGCTACAGCGGCACGGGGGTCGCCCCGGCCGAAAACCACGTCCTCCTCCTGGAGGACGAGCCCAGCCACTGCCAGCGCGAAGGGTTGGTCTGGAAGCTCAAAGAACTGGACCTCAAAAACAACGAGGGCATGATCATCGCCAGCCGTGAGCCAAAGGCCGGGACCGGCGCCGGTGGGGAGAACAAGGCCACCGAGGAGAAGCTCACCTTCGACGCTGCCACCCGCATCTGGCGCGGTCGCGAATGCCTCACGCCCGCCGAATTGATTGCCGATGGCCTCTGGCCTTCCAGTGGCAAGAAGTCGCTCGACGGTCAGGCCGTCCTGCTCGGTATCACCTGGAAGCCCACGCCCGATGGAGTGTTCACCCGCTTCCACATCTCCGACATCTGGCTGGATGAAGCAGCCACGCAACGCGCCGCTCAGAATCAGACGGAGATTCACAAGGCCTTTATCCGCAGCCGCTGGATGCCCGCTTGGGTGGATGCCGTCGAGTATGGCAAGTTCGGCCGCGCTACCGTGACCGCGACCTTGTTCGGCGGTATGGACGCGTCTCTCTACGCCGATTTCCAGAAAGGCGGCCAGTTGCTGGTGAATGGGGCGGAGAATACCTTGAAGCACGCCGGCGGTGCCTACGGCCCCGCGCACATGGCCTCCAAAGGCCCTATCATGGACGTCACGACAGCCTCTGGAGAGGCCCCTCTCGGCAGCAGCGGCATCCAAGTCCGCTTCGAGACCGACCTCGTCATCGAGGGCATCCGCCCCGGGAGAGTCGTCCGCGTCCGTCCTTCCAACTGGCCTCAGGTCCAGGTGCCCCGGGAGGAATACGTGGGCGATGGCTCCAACGCCGAAGACCGCTTCCCGACCCCGGACATCTTTCCCAAGTACTGAAGCTTCGGTGTTCTTGGTTCTTTGTTCGTCGTTCTTGGTTGGCCTGCTTCCGGGCGGGGATCTGAAACTGGAAACGAAGAACGAAGAACGAAGAACGAGGAACCAACAACGAATAACATGATTTCCTCCACGCTTCGCAGCGTCCTACCTGCTCTCGCTTCCGCCCTCGTCCTGCTCCCTGCGCTGGCTCTCCCGCCCAGGGTGTTGGCCCTCGACCCCCACGTCGAAGCCGTCATCCGCACCGTTGCCGCGGCCAAAGGCAAGACGGAAAAGACTGCGGACGGGCAAACCCTCAAGCTGGTCGATCTCGCCGTGCCCAATGCCGGTCCTCATGACCATCGCAAGGAGGATCCTTATGACGCACCCTTCTTCGAGCACCTCGGTCACATCACCACGCTCGAGTCGCTCAATGTCATCTCCACCAAGTTCAATGACGAATGGATGCCGCACGTGGCGAAGCTGACCAAATTGAAGACCCTCCGTTTCACCAACAATGGGAGGCTCACGGATGCCGGCATGGTGCAGCTCGCCGGACTGAAAGACCTTGAAAGCTTCTCGTTCGTGGGCACCTCCATCACGGGCCGCGCCTACGCAGAGTTTGAAGGCTTCACCAAGCTCACGCGAGTGAGCCACCGCGGCAGCAAGATCGACGACGAGGGCCTGAAGGAACTCTGCGACCACCTGCCCAATCTCGAAAGCCTCAGCCTTGCGCACGCAAAATTCACCGATGCCGGCGCTCCGAACCTCGCGAAGCTCACCAAGCTCAAAGGGCTCGAACTGGGAGCGCTCGCCACGCCTGCCGCGCTGAAGCACCTCACCGCGCTGCCTCTCGAATCCCTCCAGCTTGGCGAGGGGTTCGACAAGCCGGAGTCCCTGCCCATCGTCAAGGAGATGAAAACGCTGAAGCGGCTCACGCTCACGAACTGCCGGACCACCACGGCTGACGATCTCAAACTGCTCGCCACCATGACGCAGCTCGAATCCCTCGAACTCGGCCACTTCGAGAAGCCCGAAGACCATCTGCCTCAGTTGGCGGCCTTCTCCTTTCTCAAAGAGCTGAAGTTCTATTTCCCCAAACGCTATCCGCCCGAGACCCAGGCAAAAATCAAAGCTCTGCTGCCCAAAGTCGCAGTGAAGTTCACGCCCCAATAGATCCTGGATCTTCCCCGCCCATCGAGCCGCTTGGCATGCAACAACCAGGACCTGGAAACCAAGAACCAAGAACATGAACTTCCCCCTCCTCTCGTGCGTGCTCGCCATCGTCACGGCCGCCGTCGTCGCAGCACCTGCCACTCCTGCCGCCGAGGAACCGTTCCGGCCGCAGCCGGGGAAGTTTCCTCCTTTGGAAAAAGCCCACGCTTATCGGGGCGAGCTGGTGTTTGTGGACCATGCGAACCGCCGGGGCAGCCTCCGCGTGGCAGGGTCGGGAGTGTTCCGCCGGAATGAACCGCAGCCCTTCGCCCTGCTCCCGTATGGCATGGTTGGTTATCACGGGGCCCCGGCAGATCTCCGGGACATCCCGCTCGGCACCGTGCTGCATGTCCGCGCCTTCCTCCCTCCGGACCCGAAGTTCTCCGCCGTGCCGGTGCTGCCGGTCAACAACAAGGAGAAAACGTCGGGCTACGGTGACGCCGGCAGTGCCCCGGCCGAGAACCACGTCCTTCTCCTTGAAGACAAGCCCAGCCACTGCCTGCGTGAGGGGCTGGTCTGGAAGCTGAAGGAAGTGGATCTTGGAAACAACGAGGGGGCGATCGTGGCCACTCGCGAAAGGAAGGCCGGAGCCGCTACCGGAGCCGGTGGAGAGGGCAAGACCACCGAGGAAACGCTCACGTTCGACGCCGCTACGCGCATCTGGCGCGGTCGGGAGTACCTCACGTCCGCGGACATGATCGCCGAGGGGGCGTGGCCGAAGGAGGGGAAAAAATCCCTGGATGGCCAGGCCGTCCTCCTGGGGATCACGTGGAAGCCCACGCCAGGCGGTGTCTTCACCCGCTTCCATATCTCAGACATCTGGCTGGATGACGCCGCCATGCAGCGCGCCGCCCAGGTCCAGACCGAGACGCACAAGGCCTTCATCCGCAGCCGTTGGATGCCCGCATGGGTGGATGCCGTCGAGTACGGCAAGTTCGGCCGCGCCACGGTGACTGCGACCCTCTTTGGCGGCATGGACCCCGCCCTCTACGCCGATTTTAAGCAGGGCATCACGGCCGTGATGAACGGGGTGGAGAACACCTTGAAGCATACGGAAGGGGGCACCGCCGGCCCCGCGCAAATGGCCGCCCGGGGCAAAATCCTCGACATCACGAAGTTGCCCGGAGAAGCCCCGCTGGGCAGCAGCGGCATCCAGATCCGTTTCGAGACAGACCTCATCACCGAGGGCATGCGCCCCACCCGCGCGGTCCGTATCCGCCCCGCCAACTGGCCCGATGTCCACATGCCCCGCGAGGAATACCTCGACAGCGGGAATTTCCGCCACGAGGACAGGTTCCCGACCCCTGCGATCTTTCCGAAGTATTAACAACCTAATTGGAGAACAACGCACTTCTCCTTTTTAGGTGGGTTGATTTCGGCCTTCGTCAGATGCCGAATCGAGTCGGCTCCACTCATACGGGATCCAAGTATCCCCCTTCTTCTCCAAGATCGAAAAAGGGATCCGGCAATCCGTCCTTTTCAATCAGACTCTTGAGCCACTCATAGAAGGATTCACCTAGAATGAGGATAGGCTCAACGTCATTAAGATCAAATTCATCATCGCGCGTGTAGTGGTCGGTTACCACCACCTTCCAGACTTCACTTCCTGGCTTTTCTTGCCACAACCCGAACATTTGGGCTCTGCAATCATAATACTCGCCGAACCGGAAAAAACGGATGGGAGTTTTGCGATTCCACAGTGAGGTGCTTTCAACCACCTCCTCCAAGATTTTATCCTCACTCCATAAGTGGATGGGGCACGAACGTGTCACTACCAGAGTCTCCGCGTAGCGTTGATAGAATCCCTGAAAATCTGGAGGAAGCTGGTTCTGCATGAATCCACTGAGTTTATCCAAGCTTGTTCCTGGGATTCGTGCGTAACTCGTGGTGTCAAAAACCACTTCTTCGCTGCCCCTTCCGGCTTCCCAAATTAAATGGGGCGCACGTGCAAGCTGCTCGGGTGATCCAATAGTGGCGGCACCGTCAAAAATGCCTTGGTGTGCGAAAACCGATCTCAGCCTGCGGACCTTCCGTAGCGACTCGTCGAAGAACGTATAGTCGAATGACATAGGACTGTTCTGTCAATATTTCCACTCTTCACCCTGCACCTCTGCTTCACTACCTCATGGGCAGGCCAAAGCTATGGGATTTTTGAGGCCAATGCAGCCCGAGCGAATGAGCTCGCTGGCTTGGCCGTGAGCTTGAGAGCACGCCTTTTCCGGGACGCTGAACAGGAATCCGCTGCTCCGCGATACCCGCGCTACACTGAGTAGCGCCAAGAATCGTGGCCCTGCTGAATCAGGCAGATCAATTGGCGAAAAACAGGAGCCCGTGCGCCCGTTACCAATCATGCGCCCGCCTGCAGATGTGCTTTAGCGTCGGTTCATGCCGTTGCTGCATCCGCAGGATTCGCCACTGGCGTCGTTTGACCCGTTGCCTACGCCAACGGTGAGCCCGTCCATCGCCCGTTCCTGAAAACTCGAAATCATGAAACCATCCGACTCTCTGCCCCAGCCATCCCGCCGCCGTTTCGTCAAACAATCGCTCTCTGCGGGATTCGGCTTTACGTTTCTGCCGGCCTACCTCACCAGCGCCCGGGCCGCTGACAATCCGCAACTCCCGCCGAGTCGCCGGATCAATTTGGGCTGCATTGGCGTAGGCGGGCGGGCTGGCAGTGTCATTCCCGGGCTGTCGGCTGCCGGTTCGGCTACCCCTGTGGCGTTTGTGGACGTGGATTTCGCGACGGCCAAAGGCGTGGAAAAGAACCTGGCCGCATTCCCTGAGGTGAAGCGCTTCAACGATTTCCGGGTGATGCTGGACGAGATGGGCAAGGATATTGATGCTGTCAGTGTCGTCACGCCGGATCACACTCACTTCACCGCCGCGATCCATGCGATGGCCCTGGGCAAGCATGTGTATGTGGAGAAGCCGCTGACGCACACCTTTGAGGAGGCAGAGATCCTCATGCGGGCGGAGAAGAAGTTCAAGGTGGTCACCCAGATGGGCAACCAAGGCCACACCTCCGCGGGGGCGGACCAGTTCAAGCA
>Ga0351973_1161_pt2 | contig 14639 bp, 15 predicted proteins | sample BONcelFGM3001E14_FD_206745 | JGI IMG/M metagenome (GOLD analysis project Ga0351973, IMG submission 206745) | Enriched cells from coal bed in the Powder River Basin, Montana, United States - BONCAT cells FGM rep3 HSBNCT.FGM.300.1.E14 ...
AAAAAATACAATAAAATCAACTACTTGAAATGGTGGAGGCGGCGGGAGTTGAACCCGCGTCCGAAAATACTCCCCTCCCGATATCTACATGCTTAGTTCTGTGTGGTTGCTTATCGTGCCTCACCCCCTCCAGAACAAGAGGCTTTCGGCACTATCCTACTGAATTTCGCCTTTCGTGCGGCAGGCGCGCACGAAAGGCTATCCCGCTAGTCGACGTTCTTTCCGGCCGCGCAGGAGTAGGCCGGAAGACCGGTAGCATTTAAGCTGCTACAGCGTAAGAATAGTCGTCTGCGACTATATTTTGCTCTACCTATTTTACGAGGTTGGTAGAAACCTCGGCATGCAACCTGAGCTTACATATCCCCGTCGAATCCGTTTCGCCCCCATGTTTGAATGTAAAGTATAATTGCCCTTCGACAGGCTCAGGACGATCGGTACTTATCGTACTTTTTTTTGATATTCCGATCATGCTGAGCCTGTCGAAGCACCCGGTGGAGTAATTACTCCTCTTCTTGCAAGACTATCACGGCTAAAAAACACCGAAATCTATCTATATTTCAACATGGCCCGATCAATCTCGCGGTCCGTGTCTTTCTTCTTCAGCGATTCGCGCTTGTCGTAGAGCTTCTTGCCCTTGGCCAGACCAAGAACAACCTTGGCCTTGCCCCGCTCGTTAAAATACATCTTGAGGGGAATCAGAGAATACCCTCTTTCCTGGGTTTTGCCAACGAGCTTGAGGATCTCGCGCTTCTTGAGCAGCAGCTTGCGCTCCCGCACAGGATCCGGCGCATCGTAGGTGGCGTGGCTGTAAGGCGAGATATGCACATGCAGGAGAAAAACCTCTTCGTTTTTGATCCTGGCATACCCGTCGCGCAGATTGGCCTTGCCGGCCCGGAGCGACTTTACCTCCGAGCCCAATAATTGGAGCCCTGCCTCGATTTCCGCTTCAATGGTAAAATCGTGGTAGGCTTTTTTATTGGTGCAGACAACCTTGACAGCCACATGTTCACCCGCAGGCCCCTGCCCGCCAAACTTCAAGAAAAAAACCCTTGCTCCGGAGGAACAAGGGGGATTGTACCAACACTATAATACATCCTGCCCTAAAAAGCGAGGGGCGCGGGCGCGGCTAATCTCCGCCGGTTACGCGCAAGGCCTCCTCCGGGGTGGTGATCCCGCTTTTCACCTTTTGCCAGGCATCCTCCTTGAGGGTGGTCATGCCTTCCGCCATGGCGGTTTGCCGGATCTCCGTTTCCGAGCTTCCACCGCTGATCTGCTTGCGGATTTTGTCGCTCATCGCGAAGATTTCAAAGATGCCGCTCCGGCCGAGATAGCCGGTACCCCGGCATTGCTGACACCCCTTGCCCCGCCGCAGTTCGATCTCCCCGTCCTCGGTCACCGGCAACCCGAACCCGCGCAGCTCGTCCGCCGGCAGGCGGTAGGTTTCGCTGCAATGGGGGCAGATCCGCCGCACCAAGCGCTGGGCCATGGCCCCCAGCAAGGTCGAACCGATCATGAACGATTGCACCCCAAGATCCAGCAACCGGCTGATGGAGGCAACGGCATCGTTGGTGTGCAGGGTGGAAAAAACCAAATGGCCGGTGAGCGCCGCCTGCACGGCATTCACCGCCGTGTCCAGATCGCGGATCTCGCCGATCATGATGATGTCCGGGTCCTGGCGCAGGATATTGCGCAGGATGGTGGAAAAGGTCACATCCAGCAGCGGCTGCACCGGAATCTGGTTGAATTCCTCATGCACCATCTCCACCGGATCCTCCACGGTGACCACATTTTTTTCCGGAGTGGCGATCTGCTTGAGGGTGGAATAGAGGGTGGTGGACTTGCCGCTGCCCGTTGGCCCGGTCACGAGAAAAATGCCGTGCGGCGCGGACATGAAACTCTTGTACACCTGCAGATCGCGCGTCGAAAAGCCGATCGTGTCCACATCCTGAAACAGGATATCCGGGTCCAGGATCCGCAGCACCGCCTTTTCGCCAAAGGCCACCGGCACGGTGGAAACACGGATCTCCGCCTCCTGGCCGCCGCGATCCACCTTGATCCGGCCATCCTGGGGCCGCCTTTTTTCGGCGATATCCAGACGGGCCAGGGACTTGATCCGGGAAACCACGGCAGCATGAACCACCTTGGGCAGCTTGTAGATGGTATGCAGCACCCCGTCGATGCGCAAACGGACCAGGGCCTGCTCCCGCTTGGGCTCGATGTGGATATCGCTGGCCCGCTGCTCAAAGGCATAGTTGAACATATGGTCCACCGCCGAGGTCACATGCTGGTCCGAAGAGGCCGCCTCCTCGGTGGAGGAGATGCGCACATACTGCTCAAGGTTGCCCAGATCCACCAAAGGCCGGGCCAGATGGCTTTCCGCCGCGGTGATGGAAGACTGAAAACCGAAGAACTCGGCCAGGGTTTTACGGATGTCGCTCTTGGTGGCCAGATAGGGCTTGACCGAAAGTTGGTTGGCCCGCTCGATCTCAGCCAGAACCGTTTTGTTGTCGGGATTGCAGATGGCAACCTCAAGCACCCCGTTGGCAATGGAGAACGGCAGCAACAGGTGCCTGAAGGCAAAGGTGCGGGGGATGGTCTTGGTAACCGTTTTCAGATCAAGCTCAAGGGGGTCGAGCTTTTTAAAGGGCAAGCCCAGATCCTTGGCCAGAGCACGGAAGACCAACTCCTCGGTGAGAAGCTGCCCTTTTTTCCCTGGCAATTCCAGGTTCAGCGAGACAATGATGTCAACAAAAGTCAGGCTTTCATCCCGCTCCTTGCCGGTATCGGTTGTCCGGCGGGCGCTGTGCTGCCGCAGCAGAAGCTGCCGCTGCTGACTTTTTTTGTCACGTATCAAGCGATCCTGATCGCTATTAATGAGTCCGCTGCGGCTTAATAGTCCTAAAATATAGTCCTCGTTTTCCAGCGGACGCAAACTGTGACGCTTGTCAAAACCCTTGGCATTCTTCGTTTGAGGAGTAGTAGCCAGTGCCCAACCTCATTTTTATTTTGTTATAACTTCGAAACTGGCTTCAAAATTGCATATTACAACCAGCACCACGTACGATACCATACCCAAAAATGGAAACGATTTGTTCTTCTTTTATATTTAATGTTAAAAAAAACGACCCGAGAGGGAAGACTCCATCTAAATCGACCGAATACTTTTGCTAGACAGTCTTCAAGTCTTCACTCTATTATATATAATTAGTCCTTTCCACCGGAGAATTACCAGGTGATTTTCTCAACAACATCTTGTTTTTCTTACAACAAACCTAAAATGGCCGAAAACAATAGACGCTAGTCATTCCGCAAAATTAAGTTCGCCGTGAGGTTCTCACATGAAAAAATGCATCCGAGCCGTTTTCCTATTTCTCTTTTTCGGCGCTATTCCCGTTCACCCTTGCCACGCTGCGAGCGTCAACTCCCCGCCGCCGCCGCTCCGCGGTCATGACCACATTATTTATCGCGGCATAATTCTTCGCCTGGACTCTTCCTCAATTTACATAAAAATTCATGGCCCTGTTTGCGCGGGCCAACGTCAATTCAAGAGAGACGGTTGGGCAGGACAGGGTGCGCATTCTGTCGGGGATAAAATAAATTTTATCCTGTCTGGAGACTGTACGGATGTCAATACAGTATTAACCGTCGAATCAGGAGGAAAATCCGATGTGCAATTTTAGAAAAGCTCTTCTAGCAACTGCTCTTCTTCTCTGCACTCCAGGCAATCTCTTTGCCGCAAACATTTACAACGCGGAACCACCTTTTCTCCCCGCCCCTGTCTCACCAAATGTTCTTATGGTTGTTGACGTCAGTGGCAGCATGAGTTGGTCTGCATATAATCCTAGAACGGACAGAACAGGCTGGTGCAGCACTTCCACTGGCTGTGGCTGGCCTTTTTTGGGCACCGAAGAGGGGAACTGGATTCCAAGCAAGAAATATAAGCAAAATAGCGGAGTCTGGGAAGAAACTGCTGACGCTGCTCTAGCTTGCCCCAATAGGGAGAGTTCAATAGATTCTACAAAAACTTATACTGGCGCCTGTCTCAATTTTCTCCTTATGAGCAGGATGGATCTGTTGCGCTGGGCCATGACCGGAGGAAGGCCCAATATCTGTACCGACGGAGAATACACCAGCACGGATTGCGATACCAGCCTTCAGGCCGCAGCCTCGGCTACTGGCTTCTTAACGATACATACCGCCAACGACGACAAAGTCAAAGTCCCTGTGAGCAGAATACAGGAGGCGGTTATTCCGGGGTTCAGTGCCGCCACAGTAAAACCGCGTTTTGGCCTGTTATTTTACAGTGATTCCATTAAGTCCCAAAAAGTCTATGTGGGGGATTATCCAGAAGGGAACAATGCGGATGCGACCCTTCCCTACACTTATTTTACAAGATATCTCAATGCCAGATCGGTGTCGGGTGGCACCGGCACTGCTGCTGGCATGTGGGAAGCGTATGATTATTTCAAGCAGTCTAATGACCATGCCTTTACCAATGAATTTGCCATGGCTGGCAATAGCACCAAATATCGCGATCCACTGTATGTCTGTGATTACGCAAAAAATAATTGCGGGCTCGTTCCCTGCGCAAAGAATTTTGTCATTCTGGCCACGGATGGGCAATGGAATCTCAGCACATCGTTTAGTAGCACCTGTAGCATTGACACAGGATTTACCAACAACTCCGCAGACCCGGTTGTACCTGCCTACAAAATGCATCACGATGTCTTGCGCAGTGTAACCAGCACTTCCGGCACGACATATAACAAAAAAGTGGATGCGGTGTATGGCCTCGGGCTTTTCATGGCCCCAACAGGAACCGGCACTCTTTCCCTCAAAAATACAGCGATGTACGGCGGATACGATGTCGTCGCCGGCGGGGACTGGCCAGGCAGTCTCACCGGCTATCCGCAAGGCACATGCACCATGGATGATTGCGGCGCAGGCAAAGGCAGCGGCTGCACCGCCTTACCCGCAACCACAACTCCTCCCGCTGTTGCGCCAGACTGGGACAAAGACCAGAACGGCGTGCCCGACACCTTCGTCAATGCCACGAATGGTGCGGAGTTACGAAGTTCACTCAATACCATCTTGAGTGACATTCTGCAGAGAACCTCCGCAGGGTCTTCGATTTCTGTATTGTCTGAACGGGGCACAGCAGGCTCCGTTATCCACCAGGCTCTGTTTTTCCCGACAAAAACCTTTACTGACGCTACCACAAGCTACTCGCTTGATTGGAGCGGAACCCTCAATGCCTATTGGTTTTTTAATTCAAAAACGGTAAACAACATCCGAGAGGACAATGCGAATTCTCTTTTTCTTGACACCTTTGACGACAACGTCCTCGACTTTCTCATCGACTCTTCCGGTAGCCTGAGCATCGATTATTATCCCACCGATAATTTTGGCGGCCTGAAAACACCAAAACTCGGCACCTATGCCCAGGTAGATCAGATCCACAAGGTGTTTGAATCAGGCGAAAAATTGCGGACCCGGGCAGCCTCCACCCGAACAATATATGGCGTAAATGAATCCGGCACGTTAAGCCAATTTACGGCGGCGAATTATACCAGCTTCGACTCCCTGCTCGACCCGACCGCAGGCACAGACTTTAATGCTTGTTTGGGGAGTACCTCCACAGCCCGAGCGCAAAACATCATCGACTACATCCGCGGCACGGCTGACGCTTTTACGTCCAACACCGGCGTGGGGAATTGCAGGAACCGACAGGTCAACAATGCTGGCGACAAATGGAAGCTTGGCGATATTATCCATTCTTCCCCAACGGTCATAACCCACGCCAATTATTCCATGATCTATGTGTCCTCAAACGATGGCATGCTTCATGCCATTCAAGCTGGCGACATCCGCAAGGATGGCTTATCCGCCAACCAGCAGGTCCGCCTCTGTGAAAAGGCCACAGGAGACTGTTTCAACACCGGGAATAGTGCAACCAGTAATGATATCGGTAAAGAGGCCTGGGCATTTATCCCTAAAAACGCCATGCCCTATCTCAAATACATTGCCGATCCAGCCTACAAACATATCTACACGGTTGATTTGGCCCCCTATCACATCAAGCATGGCAACAAAGAGATTTTGATTGGCGGCATGCGCTTTGGCGGTGGGACGCAAGCCGTGCTCCCTCCCGGGTGCACCGATGTTGCCACCTGCGGACTGGGCCTTTCCTCCTATTTTGCCCTGGATGTAACAGACCCGGCAAACCCCATTTTTTTATGGGAGTTTACCGACCCGGGCCTTGGCTTCAGCTACAGCGGGCCCTCCTATATTACCCGAGGCACAGACCATTACGTGATGTTCGGCAGTGGCCCGACCAACTATAAAGGCGAGGCCGACGGCAAGGATCTGCGCTTGTTTATCTTAAAAGTCGACAGTGATTTCAAGATTCTTGACACCTTTAAGATCGCTGGGTCAAATACCCCCGGCTACGCAGTCGATGCCTCCTTATCCAGCTACAACAACGGCTTTGCCGGTCGGATATTCAACAACGGCATTGATTGGGATAACGACAATAATACGGATCTTGTTTTTTTCGGGGTGAATCAAAAAACCGGTATTGTCTGGTCAGGCAATGTGATGGCGGTTGGACCAAAAACCTCCGTGGACACTGTCACCGGAACCACCTATACCGAGCCAACCGATAAAAACTATGGCAACACCGGCGCAGTTAAGTGGAGCGTCGGTACGGTATTTCAATCCGCCCAGAGTCCAGTAACATCCAAGGTTGTCACCGGTAGCTGTTTTGGCAGCCCCATGCTATATTTCGGGACCGGACGATGGTTTTTCAAGGATGATGAACCAGGTAAAAATGTCAATGACGTTGAATCATTACACGGAGTATCCATTAAGGATTGCCTGGAGGAGCTGCAAAAAGGTAACAACTGCAACTTTAACTTTTCCCACTCCACCACCGATGTCTGTACACACATTGATGACGACCAGATGGGTTTTGAGGTTACGGGGTTGGAGCCCAAGGGGGGATTTTATTATAAGGAACGAACAATTACCGACCCCACAGTTTCCGACTACAACATTGTCTTTTTTACCACCACGCAACCTTCTTCCAATTCCTGTGATTTCGGAGGCAGATCACGGCTTTGGGCAGTGAACTGCAAGTCCGGCCACAATATCTGGACCGGATGTCCCGGCACCAACTATTTTGTGGATGTCCCCCCCGGATCACTTTTGTTGCAGCTCAGTGGCGGCAATATTGAAGATGCAGGCATGGACAAATCGAAATTTTCAGAAGTAGGCAACAAGGCTACTGGCTGGATGACAGGGATACCTCCTGAATCCTCCACTCCGTTTGTCCCCTTTGGCGGCATCCTCAACGGCGAGTTAATTTTATGGATCGAACGTTAATCTCAGATCGCGGGTTTACACTTATCGAACTGATGATAGTTGTCGCGGTTATCGGCATTCTGATGACAATCGCAATGGGCAACTACACACAAACCTCGCGCAGAAGTTCGATCAACCGTGACTTGAATGCCATAGCCTCTTTCCTGCAGGAAAAAAGGCTTGAAGCGTTTTCTCAAAAATTACAGATCACGGTGACTGCCACCGCAACGAACCTTTCCACTCCGGCAAACGGTGCTATCACTATGGAGAATCCCTTTGTTGTTCCTGCAAATTTTGTTGTCAGCACCAGGGGCTTATACACAACGACCGGGACATTGCGGCTGGCAGACATGAGCGCAGGCTCTCCAAACAACTGTGTCACGGTCAGTATCACTCGTGTACGAATGGGGGCCTGGGATGGAGCCAATTGCATTGAAAACTGAAGAAGGTTTTACCCTTATTGAGGCGCTCGTCGCCATGCTGATCCTGTCTGTCATCCTACTTGGCGCACTGCAAGGCCTTATGGTGTCTTACAGAACAAGCTCCACGAATACGTTACGCAATGAAGCGGTCAGCATTGCAGAGGAAACTGGCAACGCTCTCCGGAACACCCCGTATACAGATTTGGTGAACGGCACGACAGTGAACGTTGTTACACGACAGATTGCAAATGCGTCCGCACCATTTACGGTAACGCAGGTAGTTGCCGATTCGGTCGCCAGTGTGGCAAAATCCATCCAAATAACCATTAGCTGGACTCACCAAGGGCAAGCTATTACACACACGGCAACAATAATTGTGGGCAACTCATGAAAGACCGTGGTTTTACCATCATTGAGCTGATCATCGCCATGTTCATTGTGTCCGTACTGCTTGTACTAACCGCAATGAGCTTTGACCGTATCTTGTTTGGCGTCAGATCCGAAACCAGTTCCGCAGAGGGTGGGATCGAGAGATTGGTGGGCCTGCAACTGTTACGGCTCGATCTGGAGCATCTTGGCTTTGGCATTGCCAGGGATACGGCCGATCCCCCGGTAGCCTGGACTGAAGGCGCAGGTCCGGCAAATAGGCTTCTTACTCTGCGGTCGACGTTGAACAACAGCAACCCGGGCACGATAGGCTGGTTCCTGTATGACTGCACGGCTGGTGGGTCATACACTGCCCGGCAAGTTGCCTCCGGAGGCACAGGGCTCAACAATACAATCGTTGTCCTGGACCAAAACCGAGCTTTTGTCGAGAACAACAACCGTGCAACCGGAAATTGCCCGGCAGGCATACAAGTCCTCACAGGTTATCCCTATGACGGCACTGTTGCCAATGGCTGCAGCACGAGCGCTCAGTGGTGCAACCAAACGACCTACCGTCTCAGTGTCGGCCAAGACTTGAGCACTTGCGCCCCCGGCACAAGAAATCTGCTCCGTGCCGTCGGCGCCAGCGCTGGAAATCCTGTGCTAAACTGCGTGGCCGACTTCAAGGTCCGCTTTGATCTTGACAGCGATGAAAACGGAACGGTCGAAACAAATAATACCACCGCACTTCCTGCAACGACAGCGGATATTATAGACCAAGTCAGAAATGTCGATGTATATATCCTCGTGCAGGTCGGACTCAGACGTATAGAGGCCAGCGGCAGTGACAGAGCACTCTTTAGCGGCACCACCACTCTCGACGGGATTGCTTTTGACACTGCCGGCATTCCGGACTTCAACAACTACCAATGGAAAACCATGAAACTATCTGGAAAACCAATGGGTTGGCAATGAAACTATACCGATTGAACGAAAAAGGGGTTGCCCTGGTAACCACCCTGCTCCTTGGCTTCCTTGCCATAGGCTTGGTGGCGACTGCCTATTTTCTCGGCCTCAGGGCAACCAGGATGTCCGGCTTGGGCAAAAGATACATTACCGAGCTTGACGTGGCAAAAGGCACATCCCAATATATCATGGCCACACTTCGTGCCTCCAGCCTGACCTGCAATGGGGGAGGGGCCTGTGTCGGAGATCAAACCTGTGCGAGTGCCGCATCCAATATCGACATTCACCCAAACATTTGCGCATCCTTGGGAAAAGCTGGATGCGCAAACATTGCGGCCTGTTATCTCAGTTCCACCGTCTCAGGCACTGACACGATGACATCTGTCAATGTCCGGTCCAACAATCCTAATACTGGCGAGCAGGCTGTCGTGGATTTTGTCTATAAATTATCACCCTAGGCTCTGTCCCATGAAACAAACCCGAAATTCACGAATTATGACACATTATGCCACAACATTGACAAATTACGTCACAGACGACATGGCCTACTTTCTCCAATATTGGCAACCTACTGAATCTTTTACCTTTTAACCTGGTTTGATACTTTTGCGGAGTGCCTACCATGATGGCATGGTTCATGCTATTTAGCGAAAGTACCTTAGAATTCTGTCTGCCCGTTTTTTTGTAGACTACAAATTCACAACAACCCATGCAGGAAAAAACCAACGGAGGAGAACACACCATGAAGACAAACCAAAAAGGCTTTACCCTGGTTGAGTTAATGATCGTTGTCGCGATCATCGGTATCCTGGCGGCCATCGCCATCCCCCAGTTCGCAGCATATCGGATCAGAGGCTTCAACACTGCCGCGCTTAGTGACATTAAAAATCTGTCCACCGCTGAGGCGGCATTCTCTACGGATTGGCAACGTTTTGGCGTCACTGATCAAATTGCTAACGCCAATGCCGGTGGTGGTGCAGGTGCATTGATCACCGGGGGTGACGCTAATACAGATGACGGGATCATGGCGAATGACGCAGGCGGCAACCCAAGATCGGTACCCCTCGGCGTCAGCAATGGTGTTTCCTTGGTCGCCAGCACCGATGCCACATGGACCAGCTATGTCGCTCTCGGCAAACACATCCAGGGCGATACCTATTATGCTGTCGACAGCGATGCCGCTGTCACCTATCAAGAAGTGCTTGCTGCTAATGTTGGCGTAGCTCTGGCTGCTGGCGATGAGCCTGCTTCGGTTGCTAGCCAGGATGATATGCTTAATGCCGTTAATGGACCTGGTGGCACTCCATATATCGCTAAATAAACACCCTATTCCCCAGATTAAACCATACAAAAAAGGTGACGGAGCCTCTCCGTCACCTTTTTTTCCTCAAACTACCTCCAAGAATTGAATCAGAATGAATTCGGTAATTTCTTTTGAGAAGGTTTCTAAAACCTACGCTAAACAACTTGGAGAATTATCCAAAATAGCGCTTGCCGATGTCTCTTTTTCCCTGGGCCAAGGAGAAACCTTGGGAATGATCGGTGCCAACGGTGCAGGCAAGTCCACCTGCATCAAGCTGCTCATGGATTTCATACGCCCTGACACAGGGCACATAACAGTTCTAGAAAAATCTCCACAGAAGCATGCCATTCGGAGCCGAATCGGCTACCTGCCGGAAACCGCCAACTTTCCCTCGAATCTCACCGTTCTGGACATGCTTCGATTCACAGGTAAGGCAGGAAATCTGACGCGCGCGAATATTCACACTGCCTCTGAAAAGTGGCTCCGCCGTCTTGACCTGTGGGATGATCGGAAAAGACCGCTACGCAATTATTCCAAGGGCATGCAGCAACGGGCCAATTTTGCCATCGCCCTGCTGGGTGAACCGGAACTGCTCATCCTGGACGAACCCATGAGCGGCCTGGATCCCATTGGCCGGGCCGATATTCTTTCGCTCATTGGCGAGTTGAAAAACCAAGGCAGGGCCATCCTGTTTTGTTCGCACATTTTGGAAGACGTGGACCGCTTGGCGGATCGGGTTCTGGTACTGCACAAGGGTCAAAAATTTTTCGAAGGCCAATCCGACGCCTTGGCAAAACAGCAGGGCTGCCCGACCTTTGTTGAGGGGTATCTCAGCCTTGTGGAACAGGTGCAAAAATGATCGGCTCCCTGAAACGCATCGCAGCACTTGCCCACCTCGTTCTGCTCGACGGCCTGCGTCGCCATGCGCTCCTGGGACTTATCGTTCTATCCGTGGTGGCTCAGGCAGGAGCGCTCCTGTTCTTTGATTTCATTCCCAGGGATATTGGCAGGGCCTCCAGTGATTTCATCCTCTCCCTTGCCTGGCTTTCCGGCAGCATTTTCCTTTTTTTCCACGGAGTGCAGGTCATTGGCCTGGATGAAGAGCGAAAGGTCATCTATTCCCTGCTGGCCCGGCCGATCTCGCGGGGAGAATATGTCCTCGGCATCTTCACCGGCCTTGCCGGACTCCTCCTCTTGCTGAACCTGCTCCTGTGCGGACTGGGATTTGGCACCCTGCTTATCATCAAACAGATGGTGCCGCCGGTATATTTCAGCCAGCTCAACACTCTGCCGTACCTGCTGGCCTGGTTCGGCCTTATTGCCATGGAGCTGATGCTGCTTTCCGTCATTCTCCTGTTCTCTGGTCTGGTACGGGGCAGCTTTCCGGTACTGCTCATTTCGCTTTCCTTTTATGCCATCTGTTCCGGACTGCCAGTGGCACGGGAAGCCGTGAGTCAGAGAGTATTACAAACCGATCCACAACCAATTTTGGAGGGTGTCCTGCGTTTGATGACCGCAGTCTTTCCTGATTTTGACCGGCTGGATTTCAAGAACATGATTGTCTCTTCAGCCCCGCAGCCCGATCCCTCGCTCATGCTGGCCAACTTCGGGCTGACCGTTTCCTATGTCGGTCTGTTCCTCTGGCTTGCCTGTGTGGTCTACCAGCGCCGGGACCTGCAATGAGCGCCAGGCTGCCTCTTTTTTTTCTCCTGCTTTTCTTCTATGGGGCATTCTTTACCCTCCAGGAAACCCGTTTTTCCGAAGGCAACCAGCATCTTTCCCACCCTCTGCCCCCGGCAATTCAAAAAATCGCCCTCGGCTACCTCCGACAACTCGGCGGTGAAATACAGTTCATCAAGGCCAGCGTTTTTTATGGCGGGGTCAAACCCGGCCGTGATCCCCTGGAATATGCAGACCCCATTGCGCAGCACTTTACCGCCGCCGCCACCCTGCATCCGCACTTCATCGACACCTATTTTCTCTGCCAGGCAATTCTGCCCCATATCAACAAAGATTACGCCCGCTATGCAAACACCGTGCTTGCCCGAGGAATGACCGCCCTGCCCGACAACTTTGTGCTGCCATTTTTTGCCGGGTTCAACCATTTCTACTACCTTGACGAACCCTTGGAAGCTGCACGGCTCTTTTATCTTGCCGCGGCAAAGCCCAACGGCCCCCCTGTTTTGGAACACCTCGCCAACATCCTCTCCGCCGAGGGCGGAAATATTTACGCCGCACTGATAGGGTTGCGGGGCATGTACGCTTCCGAAAAAGATGAGCAGATCAAGATGCGGTATGCAGAGGAAATCGCCGCGTTTGAAAAAGCGGTGACAGTTCTTGAGGCCATACGCCGTCACGAAAAAATGAAAGGCGCGCCTCCTGCCGTCTTAAACGATCTCGTCCCGGAGTATCTTCCCGCGATCCCCGATATCGGTCCGATTTTCACGCTCGAATGGAAACCGCCCCATCTTGGCGTTGTACGCATTGCGAAAAAGACCAGCCCGCGCCGATGACCCTTTGCCTGGCTTATTCCTCCCCACCCGGCTTTCCCGCTGCGCCTTGCTATTTTGTAAATTGAATTGCCAATTTACAAAATAACTGCTAGCATACCAGCATGATTACAAGAAAGGCAATCGACACCGTTCTCCGGTTGTGCAAGGGATTTCCCGTTGTGGCCATTACCGGCCCACGTCAATCGGGGAAAACAACCTTGGCGCGGGCGGTTTTTCCCGAAAAGCCCTATGTATCCCTGGAAGATCCCGATACCCGCGCCTTTGCCGATACTGACCCAAGGGCCTTTCTGGGCCGCTATCCCGACGGTGCGATCCTTGACGAGGTTCAGCGCTGTCCGGACCTCTTCTCCTATCTCCAGACCATTGTTGATCAGGACCAGAGGATGGGGCTGTACATTTTGACCGGTTCCCAGCAGTTCGGCCTTCGTTCAAAAATCACCCAATCCCTGGCGGGGCGTGTCGGCATGGTGCAATTGCTGCCATTCAGCCACGGCGAACTCATTGACGCGGGACTGGCCCCTGCCGAGCTTGAGAAGGCGATTTATACCGGTTCCTACCCCCCCCTCTATGACAGGGAGGTTTCCCCGGCCGACTGGCACCCCGGTTACGTCAGCACCTATGTGGAACGGGATCTCCACCAGTTGATTCAGGTTCGGGATTTGAAAAGCTTTCACCTGTTCCTGCGCATGTGTGCGGCCAGAACCGGGCAGTTGCTTAATCTTTCCTCTCTGGCCAACGATTGCGGAATCACCCATAATACAGCGAAAGCCTGGCTCTCCGTGCTCGAAGCAAGCTACATTGTCTTTTTGCTGCAACCCCATTACCGGAATTTCAACAAGCGGTTGATCAAATCGCCCAAGCTCTATTTTTTCGATACCGGCCTTGTTTCGTGGCTGTTGGGGATCCAGGAGCCGAGCCAGATCATGATTCATTCCTTGCGGGGAGCCCTCTTTGAAACCTGGGTCGTGGCCGAGCTTATCAAGGGGAGATTACACCGCGGGCTGCAGCCGAACCTTTATTTCTGGCGAGATAGTACGGGCAATGAGGTTGACGTGCTGGCCGAACAGGGGGAACGTCTGCTTCCCATAGAGATTAAATCCGGACGAACGGTTACCGCCGATTACTTTGCCGGCCTGAACAAGTGGCTTCAACTTGCCGCCGACAGCTCAGGGCCCGCCCACCTTGTCTATGCAGGAGATGATAGCCAGCAAAGGGCGCGGGGCAACGTGATCCCGTGGCGGAATATCTCTATCCTGGCGGAGCAGCTTTGATATATCTGCCATTGAAAATGGCGGTTATTGAGGGTGGATTATCCTCTTTAATGCCGGCCACAGACCTTGCTTCTGTGGCCGGCCATCAGGACGAGCACCAGCACTTTTTCGTCCTGAATCTCACAGATGATTCGATATGCCCCAGCCCGGTACTTCCAACGACCAAGCAATTCCCTGCGTAGCGGTGCGCCATGCCGACGCGGGTCTTCTTCCGTGGCGATCTTCTCCCGCAGATACCGCATAATTTCAAGCTGTACTTGCCGGTCAAACTTGGCCAACTGTTTTTTAGCGGTGTCCGTGACCTCAATCCGCCAGGCCAAGTTCGCGCTCCAATTCATCGAGAGTATAGGTCCGCTCCTGCCCCGACTCAACTCGCTTCAGTATCTCGTCGGAAAGATAGGCAGCTTCCAGATCGTCCAGATGTTCAAGTATGGCC
>Ga0351973_1184_pt1 | contig 14425 bp, 9 predicted proteins | sample BONcelFGM3001E14_FD_206745 | JGI IMG/M metagenome (GOLD analysis project Ga0351973, IMG submission 206745) | Enriched cells from coal bed in the Powder River Basin, Montana, United States - BONCAT cells FGM rep3 HSBNCT.FGM.300.1.E14 ...
ATGAATAATTACAGAGAAAAATTCAAAGAGATTTTATCGGACATTCATTCAAAACCTGACTGGATGTATTTAGAGGAATTTCGCCATCAGGCTCCTCATCTGAGTAAAGAAAAATTCAGAGAGGAAATTTTTGATTATATAGAAGCGGCAAGAACAGAAGCAATGGGCATGGATAAGGCTAAATTCATGGTAATTAAAAGAGCTGACGAAGATTTTTATGATTTTAAGACTATGTGGAAAACCTTAGTGGCTGAACTTGAAGATCATTTTTCCTATCTTAAAAGCCTTCCTTATGGTTCAAAAGAAGCCCCTTTTATGTATAAAGCCGGTTTTGAAAAGGTTCTTGAAAAACTGGAAAAAATAGAAGAGCAGGAATTTAAATTAATTCTGGACATTAATTTAAGAAAAGGAGATAATTTATTATGAAGAAACAATATGTATTATATGTTATCAGTATATTATTATTTTTGTTTTCAGGCTGGATAACTGGCTGCGGTGGAGATAGCTCAAGAACTATTATTCCTACCCCTGCTCCATCTACCGGCGGACCGGTTCTTTTTGTAAGCGGTGGAACCATTGACGATTGTGTTTCCTATTTACTTCTTACGACTATGGATAATATTGACCTTCAGGGTGTTATTATAACAAATACCGATTGTATAGCCAGTTATGCCATGCAGACCCAGTGGAAAATACAGTCTTATATTAATAATCCTTCTGTTCCTATTACCCTGAGTGACAGCAGGGGATGGAATCCTTTCCCATGGTTTTACCGCCAGGATTGTATTCATCAGAGTCAGCTGGATATTCTTGCAAATTATGGTGATAATACTGCCTGGCCTCCTTATCCTTCGGGAGAAGCACTTTTACGGGAATGTTTATCCAGGGCAATAGATACAGGGAGACCTCTGACAGTTCTCAATACCTGTCCCATTACTATGCTGCGCAATGTACTCGAAGAAAATCCTCAACTGGAGCGCGGTATAGAGAGAATCGTAATGATGGGCGGAGCAGTTGATGTCCCAGGAAACCTGGATCCTGAGACCATCCCGCCGGAAATTGCCAATCCAAAGGCAGAATGGAATTTATTCTGGGATCCTTACGCTTTTGACTGGATTTTAAAAAATACGTCATGTCCTATGATTCTCTTTCCCCTGGATGTTACAGATGAAGTTCCTGTAAGTCAGGAATTTCTTTCCACTTTAAAGACTCAGGGGGAACATTTTAGATATTCAGAACTTGTCTACCAGAATTATGATTTAGTAGGTGATCAGCCTTACTATAGAATGTGGAACAGTCTTACAACTTCCTATGTAGCCCGCCCTGACCCTTTTGAACAGGCAGTTCCTGTTGCTTTATCTATAGTAACTGATGGGTATGAACAGGGGACTCTTAAACGTGATAGTGGTGGAAAAACCATCTATGTGGTGTTCAATATGGCAGATAAGCAGGGATTTTATTCTTATGTGTTAAACCAGTTCAGACGGAATTATGCAAAATAGTAGAGAGTCTATTGAAGGTAGAAACTCAGAATAATAATGTAAAGGCAAACAGGTTTTATAAGAGCCAGGTCTTTTCTATCTCCGAGAGTTTCCTTTACGCCGGGAGGTAATTTCATGTGGTTTCTTCCACGATGAAAGATTGTCATTTCATGACCTTCCTCATAAAGAGATTTTACTACAAAAGTACCTGTAAAACTGCCATGACCCGCTGGTCACAACGAAGTATGAGAAACTGTCCTCGCATCGTATGTTTTTTTTTATAATTACAGGATTAAAATGATGAGCGAATATATGCTCAAGGTTATAGCTCCAATTTTTCTGGTCATTAAAACCGTTATCATCCTCGCGTCACGCGTTACGCGTTACGCGTCACGATCAAATATTAAATATAAACCATAATATTTAAACTTATATGCTATTCAGCACATACCAGAATATATAATAGTGATAAGATAAAAGCTGTAAGATAATATAACATCAGCAAAAGGAGTGAAATTTTTATGGTTATTGACAGGTGTCCGGTAAAAAATGTTAACCCCCTGAGGAATTCAACTGCTCAGGTATCTGAAAGGAAGGTAAGTTTATCCAGAGTATATGGAGGAGAGATTAATCCCTGTCGAGCCGGTCAGTACAAGGGGATAATGGATGGGAGAACCAGAACTAATTCAGGGAAATCTGATACAACAAAAAAATTAACTTCTTCAATCGAAAAATTTATTAATACTGAGAGAGGCAGGGTAGATAATACACCTGTTAAAAATCCCGAAAATAATTCTGAACCTGAAAAACCATTAAATCGGGGTAACGGGCAGAGTGTTTCCGGTGATAGCCGCCCTTCTTCAGAAGTTCAGACACCTTCCCGGCCATCTGAAACTGACGGCGATATAAATTCCAAAACTGTCCGGAGATCTCCGAGAGTTCCTTTTAACAGGCAGGGAGACCGGTTGAGCTGGAATGGTGAAGAGATTTTAAGAAACCTTTCTCAACGTGATAACCTCCTGCACACTACCACTGATGACGACAGATGTGCTGCTTCTTCTATCCTGGCACCTGCTATTTTACAGGGGCCCGAGTGTACCAGAAGAGTCGCAGAGGGTCTGAGAACCGATCCTGACCATGTGCCGGAAGGTGACTACAGGAGACGAGAGGCAATAGAAAGAGATAATGAATTACTGGAAGGTATAATAGGCCGTATTAACAGGAGAGAAACTACATATAATGATTTAAGTTTACTTCAGGACATTATGTATCGCTCTACCTCTGAAGAAAATAACGATGGGAACTCGAGATTATCGGCGGAAACCTGTCAGAGACTGGCAGGGCGAGCTGGCATGTTAAATACCAATACCGAACATCCAATCAATCAGGATGATGCAGATAATAGAGATATGAGATCCCTTAATAGAGATATACAATCATCGGTTTCTGATTCCTGTGCTCTGGAGACTGCAGAACATACCAGAAGATTAATACCTTATCTTAACCCAGGTGAAAGTATTTTACTTGGCATAGATACAGATTATGACGGAACTGTAAATCATGCCATAAATGTAGGTGCCACAAGAGGTAGTAACGGACAGAGAAGATTATATGTTTACGACCCCGGAAGACCTGATGGGCAGAATCTTATATATGAAGATGAATCTCCCGGGCTATTTAATAATTATGTATATCAGAGTGGCAGACTATCAAACGGAGAATATCATAATCATAGAGTATGTGGTGTAGTAACTCCTCAATGATACCAATCTCTGATTGACCCAGGATTACCCACCCTTTTATGTATAAAACAAATAGAAGATGAGGAATTTAAGGGAAGTCTGCCGTAATAACTGCAAAGTTAAAAAATCCTGATTTTGCAGAGAAAATTTAAAAAATATATGAAGATTTTATTTCTTCGGCATAGGGAGGGAATGACAATTAAATAACTGTCTCAACTACATTAAATCGTAACGCGTTACACGAGGAAAGAGACAATTAATAAAATTCTATTCCTTACCTGGAATTATCAGAATTTTTCTTTGAATATAATTGTTAGATCAATCTCTAAATCAGGAAATATGCTTACTTTTATTTTATCTTCTTCTGTATATATATCAGGTTTTCTGTATTCATTATTTTGAAGTAAATACACTTGCACTGTATTATTGTAAGGGTCTACAATCCAGTATTCTTTTACTCCTGCTTTTTCATATAAATTTCGCTTTTCTTTCATGTCTCTTTTCTTGGTAGATGGTGATATTATCTCTATAATTAAATCAGGTGCACCGCGGCAGCCGGCATTATCAATTTTCTTTTTATCACAGACTATTACTATATCAGGTAATAAAGCATTTTTTATATATTCATCAGGTTCGTTATCCAGTGGAAGTCTTACACCAAAAGGTTGATGGAAAATTTCGCAGGTCTTATCTTTCAAATATAAATAAAATTCACCTAATAAGGTTGTAGATATTCTTTGATGTTTACTTGTAGGCGGTGTCATCTGATATGCAATACCATCTATTAACTCCCAGTATTCATCATCAGGCCATGACATATAGTCTTTGTATGTAAAAGTCCGGTCAAGTTTTACTGCTAAATTATGCTGCATAAGATCAACCTGCTTTGTAAAAACTTATTCTATATTTAAATATATTATATAAAGGATGATTAGTCAATAAAAATGTATTGTGAGGAGCAATTTTTCTAAAAATATTAACCATTGACTGAGCCGCGAAGTTATGGGAATAGACTATTCCCTTATTTAATGACTCCTCATGTATGTGGCTGGAAAGGCATGAATATAGAAAATATGAAAAACAAGGTTATTAATACTACTCCTATAATCAGAATGCTTTCTATTACCGGGAAGACTTTTTTTAGCCTGAATTCTATTTCACTGTTATAATCATCTGAGAGCTTATAAAATATTTCTGCCAGTTTTTTATTGTTTTTTTCTGTTTTTATCAGTTCAAATATGACAGTGGGGAGAAAAAATGCCCCTGCAATAGAAAATGCTATCTCTCCGTCTTTACTGTTTTCTTCTATTTTTTTAGATAAAAATCTGTTCCCCGTAGCTTTTACCGCTATGGAAAGTGCTTTCATAAGAGGAATATTACTGCCTATTAAAGCACCTGCAGCACGGCAGAAGCGGGAAATTGCCATTTTTTTATATAAAGGCCCCAGAACCGGTATACATAGTTTTATTCTGTCATATAATATGTCCCTCTTTCGAACGTTACATAATGCTATAAATCCTATTAATAATACTATAAAGACTTTTATATTAGCCGGTTCGTTCATGATTTTTGCAACATTGAACACTATTTTTGCCGGTAAAGGCAGGGCCAGATCCATACCCTCAAATAATTCTACAAAATTTGGCGCAGCAAACATAATAATAAATAATATCGTTATTGTTGCCATACCGAGTATAGTCAAAGGGGCCAGCATTGCCATATGAAATTTTCTCTGAAGTTTTAAATCCACTTCCATAAGATGTGAAATCTTTTCCAGAGCAGATTTTAAATTTTCTTCTCTTTCCCCGGCTTTTATCATATTTATAAAGAGTGGAGAAAAAACGTCAGGAACCATTGATAGTGCTTTGTGAAGAGAAGATCCTATTTCAACTTCCTTTCTGACTGTTGAAATAGTTTTTCGTAAATTTTTATATGCTCTTTCTTCATATAAAGAATTCAGACATGACATGATTGTACATCCCGAACCGACCATGATGGCAAGCTGTTTGACAGGCATGATAAGATTTTTATAGTTTATGGAACAATGGTCTGTTCCGTTTATGTTTAATGAAAAATAAGAGGATTTTTTTATGCCCATATATTTTTCCAGTTCTTCTTTGAATTCAACTATGCTTATATACCTGTTTACCGGTTCCAGTTGTATCGCTTTTTTTATAATCTCTTCGAGCCTCTCAGGCACGGAAGGATTTAAGGATTTCATTGATGGAAATTTTAAAGGCGTAACAGTGGGGTCGTATTTTGTGAGTAATTGAAATAATATGACTCCCAGTGCAAAGAGATCCGATTGGGGTGTAGTCTGGCCTTTTTTATTATACTGTTCCGGTGCTGCATAGCCGGGAGTGCCGAGTCTGTGTGTATCCGAATTTTTATCAGGATTGTAATAACGGGATGTTCCGAAATCTACAAGCCTTGGTTTTCCCTCCGGCGTTATTATAATATTCGATGGTTTCAAATCTTTATATACTATTGGTGCTTCAAAGGAGTTATGAAGATAATCCAGAATTTCTGCAATTTCCATTGCCACTTTGATGGCTTTATCTACAGGAAAGAATCCCTGATTTTTATTTATTATATCTTCAAGGGTTTCTCCTTTTATATATTCCATTACCAGATAATCCTGCCCGTCCTCTATGAAGGTATCGTAAATTTCTGGTAAACCATGATGAGAAAATCTCTTTAAAAGTTCGGATTCCCTCTGAAATATTTCCCTTGCAGAAGTTTCGTTCAGACCGCTTGTAGAGGTAATTATGAGTTTTTTTAAAACCAGTTCTTTTCCGTCTGATTTTCTTTTTACCAGATATACAGTCCCCATAGTGCCTTCCCCGAGATGTCTTATTACGTCATATCCGGCATCAGGTAACAGAGTCTCTGAATGAGGCATATTATCACCCCTTTGATGTAATCCGGTCATATAGGTCAGAATTCACAGGGGAATTTATAAAAACCAGGTATGTTATTACTATGAAAATCAGGTCTGACTGATTTTGGTTGAATTTTTATGATTGGTCTGTATATTAAATATACTATATATGTTGTATTTTGTCAATACAATTATATTTTTTTGTGTTTTAATGTATTTTTGTTTTGATTTTTGTAATGAATGGATGGAAGATGTAAAATTTGTAAAAAAAAACGGCAGAAGATAAAACTTTAATAGAGAGATGTTAAGAATATTCTGTTGAAAAATTAAAAAATGGAATATAAAGATATATAAAGCGACTATTATTCAAAATTCTCTTCAAGATACCATAAATTTTGCCATAATTAATTAGTAAGAGACGAAAGTTTTTTTAACAGGGAGGGAGGTAATATGATAAAAACAGCAATCAGAATATTATTTGTTATCCTTATATTTTCTGCCTGTTCTTATCAGGTGCAGGCAGGAGATATGAAATTGATAAATCTTGACCGGGCCAATATAGTGCCCTCCGAGCATATAGATATGTCCATAAATAATATTCCGATAAATTTCACCATTATAAAAGAAAAAGATACTCTATATATCGATTCTGATTTTTTCCTCGCCAATTTCGGGACATATATGGAAAAAATCAGAGTTTCTCTCAAACATGGAGGAATACTGAAAGATGAATCATCCAGACTTTATTTGCCTCTCTTTCAGGCTCTTTCTATTCTCCATATAAGATACACCTATAGTCCTCTCTATGGAAAGGAAATAATAAGAATAAGAACAGATAATGATTTCAGGATTGATACAACCTATATTTATAAACCAGCGGATTCCGGTTCTTATGGACATATTCCCTATACACCGCCGGAGCAGCTTGATGAAAATGGTTTCTCCAATAACGGATATCCCAGGGTAAATTCCGTAGGCCCGGGTAAACCCGGTTGAGGCGTAAGGTAATCCGGAGGCTCCGGAAAAGTGGAAAACTGTACTACCATAATGTTTTAACAAATGAAGATGCCTGAATAACAGGATCATTTGTAATTAAATATAAATTAAGAAATTTTGCTGTTATGTAATTCCCATGGAGAAATGAAAACAGGCCATATGGGGCCGAATTTATCTTTTCTTACCTCCATTACAGAGCTAATAAGTCTTTCCACTCCTATACCATAGCACTAAGTACAGCAACAGGTAAAAGAGTATCCATAAAAAACTTCTGTCTGGCAGGATCTGGAGAAGAAAAATAGAGATGTAATATAGAATTAAAAATTAAGTAAGGGCTAATTTGTTGTCTGTAAAACAAATTATATAAAGCACATTATTTTTCTTCGTAAGAGCCTGCCAGGCAGAAGCTGATAAAATGGTTACTAACTTATCTGGAGCGGTACTAAGTGACAGGATGTTGGACTCTCTCTGATTAAACTGCAGGAGGATTTGCCATTTCCCAGGCAACAGTCCTTCTCAGACCTTCTTCAAAAGACACAATCTCTTTGTAGCCAAGTTCTCTCCTTATCCTTCCTGTATCTACGATAATATCCTGTTCATAATTGCCTTCGTCAACAGGTTTCTCTTTCTCTTCAATGAGCACTTCTCCCTTCCATTGCGCAGCTTCTCCTATTTTTCTCACCCATTCAATCATGGAAAGGGTTTTTTCGTCTCCCACATTGTAAATCCTTCCTGCTGCTCTTTCATCTGTCACTGCCAGTGTTATGGCATATGCCATGTTTTCTACATAACCTCTTGTCCATCGCCATGTAGCTATGTTTTTCCCGAGCGGAATAGAGTCATTATTATCATCCATTTTTTTTAGAAATTCATAGAGTCTGCGTTGCCTGTCTCCAGGGCCGTAGACCATGGGAAGACGGAGAATTGTGCCGGGCAAATCCGGTTCATTCATGAAGGTTTTCTCTACCAGGATTTTATCGTAATTGTCCATTCCACTGATGTCGCCACGATAAGGATAGAGATTTCGGCGCAGAGGGGAATCCTCTGTAATCGGGAGAGCTTCTACAGGAGCATCTTCGAATTCGTTAAATATGCCGAAAGCAAGATAAACATCCTGGCTGCTTATGGATGTAACCCTCCTGGCTATATCTTTGAAAGTCGTCATTACTCCCAGCGCATCTTCTTCCGTCAGAGCAATCATGTCCAGAATTACTTCGGGAGAAAATTTTTTGAAATCTTTTTTATAACTGGCTATGTCTTTTCTATCTCCGAGAATTTCTCTGACTCCGTCAGGTAATTCCATTTTGTTTTTGCCACGATGAAAGATGGTTATTTCATGACCTGCCTCATAAAGGGATTTCACGACAAAAGGACCTGTAAACCTGGTCCCTCCGATTATTATAATATTCATAACCAGCTCTTTTCAAAAGGAATAAAAAAATTATTCCTTAATAATATTGTTCATCCACTCATCCATTTTTTCAATAATTACAGGATTAAATTGAAGGTCATTCTTTTTCTCAGTTATATTTTTATAACTTCCGCTCATAGAGGAAGCATTTAGAAAATAATGGTCAATATGTTCCATTTCGATACATGTTCCTTTTCCCTTATGGTAATTGTTTACAATATCAGCTATTAATTTATGGTCTCCCGGGGCCGAAACAAAATCAGACTTACCCCATATGGCTAAAACATCTGTATTAACATTTTTCCATTTTTCCGACAGATTAAGGTCATATAATTGCTGGAGAAACATATAATGACGTCCGTACATATGATTTTCATCATCAAAGTAATCCTTGCAGTCCGGATATTTTTCTATTATTTCTCCAGGCGTAAGTTTTTCTATATAAAAGTGATAGAGAAAAGCTTCCTTTTTTCTCATCTCCTGTTCCAGATCTACAAAATCCTCGCCCCTGAGTAAATGCTGTCTGAAATCGTTCTCAAGTTCATATTCCACCATTGGTCTGCCTATCGTTCCAAATACTATAATTCCCTTTACAGTAATATTATTTGCAATGACAGGAGCCATGACACCTCCCATACTGTGGCCGAAAATAAATACTTTCTCTTTATCTACAAAATCATAAGATTTCAACACTTCCAGTGCTTTCTGAAATCCCAGAACTTCTCTGTTAAAATCAATATCTTTTGCAGGAGTGCCTGTGCTGTCTCCAATACCGCTTTTCTCAACCCTCATTGTTACAAAACCTTTTTCTGTCAGAGAATAAAGAATTGATTTATAGGGGTTCTGGTAGGGAAGAACATTATCAAAAGGATAATCTACAGATACGCAGGAAAGACCCTGTATAAGGAGAACAGCAGGGTGTTTTGTGCCTGTCTTCGGTTTTGTTATGATTGTTCTCAGAGTTGTTGTTTCATCGACAGGGACAGATAAATAGAGGACATCAAAATCAGGATGATTTTCCTCCGGGAAAGGTTTTAATGTGATTTTTTTTATTATTTTTTCACTATTTCTCCACAGTGACAGGGTCAATTCTTCACCTGCACGATATGTGCCTGCCAGGCTTAAGAACTGCGGCACATTAACAACTTCTGCTCCGTTAATCTCAAGGATAATATCCTCTTTTTTAATTCCTCCTTCAATAGCCGAAGTGTCTGAAAAAACCTCTTTAACAGAGACTCCTTTTTTTTCAGGAAGGCCGCTTTTTGTACGGATTTCATCCGTTATTTCCGTAACCATTACTCCGATACGGCCCTTTCTCAGAAGGTCATATTTTTTATTATCTGAAACTGCAACCGCCTTGTTTTCAAATAATTTTAAATAGTCTGCAAGAGGTTTATTTATAGAAGAAATATCCTCTCCGAAGGCCGGTAAATAAAGTAATAGTAACAGTAAAATAATTGTTCTGATGCTTCTCAATTGTTTTGTCCTCCAATCATATTAATAGATTTTTTTATCTTAGTTATCCTATAATACCGGGGCTTTTTTTGCCTTCCTTACATACATACTGAACTAAATATTTTATTTGCTCAGCAATTTTTTTTCTATTATCCACACATATTTCTTATACATCAAATCATTTTTATCTTTAATTATAGTAAATAATATAAACTTTTTATCTTCTGGTATTATAGTTGTTTCCAGTATATTATTTTTATTAATCACTAAAGGTTTTATATTTGCATAAGAATTTATATGCATTTCTGCTGGCTCTCCCATATAAAAAACTAAATCTTCTATTTTATAAGGAGATATGATTTCTATTTTCAGTTTATCTGTCTCAGAAAATAATATTTTTTCATAGAAAGCCGGAAAGTCAGTTATATAAATTGTCCCATCAGGGTAAATAAAGTTACAAATGTATTTATCTTCCAGATTTTCTGAGAAATAGATATAAGAAGCCCTGTAGTTTTGCTTATTTAAACGTAACGTAATCATTTCTTTTGCAAGCTCTTCCATTTCAACCAGTAAGTATTTACGCGATTCCTGTGACAGTTCATCATTACTGAGTATTTCTTTCTCAAGATCCCTCAGCTTCAGCAGCATAGTCTGAGCATTATTATCAGAATAGCAAATGACTGACATTAGAAAATAAGCATATATAAAAAATATTACTACAAAAATCTTTTTAACCATTGCTATGCTCTTTTCTTAAAGGGTATAAAATGCAGCAGTGTGGCTCTATTATTTCTGCTCAAGTGCCTCCATAATCTTTTTAGCCAGGTCTTCCTCTGAGAAGGGCTTCTGTATGAAGTGCAATCCTTTGTCCAGCATGCCATTGTGTGTGATGGCATCTGATGTGTAACCGGACATGAACAGGCACTTGAGGCCCGGGTATAGAGAAAGCAATCGTCTGGACAGATCATAGCCGTTCATTTCAGGCATTACCACATCGGTAATCAGTAATTGAATCTTCCCGGCTTTTTCTTCTGCAATACTGATGGCCTCACCTGGTGTACCTGCAGTCAGAACTGTGTAACCCAGTTTCTCAAGCATAGTTTTAGCCAGTTTCAATAACATAGGTTCATCCTCTACGAGGAGTAAAGTTTCATGACTGCCAGTTGCCGATTTTGCCTGTTTTTTTGCCGAAGCCGGATCTGTTTTGCCCTCATATCGCGGCAGATAGATTTTGAATGTCGTCCCTGCACCAGTCTCGCTGTAGATGTTAATAAATCCATTGTTTTGTTTGACTATGCCATAGACAGTGGCCAGACCGAGGCCGCTTCCCATGCCCGGTTCCTTGGTGGTAAAGAATGGCTCGAAGATATTTGACAGAGTTTCCTGAGACATGCCGCAACCGTTGTCGCTCACTGCCAGCCTCACATAATCGCCTGGCATAAAGCCTGCATGGGAAGCACAATAGTCTTCATCAAAGAGGGCGTTCCCTGTCTCTATGGTGATCTTACCAACGCCTGATATTGAGTCACGGGCGTTGACCAGTAAGTTTGCCATTATCTGGTCAATCTGAGCAGGGTCCATCCTTACAGGCCACAGGTCAGAGTCAGGCTTCCATAACAGTTCTATGTCCTCTCTTATAAGAAGGAGCAACATCCTGAGCATTCCCTTTACTGTGTCGTTTAAATCGAGCACACAGGGCGTGGTTGTCTGTTTTCTGGCAAAGGCCAGCAATTGCCTTGTGAGGCTGGCCGAGCGCTCGGCTGCATTCAGGATGGCTTCAAGATCGGATCTTATAGGATCTGTGGGGGCCACCTGGAACATTGCCAGTTTTACATAGCCGAAAATTACTGTCAGCATGTTGTTGAAGTCGTGGGCCACACCGCCGGCAAGCCGGCCAATGGCTTCCATCTTCCGGGCCTGGACCAGCTGATCCTGAAGTTTTTGTTTCTCCTTTTCCGCCTGCTTCTGTTCTGTGATGTCTATACCTACTCCAACGAAAAAATCAAAGTCCCTTTCTTTATTGATAACTGTCCTGCCATGCCATTCAACAAGATATATCCTGCCGGATCTGCTTATGATCCTGTTTATGTTCACAGTCCCTTTCCCTTCCTGGATAATCTGCTGGAAAATCCCTGCGAGCATTTCCCTGTCTTCTTCGGGCACAAAAGTGTTCAGATAGTCTTTCCCGTAAATCTCGTCTCTCCTGTATTCCAGTTTATCCAGTAAGGCTTTGTTCATCATCAGAGTCTTTCCGTCAAAACCAATGGCCACGATTAATGCCGGTGAAGTGTCGAGAAGTAACTGGCTGAATTTCTGTTCCTTTTGAAACCTGGCTTCACTCCTGGTCAGAGCTTCCTCTGACCTCTTGCGTTCGGTTATATCAATAAAGGTAGAGAGCATTGCAATTGGTTCATTCGCAGAACTGGTAACAAGGCTGGCAGAAAATTGAATATTAAAGAGAGAACCATCCTTTCGTCTGGCAATAGATTCGTCAAGACTGAAACCATTCTCTTTAATATCATTTATTATGAGGATAACTTCGTCTTTATTTGTTGATAGATCAACAACATTTAATGTAAGTGCTTCTTCAAGTGTATATCCCCACATATGTAAAAAAGCATCGTTAACATATGTTACATTACCATATAAATCTGTTATTACAATTGCATTGAATGATGAAGCAAGGGCACGATCTTTTATATGGAGATTCTCCTCTGCCTGTCTGCGATCTGTAATATCCCGTCCTTCTGGAACAAGGAGAGTCACTCTGCCGTCATGGTCAAAGACCGGTTTTATAGAGAAGTCGACGATTGCTGTCTTATTGTCGTCACCCTGCAATTCCACTTCGTAACGTACAAACTCCCCGCTGGCTGCCAGGGCAACTGCCTCTTTCAACTGCCTTACTCTCTCTTCTTTCCCCCGCCACCAGCGGGCTTCCCAGAATGGCCTGTTAATGACATCCTCCACCTTGAGCCCTGCGAAGTTTATTGCAGCCTGATTAGCTTCGATGAGAGTGCCATCGGGGGTCATCAGGCCGGTAAACTGGAAGGTGGAATTGAAGATGGCCCTGAAGCGTTCCTCACTCTCCCTGAGTGCTATTTCCGACTGTTTCATATCAAGGGAAGTAGTAAAATACCGGGCGATTTCTTCCATCTTTTCCCCTGGTGCCTTCTGTGTCATATGCTCCTCTATTTGAACACGAAATACTATTACTATACCTGTAATATTGTCATTGTTGTCACGAACTGGTGTTATTGTACCGGCTATGGTTCGTTCAGTGTGATCCCGGCCTATCAGTATATGATTATCCAGTCTAACTGTCAGACCATCTCTCAGGATGGAGACAGCAGGAACCTCAAATGGCTGAAGAGTTTCTTCCCTGACAATGGGGAATACATCCCGGAGCGGCCGGCCGAATGCCTCCTCGTTAGACCATCCGGTGAGAGCCTGAGCTGCAGGGTTTAGCAATTCTACCAGGCCCTTTCTGTCTATGGCTATAATCCCTTCGCCAATGCTTTTCAGGATGATTTCGTACCGATCCCTGTTCATGTTAAATTCATAATTCCTTAATGTTTTAAATGTTTTTTTGTTTTTCCGGTTTTTATATTATAACATATTTATTCATATGAGCTACAAATGGAGATGAAAAAACTCAGTTTTAATTCATTTATTTGATGTCACGTTTTATATGGTTGATATGTCTGTCAATCCTGGTGAATTATCTGCTGTGGCGCTCCGGAGAAGAGAAGTTTTCCGAAGGGCAAAAAGATTACGTGGAATAAAAAAACGGTGGAACAATATTTTACTCCACCGTTTTTTTTATTACAATCTTAGAGGGTTTTCATAAAATCTGTGAGGCTGGCTTTTTCCTCTTCAGTCAATTTTGTCTCAAGGATTAAATTGAAGAATTCTACTGTATCTTCCAGAGTCAGAAGTCTGCCGTCATGAAGATAGGGAGGACTGTCTTTAATGCCTCTGAGAGGGAAAGTCTTTATCGGGCCGTCTGATGAGGCAAATCTGCCATTTATCATAACAGGTTTATAAAAACGCTCTGTCTTCAGATTATGCATAAGATTATCAGTGTAATAGGGTGCCATATGACATACTGCACACTGTCCTTTACCGAAAAAGATATCCTGTCCCTTTAATTCCGATTCACTTGCTTTCTTCGGATCAAGTTTACCTAAAACATTGAGCTTTGGTGCAGGTGGAAAATCCATGATTTCTATAAATTCTGCCATGGCATGAACCTGATGACCTCTGTCCAGTATATTCATTCCTTTTTTGGCAGCTATTACAGGATCTCCGTCAAAATAGGCAGCTCTCTGTTCAAACTCTGTAAAGTCTTCCACACTTTTCAGAGCCCTCTGAGAACCGAAAAGCTGTTGAATATTCAAACCCCTGAGAGTGGGAGTATCAAGTCTGTGGCGAAATTCCTGGGGACGAATATCTCCTACCA
>Ga0351973_1185_pt1 | contig 14413 bp, 20 predicted proteins | sample BONcelFGM3001E14_FD_206745 | JGI IMG/M metagenome (GOLD analysis project Ga0351973, IMG submission 206745) | Enriched cells from coal bed in the Powder River Basin, Montana, United States - BONCAT cells FGM rep3 HSBNCT.FGM.300.1.E14 ...
TCAAGGATCATCAGCTTGTGGGCAATCGCATTGGTAGAAGGGAATGCCATGTGGAGTCCGATTGGCTTCTTATCTACAAGATTGAAAACGATATGCTGGTTTTTGAAAGAGCAGGTTCCCATTCGGAGTTGTTTTCAAAATAGAGCAACATGCGGCTGCAGCGGTGTTGTTGCAAAGATTCTGTTGGAAAGAAAATGAAACTGATCCTTACAGCCCAGGAACACTATGATCGTCTGGCCGAGATGGGTAATGATCTTAACGATCCTCCGGCAGCCTTGGAGTACATGGCCCGATGGGACGGTCCTGCGTTTTGGAAAGCGATCGGTGAAACGAGAGGGAAAGATGTTCTCGAGATAGGTATCGGCACTGGTCGCATTGCACGCCAGCTACTTCAGCATGGTTGCCGTAGCCTTACCGGACTGGATGTTTCCCCCAAGACCATTGAAGTTGCCAAGTCTCAATTGAGTGACTTCTCAAATGCAAAACCTATCCTGGCCGATGTTGCCGAGTTCTGCCAACCTGCGAGTTTCGACATCGCATGCAGTGTTTTAACATTCATGCATATTCAGGACAAAGCGAAAGCTCTTGAGAATATCGTTAACTGCCTCCGTCCGGGTGGACACTTGGTACTATCGATAGACAACGCATCCTCCCCGATCGATTTTGGTGAATGGATGATCCCCCTGTACCCATGGGCACCGGAACGCTACACGCAAGCGCTTGGATCGATGGGATGCGAAGTTGATGATCCTATTCCCTTGATTGACAAATGGACAGACCCGCAAGGCAAGAAGACAGAGACGTACGGGCAGGAGATCGCAGCATTGATCAAGGCAACAAGAACAGGTTTCCAACAACAGGGTTACGCAGAACTGCGTTCGTGAGCTGAAACATGGTGTGCAGTCCTGCTGTTTCTGAGCGATGGGCATAACAGCAATCCGCTGAGCCTTGATGATCCAGGCTTTCTCATCAGGTGGAGACCAGTTTGAAAACCGATCCGGACTTCAGGGAGATTATCGAATACGAGAAGCACGCTGCCCCTGAACACAGCCACCGGGGGAAGACAACGGAAAGTTTTCTGGACAAGAAAGCGGTTCTGTCCGCGCTTGGCGTTCAACGGGGCCAGACCGTTCTCGACGCCGGCTGCGGAGGCGGCTACATGTCGAGGGTTTTCTCGGAACTGGTGGGACCAGAGGGCAGGGTGTACGCCCTCGACAGTGATGAACAAAGTCTTGCCGCGCTGAAGACCCAGACCGCAGGAACCAACATGATCGTCGTGGTGGGGGACATCACGGTCAACACCGGTCTGCTGTCTTCATCATTTGACCTCATCTACCTTTCGAACGTGGTCCACGGTTTCAACCCCCGGCAGATCCCCGGCTTCAGGGAAGAGGTCACCCGTCTTCTTGCCCCCGGGGGAAGACTTGCCGTCGTTGAGATAGTGAAACGGGCAACACCCTTCGGGCCCCCGATGGAACAGCGGGTTTCCCCCGAAGAACTGCGCAGCCTTCTCGGGCTTTTGCCGCTTTCAACACATGATGCCGGCGAGTACTTCTACGTTCAGCTCCTGGGAAAGAGCGGGGACCGGTAATGCTGGAACACCACGAAGATTGCTGCGGCCATGAGCCAGAATCCGGGGAAAAACCCCATTCCGAGCATGGTGTCCGGAAGCTATCTCCCCTCGGCCGTCTCTTCAGGTTCTTCGGCTGGTGGTTTGGTTTCACGGGTCTTTACTCGGCATTTACGGTCTGCCCTTTCTGCGGGCAACAGGGATGTCCGGTGGGACTTGTTTCAGCAGGGACGGTTGGAGCCTTCCTTGCCCTCTGTGCTCAGGACTGGAAGCTTCTTGCAGGATATCTGAGACGCAGGTTGAGAAGACAGCACCTGAAAGACCTGGCCTGAGGAGAGGGGGGCACAGACCGCGGCTGGAACCATGGTTGCATCCGTAAGGGGTAGAACCGGAAAGTCGGTTGCAGAAGGGAACTGAAGGAGTGTTGATACCTGATAAAACCTGCGGTATGACAAAGTCGCAGAGATGGGCAATTACTTGACAACACACTACAATGTAGTTACAATCACTGTATGAGTGAAATCCGATTCGAATGGGATCCAGAAAAGGCCAAACTCAATTCTGAGAAGCATGGGGTTTCCTTCGAGGAGGCCGAATCGGTTTTCTACGATGAACAAGCCATTCAGTTTTTCGATGACGAGCATTCTGAATGGGAGGACAGGTTCCTGATGCTTGGTTTGAGCGCCCGGTTGAAGCTTTTGCTTGTATGCCACTGTTTCCGAGAGGAAGACATGGTCATCAGGATCATATCAGCCAGGAAGGCTACAGAAGCCGAATCCAGGCATTATTGGAGGTGAGAAGCAGTGGAAAAGGAATATGACCTTTCCCGGATGAAGTCCCGGAAAAACCCCTACATCATGCAGCTCAAGAAGCAGGTTACACTTCGCCTTCAGCCCGCGGTCATCGAGTACTTCAAGGAGATGGCCAAGGAATCTGACATTCCTTATCAGAGTTTGATCAACCTGTATCTTCTTGACTGTGTGAACAACCATCGGAAACTCAAGATGGAATGGGCTTCCAGCTAAAAAAGTTTCGGGTTATCATGAAGGTCAATTCACTCAGGACCACAGCATGAACCAGACCGCCTGGCAGGGGGCATTCATGGCGCGGAAGCGAGCCGTATATTGGCAATGTGACACCGCCCAAGAAGCATATGCGCCCGACACCGTTGCGCAGGAACAGAGGAGAATCAATGACAGTCAGAGTTGCCTCCTGCAGTTGCGGCAGGCTTACGGCCCGGGTCACCGGCGAACCGACAAGGATCTCGGTATGCCACTGCCTTGCCTGCCAGCTTCGAACTGGCAGCGTTTTCGGCGTTCAGGCACGTTTCCGCAGGGAAGACGTTGCTGTGACTGGAGAATCCAAGGCCTTTACGAGGATACCGGACGATGGGGGAACGATAACCTTCCATTTCTGCCCGAACTGCGGTGCCACTGTCTACTATGAAGCAGAGGGGCTTGAGGGATACTACGGGATCCCAGTGGGTACTTTTGCCGATCCGTCCTTTCCTGCCCCTCGAGTCACCGTCTATCTTGACCGCAAGCATTCATGGGTGGTGCTGCCGACCGATGTAGAACATGAGTCATGAAAGGCTGGCCTCAAACGATTCAAGGAATAACAGGATTTTGTGGTGGTTGACCAGGTCGATCGGGACCGTATCGTAAGACACATAATTCTCAAGGCATTGAAACTGAAAGTCAGGTTGTGCAGATGCTGGAAGAAGAGTTGTCGGGCGGAAAGTTGAGAAAATCCAAGAAAAAGACAATTATTAAGGAAATGGAAGATGCAACACCAATAGCAATTATTAATTGTGCAATGGCAATGGATGGTGGATCATTGTCACTTCTGTTAGTAGACGAGAATGGGATTCAGCATACAGTATTAATCCCTCAATTTGCTGAACCTATTACCTATTCCGACTCTCGACCACCCGGATCATTGATATTTGATGGCAAAGTAGTAGGTGTTCGAGGAGAAGAGGAGAAGAAAATAGTAGATGCACTAAAAAATGCGAATATAATAGCTGAAGATATTGTTCCTGATAGATTTCATAACAGTCCACATGTCGAAACAAGCAGTGATATAAAGGAATTCATGAGTGGTACAGTAAGAAAGGTCATGGAACAAACCGTCAAACATATAATAGACTTCATTGAATCTGATAAATACATTGAATTGGCGATATCGCAGAAAAGATACCACTAATTTCTATAAGTTTACTGCAGTGTTGATTATCGAGCCCAGGGGTGTCGTGAATACGGGAGACGGCGAAGATAGCGACCGTACCGCAGCCAATGACGTGTGGATATGAAACAGGCAATGCACTCGACAAGCATCTGGCCACGGCGTTAGTACGCCCGGGAAAGCACGATGGGAACCGTTCATATTCCGAAAGTGATGAGAGACAATGTTCTCATGTATTATGGTGATCGGGGCCTCGACTGGATTGACCGTCTTCCCGCTGTCATAAGTGAAGTGGCTCGGCAATGGTCCCTGCAGGTTCTTGAACCGTATCCCAATCCTTCCATAAACTTTGTTGCTCCGGTTATCAAGCGGGATGGCTCGGAAGCAGTCCTGAAGCTTGGCGTACCCGGCAGGGAGATATCAGCCGAAATCGCGGCTCTTTCACGTTTTGGTGGTGAGGGTGCAGTCATTCTTCTTGAGAGTGATCCTGCACTTGGGATGCTGCTGCTTGAGAAGCTGACCCCTGGAACGCCCCTTTTCGAGGATTCAGACACTCCTTTGGCAGTTGAGATTGCCGGGGGGGTTATGAAAGCCTTGTGGAAAGCACCTCCGGAAGAACACAGTTTTCCGACGGTGGGCGAGTGGTTCTCCGGGCTCGCCAAAGTGCGAAGCCGGTTCGACGGCGGAACCGGCCCCTTCCCCTCACGAATCTTTGAGAGGGCAGAGGCCCTTTCCCGGGAGATGCTTGACTCAGCTCCGGCTGCGATGCTCCTCCATGGTGATTGTCATCATCACAACATTTTGAGTTCTTCAGGCCGGGGTTGGCTTGCGATAGATCCCAAGGGTGTCGTGGGAGATCCTGTCTTCGAGCTCTGTGCGTACCTGCGAAATCCACGTGATCTGCATGAGCGATTTGACGTTGCAAAAACCCTTCCCGGAAGGGTTCACCGGTTCGCAGAGATACTGGGTCTTGAACTGAAGAGAATAGCATCGTGGGGGCTTGCAGAGTCTATCCTGTCGGCGAGCTGGAGCCTGGATGGAGATCCTGCATTCGTTCGGAACAGTGTTGAACTGGCGGAATTGTACGGAAAAATGCTCCGGGAACAGACGATCTGACACAGACAAGGTCTGTCCGTTCTCATCGGACCCGTTGACTCTCAGGCAACCAATAAAACCACAACCCTGTACGCCAAAGCAATAAGCGTTCTCCCGACCGAATCGTCCACCCGGGAAAGCCCTTCGTCCCGCCGACAAGCCTCTGTAAGCCTGTCTCTGCGATCATTCAACAAGCATTGTTCCCTTTTAACCTGCTGAATAAAAATGTCATACTGATGGTCAAACCAGGTATGCATTTTCTTCAATGTCATACTATCACACTTGACAATAATATGAAAGAACAATATGTTCAAGGCATTGAAATGAATGACTTGCCCGCACAGATGACAGCGGAAGGCTTTTCAGTGGTAAAAAGATCATTTGAAAACGTGGGGGGAGGTGAGCAACATGCCTGACAAGAACGGTAAAGGGCCGAAAGGTGAGGGGCCGCGAGACGGCCACGGTGTCGGGAAAGGCAAAGGTTCGAACAAGCCCGCCGGTGGGAGGAAAGGTGGAAAGAAGGGCGGATGCCAGACGCCGAGCAAAGCCTCGGAGGCGATTTGATGTTCCGTGTGGCAATGTGCTGACACCGGCCTGAGGCTTCCTGCCGGAAAACTCCTGGGATCGTCGCAGGAAGAGGAACTTTGCAACCGTTTCCATATCACAGAGAGGAAACTGAAATGACTGTTACACTGCCCGAACTGCCATACGGAAACAGGGACCTTGAGCCGCACATCAGCGCGCGAACGCTTGAGTTCCACCATGGCAAGCACCATCAAGGCTACGTCACGAACCTGAACAAGCTTCTGGAAGGTAACGGTCTGCAGGAAGAAACCCTTGAGAGCATTGTGATGAAAACGGCCGGGGATTCCGAAAGAAGCGGAATCTTCAACAACGCTGCACAGGTGTGGAACCACACGTTCTACTGGCAATCGATGATGCCTGGTGGCGGTGGGGCTCCCGTTGGGCTCATCGCAGCAAAAATTGCCAAAGACTTCGGGGGATACGAGCAGTTCGCCGAGCAGTTCAAGGAGGCTGCACTTGCCCAGTTTGGCAGCGGGTGGGTTTGGCTTGTTCAGAAAGCCGACAAGTTGAGCATTGTGAAGACATCCAACGCTGACACCCCAATCGCCAGAGGCGGGAAGCCACTGTTGACGATCGACGTTTGGGAGCATGCCTACTATCTCGATTACCAGAACAGGCGCGGCGACTATGTCGAAGCATTTCTCAAGAACCTCGTGAACTGGGAGTTCGCCAATTCACGAATCCTGCAGGGGTGACGTCCTGGCCTAGTGCACCACCGCTGAAACTGAGCGTTGGGCGGCACGGGGTCAGAATTGAAGCTGAAAGAAAGGGGAGAATATGAAAGCGGCTAAGTTGGTGGTGATATTGGTATTGGTCGGTGTTCTGGCGGCAGCTGTACTGCAGAATCAGGCATCATGGCAGGTGCGATTTCTCTGGCTGAGCGGAGAAATGCCGGGAATAATCCTGCTTTTCCTGACTGCAGCAGCAGGATTTGCTGTGGGAGTTACCGTCGCGTTTCTGATGCAGCGTGGCAACATGGAAAAACTGAAAGGGGAATGACATGAACGACAGGGAACTGTATCGGCAGAAGAAGCAGGCCCAACTGGACGAATGGAAGGCTGACATAGACAGGCTTCGGGCAAAGGCATCCGGAAACAGTGCCGACGCGCAGTTGAAGCTTAACAGGGAGATCGACAAACTGGAAGGCAGGATTGGGGAAGGAAGAACCAAACTTGCTGAGATCGCGGACGCGACTGAGGACACATGGGAGTCGATAAAAGACGGTGTGGAGTCCGCATGGAAATCGACGAAGTCTGCTTTCAGTGACGTTGCGGCCAAGTTCAAGGATTAGCCTTTGCCCGACATCCGGTTGAGCGGCGGCGCAGCGCCGCCGCTTGACCGGAGAGGTTTGCAGGCGATTCGGCAGACATCGCATAACCCATTGAAAGAGGTATCGGAATGGGAAACGTTGGATCTGCATTCCGGAACAGGATCTCCCTCGCGCATGGCTGCATGTGACGGGAACGTTTAGCATGGATTCGGGCGTCCTCACTGTTCTGATCATTCTCATTGCCACTGTGGTTGCGCTCGTTTTCGAGGTCGTTCGTATCGATGTCGTTGCGCTTGTCTGCATGCTTTTGCTGGGGTGGACCGGCGTACTGACGCCTCAGGAAACGCTTTCGGGTTTTTCGAGCAATGCCGTGATCGCCATGATCGCCGTCATGATCCTGGGGAGGGGCATTACCGGAACCGGCATCATGGATCGGTTCTCACGTGCAGTCCTTGCAAAAGTGGGCACCCAGAAACCGAGGTTGATCGCAGTAATGTCCTTATCGGTTGGGATGCTCTCGGGGTTCATACAGAACATCGGTGCGGCGGTGCTGTTTCTGCCGGGTATTCTCAATATCTCCCGCAGGGAAAAGATCCCGGCATCGGCCTTGATCATGCCCATAGGGTTTGCGGCCATAGTGGGCGGCACATTGAGCATGGTGGGATCTGGCCCGCTTATCCTGATCAATGACCTGCTTCGCAGTGCTGACTTGACACCTTATGGACTATTCAGCGTAACCCCTGTGGGTATTCTGCTTCTTCTTTCCGGAATCGGCTTCTTTTTTCTGTTTGGCAGATTCGTTCTGCCTCATTCGGCTGCAGCATCTCCGGGCGAATCAGTCTCGGAGCAGGACAAACTCATTGAGGCACTGCATCTGCCGCATCAGATCTGGCACTACGTCATTCCCCCGGACAGCGCGTTGGCAGGCAAAACGACCGAGCAATCGGGTGTATGGGGAGAATTTGGTCTTAACATTCTCGGCGTCTCGCATGGCAGGGAGGCGGAATACGCTCCCTGGCGGGACGCGAAGTTTGAGGCCGGGCAGGAGATGGCTCTTCTGGGCAGCGAAGAGAACGTCAAGAAGTTCGCCTCCTCCTACAACCTGGTTCATCAAGACAGGGCTTATCGGTTTTCCGGTCTCAAGGATCCCGAGCACGCCGGTTTTGCAGAGGTCATCATTCCGCCCCGTTCGGAAATGATGGGTCAGACCATTCGCCAATACTCACTTCGCAGACGGTATGCCGTGGAGCCGGTGATGATCTTCAGCAGGGGAGAGGGAGTTCGGGGTGATTTTTCAGACCGTCAGATAACTCCCGGTGACACAATGATCGTTTATGGTTTGTGGGAGAAGATAAGCGATCTGAAAACGAACTCTGATTTCGTGGTGACGACACCGTTCAATGTCGAAAAGAGACAAAACTCCTCAAGATCCTGGTGGGCCGTGCTCTGCTTCCTTGTCGCCATTGGATTGGCAATGACCGGCGCTCCCATCTCGCTGGCATTTTTCACGGGCGCCATCGCCATGGTTCTGACCCGGGCACTCACGATCCAGGAAGCATATCAGGCGATCGAATGGAAGGTCGTTTTTCTTCTGGCCGGGCTGATTCCGCTGGGGGTCGCCATGCAGAAGACCGGTACCGCCGCTTTTTTGGCAGAGCAGGTGATGTCGCTGGTTCAGGGGGGACATCCACTGCTGATCCTTCTAACCGTTGCTGTTTTGTCCACCCTGTTTTCGCTGTTCATGTCCAATGTGGGCGCGATCGTGGTGTTGGCTCCGCTGGTCATGAGCATGGCGCAGATCGGCGGGCTCGACCCCCGTCCCCTGGCTTTGATGGCAGCGGTATGTGCTGCGAATTCATTTGTTTTGCCCACCCACCAGGTCAATGCGTTCCTGATGTCCCCCGGCGGATATCGAAATACAGACTATTTCAAGGCCGGCGGCGGAATGACCCTGCTGTTTCTTGCGGTCGTCGTGCCCCTGTTCTACTTCTTCTATCTATGAACCCGTAAGGCAGAGAGGGAGTTATGCTGCTAAAACACTTTTTCGTAGGCAAGATTGCTCACAGCTCCTACATTCTTGCGGGAAACAAGTCCTGCGCCGTCATCGATCCTCAGAGGGATGTCGACATCTACATCGCTGAAGCCCGTGCGATGGGAGTGGAGATCACCCACATCCTTCAAACCCATCTTCATGCCGATTTCATTTCGGGACACATGGACCTGGCGAAAAAAACCGGTGCAAAGATCTGCATTGCGAGATCGGCAAAGTGTGCCTTTGACCACGTGGCTCTTTCTGAAGGCGATTCCATTGAATTGGAGGATATGCTTCTCCAGGTAATGGAAACCCCCGGTCATACCCCGGAACACCTCAGCTATGTCGTTATCGACAAATCCCGGTCAGAGAGCCCGATCGGTCTTTTTACGGGCGACACGCTTTTTGTGGGGGACGTTGGTCGGCCGGACCTTTTTCCCGACATGGTGGAGGAAATGGCGCTGAAACTCTACCACAGCCTTCATTACAAATTGCTGAAGCTGCCTGATTATGTCGAAGTCTATCCGGCGCATGGCGCGGGTTCCCTGTGCGGTCGTGCCGTGGGCAGCAAATGGCGCACCACCATCGGCTATGAACGCAACTTCAATCCTTCTCTTCAAATCAGGGAGAAAGCCAGGTTTGTGAGATCGCTCACACAGGACATGCCCCCTTCACCGGATCACTTCAGCCGCTGCAGCGACATCAACCGCCTTGGACCGGCTCTGGTTGCCGATCTCCCCATGATGGAGGAGTTGACCCCCGGCCAGTTCAAGGAACGCATGAATTCCGGCGATACCGTCCTGCTTGATGCCCGCGGCTACCACGCCTTTGCCGGCCAGCACATCCCCGGCGTCTGGCACCTTGATTTGAGCGGCAACTTCCCGACCTTTGCCGGCTGGGTTTTGCCGACAGATAAAGATATATTATTGATAACAGACGACTATAACAAGGCGAGTGAAGCCAATACCTGGGCACGCCGGGTTGGTGTGGACAGGATCGTGGGTTGTCTGGATGGCGGCATGGTGGCCTGGGCCGTCGCGGGATTCAAGACCAGTCATATCGGGCTTATCTCAGCCGGGGAACTGCACGACATGATCACCGGCACCACCAGCTTTGTTCTTCTGGATGTACGAGCACAGCTTGAGTATGCGGACACCCATATCGAAGGCGCAATCAATATTCCGGTGGCCGAGTTGCGTACCCGTCACCATGAACTGAACAAGGACAAAACGACCGTCCTGATGTGCAGCTCGGGTAATCGTTCCACACTCGGCGCAAGCATTCTCAAACAGCATGGATTCAACGATGTCTACAATCTGGCCGGTGGATTGTCAGGTTACAGCGCTGCCGGGTACATCCGTGAGTGCCGGGTTTGTGTCAATCCGCATGGCTCCAGGTTCCTGACGAACCATGGTGAAGGCAACGAACAGCGGGAAAAGGGGTGAGCAATGGAGGGCAATCTTATTGAATTCCTGAGAGAAGCACGCTGGTCGCCCTATGCGGTTGGGCTTGGAATCGGCATCCTGAGCTGTTTCAGCTTTCTCATCTCCAGAAAACCGCTTGCATGTTCAACAAGTTTTGCAAAAACCAGCGGGATGATCGAAAGGCTTTTTTTGGGAAAGAAAGTTGAACAAAAGCCTTACTACCGGAAGATGGGTCTTGCGGTTGACTGGCAATGGATGCTGGTGGTTGGCATCGTGATCGGCTCGCTGATCTCTGCGCTGCTGTCCGGTGATTTCAGCTGGCAGTGGGTTCCTTCGCTCTGGGCAGCCGAATTTGGCGGCAGCCCGTTACTGCGTGTCATTGTTGCGCTTCTTGGCGGTGTTTGCATCGGTTTCGGCTCGCGATGGGCGGGCGGATGCACCAGCGGGCACGGCATCAGCGGCACCCTCCAGCTTGCGGTTTCAAGCTGGATCTCGGCCATATGCTTTTTCATTGGCGGCATTCTGACGGCGAATGCTGTGTTCACCCTGATCGGTTAGCAGGAGATGCACATGCAGACAGGCAAACCCGGTGATAAGCGGATGCAGGCATCCGTGGCAAAGAAAGACAAATCACCCCTTTTCTGGGGATTGGCATTCGGCATCGCGTTCGGCTTTCTGCTTCAGAAAGGCGGCGCAACAAAGTATGACGTGATCGTCGGGCAACTGCTGCTCACCGATTTCACCGTCGTCAAAATCATGCTTTCTGCTGTTTTGATCGGAATGATCGGTGTCCATGCGATGAAAAGCATGGGTTGGGCGGAGCTTTATCCCAAATCAGGTTCCGCGGGCATGAACATTATTGGCGGGCTGATCTTCGGGGTAGGCTTTGCGGTATTGGGCTATTGTCCCGGAACCATCGCGGGTGCTATCGGCAACGGATCGCTGGACGCCCTGGTCGGAGGACTGGTGGGAATCCTGATCGGTTCCGGCCTTTTTGCAGCACTTTACCCCGGACTCAGGAAGGGCATTCTGATGAAAGGCAGTTTTGGCGACCTGACCTTCCCGCGCCTGTTCAAAGTCAATCATTGGGTGATCGTCATTCCAACTGCATTGCTCATTCTTGTGCTGCTGTTCTGGCTGGAACGGGCCGGTTTGTGACACCTGCGTTCCGGGGTACTGTTCTGCAAAGAACCTGGAACCGATGTACTATCAAGAGGCCTCCGATCACCTCTTCTACGATCACGGGAAAACACCGCTGGAATCCTGATGTCTCTTGACAGATGCAAACAAATGGGCAAATAGTTATCGCTGAAGAGATAAGCAATGCCCTTCATGGAAAGGCCGGGACGAAGATCGTTGTTGCTTCTGAGGGTACTGCTGGAGTTCCCGTGATGTACTTCACTCTCATCAACCGATATCGGAGAGATGATTCTTGTGTCACGGGAAGCACAGGGATGACTCCTGATGAGGCCGAGGTGCCAGCTCAAGGAGAACATCAAAACAATGATTACCGGCAACAGGCATCTTCAATGTCGTAAAGAAACAGCCATGATGAATAGCATCACAGTCAATGCAAGAGGTGTCTGCTGATCCAAAGCGCTGGGCCAGAAAACAGGAGCATGAAGGCGTATCAAAAGGTCAACAAGTGTTTGGAAGCCATCAACCCATTCATGGTTTTTCTGTTATGTTTATTGATCATTGCACTGCTTGGTATAGTTGACTACATATCCGGATATGAGCTTTCTTTTTCCATATTCTACCTGATACCCATTGCACTTGCGAGCTGGTACAGCCACAGGCACCTCGCTGTAATGACGTGCTTTGTTTCAGCAGCCGCGTGGGTGCTTTTCGATCTGCTTGCGGGGCATCAATACACAAGTTTTTTCATCCCCATATGGAACACCATAGTTCGTCTTGGTTTCTTTCTGATCACGTCCTCACTGTTGGAAATGCTGAGAAATCACATCAAACAGGAAGAGAGCTTGTCCCGTACCGATTCTCTCACGGGAATCAACAACTCACGTGCGTTCATGGAAGGCCTGAATCACTACTTGTCTGTTTCCGCACGGATAAAGCATACGTTGGTACTGGGATACATAGATCTGGATAACTTCAAGGAAGTCAACGACACCATGGGGCATTCGGTTGGAGATCAGGTCCTTCGCACTGTTGGTGCAATCCTGTCATCGTCTGTTCGCAGCAGCGATATCGTTGGACGTGTCGGTGGTGACGAATTCGCTGTACTCCTGCCCGATACCGACAGCAAGGGCGCGACCATGCTTTTTGACAAACTGCATCAACTCCTTCTGAGCGAAATGCATCGCAATTCATGGCCCGTCGGCTTCAGCACTGGTGTTGCCGTGTTTGAACACCTGCCCAGGAATTCTGATGAAGCTCTCGGGATAGCAGACAGGTTAATGTATGAAATAAAGAATAGTACGAAGAATAGGATCATATATAGAATCATTGAAGAAGACCAACACGTGAATGAAACAGACGGTTCATCGTGCGAATGCACGGTTCGCGTCAAACCGCCCAGCAGGTTATGAGTACGCCGGAAAGCATCGTTTTCGGGCACGCAGGCGGTGACGAGCACTGCTCAGAAGAGAGGGGATACTGTGAACACACTTGACAAGGACTTCTCAGCGGAACTATTGGACGATTGTCATCCCCCTTGCCTTTCCATCTACCAGCCGACCCATCGGCACCATCCGGACAATCAGCAGGACCCGATCCGGTTCGGAAACCTTGTAAAGGCGTTGGAGAAGTCTCTCCTGCGGCAATTCCGGAAGGAGGAGATCCGGCCCCTGCTGGAACCCTTCCTGGTCCTGGCGGCCGACCGCGAGTTCTGGAAGCACACGCTTGATGGGCTGGCCGTGCTGGGTGCGAAAGGCATGTTCCGCGTATACACCCTTCAGCGGCCGGTCGCCGAACTGGCCATCGTGGCGGACAGCTTCCACGTAAAACCCCTGATGCGCATCCGGCAGTCGGCCGACCGTTTTCAAGTGCTCGGCATTGACCGGCAGGCGATCAGGCTTTTCGAGGGCAACCGCGATGTCCTTGACGAGATCGAACCGGCCCCGAGTGTCCCGAGGACGATGACCCAGGCTTTGGGGGATGAATTGACCGAGCCACACCAGACCGTCGCCTCGTACGGCGGAGCAGGTGGCGGGCGCGCGCCCATGCGCCATGGCCACGGCGGGAAAGAGACCGAGGTGGACATCGACACGGAACGCTTCTTCCGTGCCGTCGACCGCGCGATCCTGAAGCACCACTCCCAGCCGTCAAGCCTGCCGTTGATCATCGCGGCACTGCCGGAGCATGTTCATGTGTTTCACGACGTCAGCCGCAATCCTTTTCTGCTGCCGGACAGCATCGATATCCACCCGGACGCCGTATCGTCGACGGACGAACTCCGCCAGCGTGCCTGGCAGCTTTTGGAGCCTCGCTATCTGACGCGCCTTGCCTCACTGGTCGAGGAATTCGGCAACGCCATGTCAAAGGGGCTCGGTGACGACGCACTTGCCCAGGTCGCCAAGGCCGTCGCAGGCGGCCGGGTAGCCACACTTCTGATCGAAGCAGGCCGCGAAGTGCCCGGCCGGATCAATTCTGCAACCGGCGACATCACTTTTTCCGACCTGGCACACCCTGAGGTTGATGACGTGCTCGACGACCTTGGGGTCATGGCCCTCAAGATGGGGGGAAAGGTTATCGTCGTTCCCACCGAACGGATGCCGACGCAGACGGGAATCGCTGCCATCTACCGTTATTGAGGCCAAAGCTCCGATGGATGCCGAGGGAATGGGGCAGGAGGCCAGGAAGAAGAGTTCTCCGGCGTATCTCCTCACATCGCCCCGTTGTCAGTCGGCGGACGCCAGAAAGGATGAAGAGATGCACATTCAGATCAACACAGATAAAAACATCAAAGGCGATGATGCTTTGGCTCAACAGGTCGAAGCCGTCGTGAGAAAGTCATTGGGCCACCTCAGCGAGCGAATCACAAGGGTGGAAATCCACCTGAGCGACGAGAACAGCGACAAGAAATCCGGTATCGAAGACAAACGCTGTCTGCTGGAGGCCCGTCCTGTCGGTCTCCAGCCGCTTTCGGTGAACCATCGAGCGGTCACTCTGCAGCAGGCCGTATACGGGGCTGTAGAGAAGCTGAAGCGCTCCCTCGACAGCACCCTGGGGCGGTTGGACAGCCGCTGATGGGCAACACCTTCGTCCAGGGCACCGGGCGTCATGCGATCGTT
>Ga0351973_1186_pt1 | contig 14048 bp, 13 predicted proteins | sample BONcelFGM3001E14_FD_206745 | JGI IMG/M metagenome (GOLD analysis project Ga0351973, IMG submission 206745) | Enriched cells from coal bed in the Powder River Basin, Montana, United States - BONCAT cells FGM rep3 HSBNCT.FGM.300.1.E14 ...
TGCCGAACTCCAACATGCCAGAGTAAAAGAAGAGGTCTTTGATGGGGCCAAACTTGAGAGGTTCACCCGTGACCTTTCCCAAGCTCAGGCGCGGGTTGACCTCGCCGTAGAGATCGAACCCCGTCTCCGGATACCCACGGCCCTCTGTGGAAAGGTTCATGAAGTCCACGAAAAGGAAGAGATCACCCCAAGCGTTGTCCTGGAAGTGTTCCAAGGTGATGAGATCCCGCTCATGGCTGGAGGCGAACGGCATGTCCCAATTGAACCCGTAAAGGTACCAGAGACTGGTGGAGGCAAAGTTGATGAACTTGTCTCCGGCGTCAGGGGTTGAGGGAGGTGCCGCGGGCGTGATTGCCGGTTCACCGGCCCGGACGGGGGACACCAGAAGCATCAAGGTGAAGGAAGTCGTGGCAGCTAGCTGAAAGACAGGGTTCACAGGATGAGGCTAAATGGGTAAGGAGTTGGCACTGAAGAAAAAGGAAGGGAACCCCGTTCCCAGAAAGGGCATTTCCTAAAGCGGGTTAATAAATGACAATGAATAACTATTTGGCAGCACCCAACATGCCCTGCCGCATTTAAAAATCCGAAAGCTGTACTCCCTTTGGAGTAGGTACTTGGAGGAATCGTGGCCGCGGAGTCCGAGTTCGGTTTCAGGCTCCCAGAGGATAGGCTTTCACCAGCTCTACCATCGCCTGGGCCGCGTGGGACAGGTAAAAGTCCCGGCACCATGCGATGGCAATGTTCCATTCCACGACTGGGTCTTCCAGCGTGATGACGGCCACTGAGTTGGTGTTTCGGACCACGGAAAGGGGGAGCAGAGCGATTCCCACCCTGCTTTCGATGAGTCCCGCAATGAACGAGAAGTGGCTGCTGCTGGCGGCAATCTCCGGTTCGAATCCTGCTTGGGAGCAGGCATTTCTCACGGTATCGTTCAGGGCAAAATCCTCCGGGAAGATGATAAATGCCTCATCTCGCAACTCGCTGAGGCGGACGGACTCGCGCTGGGCCCAAGGGGAATCGAGGGCTGCCGCAAGGGCGAGACGGTCTTGGAAGACCGGCACCGACTCGTAGAGGGCGGTATCCAAAGGCAAGATCAGGGTGCCCAACTGCATGTCCGCACCGAGCAGCGCCTTCTCCGTAGCTTTCGAGCCTTTTTCGTAAAGGATGAGCTCTATATCGGGATATCGCTCCTTGTATCGCTTAATGAGAGGTACAAAAAGGGTGCCGCTGAGCGGAGGGATGCCCAGGGTCAGTAATCCCCGCCGCAGGCCGGCGAGGTCTGCCATTTCCGTTTCCAGGGCCGCGTGGTCCCTGAGCAGGTTTTGGGCGTGCCGGTAGAGGATTTTTCCGGCTTCGGTTGGAACGATGGCCCGGTGCTGGCGGGTGATGAGCACCTGACCCACGTCATCCTCAAGCTGCTTAATGACCCGGCTGATGGAGGGTTGGGTGAGAGCGACCTTGGCCGACGCCGCCGTGAAACCACCCCGGCGGACAACCTCGACAAAGACACTCAAAGAACGCAGATCCATAGCATTCGGATACTGTATGCAAAGTATGCGCACAATGCATTTCACAAATTTAGTGAAAGCGAACAAGATCACCACTGTGAACGCCTTCCCTCATCCGGAAAATCCTTACTCCCATTTTGCCAGAGTGATCCCTCTGGCGGCCGACACATCAACCAACTCTCAAGGAGGAAAGCAATGAAACTCTCAAGTGCGAAGATTTGTCTGGTGGACGGTGATTCTGCAAGCCGGTTCCGACACTTGGAATGGTTGGAGGCGACAGGTTACAAGGTGGAAGCCTACGCAACGGCCAAGGGTTTTCTGTCCGCATCAACGCCGTCTTCTCCCACCTGCTTGATCCTCGATGTGGAGTTGCCCGACATGTCGGGGGTGGATCTACAACGGCTCCTGCGGGAACGGGGTCGCAGCGAGCAACTGATTTTTGTGACGGGAAGATGCAGCATCGAGGCCTGCGTGGCGGCGATGAAAGCCGGGGCGGTGGACTTCTTTGCCAAGCCGGTGGCCAAGTCCGTGCTTCTGGAGACGGTGGAACTGGCACTGAAGAGATCGGCGAATTTGGCAACGAAACGGGCCATTCAGAGGGAGGCGCACTCCCGGCTTTCCCTGCTCACCAACCGCCAGATGGAGGTGCTTGAGTTGCTCATCAGGGGCATGTCGAACCGGTCGGTGGCCCAAGCGTTGGGAGCCACCGAGGCCACCATCAAGATTCATCGGCGGCGGATCATGGAAAAGATGACTGCCGATTCCCTGCCGGAGTTGGTGGCGTTGGCCCGGGAGGCAGGGGTGAAAGTGCCGTGGCAGATGACTTTCCGTTCGGAATTGGTAACCGGCCCTGCGATCAGGTCTTCGGATTAATCCGGGGAACACGAGCTGTGCCTAAGAAAAAGGCCGGTCACGCAGAGGTGACCAGCCTTGAAGGAAGGAAGGGCGGTATGACGGGTCATAGCTCCTTTCCGCGCCTAGGGGAGGTGGGCTAACCGCCGCCAGCTCCGACCATGGCGGCATTGGGAGCCGTCATTCTGGCAGGGTCCAGCGCTTCCGTGAGTTCGGCTTCTGTGATCCCGAGTTCGGGCAGCCTCTCCAGGCAGAGCTGGCGTACGGGAGTGCCGGTCTTTGCAGAGATTTTGGCAATCTCAGCCGCCTTGTCGTAGCCAATTTTCGAATTGAGGCCGGTCACCATGGCCAGGCTGTACTCGATCAGCTCCTTGCAGCGCTCCTGTTTGGCTTCGATACCGTCCACGCAGCGCTCGCGGAAGATGCCTGCCGCGTTGGTCAGCAATTCGATGCTTTCCAGCAGGGCGGCCGCGAGGGCCGGCATCATGACATTGAGCTCGAAATTGCCGTTGGCCGCGCACCATGTGACGGTCGCGTCATTTCCCATAACTCTGGCGCAAACCTGCATGAGGCTTTCCGACATCACGGGGTTGACCTTGCCCGGCATGATGCTGCTGCCTGGCTGGGTGGCCGGCAGGGAGACCTCCCCGATGCCGCACTGGGGCCCGCTGCCGAGCCAGCGGACGTCATTGGCGATCTTGAAGAGGCTCGTGGCGATGGTTTTGACCTGGCCGCTGGCTTCCACCAAAGAGTCCTTGGCCGACTGGGCCTCAAAGTGGTCACGTGCCTCGCGGAAGGGGATTCCGGTCTTCTCAGCAATGAGGGCGATCGCCTTGGCTGGAAAATCGGGATGGCAGTTGAGTCCGGTGCCCACGGCGGTGCCGCCGAGAGGGAGCTCCAAGATGGCTTTGATGGCCTTGTGCGTGCGGTCCACCGCCAGCTCAACTTGGCGGGCGTAGCCCTTGAATTCCTGGCCGAGACGCACCGGAGTGGCGTCCATGAGATGGGTGCGGCCAATCTTGAGCACGTCCCAGAACTCGGTGCCCTTGGCCTCAAGGGAAAGTTGGAGCCTTTCCAGGGCTGGGAGCAGACGGTTCTGGAGCTCCTGCGCGACGGCGACGTGGATGGCCGTGGGGAAAGTGTCATTGGACGACTGCCCCATGTTGACGTGGTCATTCGGATGGACCGGGTCTTTCGCGCCAATGGGTTTGCCGGCGATCTGGCAGATCCGGTTGGAGATGACCTCGTTGGCATTCATATTCGTGCTGGTGCCAGATCCGGTCTGGTAGATGTCCAACACAAAATGGCCGTCGAGCTCACCGGCAGCGACTTCCAAAGCGGCCTGCTCGATAAAGGCTGCTTTGTCGGCAGGAAGAATGCCCAGCTCAGCGTGGACCTTGGCCGCGGCCCACTTGATGAGCCCATAGGCGTGTACGACGGGGTAGGGGACAGGCCGGCCGCTCACGGGGAAATTGAGCACAGCGCGCTGGGTGGAGGCTCCATACAGAGCTTCTGCGGGCACAGACATTTCGCCCATGCTGTCTTTCTCGATTCGGGTGCTCATGATCAATTACATGGATCCCTTCTTCAGGTACATGAAAGCAATGGCTCCTGCGGCCAGGAAACAAATGGCGATAAACATTCCGGTATACATGATGGGAGGCAATAGCCGGGAAATGGAGGGACGCGAGAGTTTTTTGACAACCTGTCCAATCCTTGACTTGGGGTAAAAGGCCAGGCGCGGTTTCTGCCCGAAAAAAGCGAAACAAAGCCAAAGTTTTGGTTGCGCCTTGGGGGTTTCCTGCTAGCTTGGCAAGCTCTATGGCTAAAACGTGCTGGATCGAACGCAACAAGCGTAAACAAAAGACGGTTGAGAAATTCGCGAAAATTCGCGAGGAGCTCAAAGCGAAGGGCGATTATGTCGGGCTCTCCATGTTGCCCCGGGACGCCAGCCCCACCCGCCTCGTCAACCGCTGCCGTGTCTCTGGTCGTCGTCGTGCGTTCATTCGCCGCTTTGAGATGTCCCGTTTGACCTTCCGTGAGCTCGCTTCTGCTGGTTTGATCCCTGGTGTGACCAAGTCTAGCTGGTAAAGGTAGCATCACTGTCACGACATTTTGACTTTGCGAAGGTGCTGCGAATGCAGCACCTTTCTTGTGTAGATGCCCACCTACCACTACATTGCCATCAAACCTGAAGACGGCTGCGCACGGTGCAGCCAAGGGTTTGATCTACGCAGGCCAATTAGCCGGCCTCCGCTGACGGCGTGTCCGCTCTGCAAAACCCCTGTGCGCAAGGTCATCACCTCCGTGAACACCCCCAGGATCACCAAACCCATGTCTGTGTCTGACGCCAAGAGTGCCGGTTTTACCATCTTGGAAAAGCGGTGCGACGGATCCTACGAAAAACTTTGATACTCTTTGAGGCGCGAAAAACGCTTCGCGCCGCTCCATGTTCCTTTCCCTTTCATCCCTTGTGCTCGCCAGTGCGGTAGAACCCGTCGTGCGAGAATGGCATCTGACTGGCGGCCAAGTGGCTTGGCAGGTTTCTGTCATCATGTTTTTTGTGCTCTTGAACGGCTTCTTCGTGGCGGCGGAGTTCGCCATCGTCAAGGTGCGTGACAGCCAGCTTCAGGAGGAGATCGACGATGGCAACAACGCCGCCCGGTTTTCCCGGACGATCACGCGTCATTTGGATGCCTACCTCTCTGCGACCCAATTGGGCATCACCTTGGCGAGTATTGCCCTGGGAATGCTGGGGGAGCCTTACCTCTCCCACATGTTGCAGCCGTTGCTCTTTAAATTGGGCTTTACGAGTGAGGCCATGGTTCGCGGCATTGGATGGGGTGCAGGATTTGCCATCATCACCTTTCTCCACGTGGTTCTCGGGGAGTTGACGCCGAAATCCTTGGCCATCCGGAAGGCGCTCGGCACAACGCTGCTCATCAGCCGTCCGCTGCATCTTTTTTACGTGGTGCTCAAGCCGGCCATCTTCCTCCTGAACGGTACTGCCAACTGGATCCTGAAGGCCGCCTTTAAAGTGGACCCGGTGGGCGAGAGTGAACGAGTCCATTCGGAGGAGGAGTTGAAGCATATCATCTCCGAAAGCCAGCGGTCTGAAGAAGTGACGGAAACGGAGAAACACATCGTGCTCAACGCCCTGGCGCTGAACGATCGTGCCGTGAGAGACGTGATGACGCCGCGGAACGACGTGATCTGCCTGGATGTCGCGGAGAGTTTCGAAAACAACCTGAAGATTGCGGTAGAGTCCAAGCACACGAGGTTTCCCCTGGTGGAGGGCCATCTCGACAACACGATTGGTCTGGTCCACATCAAGGATCTTCTCCGTCTGGTGCATGAGGGATCGGACAGGAACCTCCGCCGGATCAAGCGGGAACTGTTGCTGGTGCCCGAGATGATGCCCATAGACAAACTGCTGAAGTACTTCCTGGACAAACATGCCCATTTGGCCCTCGCTGTGGATGAATACGGTGGTGGAGTCGGTATTGTCACGCTGGACAACGTGGTGGAAGAAATCGTCGGGGACATCCAAGATGAATTCGACCTCCCGGCCAAACCTGAGTTCCGCAAAATCAACGAGGAAGAGTTCGAGGTCGAAGGGATGCTGAACCTCTACGAACTGAACGAATTGACGGACTTGGATCTCGAAAGTGATGAAGTCACCACCATCGGTGGGTACGTGACGCATGAATTGGGGCATTTTCCCAAGCAAGGGGAAAAGCTGCGGATTGAGCACTACGAGGTGACGGCCACGAAAGTGGAAGCCCGGCGTGTGGCTCAGCTCCACTTCCGGCAGGTGGAGAAACCGCCGGTGGATGAGGATGATGACCTGAACGAGCGGAATGACCGGAACGAGCGAATCGAGCGCCAGGAAAAAGCCCAGCAGTCCGCCAAGGTGGAGGCTTGATCCACCAAGGCGTGTGAATGGGAGCTTCCGTTCCGCACAGCGCGTGAACGCAGGCAGGCAGGGATCGGACTAGGAATCAATCACTTCACCGCAGACAGCCTGTTTGCTGAGGATGAGTCCGTCCGAAGCCCGCTCTCTGAAGAGAAGAAAATGTGGCGTGAGGCGGTGGGCCTCCAGCGCGGCGAGGTCATCGTAGGCTTCGGTCAAGGAGAAAAGGTTCGCCTGGTCAACGCTACGGCTGACTTCAAAGCGTCGGCACCCGGGTTCTTTGGTCCGGGCGTCGGCGGCCTCTTCGGTGATGTAGCTGATGAATTCGTCCACCCGGTCTGGGTGAACTTCGACGGTGACGAGAAGGGAGATCATAGCGGAGATGAGAGCTGACGGAATGCACGGCAGCCGTCATCCCTAGCAGGCCCGGAGCGCGGGGTAAAGGGGCAATCGAGAAGGACAAGGGTTCCGGGAAAAGATGGGGCTACGATCACCCTCTCGCTCTCGGAGATCGCCTGGCAAAGGCGGTCAGTGGTCAGGGAAGGAGTGCCCGCGCCAGTTGCGGCGCTCTAAACGGCGAAAGAGCGGCCTGTTTTCACCCGTATTGGCAACCCACCAATCTAGACCACTGCTATCACTATGAATCATCGCATTCTCACTGGACTTCTCGTCCTGTCGCTGACCGGATGGGTTATGGCAGCTGACGAGGCTCCCAAAAACCCGGCCCCGGCGGCTGCCGCGCCTCCCAAAGAACAAGCCCCGGCTCCGAATCCCCCCAAACAGGAGGAAGCCAAGCCTGCGCCAGCGCCAAAGCCAGCCCCAGCCCCGGCTCCGGCTCCGGCTCCTGCGGCCGAAAAACCAAAGGAGGAGGCCAAGAAACCCGAAGAGAAAAAGCCGGTGCCGGCCCCCGCCGCCGAGAAGAAGGCGGAAGAGAAGAAGCCCGAACCTAAAAAACCTGCTGCCCCAAAGCCGGAGGAGAAAGACAAGAAGCCGGACCCCAAAAAGCCTGACGCGCCCAAGACGGCGGAGAAGAAACCAGAACCGAAAAAGGAGGAAAAACCCGCCTCGCCGCCCAAGGTTCCCGTCTTCAAGGACAAGAATTTGGAAGCGGCCGTACGCAAGCAGGTGTTTGCGAAACGTGACAACAATGAGCCTCTCTATGCCTCGGATGTTGAAAACGTGTCCTTCGTGCAGGGCAAAGGCATGAAGATTGCCGACCTTTCCGGTCTTGAGCAGTGCAAGGCCCTGGCCCAGCTGGAGCTGGCAGACAACCAGATCAAGGATGTCACACCGCTTAAAGGGCTGGAACGCCTTCAATTCGTGGACCTGGCTGGAAACCAGGTGGAGGACATTGGCACCTTGGGCACGCTGAAATCACTCCAATACCTGGAGCTGACGGGAAACAGGGTTAAAGATGTTACTGCCTTGGGCGGCATCGCCGCGCTGACGTCCATCTATCTGGCCGGCAACCAGATTGAGGATGCGAGCCCTCTTTTCAAGCTGCCGAAGGCGTCGTCGCTGTATTTGGAAGGGAACAAGATCACCAGCATCAAGGGTATCGGCTCCATGAAGTGGCTGGGGATGCTGTCCTTGAAAGGAAACCAGATCACCGACATCGCTCCTCTGGAGCCGCTGACGGAGTTGCGGTGGCTCTTTCTGGACAACAACAAGATCGAAGACCTGGCTCCATTGCACCGGATGTTGAAGAAGGATCTGGACGGTCCGCGGCGTTTCGCCCCCTACATCAATCTCTACCTCGGGGGGAATCCGCTGTCGGACTCTTCGAAGAAGATGGTGGACGAAATCAAAGCCTGGCATCTCAAAGTGGGGTCCTGAGCCCCGGGAGAGACGGTCGACCGAGACTCCCCTGCTGACGACAAGGTGCTTGTCAGCGGGGAAGGCGCGAGCTATAGGCGGGAGGATTTCATGAAGATGGATTTGCCGATAAGAAGTACCTCCGGAAAGCCCGATGCTGGCAGCCTCGGGCTGTTGGCAGCGCTGATCACGATGGTTGGTCTTTCGTCGTGTGCCTCCAAACCGCCGGAACCCAGTCCGGCGGCCGAACCTCCGAAATTTGTCATGTACCATTGGGAAGGGGACGGGGTGCCTGGGTCCCCCTCGATGGTAATTTACCTGGATACGCAAAAGGCGGAATTCTACCGGGACGACAAACTGGTAGGGTGGACCTATGTGGCGACGGGCAAGCCCTCCCATCCCACGCCCACGGGTTCGTTCCGCATCAGCGAAAAGACTTCGGACAAGGTGTCGAACCTGTATGGCAAGCTGCTAGGTCCTGACGGGAAAGTGGTCGACAGTGACTTCAACGTCAGCAAGGAGGTGCTGCCGGAGGGGCACGAGTTTTTGCCGGCTCGCATGCCGCTTTTCATGCGATTGACCAACGATGGGGTGGGTTTGCACGTGGGCCCGATCCCCCGGCCGGGAGCGACGGCATCCCACGGTTGCATCCGTGTCCCACGCTACATGGCGCAGAAGTTTTTTGCCAACGCCTCGATCGGCACCCCGGTGACCATCGTGGCGACCAGTCCGGTGGCACCCGGCTAAGCCCAGCCCCGGCATGGGGGCGTTTTTGTGGCTGAACCAACAAAAAAAGGCGAACCCTGGGGTTCGCCTTCTTTAATCAATTCAGAGAGTCGCTACCTTACCAGTTGGTCGTGCGGCTGTACCGGGCCTGGGAGGTGAAGCCAAGCTGGGGTGGGAATTCTTCATACCCGTACCAGGTGTCGAAACGCTCGTCCTTGTAATAGGGGGGCTTGTAGCCGCCTTTGTAGGCCGGGAAGGGGAAAGTCACGAGTTCGAAAAGACCATAGCCGACCCGGACGATGGTCCGGGTGGTGCCCTCGACCACCATCGAACTGGCGGCGGCGTTCACCCCGTCTTGACGCTCCACTTTCTGCCAAGTGATGGGGTACTCCGTAGTCCCGTAGGCGAGGTTGGCGAGAGAGCGGGAAAGCTTGCGGCTCCAGTTCCACTTGGCCCCTGGAGGTGCCTGAATATCTGCAAAGGCGAAGCTGCCCATAGTCAGGGCACCGACAAGCATGAGAATGGTACGATTTTTCATGAATGAATAATGTGAAGTTAGCCAAATCGGACGCCCCTTGGCAAGAAGGAAAAGATCAAAACTCGGGAAAATAAAATCGTGGCGAATTGTTCTGTCACCGGCCACTTCAAAATGCACCACCTGCGGCCACTTCAAAGTGCACCACTTGGGGATGTGGGATGAGTAGGGTCGAATGAGGATTTGGCAAGGGGGAGTTGTCCATAGGCTGCGTCGGCGAGAATGGACCCTCCACAAGTTCGTCGGAGCCGCCGGGGCCTGTGGGCAACTCCCCCGACCTGCGGCCTGCCACTGGGTTGCCTCACTCTGGTGAGGTTGAGCACCGTCTGCTGGGGCGTGCGGCGTCGCTCTGATTCGCTCCGGCGGCGGCCTGACGCGCTGCTCCCTGGGCGAGCCGGTGGCTGCGGCCTTCAATCACAATGATCTCCGCCTGGTGGAGCAGGCGGTCGAGGATGGCACCGGCGGCAGGCAGATCGCCGAGCAACTGCCCCCACTCGTCGATGGGGCGGTTGGAGGTCATCAGCGTGGAGCGCAGTCCGTTGCGCCGCACGATGATCTCCAGGAGCAGTTCCGCTCCGTTCTGCGGCAGGGCTTTCATGCCCATGTCATCAATGATGAGCAGCTCTGGCTTCAGATACCGGTTTAACATCGTGTTCTGCTGGCTGCTGCCGTTGGCGGTGAAGCTCAGGTCGCGCACGAGGTCAAAGATGCTGCGGTAATAGACTTTGCGCCCCCGGCGGATCGCCTCCTGGCCCAGCGACTGGGCGATGTGGCTCTTGCCCACTCCGGGCGGGCCAATGAGCAGCACGTCGCGGGCCTGGCCGATAAACTGGCAGGTGGCCAACTCGTAAACCTTGGCCCGGGGAACACTGGGGTTGAAGCTAAAGTCGAAGTCGCCCAGGCAACGCTGCTCGCGGAAGGCGGCGGCTTTGGTGTCGCGGGCGATGGCTTTGCCATGGCGTCCGTTGAGTTCGTCCTGGAGCAGCAGTTCCAAAAACTGGGGGTAGGGCAACTGATGGCTCTCGGCCTCCTGGAGCCGCAGCTCAAGGTTGGCCGCCAGAGTGCTGAGGCGCAGTTGGCGCGCCTGGGTCTTCAAGGTGGTAATGTGGTTCATGGATGGGCGGGTTGGTGGTGGGTGCTGGTGGTTTGGGTGTGCACGAACTGGCTGTAGACGAACAGCTCGCGGATGATGGGGTGGCTCGGCGCGGGGTCTTGCCCAAGGGCCGGAAGGTGCTGGCGGATCGTGCGCAGGCTGGGGTTGTTGCCAGCGGAGTGCTCCAGGGCCTGGAGGCAGGCTTGCTCGATGTGGCTGGCGCGGTGCTTCTTAAGCAGGTGGGTCATGCCCATGAGGCTGCGCGCCGCCTCGGCTCCGCGCTCGGTGACCGCCCGCCTGGCCCAGCGGGCGGCAGCGGGGCCGATGGCTTCGACCTGGCGCTGCCAGTAACGCAGGGTGCTCTGCACGCTGCCCGCTTGATCGAGCCCGCGCGCTCCGCGCACACTGCTATAGCGTCCCGGTTCGAGCCGCGTGTGGCTGGCGATCTGCTCCATGTCAGCGCTCAAAAGGCGCACCTGCCTGCCATCGTGACGCACCCACACGCTGCGGCCGATGTGCTCCGGGGGTGCCTGGTAGTAAGCCTTGGCCACTTCCACATAGCCGTCGCGTCCGACCCTGCGCCTGGTCTCCGTGAAGGCGGGAAAAAGCTCCTGCGGCAACGGCTTCAAGGCAGGCCTTTCCACCGTGGTGAAGTGCTCGCCCACCTGTCTGCGGGTGGTGCCGTGGATGCGGGTGTCGGCCACGGTTTGCTCCCAGTGGCGCAGGTGGGCGTTGAGTTCGCTGAGGCTGGCAAACTCGCGTCCCGCCAGGGCGTTGTGGCGCACGTGTTGCACACTTCGCTCCACTTTGCCCTTGTGCTGCGGGCTGCGCGGACGGCAGGGCATGGGCGTGATGGCGTAGTGGCGGCAGAAGGAGGCGAACTTGGGACTCAAATCGGGGTCAAACCAGTCGGCCTGCTTCACCGCGGCTTTGAGGTTGTCGAGGTTGAGCATGGCAGGCACGCCGCCAAAGGCGCGCAGGGCGTTCTCCAGGACGCGTAGGAAGCTCTCGCTGTCCTGACGCCAGACGGCCTCCGTGCAGGCCTTGCGCGAGTGGGAAAGCACCGAGCGCAGCAGCCAGCAGCGACGGCGCTTTCCCGGCCTGGCAGGGTCAGGCAGCATGGGGCCGCGCATGAAGTCCACTTGCACTTCCTCGCCCGGTTCGCACTCCACCCGCCACACCCGCCGGGGCTGGCTGGAGCGCAGGCCGGCGACAAATCGCTTCACCGAGTTGTACGCTCCGTCAAACCCGTGGACCGAGCGCAGGTCCTGCCAGATGCGCTCCGCCGTCAAGCCAGCCTCAACAGCGGCCTCAATGACCTCCCGCCAAGGCTCGCACCGGCTTCTGGAGCCGGTGGCCACTTCGGAGTTGGGGGTGGTGCACTTTGGCGGATCGGGCGGTCCGGACCCGGCGGCCACTTCGGGCTCCGAGGTGGTGCACTTTGGCGGGTCGGGAGGCCCGGACCCGGTGGCCACTTCGGGCTCAGGGGTGGTGCACTTTGGCGGGTCGGGAGGCCCGGACCCGGTGGCCACTTCGGGCTCAGGGGTGGTGCACTTTGAATGTTCCGCGTGGGCGTCAGCAGCGCCGATGTAACGGCGCACCGTGCGCCGGTTGAGGCCCAATTGGCGGGCGATGTGGCGAATTGAGTGCCCCAGCGAGTGCAGGGCGGCAACTGTGTTTTGCATGGAGACTTTGAGGACGTTGGACACGCCCCCAAAGTGGTGCATTTTGAACCCTCAAAAGTGGCCACAAAGTGGTGCACTTTGAGTGGCCGCTGACAGTTCAGTTTCAGAATCGTAGGCACAGAACCCTGTGGCTGTGTCCCGCTATTCCACGTCGTCTCCTGCTTCTGTAAGCCGGACGAGAGGGAGTTGCTGTTCCTCGATCTCCACAGGAGGATGGATCAGCTCCTCGATGCGGTTCTTGAGCGCGACAAAAGACGGACTGGAAAACTGGGCGGGGGACCGGGGACGAGGGACGGGATTCTCGATGAACTCAACCACCCGGCCAGGGTTCGCCCCCAAGACAAGAATGCGGTCCGAGAGGTAGCAGGCTTCATCTAGATCGTGGGTGATGAAGAGGATGGTCACGTCCACCTTGCGCCAGATCTGGAGGAGATAGTTCTGCATTTGCGCCCGGGTCTGGGCGTCCAGGGCTCCGAAGGGTTCGTCCATGATGAGGACCCGTGGTTCATTCGCAAGGGCCCGGGCGATGGCCACACGCTGCTTCATCCCGCCGGACAGTTCGTGGGGATAGGCGTTCTCGAATTTTCTGAGCCCTACCATCTCCAGCCACAGACCGGCTTCACTTTCCGCGGTGCTTTTGGCTTTGCCGCTCATCTCAAGGCCGAACATGACATTGCGTTTGACCGTCAGCCAAGGGAAGAGGGTGTAGCCTTGGAAGACCATGCCCCGGTCCGGGCCCGGGCCTCCCACGGGATGCCCATCCAGCTGAATCTCGCCGCCGCTGGCCTCGTCCAGACCGGCCACGATGCGGAGGAAAGTGGACTTGCCGCAACCGGACGGGCCGATGACCGTGACGAATTCCCGCCGGTGGATATTGAAGCTGAGCTTGTCAAAGACGGTGCGGGTAGCGCCGTTGTTCTGAAAATCTTTGCGTAGGTTGTCCACCTTAAGCCGGACGGGGCGCTCATAGATGCGCTGGAATCGCGCTGCGACGGCCTCGTCCTGGTCGAGGTAGCTGGATGACGGAAGAGCATTCATGGACGGAGGGGCGGTCATGACTTGGGGGTGGGGGCGGACTCCGGAGAAGGGCCCTGCCCCGGGTCGCGTCTCTTCAAGAGGCGTCCCCAGAGGGTCCCGAAAAACGATGGCCCGCGCTGCTGACGGCGGGAGGGGAAGATTCGGTTGCCTAGCTTGGCGAGCAGTAAATCGGTCCCCAGACCGATGATGCCGATAAGGCAGATGGCGGCATACACGTTGTCGAAGTTCCGGTACCGGGCCTGCTGGTTGATGAACCAAGTGAGACCCGATGTGGCTCCGATGATCTCGGCGACAATTAGATACGTCCAAGCCCAGCCAAGCAGGATCCTCATGTCGGTGAAAATATCCGGCAGGCTGGCCGGAATGATCACACGGGTGACGAGTTTTTTCTTGGAAGCCCCGAGGGTTTGCGCCGCTTCGATGAGGCAGGGATCCACTTTGCGGACGGTATTGGCGATCACGAGAACCTGTTGGAAAAAGGTGCCGATGAAAATGATGGCGACCTTTGGGGCGTCGTGAATCCCGAGCATGGCCACGCAAAGAGCCCCGAAAGCAGGGGCCGGGAGGTAGCGGAAGAACTCTACGAAAGGCTCCAGCAGCCGGGAAAAAAAACGGAAGGACCCGCAGAGAATGCCCAGAGGCACACCGAACAAGGAGGAAAGCAGAAAGCCAGAGGCGATGACTTTGATGCTATGCCAGAGGCTTTGATGCAGCCAAGGCTCCCCTTGCAGACGGGGCGGGGTGGTGAACGCCGTGTAAAAGGCCTCGGCGACTTCGTGCGGGGCCGGCAAGTACACCGGGTTGACCCGGACTCCAGCCCCCGGAGTGAGACCTTGGGCGACCGCCTCCGCATTCCCCCGGGCAAAGTCTTTCCGAGGCAGGT
>Ga0351973_1188_pt1 | contig 13769 bp, 13 predicted proteins | sample BONcelFGM3001E14_FD_206745 | JGI IMG/M metagenome (GOLD analysis project Ga0351973, IMG submission 206745) | Enriched cells from coal bed in the Powder River Basin, Montana, United States - BONCAT cells FGM rep3 HSBNCT.FGM.300.1.E14 ...
ATTGTATCGCTTGGCGGCGGAAGAGGGAGACGCCCGGGGACAATACAACTTGGGCCGGTGCTATTATCACTGCCTGGGAGTTGACCAAAACTTTGGCGAAGCAGAGATGTGGTTTCGCCTGGCGGCGGAACAGGGAGATCTTGGCGCCAAACAGATGCTATTGAATTTTGATCGGCAGACGTCATGCGAAAACCATCCGTCATCGACGATAAAACAGCTCAAACCACCCACTGGAGGATCCTAAAATGTACTTCAAGAAACAAGCACTTCTTATTCTAACTGTTATTATCACCGTCACTCTGCTCTTGGCCGGACTCTGGCATTTTAAGATATTCCGAATCCACTCCCAGAAGATCGCGGCTCCCCGTGGCAAGATCCTGGACAGGTCCGGTCGGCCGATCATCACCAACCGCCCCACGGTTAATGTGGTCTGGAACAGGTTAGAGGCCGACAATCCCGCTGAGGTCATCAAGGAACTCGCCGGAATTTTGGACGAGGATATCTCCGTGTTGCTTTCCAGAGTCCAGGCCGCGCCTCCAAATCCACCCGGCACCCCGATCCTTATCGTGGAAAACGTATCCCGCGACAAGGAAGGCAGGCTTCTTGCCCTGCCCGGCGTTCATCTTGTACCAAGCTCCGTTCGTGACTACCCGCATGGAAACCTTGCCTCCCATCTTGTCGGCTTCGTTGGCGAAGTAGCCCGGAAAGAGATCCAGGAAAACCACGATGCCAGGTATCGGGCTGGTGATCCAATAGGCAAGTGGGGCACGGAAAAAACCTTTGAAAAGGAACTGAAGGGCAAGGATGGCCAGGCACTCATGCTCGATATTGCCGGCCTCGAACCGCACCGGGTGCAGGTGCAAAAACTCGTCCCAGGCAAAGACCTGCATCTGACCATCGATCTCGAACTGCAACGCGCAGCAGAAGACGCCATGGGGGACAAGGCCGGAGCTGTAGTGGTCATGGAGGTGAACAGCGGCAATCTGCTGGCCATGAGCAGCACCCCCCATCTCCCCCTGGAGGAATTCGCCGGTGGGATTTCGGCAAGTGTCTGGGAGCGGCTTATCAAAGATCCGTTACACCCCTTGCTCAACAAAGCTATTCAGGGGCAATATCCGCCCGGCTCAACCTTCAAGATCGTTACCGCCTTGGCAGCTCTCTCCGAAGGGGTGATCAGCCCGGACGCCACTTTTCTCTGTAACGGCTTGGACATCGACAATCGTAGGTATAGCTGCCAGAAGAAAGATGGCCACGGTTCCGTGGATCTTCATCGGGCTCTGACCGAATCGTGTGATGTCTATTTTTATTCGGTCGGTCAACGGCTGGGGATCGATACCATCGCCAGGTATGCGGACCTCCTTGGCCTGGGACGGAAAACCGGCATCGCGCTCGAACATGAAAAAGGCGGGCTCATTCCTACTACGGTGTGGAAGCAGCAACGGTTTAAGGAAGAATGGCGGGAGGGAGAAACCCTCTCAGCCGCCATAGGCCAAGGTTATGTCCTGACCACCCCCTTACAGATCTGTCGGCTCACCGCTGCGGTGGCGAATGGCGGAACCCTCTATACCCCTAGGCTCGCACGCAGGATCGCCGCTTCCGAAGGCAAGCCGGTGGTAAAAACCTTCGTGCCGACCAACGACGGCAGAATACCTGTTTCGACCAAGGCCCTTGCCTTAATCCGCAAGGCCATGATCGAGACAACAAGCTCACCGGGCGGCAACGCCAAGGCGGCTCTCCTCCCGGCTGACACCATGGGCGGCATGGCCGGAACCACGCAGGTGGTGCACCTTGCCTTGGTCAATGGCAAGAACGAGAAAAACCTTCCCTACTCCTACCGGGATCATTCTTGGTTCACCTCGTTCGCCCCAGCGGAGCAACCGGAGATTGCCGTCACCGTCCTGGTGGAACATGGTGGAGGGGGAGGCTTAGTAGCCGAAGCCATCGCCAGGGATGTGCTCAAGCGGTTCTTCGAATTGAAAAACGAACCTCGGAAGAAGGAGACTCTGCCATGAGCGACTGTCCTTTTTGTTCAATATTCGGGCACTCACCAATCAGAAAAATTGTCGCACGAACATGAAGTCCAACTATCGTCAAAAGCCGATAACCCAATCTGATCGTTGGAAGAATCAGTGCCGAAAATATTGCCTTCAATGTCCAATCCTCCTATTCCTCCCACCATTGGATTACCATTAGCCGGATTAATTGCAGAATCATCAGAATATGATATCCAACAGCCAGAGCCCAAATTTAAAAAGCAGTTAAAAATACTCATATGTTTCTCCTTTTATTTTACCAAAGTTCGCAAACAATCTACACACAGACCCGAATTTTGATAATTAAATCGCAGATCAACGCTTACTGAGCCTTGAACATTTCTCGGCAGGCTTGGAGTTCCTTCTGAGTCAGCGCGAGTTCCTGGCGCAATTTGACAATCTGCTCGTTGCACTCCTTGAGCCTTATAGTGTCAATCGCAGACATGGCAATTATCGTCCCAGTGGCCGCCCCAAGAAGAAGGAACGGCCAATTCCCTCGCAGATATCTTTTTACCCAATCCATTTCTCCTCCTCCTTGGAGCATCTGTCAAAACATAAGTCGCAGATTAGCCCTGCGACCGAACTAAAATCAAATATCTCTTCCAGAGCCTGACCGAGGGCAAGCACGGATTCTTCTATGCCCAGCCGTTAAATCTTGGTCACCATATTGCTCGCACTCGCAGTATCACGCGAAATTGCAAAGCTGTTTATCATCTCCCTTATCGCATGATGCTTCTGATCGGGAATCAGGTGAGCATACCGCATGGTCACCTCAATGGACTTATGCCCCATCAATTCTTTAATAGTAAGAATGGGCGTCCCTTGAATCGCAACCCACGAAGCAAAGGTGTGACGAAGGGTATGAAACACGACCTTATCCCGATGGTCCTTAATTCCGTGGTTAAAGCCAAGCTGGCCGACGGCACGATCATACGCCTTTGAAACAGAGGACTGCATTCCTCCACATCTACTGGGAAAAACTAACCCAGCAGGCCGTGTTGGTTTCCGCTGAAGCAGCATCGCTTTTATCTCTTCGGTCATGTACGCCTGGCGACTCTCCCCTTTGGGATCGCGAACTTGAATAATACCGTGTGTGAAATCCAAATCCATCAGGGTAAGCTTAGCTATTTCACCAAACCGCAGGCCACAGTGCACAGAAAGAAGGCACTGGTCATGCACTTGAGGCGATGACGCCAGCAACCCATTCAACAAAAGTTTCGCTTCCTCATGAGAAAGAAACCGAAGCCTTCTGTTGTTGATGGTTGACGGAAGCTTTATTTTTTTTGTGGGATTGTGGCCGTCATAGAGACCCCACGCCCCAGATTTGTTGATCATCTGCCGGACAAGAACAAGGCAATGTTTGACCGTAGCGGCAGAAAGAAATTGATCCTCCCTACGCTTTTGTCCCTTTTTGAGGAATTTCTTTTTGCCCAGAAGTTCCCGCTTGAGTTTTTCCAGCAGAAACGCGGTAATTTCCTGGATTGTCTTTTCCGCAAGGGTCGGCTTAAGGTGCAACAGATAACGATGCCGGTCATCCCTCCAACTTTTCTTGTTCCCCGTGGCCCACTCCAGATACTTCTCCGCAAGCTGACCAAAGTGACCTCCCCCCAAAAAATTGAACAAATCAAAACTAGAGAATTCGGACGAACTTATCCAAATAAGGTCCCTATCGCCGCTCTTCCCACGATGACACCCCCTACCTTATCCTGTATAGTGGGGCCATGCTCCCCTACCCCACCCAAACCATCTCGGCTGTCTATACCTTCAATCGCAAGGGCGAGCTGAAACGCCCTCTCTTTGCCTGCAGCGTCTCGGCAGGGTTTCCAAGCCCGGCGGATGACTACATTGAAGGAAGACTCGACCTCAATGAACTCATGGTGGCCAATCCTGCTGCTACTTTCTTTGTTCGGGTCGCTGGTGACTCCATGATTGGAGCCGGAATTTACCATAACGATATCCTGGTTGTGGACCGTTCTCTTGAGCCGATCAGCGGCAAGGTAGTGATAGCGGTGGTCAACAACGAGCTAACCGTGAAACGGCTGATTAAAACCGGTGAGGACATATGCCTGAAGGCCGAAAGCCCCGACTATCCCGACATCCATATGACCGAAGGAAACACCTGCGAGATCTGGGGTGTGGTCTCCTTCGTGGTCCACTCCCTATAAGCCCACCCCATGCCATCCATCTTTGCCCTAATCGACTGCAATAATTTCTATGTCTCCTGCGAACGGGTATTCAATCCTGAGCTTGAGGGCAAGCCGGTTGTAGTGCTTTCCAATAACGATGGCTGTATCATCGCCCGCTCCAACGAAGCCAAGACTCTAGGCATCAAAATGGGTGAGCCATACTTCCGATGCAAGCCCCTAATCGAACGTCACCGGGTCCGAGTCTTTTCTTCCAACTATGCCCTGTACGGGGACATGTCACAAAGGGTGATGAATGTGTTGGGTAGCCTGGAGCCCGAGGTAGAGGTCTATTCAATTGACGAGGCATTTTTCCGGTTGCCTGTATCTACTGAGGAGACGTTACGCATTACCGGCAAGAACATCAGGAACACCATCAAACAGCACACCGGAATTCCTGTCTCCATTGGTTATGGTCCCACCAAGACGTTAGCCAAAATCGCCAATCGTATAGCCAAAAAGAACCCGGAACATGGCGGAGTGTTTACCATCCTGCCGGGCAGTGATATTGAAGGTGTCCTCAAGAATATTGAGGTTGGGGATGTGTGGGGAATCGGTGGTCGATCCACACAGAAACTGGCAGGGCAAGGCGTCCGTACTGCTTACGACCTGACCAGGGCAAACGAGGCATGGGTCAAAAAGAATCTGAGCATTACCGGCATCAGGACCATGTGTGAGCTTCGGGGTATCTCCTGCTTTCCATTGGAAGAGAGTCCACCCCCCAAGCATTCTATCGCGTGTTCCCGATCATTTGGTATTCCGGTAAGCACCATAAAGGAAATGCGGGAGGCAGCGGTCTCCTATATTTCTCGTGCAGCAGAAAAGCTTCGCCAGCAACAACTCAAGGCTGGTTGCCTCACCCTATATCTTACGACCAACCGGTTCCGTCTTGGCCAACCGCAGTATGTCAACAGCAGAACCGTTACCCTTCCTTGTGCTACAGCAGATACCGCTGAATTGATTGAGTATGCGGTACGTTGCCTGAAAGAACTGTTCCGGCCAGGGTATGAATATCAGAAGGTCGGGGTGGTACTCGCTGACCTAATTCCGGAGCATATCCACCAGGGAAATCTTTTCATTATACCCCGCAAGCATCGTGACAATCTCTTGCAAGCTCTTGACCGAATCAATGGCCGGTGGGGCAAGGACACACTCCAGTATGCCTCAGCAGGACTTACCAAAACATGGCACCACAAACAGACCAGGAAGTCCCCTTCTTACACCACCAACTGGAAGGAACTTCCTGTTGTCTCTGCCTGACCGATGCTTATCAGCCTCCGTTAATCGCCTAGCCTGATTCTCATATCCTAAAAACAGGTGGCTTAGTGAGCTTGGTGGCTTGCGACTTTTTTACGAGAGCAAAAATAAAAAACAGGTAGGACACCATTTGTCCTATGTGCGGTTGTATACTGTGACTAAAGATATGAAAAAATCTTATCTGGACCCTGGAGCAAGCGAGTTATCGAAAAAGGAAAAAAACTGTTTTTATACTTCGGAGCATAACAAAATAACGATTGGAAGCATTATGCTTCTAAGTATAAAATTTCATCAGTACGTTTGGAATCGGTCAGGTAGATGGAAGGCAAGATAAGAACGACCAGAAAATTCGATACAAGCACACCTCCGGTCGAGTTTCAAAAACTTTTAGCTGCTGGGTGTACGATTGTTAAAGAATGGCAAAACAAGTACGGACAACGCTCTTTTGATATTGTATGCCGCAACCACGACGAAAAACCAGTTTTTTTCATTCGGACCGGTTCGGACATAATGACGAGGGGGCGCACCTCGTGCCCCCAATGCAATAAAGAACGTTTGCGCCGGGAGAGGCAACTTCACTTTTCGGAGGTGGAAAAGGAACTTATATCCCGTGGTTTTGCTTGGCATGACAAGATCTATCTCAACAACCGACAGAGGCTTAATCTAACTTGTATATGTGGAAAGCCGTGGAAAGCCCCAACTCTTCAGGACATTAAAAGGGGAAGCACTTGCCATGGGAAAAAGCCTAAAATTACCATCAAAACTGCACGGACTCTCGCAAAAAGACGTGGCGGCAAGTGTCTGTCAAAAAAAGTGCCCAACAGTAAGGCGAAACTCGATTGGCAATGCGCCGACGGTCACACATTTACTATGTCATACGATAATGCCCGCGGCGCAAAAGGCATTGGTGGCCACTGGTGCAGTAAATGCTATGCAGGCCAGAAACGCATAATTGAGGCTGTCACCCGCGGTATCTTAGAAGAGTCTTTGGGGTATGAACTCCCAGAAAGCTGGCCTAATTTTCTGATAAACAGGCGTAATTGTCAGCTTAGCCTTGATGGCTACAACGAGGAACACCAAGTTGGATTTGAATACCAAGGCGAGTATCACTACGATAAAAAACACCGCAATGCTAAAAAATTCAAAGATGCTTTGGAAAATGATGAAGATACCTTGCTGAAATGTAAAGAGCGAGGAATCAAGCTCATCGTTGTTCCCCATATTTCCAAGACAGAAACACTAGAACACTTCATTACCAGGATCTATGGGATCGTTAAAACTCTCGGCATATCCATCTATAAAAAAGTTAATGCAACAACATTCAATTATGACAGCTGCTTCCGGTCACATCGGCTTACTTCACTTACTTCAATTTGCAATATATACAGCGGGAAACTCCTTACTAGTTGCTTTCTTGGCGTTTATAGGGAGCACAATTTTCTGTGCAAAAATGGCCACACCTTTCCCAGCACCCCTGCTAATATTGTCAGGAGAGATAAATCAGGACTGTTCTGTGAAGAATGCGAATACAAAAAGTATGTTGCCGAAGTCCACAATATTTGCAGACAGAAGAAATTTACTGCATTGGAAATCCCCAGAAAAAGGACGGCCAAGCTTCTTTTGCGCTGCAAAGTTTGTCAGAAGGAGCAACCCTGGCTCTTTTCTAACGTCAAAAATACTAAGGCGGATAACCCATGCAGCAAAGACTGCAAAAGCGTAAATTTGCGCAACGGGAGGCTATCCCATACCATCAAAGATCTGAAAAAACTTGCGTACCTTTGTGACTACACCCTTGTTTCGAAAAAATTCACAACAATTATCGGATACTATGAGGTAATTTGTAATCACTGCAAAAAGCTCAATTCGGTATCTGGCTCTCAACTGAAGCGGGGGCAGAAATGCAACTGCCAGGGAGGAAAAAGAATATCGGAGGCTCGCACCAAATATACTCCGGAGTTCTATTTAAATTTACTGGAACCTTACCGGATCAGAGTCAAAGAGGTCGTTGCAAAAACGATTAGTTACTCCTGCCTAGATTGCGGCCAAAATCACGACAAAAAAAACAGGTTTTCCATTCTTAAAACGGTCTATTTATGCAGGGCATGCAAAAAACGAATCCCTGCGTTGGCTCATCGGATAGCAGAATGAAGATTAAAAACTGCCATAAACACAGATTGACGACATGGGGAGTCTGATATGAAACCCAAACGAATCATTCTCGTTCGACACGGTGAATCTGAAGGCAACGCCGACAAAAGTCGGCTTGAGATCAAACCTGACTATACCCATGAGTTAACCGCCAAAGGTCTAGAACAAGCCAAATCAGCTGGGGAAAAAATCCGTGCGGTCATCGGTAAGGAGACGGTACATGCATATGTCTCGCCTTGGCATCGGACCAGGCAGACTTTCGCCCATATCCGACCAGCGCTTAATGTCATCAAATCCTTTGAAGATCCTCGAATCAGGGAACAGGATTGGGGACATCTGCGCGAGGCTGCCGTAAACAGGCTCATCCAAAAAGAACGCCTCGAGTATGGAGTTTTTTACTTTCGCATTCCCGACGGCGAATCCGGCGCGGATGTGTATGACCGAGTGAGCGGCTTCCTAGAGACGCTTCACCGCGATTTCTCCAAAGAGGACTATCCAGAAAATGCGCTGATCGTAACCCACGGAATGAGTCTGCGAATTTTCCTCATGCGTTGGTTTCACTGGTCTATCGAGGATTTTGAAATACTGAAAAATCCAGCAAATTGTGAAATAGCGATCATGGAACAGATGGCGGATGGCAGATACACTTTATCTACGGAATTGCGAAAACGCGGAGTAACAACAAAGTGAATCCAGAAGACTCGGGCCAGCAGGAGGGGCAGAAACAGACACATTTACACTGTGTACTGTTACAGTAAACAGTGTAAAGCCCGAGTGTTCTCAGCATAGATCTAATCTGCCAGTGCATCACGCCTCTAATTACTTCCCAAATTCAAAAATTTTAACCATATAGTTGAATTTAACCAACTTCATATAAAATACAGACGATCATCTGCAAAATTTTTCAATGCTTCACACTGACAAAGGCTGGACGATCTCCCCAGGGTACGACATCACGCCCAATATCTATCAGGAGCGGCATATCCTACATATAAATGGCACTGATGGACCCTTCTCACGAAAAGACATACTGAGCGAAGGACGACGCTTTGGGTTGTCGGCTCAAAAATGCCGCCGTTTATTTTGATGAAGTATACGCCGGCCTTCTTGGGTGGGAAAATATTTTTGAAGAATGTGGTGTGCCAATGGAGCACACCACAAAATTAAGAGAGAGCATCAAGCAAAAGCGGAATGGATTGGATTAAAAACTTAACCGAGAATTGCATTCCAGAAATACGTTTTTGAAATGAAATGTCGGCAGAGGCCGATAAGGCCGCAAGAAACCGTGAACGGCGCAGAATCTCTGTCTTTATACTAATTAGTATAATGCCAATTAGTATAATGCCAAATAGTATAATGGCAGAGATGGGTCAAAGAAGTAATATCAACAGCAAGGCTACGGTTAAAAGCGCACTGATCAACTGACCCACAATAAGATTGGTTGTTATGCTGCGTTTAACCTCCTTAAAAACGTCCTTCAAGTCGGATTTAACCATTGACACATCTGACTTAAGCAGTCGATCGCCTGTGGCTGCGATAATTTTCGCCTGCCAATCGACTAGGGCTTCGGCTTGCTGACTGCTAAAATCGTGCTCCTCCAAATAGCGGACCATTTCATGCGTCTTTAGAATCATCTCCGTCTCCTCCATTCCCACGGTGGTATCGCGGCCGGGTCGGCCCATAAACCTATTTTCCCTGCCTTGGCTTGAGATTCAAACACAAGCCACTCTCTACACTCTCCACGCTTGCAATACTGCCGATACACCCACGCAAAGCCGTTTTTGAATAATTCTTCGTTCAAGATCCGGCCGTCCTCCGTTACAAGCCCGACCGTCCGACCGTAACGGTCTTGGTCAACCGGGTCAATATCCACCACCTTGCCTGCAACCAAAGATGCGGTGAAGTCTTTCGCTTTCTGGCCAAATGCCTGTTTCTTCTCAGGAGTGTCCACACCATACAGCCGGATCTTCGTTTGCCTGCCATCCTGAAGAACCTTAATGGTGTCGCCATCAGTAACGGCGACGACCTGGCCCGTCCAAGCATGGACGGGCGATGATACGAGAAACAACAGAGACAAACAAAATGCAAAAGGCTTGATTCTCACTGGTAGTTCTGGCTAAACCGTTGGCGAGATGTCTGTATTTGCCCATCGACGATTCGCGCAATCGCATTCTTTTTCATGTATTCGAGATCGACATAGATATAGTTGGAATCCCTTTTAGAAAAAATTCCCTCAAATGGGGAAAGAAGATGAGTTTTGGATGCCCCTTTTTGCTGATGTACTCTCTCTACCGCCTCCAAATCACGTTTAGTTGCCTTGTGCTCAGAAAGGACATAAAATACACCACACATTTTTTCCACATCAGCCGGGGAAATGTCCGCCCATGTCACCCTGTAGCCTGTGACATCAAATAAGCTGACGTTTTTTAATAATCTAGAAGAACTGGGCAATATCCTCCCCCAGGGCGGTATGACATTGGAGGAGGATTTGTATTGCTCTATCATATCCGGGGTGAGTATGTAACCATCGTCCAGAAAAGGCTCTGTGAAGTCAAGCTTCACGTTTTTTCCTTTCCAAAGGTCATTCATCATTGCCGTACTTCTCCATTTATTCGTTGTTGCTCATTATTTTTCAATATACCTAAATTCTTAAAATTCTAAAAGGAAAGAGCACCTTTTCTCCGTTACAAATTAACAGCGTCACGAAGGAATACGCCCAAAAAAGGTGACACTTTTTTGGGCTCAACAAGAAAGAACTACCCATGGAAAAAAGATAAAAGTTGACGTTCGAACCCTTTCAAAAAAAAATTCCGACCAAAACTCTTCCGAGCAACTCCACCTTTGAGGCGAACTTAAAATCGAAACTTTTGCAAAAAAATGCAGACAATATTTTTCGATATAAAATGACCGATGACGACGTCCAAAAGATTAGAAATTTATGCAGCAACCTCTACAAAAAAAGACACAAAAAGAAGATAATTCCATACTCCATCCTGGCTTTTTAGTATCTGACCGCTCGCCGATGGCAAAAATCAATAACATACCATTATTACACATTATTTCTAGCCCACGTCGTGTGACATTCGCACTTCTGTCCATTGGACAATCGCGTAGGTTATGAAATTAAAGTACCTTATTGTCGATCTGACAGTGGAAACCTAACTCAATTCTGGCCCCAATTATTATTTATTTCTAATTAAAGATCTTCTATCTCGCTCAATTGCCCCAGCATTTTCCCCGCCTTTTTTTATATTTTTTTTCTACATCAAAAAAAAAATCACAAAACACACCACACTCCAAAGAAAAGGAATTGAGGGGGAAAATACACCTCATAACCTTTCACTCAATTTTGGGAGCTTAACCGTGAGAACTTACCAGAGAATTGCGAGAAAAAATGAAACCCTGCCAAACGTCGATCTCAGCAAAGCAACAAAAGATGAAGAATATCTCACCACATCTGAATTGAGCCAACGAATCAAGATGGCGCCAGGCTCAATTCGCAATCTGGTCTGGCGAAAGACCTTCACCGAAGGCGTGCACTTTGTAAAGCCCAGCGCCCGCAAGCTACTTTTTATATGGAGCAGAATCGAGCAATGGTTACACGGTGTCAGCCACGTCGGCCCTCAGCCCAAAAGTCTGATCAACATTTAAGGACAGATTGACGCCTCCATAATGTTCGGGTATCCAATAGTATGAGTGATATCTGAACATCAGAAAAGGAGGTGACGAGAAAAGCGACAAGGGAGACCATATGCAGCACAGCAACGTAATACCGTTATCGCAGTACCGTTACGCAGAGAAAAGAGAGCGCCACCGAGTAAACAAGGGGAAAAATGGTTCAGTCTATTCCAGAAGCGGCAAACTGTGGATTGATTTCCGCTATTTGGGAGAACGGGTCAGAGAGCCTTCGGGATTGGCCGACACACCGGAACATAAAGCCCATGTCCGAAATCAGCTCAATCTGATCACTGCGGAAATTGCCAATGACCTGTTTGTCTTTGGCGATCGTTTTCCCAACAGCACAAAAATTCATCATTTTGCTGAACTGGAAGGAAAGACCGTCACCAAGAAGCCGGATATGGTGACCTTCGGTGAGTATGTCAAGCAATGGCAGCAGGCAATGGAACCCGGAATGACCACCGGACAAAAAAGGGATTATCAAGGGCTACTTAATTGCTACATCCTGCCCTTCTTCGAAGACCGACCTTTCAGTGAATTCACGTCGGTTCTGACAAAAAAGTTCATTGCTGGCCTAAAAAGCGCGACAAGCCGCCTTGGCAAGCCGCTATCAGCCAAGACCATCCGGAACATCATGATCCCTCTTCGGGTCATTACGAAGGATGCATGCGACGAATACGGCTGGTTCCACTTGCCTGACCCCTTCTCCCGAGTAAAACTGCCAAAGCCGACAAAGTGCCGGGTAAGGCCGTTTAACTTCCAGGAGTGGGAACTGTTTATCGAGCACATTCCGGAATGGTACAGGCCGTATTTTAATTTTGCCGTTCACACCGGCCTGAGACCATCGGAACAGGTTGCTTTAAAGTGGCAGGCTATTGACGAAGAATTTATCCATATCGAACTGAGCCGGGTGCGGAAAGAGGAAAAGGAAGGCCTCAAAACGCATGAGAGCAACCGGATGATAATGCTTAGGCCGACATTGCGGAAAATTCTTGCCCAGCAGAAAGGGATGACAGAGGGAATCAAAAGCCCTTATGTCTTTTTGAATATGCATGGCATCAGAATTACGCAGGAGAATCTTCGTTCTGTTTGGGAGCTTGCCATGAAAAAAAGCGACTTGGCACATCGCCGGATGTACGAAACACGGCACACCTTTGCATCGTGGGCATTGGCGCTTGGTGAAACTCCGGAATGGGTGGCCCGCACATTGGGCCATGTAGACACATCCATGGTCTACCGGACGTACGGCAGATACATTCCGAACCTGACTCGAAAGGATGGCTCGGCATTTGAGGGGCGGTTTTCAGACCCTCAAAACACAGAAAGCAACCAAACCTTGGTCACAATTAGTCACAATTACGGACACAATTGCACTTACGGCGGTTGCTTATCTGGGCTAACAGCTTGAAATTATTAAAATCTCACTTGGTGACCCCTACGGGACTCGAACCCGTGTTACCGGCGTGAGAGGCCAGCGTCCTAGACCGCTAGACGAAGGGGCCATGCTGTGCGCCATTATCTAAATGATGGGAGGGGATTTGTCAATCTTTTATTCCTCTCCTCCACTCTTCCGAAAGGGGGAAAAATTCGCAACCATCCTGTTTCAATCCATAAATTTTCTGCCCGCCTCTTCCGCCCGGACCAGGGTACCCGCATCCTGTGCCATGTCCCCACGGCCATCCTTGCCCTTGACCAGAAAGTCCCCGCCGTACCCCATGCCCATGGCGTCGAATCCATATCTGGCCGTAAGAATCGCGCCCTCGAAAACCCTTTCCCCGTGGGTGGCGGACACCGCCACCAGAAAACCCTTGCGGGCTGGGTCCTTGCACCACTCTCCCTTTTCGGCCAGGAGACGCTTCCTGTTCCACAGGGCCTGGCAGCGGTCGACAAACCCCTTGGCCTGGGCGGTGATTCCGTAAAAATAGATGGGGGAGGCAAGGATCAGCCGCTGGGAGGCGAGGATCTTTGGATACAGTTCCTGCATGTCGTCTTCCAGCACGCATTGTCCGGTCTTGTCGCAGCCGCCGCAGCCGATACACGGTTGAATGCGCAGCTCACACAGGCGGACCACCTCAATCTCGCCTCCTGCCGCCTCAACCCCTTTGAGAACAGCGCGGAGCAAGGTTTCGGTATTGCCCTTTTTCCGCGGACTCCCGATCACGCCCAGAACCTTCATCTCATTGCTCCCTCCGGCAAGAATCATCAGGACGGGCAGGCAGCCGGTTATAGAACACAACCTCATCCCGCAACGCCCTTGCCGTTTCATCATTCAAAAATCTGGCGGCACACCGCCAGCGCCAGTTGCCCTCGGAGGTGCCGGGCATGTTCATCCGGCAATCGCTGCCAAAACCGAGAACATCCTGAAGAGGCACGATGACCAGCCCGGCAACCGAACCATAGGCCAGGCGAATAAAATCCCAGTGGATGGGGCTGCCCGCCTGGCTGCGAGTATAGCGCAAGGCCTTGGCCT
>Ga0351973_1111_pt1 | contig 13751 bp, 17 predicted proteins | sample BONcelFGM3001E14_FD_206745 | JGI IMG/M metagenome (GOLD analysis project Ga0351973, IMG submission 206745) | Enriched cells from coal bed in the Powder River Basin, Montana, United States - BONCAT cells FGM rep3 HSBNCT.FGM.300.1.E14 ...
GCAGGGCGAATGGGATGACCCGGTCACATACGCTACAGCAACGACCGACGTGACAGGTCATGCTGCCCTTCTTTTCCCCGAGATCCCAGGGTATCCAGCTACTGCGTTTCTGACTGTCTGGGCCAGGGAACACATTACCCGCACCCAGGAGGTTGTCATAGGGAACCTCGGGGTTGAACACGGTTCCTCCGGTGTTCCGACCATCCGGATAACCTCCCCGGTTCCCGCAATGACGGTGGTCAGTTTCAGCTGGTCCTCCCCGACGCCTTGCGGCATCTCCCTTTACGATCTGGCGGGCAGGCTTGTCATGAATCTCGGCTCGGGTCTTGTCGGTGAAGGGGAAGCAACGTTCAGCGCCCGTTCAGTACCGGCCGGGAGTGCAACCATCAGGGGGGCAAGTGGCAGCAGAGGATTCCCTGGACTGGCCAGGGAAGGAACACCAGGCAGCTGAATCCTGTGACCTGCGGGTGTATCGGTCACCTCGGGCTGCGCCACAGGCGACCATGTGAACGTTACCCCATTCACAGAAAGAACAAGGACACTCAAAAACAGACCGAACATCATACCTCCATCGCAACCGTGAAGGCGTTGCGTCCATAAACCTGCTCAATGAGTTCCTTGAGCATTATTGTTATGGGAACCGCCAGGAAAACCCCGGTAAGCCCCCACAGAAAACCCCAGACAAGAACACAAATCAGTACCGTGACTTTGCCGACGGGAAGAACCCTGCCGAAGTACGTGGGTTCAATAACATTGGATACCAGGTTGTTGACCACAACAACAAGCAGGATGGTCCACAGACCGGAATTGCCGCCAACCGAAAGGGTGTAGAGGACAATCAGTATCGCGGCAATAAGGGAGCCGAAGAATGGAATGAAGTTCATCACCATGGCAATGAACCCCCAGATGAAGGCGTCACCGGGAGCCATCCATATAAGCAGACCCGCACCGATCAGCACCCCTGTGAGCAGACTTGTTGTGAGCTTTGCGATCAGATACTTTCTTGGAACCCCCTCCACTCCCGCGATCAGTTTGCTTATGCGGTGATGCTTTTCAGGATCCAATGCAAGAAGCTTCCCGGAAAACTCTCGTCTCCCGCTGAGAAGGAAGACCGTCAGCATGGTGATGATGGCAATTTTAAGGAAGAGTTGCGTTAGTGTTCCGAGAACATTCGCAGCGGTGGGAACCAGCGACGTGAGGGATATGTTCCCAATGGCAGCCTCCATTGTTGATCGCCCGGGGCCTGTCTTCACCGGAGCCGCGATTATTGATATGGTGTCCGGGGGCATTGCCTCAAGAGCACCTTCCATTCCCAGGGACCGGTAAAGACCGGGAAGCCAATGATTCTGGACTCCGTTGACGAACTCTCCCACGGGCTGAACAACATTTGCCACAAGTTCAGCCCTGCGTTCCATAAGCATGTTTCCGGTTCCATAAAGTATAAGGAGCGAGAAAGCGACGAGGGTCAGGGCGAGCAGGACCACTATCACAGAGCCCATTACCCCGGCCGCATGGCTTTCCCCCCGTACCCCGGGGAAAGGCCTTCCCATTCTGGTTTTCGGTTTCAGCATTCTCAGAAGGCCGTCTATCATACGGGCCGCTCGGCTCACTGCAGGATTGACCAGGAACATTGCAAAAACGGCAATGGTCACTTGTGTGAATACCCCGGCCATAACCTTCAGTACAACCCCGAAAGCCAGAAGAGCCACGATTGAAAGGGAAGCTGCAAGCACCTTCTCAGATGCCTGTTTCATTGAAGGACCTCCCTTCAGTTCCATAGACCTCGGGCCTCCTGTCGGCAAGACAGTTGATCCTTCTTCTTTCCTGCGCGACAAGTGTCATGTCGAGCTCGTAGTCGGTCACACCGGCAGCCGCTATTCTGCCCTTCAGGAACTCTCCCGACGGTGCGCACACCCCTCCCCCCCCCCAGAACCTCGAACCCAGGTGGTCACCACCAAGGTTGCAGCCCACGGTGAACACCTGGGCTTCGGCGGATCTGGCCTGAAGCAGACACCTGAAAACCTTCCGGCGCTGCAAGGGCCACTGGGCGGCAACGAAAAGGATCAGGGCGCCTTCGAGGGTCAGATCACGGAAAACCTCGGGAAACCGTAGATCGTAGCACACAGAAGCTCCCGCAGGAATGCCGTTGATGCGGAAGAGACCACTGGGAGAACCCCCAATGAAGGCTGTGTGTTCATCCATGCACTTGAAAAGGTGGATCTTTTCAGCGGTATGTACCAGTTCTCCCGCCGGGCTGTAGACTGGCATGGTGTTCACGATTCCTTCCGGTTTGCGCACCGGAAAGGAGCCGCCCAAAACCCACATTCCACATTCCCGGGCAACTCCCGCAAGGGGCAGAGCAGGCAGATCGGAAGGATCAAGTGCCGCCACCCGCATCCTTTCCAGGGCGAAGCCGATGGTGAAAAGTTCGGGCAGAACGGCAACATCGGGGTGCGGAGCAATGGTAATGGCCTTGACGGCCATTTCCATGCAGTTTTCCCAGCTCCCTCTTATGGGGAGTTCGCAGGTCCTGACAACGAGGTTCCGGCCACCGGCAGTCATGGCCGGAATATAAGTTGTATAATTCCCCAACACTCACAGGCAATTCCACAGGAGGCTCACATGGCTCAGCTCAGCGGCAGGGTTGCCTCGATGCAGGCATCCCCCATACGCAAACTGACCCCTCTCTCCGACGCGGCGGAGAAAAGGGGCACAAAGGTGTATCACCTCAATATCGGACAGCCCGACATCCCGACACCACCGAACTACTGGCAGGCAATACGTGAAAGCGAGCCCAGGGTTCTGGCGTACGGACCCAGCCAGGGCCTCGCCGTCCTCAGAAAGGCCATTTCAGGTTACTACGGAAGGGCCGGCATCGAGGTTCCAGAAGACCGCGTGATGATCACCACCGGCGGCAGCGAGGCGGTGTACTTCGCCTTCATGGCAGCATGCAGTCACGGTGGGGAAGTCGTGTGCTTCGAGCCCTTCTACACGAACTACAACGGCTTCGCCTCCATGGCTGGCATCACCCTGGTCCCGGTGACCAGCTCTGTTGAGAACGGTTTCCACCTTCCATCCCGTGAGTCCATCGAGGCCGTTATCACGCCGCGGACGCAGGCCATTCTGATCTGCAGCCCCAACAATCCCACCGGCACCGTGCTGACCAGGGAAGAAGTGGCAACACTCTCGGACATCGTTCAAAAACACGACCTGTTCCTGCTTTCCGACGAGGTCTACCGCGACTTCGTCTTCGACGGCGGCAGGCACGTTTCCGTTCTCGAATTCCCTGAGATTGCCGACCGTGTGATGGTCATGGATTCCATCAGCAAGAGGTTCAGCAGCTGCGGCGCGCGGCTCGGTAACCTCATCTGCCCCAACAAGGATGTCATGGGAGGCATCCTCAAGCTGGGGCAGGCAAGGCTCTGCCCCCCCACAATGGCGCAGTACGGCGCCGCGTGGATCTATGAGCACCTCGGCGCCTCCTACTACCATGACGTAGCCCTCACCTACCAGCGCCGCCGCGACCTGCTGATGCAGGAACTCGAAGGCGTGCCTGGGGTTTTCTTCTTGAAGCCCGAGGGAGCTTTCTACGCCACTATCAGAGTTCCGGTGGACAACGCCGACAGTTTCGCCGCATGGCTTCTGTCAGACTTCTCAGTCAACGGTGAAACAGTAATGGTCTCACCCGCAGCGGGTTTCTACGCGACACCCGGGATGGGCGAAAACGAGATCAGGCTTGCTTTCGTGATTAACGACGATGACATGCGGCAGGCCCTGGGGATCCTCAAACAGGGGCTTCTTGAGTACCCTGGGGAGGGGCATTGACGGGATCGGCTTTCGATAGTAAAGTATATGCGTAGTTACTTACGTACTTTATCGAGAGGAGTCCTCCGTGTGTGATCAGACCCAGTGCTGTTGCCAGAATACCGACAAACTGAAGGGCAAACCTGGCGAGTGTTCCGACGAACAGGTAAAGGAATGCCACGGCGAGGAAACCGAAAAACACCCCTGCTGCTGACATCCATTTGTCAGTCTTTGGAGAAGAGATGAGATCCAGGACACTGAAAGTAACGCTTATCGTGATCGCCCTGCTTGTGGGGGCCGCCTTCGCCTCAGGTCACGATGACCACCCCTGCACTGGGGAAGACCATGAGTGCACCGACTCTGAATCCGGATGCACCTGTGACCCCAAGTGCGAAGACTGCACGTGCGATTCCCTGTCAAGGGCCGAAGAGACATCGGCTCCCATCGAGGATGCCCGCGATCACGGTTGCCGGGGCTGCTCCGGGCACGGCTGCCACTAGGCCAATGCGGAGCCGGACGTTTCAGTAACTGACGGCGTCCGGCTCACTCCCATCCCCTCTTACTTCGATGGAAACGCCTTCGGGCATGCACACTGCGGCCTGACCGGGGTTCGATATCCATCCCGTTCTTGCGCATGTTCCGGTGGGGCAGGGAGATGACCTTATCCTGGCCCTTCCCTGCGAAACTTCCACAACGGTGAACCCGTCCCTGACGGGTACATATATGAGCGTGTCGGCATTCAGGGCCAGGATTACCGTCTGATCCGGTGTGACGAGTCGCAACTCGTTCCGGTCAGCCCCCCCCCCTGCGCACACCCGTCAGCCCTGCAACACCCAGTGCAAGCGCAACCGGCAGGATGTCTCCGGGACGCAGGAGCCTCATTTCAGACATTTCCCGGAAAAACGTTTTTCATGTGCGCGTTGAACACCCTGGCCGCGCGGAAAACACATTCGACCGGAGTTGCCGGACGGGTCTGGCGATACCCGGGAAAATACCGTGACACATGAACCGGGGTGTTCTCACCGCAGTTTGCCGCCAACCAGAGGGCCGCCCGGTCCCAGTCCCATTCCGAATCGTTCTCTCCCGGGATGACAAGGTAAGTCACTTCAAGATGGACGCCAGAGCGTGCGATCGTTTTCAGGGTTTCCAGAACGGGCTGCACATTGCCGCCGCAGTTCCTGCGGTAGAAGTCATCGCTCCACGCCTTCAGGTCGACATTCCAGGCATCGGTTACGGTAAGCAGCCTCTTCAGGGGCTCAGGGTTCACAAATCCGTTGCTGACCATGACTGCGATGCCCCCTAGTGTCCTGACTATCGGAGCTGTGTCCATCACGTACTCGTACCAGACCACGGGTTCGGTGTAAGTGAAGGCGATGCCGTCACTGCTTTTTACGGCAACCTCCGCGAGTTCCTCAGGGGTGCGAAAGACCGTTGGTGGCGCCCCCTGCGAGCTCTGCCAGTTCTGACAGTGACTGCACGAAAGGTTGCACCCCGGCGGGCCAGTGGAAAGAAGCCTCGCTCCGGGCCTGAACATTGCGAGGGGCTTTTTCTCGATGGGATCGACGGCCATGCCGATGCATCTTCCGTAGCCCGAAAGCGCCGGTCCCCTGACCCCGCACAGACCGTAAGGCTTCGAGGCGCTCCAGAGGCATCTGTGAGGGCAGATCAGGCATCGAAGGCCCGCGTCTTCACTCAGCGTGAATTCGGGAGAACGCCCGTGCTCCAGGGTAAAACCTCCCCGCTTTCGTCCTCTTTGAGAAGCAGTATGCCAAGAACGCCGCTCATGTCAAATCCCCGAACTGCTTCCTCACCTCCGACAGCAGCGGCGGTGGCGTAAGCATCTGCCCTGCCGCAAGTTTCGGCGAGCACCGTTGCGGACTGCGCTCCCGTTCCGGAGAAACCTGTGAACGGGTCGATCAGGTGGCTGTACCTGACGCCATCGTGAATGAGGAAACACTCGTAGTCGCCGCTTGTAGCCAGCGCCCCCGACCGCACTTCATAGACCGCGTAGTAGCCGCTGTTCCGCGGATGGCGTACCGCCACCCGCCAGAGTCTCTCACCACCGCAGCGGACCTCTCCTCCCACCTCGACAAGACAGGACCTCGCTCCACGGGAAACCAGGTATTCGTACGCCCGGTCCACGGCGTAGCCCTTCGCGACTGCGCCGAAATCGAGCTTCATGCCCTCCGGAATCAGTATCGAGTCGTTCCTGAACTCCAGAAGCTGCCAGCCTGTTGCTCCCAATGCACGCTTCAGTTCCGCTTCTTCAGGGAAATGAGGGTGGTCCGGAAAACCCCAGGCATCCACGAGCGCCCCCGCCGTTGGGTCGAAGAGTCCCCCTGTGGAACGGAATACCGAGTCGCTCAGGGCGATAACCCCCAGCATGTGCGGACCGAGCTCGGAAAGCGCCGCCCCCCGGGCCATGTTGATCTCCCACACGCCCTGCCCGGGAAACCTCCCCGTCTCCGCCTCGATCCGGCGAAGAAGGGAGTCAGCCCCGCTTATCATCGCTTCGGGATCAAGATCAGGGGGAGTTTCAACTATTACCGTGGCGAACGTTCCGAGGGCGGGAAAAGTCCTGCGGGCTTCCGCCGCCCTGGGTCTGGAAAGCCTTATGGCGACCGCCACCGCGAGTGTGGCGCAAAGAATCGGCAGAAGAAGTGAACTGCGACGGATCGTTCTACCTGTTTTCGCCGTCTGAACCGTACTTCGCGTGGTAGCTGCAGAACTGGCTGCCGCTCAGGGCCGGCTTTCCGCATACGCTGCATTTGCGGGCCGTCTCGCTGCGCACTTTATGCCTGCGTTTTGGTCTTTTTGATGGTATGAGGTAATCAACGAGGAAGAACAGGACAGCGACGGCAAGCATGAAAAGACCGGGTTTACCGAGCTTCCAGAAACCGCTTTCCGGACCACTGTGGAAAGCAAGGCCCCAGAACACGAGCCCCAGGAGAGCCGCGAAGTACGAAAAATCCCGCATTGTGTAGTATCCCCCCGTACCGTCAGAGAAGGTCCGTGAAGCTGATGATGTGGTTGAGTGCCAGCACTCCCACACCCACGTTCAAATAATCATCGCTGAGCAGGAGGGCAATGCCTGCCGCCTCCGCGAGAATGTTGATCAGCGGAAGTCCGGTACCTGCCGAGTACTGCCCCCAGCCCGGAAGAACAAGGGATTTCCAGGCGTGCGAACCTGTTGAGGCGCCTGTTTCTGCCACTTGGGACACGACGATGTCGGGAACCTGTGTGGCGTCGAAAAGGCCCACGCTGAGAGGAAAATCAGCCATCCCAACCTGAACCTGGGCTATGTTCACTGTGTTCCAGAACGCGTAGGGCGACATCGTGCCCTCCAGCAGGCTGTCAACCCTCGCGAGATCGGTCTCTATCGCGATCCAGCCCATGTCGTCGGGCGTCACCAGATCAACCGCGAATCGGTTGATCCCCGAGGTGCCGTGGACCCGCATGTTGCTTCTCACGACAGTGAATATCCGGGTTATGGACGCGTTGTCGACAAGACCCCTGTAATCCGCCCTGCCCAGGAGATTGACCTGGTCCGCAAGGGAATCCACGAAGATGAAGGATCCCTCATCGGAAAAGACGACTCCCGCCCTGAGGGCCATTCTAAGCGTGGCGTTCCCGGCTGAGCCCTGAACGACCTTTATGCTCAGTGGACTTACGTAGGGTTCGCCCCGGATAAGGTCGTCGATGATCCCGAATTCCAGGGGAGTCTGGGCCTGAAGAAGCGCAGACACAAGGAACAGCAGTGCGTACTTCAAGGATAACCTCCGTCAAAGGTTACAGGGAAAAGAACCTCATCCAGTTGCCCGAGCGTACTTTGGTGATGTCCGTATCACTCCATCCCATTTCAGACAACTCACCGAATATCAGATGAATGTCACGCACACCCCTGATGCCGCGGGGAAGCGCGCTGATACCGTCGAAATCGGACCCGAGACCAACGGCATCGATCCCGGCCGTCTCGGCGATGTACTCGATGTGCCTCGCCACATCGGAAACCGAGGCGTCCTCACCCCAGGGACGAAGGAAATCGGGCACCAGAGTAACCCCGACCACTCCCCCCCTCGAGGCGATCTCTTTCAGATCGGCGTCGGGAAGGTTGCGTGGAAAATCGCACATTCTTCGGGAATTGCAGTGGGTGGCACAGACTGGAAGGCCCAGGGAGAGAAGGTCCCGCCTGGACCGGTCATTCAGGTGGGATGCGTCCAGTCTCGTCCCCTTGGCATGGAGCCTTCTTGCCAGTAAGACACCCTCTGAAGTCAGGCCTCCGGTGCCTCCGATCCCAGAACCGTAGGGGTTGTCGCCGTTCCAGGTGAGACTTGCGACAAGAGGGTTTGCGGGCATGTCCATACCAAGGTACAGAGGCATGCAGCCCTCGAGGGCAAAATGAAGCTTCACATCGCCGGACTTGCCGGAGCACTCCGTGAAGTTGAGGACGCCGTGCTTCCAGACCCCGGCGAGCTCTTCGGGGTACGGTTCGATGCACAGTGCTGTTACAAGGTGCGCGACTTCCGACTCGATCAGGCCGGGAAGATCGACATGGCATTTCCCCCCCCCAGACAGGAAGGCATCGGGAGATTCGGTCCTGACCATTGTATCGCAGTGGGCGTCGAAGATCAATTCGGTTCTCCGGTGGTGCTGTCCTTGAGGAATATGTCCGTGAAACCCCTTGAGAAGTCTCCCGCCTTCAGTATCAGGATGACCGTGACCGCCAGGAGCACGATGTAGAACACAACCCTGCCCCCGGAAGTGCGCGGGGAGTGCCGGTCACGCCAGTCGCCGGATATCGACATGTCAGCGGACGATCCTTGCCAGGCGAAACCTGTGGGTGATGTCGGGGAAGACAGGCACGGGGAGGGTGTCGCACCATTCCACCACGAAGGAATCCGCCAGAAAGCCCGAGTAAACGAACGAAATGGGCTGCTCCCGCTTCCACTGGTTCCATCTCGTGAGATACTCGGCCTGCTTTACGGGAGTTTGTGAGAACGAGTTGACTTCGCCCCAGGTTTCGTTCATCACCTTTTTGACGGCCGCGGGACCCAGGATGTAGAAATCAAGAAGTTTCCAGCCCCACAGGATAACGAGAAGTATCAGAGCTATCCATATAAGACAACCAAGTTTGACAGCGCCGACCCGAGCCATGTATTCCCCCTTACCAACCGGAGAGACATTTTTGAACGATCTCCCCCGCAACTTCCCTGACGAGCCTCTCACGGGCCTGCGCAAGGGATTCGGAGGCGGGGTCGTAAAGGATCCACTCGGCGACCGTCTCGTTGCGGATCAGGTAACCCTCGTTTCTCAGGTCTTCCATGTTGATCTCCACCCTGAGGTCGAGGCGGTACCTCTGAACCTGTTCACCACCCGTGTACTCCTCGGCACTCCTGGTGAACGCCGTTACGCGTCCGGAAACCCGCGTGTCGGGGTTGGCCGTCACCACAGCGAGACGTCCGTCTGTCACCATCGTTTCAGTTACGATGGATGTCAGCTCGGTTTCAAGACCGTATTCGGTTACCGAGCTTCTGAACTGCGATACTTCAACGGTCTCAAGGCCGGGCGGAAGGCTTCCCCGAAAGCTGTACGCACAGCCCATCAATGCCGCAAAGATCATGAATATCATGTACTTACACGCCAGTGTGGCCAAAGCCGCCGCCCCCCCTTTCCGTATCGGAAAGGGAAACCGCCCGGGCAAGCACCTGTTCCTCCACGCGCGAAAGCACGGCCTGGGCGATCCTGTCGCCCCGATGGACAACGAACGGAGCGTCCCCGAGGTTCACCAGTATCACGCCAACAGGCCCCCTGTAATCAGAGTCCACGGTTCCCGGTGAGTTGAGGACCGTAACACCGTGCTTCAGGGCGAGACCGCTTCGTGGTCTGATCTGCCACTCGAAACCAGGGGGGACCGAAACAGCGATCCCTGTGGGAACAAGGGCCCTGGCGCCCGGGTCGAGGATCAGGTCGTGTGAAACGGCAGCAAGGAGATCGACTCCTGATGAACCCGGGGTTGCCTGCTCAGGAACGGGCAACCCCTCACCCTCTGGAAGAACCCTGAAAACAACGACATTGCCCATTGCGCTCTCAGGCCTCTTCTTCCGTTTCCACGCTCTCCTCAAGGTTCTTCATGGTCAGATCGATCTTGCCGTCATCCCTGACCTTGGTGACCTTGACCCTGACCTGCTGGCCTCGTCTGAGTACATCCTTGACCTCGGTGACACGCTTGTCGGAGATCTGGCTTATGTGCAGCAGCCCATCTATTCCGGGCATGATCTCCACGAACGCCCCGAAAGCCTGGATGCTGCTTACGGTGCCCTCGTAAACCTTGCCCTCCTTGGGAACGCCCACACACGCCTCGACCATCTTCACCGCTTTCTTCGCCTTGTTCCCGTCGTTGGTGAGTATGGTGACAATGCCGTCGTCCGCGATGTTGATCTCGGCGCCCGACTCTTCGGTGATGGCCCTTATGTTCTTGCCGCCGGGACCGATCAGCTTGCCGATCTTGTCCCTGTCGATCTGCATGGTGATTATCCTGGGAGCGTGGGGGCTGAGGTCATCCCGGGGAACATCGATGCACTCCTCCATCTTTCCGAGGATGTGAAGCCTGTTCTCCCTGGCCTGAAGGAAGGCACCCACTAGAAGCTCCTGTGTGACTCCCTCGACCTTCAGGTCCATCTGGATCGCGGTTATCCCGTTGCGGGTGCCTGCGATCTTGAGGTCCATGTCGCCAAGGTGGTCTTCCGCGCCGGCGATGTCGCTGAGGACGACGCTTTTCACGCCATCGGTCACAAGACCCAGGGCAACGCCCGCAACATGACCGGTGAGGGGGACGCCCGCATCCATGAGGCAGAGCGAAGCGCCGCATACTGTCGCCTGGGAAGATGAGCCGTTGCTCTCAAGGATGTCGCTGACCACACGGATCGTGTAGTTGAAATCCTTCGGAATAACGGCCTGTATGGCTGTCTCGGCAAGATGGCCGTGCCCTATCTCCCTGCGGCCGGGACCGCGTATGGGCTTGACCTCGCCCACGCTGAAGGAAGGGAAGTTGTAGTGGAGCATGAAGCTCTTGAAGAACTCGCCCATAAGGTCGTCAACCCTCTGTTCATCCCTGGCGCCCCCCAGGGTTGCCGCTACGAGGGCCTGGGTCTCACCCCTTGTGAAAAGGGCCGAACCGTGTGTCCGGGGAAGAACGCTGATCTCGCAGGTTATGTCCCGGACATCGTTCTTCAGACGCCCGTCGTACCTTACACCATCCCCGAGAAGCCGGCTGCGGTAATAATCCTTTTCGGCCTTGTATGCGGCCTTCTTCACATGGTCCTGCCAGCCGTTCTCCTCAGCCTCGCGGGCGAATCCGCCTTCCGGGTCGCCAAGAATGTCGAGGGCGGCGGTGAAGGCCGAAGCCATCTCTTCCTTGCCACCTTGACCGTAGTGTTTTCCGATCTCCTGCGCGACAACGGGATAGACTTTTTCGTACAGGCCTTCCGGAAGGGAGACCGGTGCGAAAACGCGTTTGGGTTTGCCGGCTCGTTCCATCAGGTTCAACTGAAGTGCGTTTATCCTGGCGGCTTCAGTGGCACCCATCTGAATGGCCGTGGCGACCACGTCTTCCGGAAGTTCCTTTGAGCTGCCCTCAAGCATCACGACTTCTTCGCCGCGACATGCTACGACAAGGTCGAGATCGCTCTCCTCCAGCTGCTGAACCGTGGGGTTCACGATGATCTCGCCATCGATGCGGCCAACTCGAACCGAGGAGACCGGGCCGTCCCAGGGGATGTCACTTATCAGAAGGGCGGCGCTGGATCCAATCATCGCAAGAAGGGCGGGGTCGTTCTCGTCATCGGAACTGAGGACAAGGCAGTAGACCTGGACTTCGTCCTTGAAGCCGTCGCCGAAAAGGGGTCTCAGGGGCCTGTCGATGAGCCGGGCAGTGAGGATCTCCTTCTCACTGGGTCTTCCCTCTCTCTTGAAAAAACCGCCGGGGATCTTGCCAGCCGCGTAGCTGCGCTCCCTGTACTCGATGGTGAGGGGAAAGAAGCCGGGATCGTAGCTCATGGACTGGGCGCAGGCCGCCACCAGAACGGCCGACTCTCCGTACTGAACATAAACAGCTCCGCCAGCCTGTTTTGCCATCCTGCCGGTCTCAAGCGTCAGTCTTCTTCCGGAAACCAAACCTTCAACAACCGTTTTCATCGTTTCTCTTCTTCCGATTCTTACTTCCGATTCCCGGGAATGCCCGGGCAACGAGCCCCGCAGTTATCTGCGAAGACCCAGTTCTCCCACAATGGCCCTGTATCTCTCTATTTCGCGGGCCTTCAGGTAGTCGAGAAGCCTTCTTCTCTGACCAACAAGCATCTGCAGCCCCCTCTTGGAGTTGTGATCCTTGGGGTGAAGCTTCGCGTGTTCCGTGAGCCCCATGATCCTCTCCGTGAGAAGGGCTATCTGTACTTCGGCCTTGCCCGTGTCACGGGCGTCCTTTCCGAACTTCACAACGAGTTCGCTCTTCTTCTCAGTGGTCACTGCCATTGTTTCATTACCTCCATTGCGGCATTGACATCCTTATCGATCAGTTCCTTCAGGTGGCGGTCGTCGTGCGCCCTCTCCGGTCTGCGAAGACCCCTGGCGAAAACGACCTCGGAGACACATCCGTAGGTTTCCCCATGAAACCCGGGGATGTGAACTTCAACACAATTCCTGCCCGGCAGCCTGAACGCTGCCGCCGGGTACTCGGCGTCGCGCACCCGGACACTCACGGCGTAGCTTCCCGCGGGAGGAAGAAGCTTGCAGCTCGGGACCGTGACGTTCATGGTGGGAAACCCGAGCAACTTTCCCCGTCCCTTTCCGCGTGACACGACACCCGTACACCGATACCTGCGCCCCAGAAGCTCCGCCGCTTCATCGAGCATTCCCGCTTCGAGGAGGTTGCGAATGCCCTCGCTCTTCACGGGTCGACCTTCCCTCAGAAGGGGAGGAACGACGATGACCTCAGTTCCCTGCAGTGAACCGGCGAGATCGGAGGCCTGCCCGGCGCGATCATGGCCGTACCTGAAATCCCATCCCACGGCCACCCGATCGAACCTGCCCAGACGTGCGAGAACCGATGGAAAATCCTTCGGGGTGCACGCCATGAGCCCTCTGTGAAAGGGCAGGTCAATAATACCCATTATGCCCATATCGTGCAATGCTTTCCGGCGCTCTCCCGGTGTTGTGAGCCTTCTTGTCCACTCAGGGCCCGCGATCACCTGTCTTGGTATCGGTTCCATGCATATGACTTGTGGAGAGTGTCCTGCGCTGGCTATCAAGTGCCTGTGACCCAAATGAATGCCGTCAAAACCACCGAGGACAGCTGTCAGCATTGTTTCTCCAGAACGCACGCGGGATGGATTGTTTCACCGTTGCCCTGCCCCACTGCAACAAGTCTTCCGTCCCCGGAAACCATGGCAACAGTGCCGTGCAGTAAGCCCTGAACCGGAATGCCGTGCAGGACGGCATCGGTTTCGGGCAGCGTCAGACGGTGAACGGGGTAACCGCGCATGGCTTCAGCCATGGTCAGCATGGCGGCAGGATCATCGTATTCGCCGGAGCATTCGTCGATGCTGAAGCCCCCGGAAAACTCCCTCTCAATGCGGGTCGCCACGCCGCCAACTCCCAGCGATCCGCCCAGATCACGGGCAAGCGCCCTTATGTAAGTGCCAGGGGAAACGGTCACCCTGAGCCTTGCCGAACAATCCTTCAGTTCACCGACCTCCCAGTTGCTCACTTCAACGGTCCGTGAAGGCATATCGGGACGGCCTCCAGTCCGGGCCGACCTGTAGGCCCGAACTCCCCCGACCCTCACTGCGCTGAAAAGGGGAGCCTTCTGACTGAGTGTTCCTGTCAAAGCATCAACAGCCCATGAAAGCATGAGGGGCGTCACTGCCGAAGCATCTGTTCTGCTCGTGACCTCG
>Ga0351973_1189_pt1 | contig 13711 bp, 7 predicted proteins | sample BONcelFGM3001E14_FD_206745 | JGI IMG/M metagenome (GOLD analysis project Ga0351973, IMG submission 206745) | Enriched cells from coal bed in the Powder River Basin, Montana, United States - BONCAT cells FGM rep3 HSBNCT.FGM.300.1.E14 ...
GGTTTCCTTGAGAATCCTTCCAAAACTTTTTGGCGGGCCATTGCGCGGCAAAATGCGTGCCGCGCAATGGCCTCAATTATGGGAGGAGGTTTGAAACGATATGGATAAGACGAACCGGATGATGGTGCGGCCTGTTTTGAAGGCGGCCTTCCCATTGCGGCCTACGCGCGCCTTTGCGATCCTCTGCGCTAATCCTTTGTTTTCTTGCCTCTGGGACGGTTATGATGGATAAAGTTTCTTCGGTTAAAAATCATTCCCAGAAAAAAACCGGCCCCTGTTGCGGGGGGCCGGTTTGTTGTGTTTATGTGTTGGTGTCTGTGCCTGTTGGGTTACTTGTCCTGCAGGGAGATTTCCTCGGCCATGACGTTGACCATGAGCGGGTCTTTGATGCCGAGCAGGGACTGGGTGTAGATGTTCCATGCGCCCACGCCCTGAGAGTACTGCAGGTTCTGGAAGATATCGAAGTAGAGCTTGCAGAAGTCGTAGTCTCCGGTGGGGGCCTTGGTCCAGGGTTCGTAGCGGTCCGAGCACGCGGCGGTCATGTTGGAGCGCCGGATGCGGTTGAGGACCACGTTGTAGCCGGTGGCGTTGAAGCTGTCCTTGTCGGACGCGGCGCTCTGGGTCATTTCGCAGTCGCGCGTGCGGAACAGGTCCACGGTGCGGTCATTGGGATTTTCGTACAGGGCCGGGGCCAGGGAGCAGTTCTTGCGGAAGTGCTGATTGTCACCCTTTGCGATAACATCGAAGCCCAGGGGGTCGATGAGCAGTTCCACGGCCAGGCGGGCCTGCAGGTCCTTTTTGTCTTTCTTGCCGTTGCCCTGGGTGTCGATTTGCATGGCGCGCAGGCGGCCGTAGAGGTTCCACACTTCGGGCTGGTACAGGACGACCTGCTCGGGCAGGCCCGCGGGGTCTGTGGTGGCTGTGAGTGCGGGCGCCTGGGCGGGCGCGCCTTTCTGGAGTGCATTATGGTATTTCAGTGTATACACGATGGCGATTTCACCCAGCACCGGTTCGGTCTGGTCGATGTACGCGGCGCCGGGCATTTTGATGGCCTTGGACCAGGCGCGGCTGCCGAATGTGCCGATGTTGATATCGAGGTTGAAGGACTGTGTGCCGAGTGCTTTTTCGGGTTTGGCGGGGTCCATGAGAAGCATGGTGACGCGCGAGGCCGTGCCGTCGTCATTCATGTCCACGCCGGTGACGCGGCCGTAGTGGCGCGTGAATGTGGCGATGGGAATGCGGGGCGCGTGTTCGCGGTGGGACATGTCCACTTCGAGGTAGCCGAGCAGTTTGTTGCTGCCGTTGGGCTTGATGCACTCAGCCGTGTCCGCGTCGCGGCCGGGCACGCACAGGGCCTGGACTTTGGATTGCTCGGGCGGGATGCGCAGGTACAGGGTGAAGGAATCCTCTTTGGGAGACCAGGATTTTTCATCGTCTTTGACATCGTCGGCGTCAATCATGATGTTGCTGTAATCCAGGGTGAGTTCGGCGATGCGTTTGCGCAGGGTGGCGTCCCAGCCGTCGGCTGTGGCGGTCTGAATCAGGGGTTCCACGCGCGCGGGATTTTCCATATAAGTGCGCTGGTGCCAGGTGATATAATCCACGACCTGCTGGATGCGGGAGCGCACCTGGGCTTTTTCGTCCTGGACCACGTTGAGGTAGCACAGGCGGCGGGTGTTGAGCTTGTCGCCGGTGTAGAGGTTCAGGAACTCGTCGGTGGAGATTTCGCGAACTTCGGCCACGTCGTCGCCGTTCCAGCAGTCGCGCACATAGAGGTAGGCCAGGTTGTCAATAAGATACGTGTCGCCTTTTTTCACGGCCAGGGTGCGGTCCGCGCCGTTCACGGCGTCGATGGTGCCGCTGGCGTCCCACATGCCCGGGCACGAGCGTTCGTTCCAGTTGCCGATAAAGAACTTGGAGAGAATGGCCACGGCCTCGGAGCGGTCGATGTAGCGGTCGGGTTTGAGGCGGATATCGGTGATGCCGCTGCGGGGGTCGAGCTTGCCCGCGGCGTCGGCGGTGGCGCCGGTGCGGGAATCGATGAGGCCCTCGCGCATGGCCACGGCGATGAAGCCGGGGTAGAGCTGCGCGGCGTCCACGTCTTCGCGGCGGTCCACGTCGCCAGCGGTGAGGCTCACGTCGCTGAACCGGGTGTACTGCTGGTTGAGTTCCAGGGCGCGGTCCACGATGCCGGCGTAGTACTTGAAGTTATCCAGGGACTGGTTTACGCCCGGGCCGCAGTAGTAATTGTCGAACGAGTATTTGGCGTCGTTGGAGTTTTTATCGCTGGCCATGTAGTCCACCAGGGCCACGAACGAGGCGATAAATTCTTCGCGGGTCACATACTTGTCGGGGAATGCGCGGCGGTCTTCGCCCAGGTCTTCGAGGGGATTGATGCTGCGGTCCACGTCTTTCCATTCATAGTCCACGCCCGAAACTTCGGTGCGGGCTTTTTCCTTCTTGTCCTTCTTTTTATCTTTCTTATCTTTACTGTCTTTACTGTCTTCCTTTTTGCCTTCCTTTTTACTGTCCTTCTTGCCCTTGTCGCCGGGGGCCGGGGCTTCTTCTTTGATGGCGGCGCGCATGCCCTGGAGGGTGTGCACGTGCTCGAAAATGGCGCGGTCCACGACTTCTTCCATATACATGAAGGACGGGTGCAGGGCGCGCACGTCGTCGTACAGTGTGGGCTCGTTGGTGCGCTGGTACAGCACTTCCTCACGGTTGATGTACGGGCCGTGGGGGATGTTTTCGCCGTCCACCACCACCTTGGTGTTCACATCGGCCTCCAGGGTGAAGGGGCCGCCGCCCTGCTGCACGGAGTTGAGCAGGCGGGCGAAGATCACGACCAGGTCGGCGCGCGTAAGCGAGTCCTTGAACCAGGAGCGCATGATGGGATCCTCATGCACATCGGGGCCGTAGTTCTTGGTCACGAATTTTTCGATGGCGCGCTCCATGTCGAAACGCTCGCCGCTGTGCCACCACATGTTGTCCTGGGCGCACAAGTGGTTATTGGATTGCCAGTTGGCCCAGGGGAAGCGCTTGCTGGCGTTCATGGTGGGCGAGTTGCCAAACCACGACACGCACTGATCCGTGGACGTGGCCGGGCTGCCGTCGTCGCACTTGTCGTCCCAGATCTCGCAGCCCAGTCCCTGGATGTCGCTGAAATAGACATGGTTGGGAATTTCCTTGGGCGTGTCTTTGGCCGCAGTGCGCGTGGCCGGCGCCATGATCAGGGCCAGCAAAAATGCGCTGAACACGCAGGTCATGATTCGTTCTGTCCCATATTTAAACATGAGTTTTCACCGCCTGTGAGTCGGTTTGTGTCCGTATTGTCGAAAACCGGAACGGATTATAACACAACTGTTTAATAATGACAACAGTCACGCAACAGCATTTATTTAGTATCCATGGGGGTTTTTAAATTTTGCGCAAAATTGAAAATCATAAATCATTCCGCGGGCGCGGGCGCAGGGCCGTGGTGGTAGCGGTACAGGGTGTAGTGGCCCGAGGAGATCACCGGGTCGAACCAATCATCCAGGCCCAGAGATTCCGGGGGCATGTATTCGGTGTCCAGGAGCAGGAAGGAAAGATTGTACCGCATGAAGAACTCCTCCACGCGGCGGCGCAGCACGGGCGAAAACTCCTCGAGGCGCGCGAACCCGCCTCCGTGCCCGCCCCAGAACACTTTCTTGCCCGTTTCAAGCACCACGCGGTCGCACACGTGCGGGGGCAGAATCAGCACGCCGTCCTCGGGCGCCTGGCGCAGGGCGTCGAGCACCGGGCCCAGGCCGCGCTCGGCCGGCGGCGCCTGGGACAATTCCTTGTAAAGACGCGCCACCTGGCGCGCATTCAGCGCCAGGGCCGCGGCAAACAAGGGCAGCAGCCACCACGGCGCACCCCAGCCCAGCGCGCCCACGGTGAGGTAAATCATGGGGAACGCCGCCATTTTTTCGTAACGCACCTCCGCGCCCATGAACCGCAACTGCGGCACAAACGCAGTGAGCGCGGCCCACAAATACGTGAGCGCGGCCCACGCCGCCAGCAGGCGCTCGAACTCGGTCCACCACGCGAACTCGCGCCACGCAACAATCAAAAACACGGGCAGAAGATAGTTGCGCGCAAGCAACTGCGCCGCGCCCCCGGCCAGTCCCCGCACCGGGTTCAGCGCCACGTGCCGCACAGCCGCCGCAGCCGCGCCCACAGCCGCATCACGCGAATACGCCGGCGAGCCATACACCATGTGCGCGCCCATGTGCTTCCAGTTGCGCCGCCGGAATTCCAACCACTGAATGTTGCCCCGGAAAACTTTGAGGTAAAACCCCGCGGACAGCACCAGGGCCGCACCAAACACCAGGCCCAGCAGCCCCACAGGCGACCACGACTGGCGCCACACCGCAAGTCCCAGCACCGTGAACACAAACGCGTGCGCACTGCGCCGGTGGGACAAAAACATGGCCGCACCGGCCACGGCAACCGCCACTGCGGGCCACACGCCCCCGCTCAGCAGGCACTGGATCGTCAACAGCATGCACAGCACAAGCAGGGTGTTTCCCAGAATGCGCCGGTTCAGCGCCGAGCACGTGCGCACCAGGGCCGGCGCAAAAGCCCACGCCAGCATCGCGCACAAAACCTGCAACACCGAACTGCTGTGCGCCCACAACAGACACCCCAGGCCCGCGCCCACACCCGCGTCAAGCACCGGGTTCACAAGCCAGGGCCAGCGCCACGCCACTGCCTTGGGCAGCAGAGACAACAACACAGGAAACCCCGGCGGCATGCACTGCTCGCCCGTATCCAACATGTAATTATCCACAAAAACCGGCAGGCGGCGCTGCTTCTTGAGCGCACGTACAAGCACCAGCTCATAGAACGCATCATCCCGCGCACCGCGCACGCCCAGCCTGGGACGCGCACGCACCAGCAGGCCCAGGCCAAAACCCGCGCAGATTATCAATGCATAAAAAACTGTGCCGCTCATAAATATTTGCCCGCCGTTTCGCAGCCTCTCGCGCGCCGTAATCATGCTATTATAGCCAAAACCCGCCCCGCCTGCATACGCCCGGGCTTACATTCCTGCTCTGCCCTGTGATATCATTGGGCATATCGACCGGCGGAAATCAACACCCGCACCGGCCGCGGACACACGGGAAAGGAACGAATTAATGAGCAAACCAGACCCCAAACCCCAAAAAATAAACTTCCGGCGCATCCACGCCATACCCCATTTCCACTTTGATTTGGAATGGTGGAAAACCGAACAGGGCTACGCGCGCGATGTGGCGAAAATCCTTGACGCGGCCATGGACATGCTCGCCCAGCACCCGGAATTCACTTTCGTGCTGGACCAGGCCACGGCCATAAAACCCTGGTGGGACGCGCACCCCGAACAGCATGACGCTCTGCGCGCGCTCATCGCCGCAAATCGTGTGGAGTGCGTGGGCGGAACCTGGGCCGCGCCCGATGAAAACATCCCCACAGGCGAAGCCCTTATCCGCAATTTCCTCAGGGGCCGCGCGTTCTTTAAAAACGAGTTGGAAACGGGTGTAAAAACAGCATGGGAAATCGACGAATTCGGCCACCCCGAGCAGATGCCGCAGATCCTCGCCGGGTGCGGATTCTCGCAATTCGTTTTCGCGCGCGGCGTGCCCATGGACCAGCACACCAAACACCCCACAGAATTCATATGGCAGGCGCCGGACGGCGCCGGCATTTTGACCCACTGGCTGTCCGCCCACTATATCGGACTTGCCCCCTTGTTTAACCCGTTTCTAAACCGTTTATCGTTCGTGCGCGAACTGCATGCGCGCATGGCGCTCCAGGCGGTCCAGGCCCAGTCAGATCACATGTTCCTGCCCCTGGGCACGGATTTCCAGGTCCCGGACAGCATATGGCTAAATTTTATTAATGAATGGAACGGGTATGAAACGGCTAAGATAATGTTCAGCCTGCCGCAGAATTTCTTTGATTCCGTTCAAGACGCGGCTCGCGATTCCCTGCCGCGCATTGCCGGGGAATTCAATCCCATACTCACGGGCTGCTACGAATCACGCGAAAAAATCAAACGTGGATGCCGCTTGAGCCAGCACCGCATCATCGAGGCCGAAAAGCTCGCCGCCATTTGCTACGCCAACGCATGGATGCCCTGGCCGACCAGAAAATTCCAGATTGCATGGGACAATATCCTCAAAAACGATTTCCACGACACTATCTGCGGCACAGGCACAGACGCTGTGTACCGCGATTCCCTGCAACGCTATGACACGGCTCTGAGCCATATCAACACCATCCGCGCCCAGGCTCTGGACGCAATTGCGATAAATGCCGACACCACAGGCGCGGGCCGCCCCGTGATTGTGTTCAATTCCCTGAACCACGAGCGCACGGAAACCGTGTGCGTGCAAATGGATGAGAAACATATAGACGGTTTAAAAACGGGTAAGATAAAGCACTTCGCCGCATTCGACCCCAGCGGCGGATCTGTGCCCTGCCAGGTTTGCGGCCAGAATATTATGTTCCAGGCAACCGTTCCCTCCATGGGATACACGGTGCTGCATATTGCGCCCATAAAGAAAAAGGTTTTTAAACAATTCGGCAATCCATTCCTGGCCAAAAATCTCACATTTGAAAACAAATTCGTTCGCATTGCCCTGGAACCGCGCACCGGCGGGCTCGCGTCCCTGTTCGATATCAAAGCCGGGCGCGAAACCCTGGATGTCACTGATAAACGCTTTTCAAACGGGTTAGTAGTTGAAGAGGACGCAGGCAACCTGTGGACCGTGCAAAAAACCGGGCGGGTATGGTGCGACAGGGATTTCCCGGCCCCGGACATCCGCGTGCTGGAAACAGGTCCCGTGCGACTGGTTGTGGAAGTCAGCGGCGCGCACCGGGACATGCACGTGCGGCGGCGCATCATTCTGCACGCGCACAGCGCGCGCGTGGATTTTGTCACGCACATAGACTTCCAGGGCCGCGACCTGCGCGTGAAAGCGCATTTCAGCGCAGCCAACACGCGCCGCACCGTATTCGAAACCCCGTTCTGCGCCACCGAGCGCGGACCCGGGCACCACTGCGCACAGAACTGGGTGGACATGGAATCCGACACCGGCGGCCTTGCCGTATTCAACTCCGGCAACCCGGGCCACGATGTGCAGGGCAACAGCCTGGACCTGGTGCTCATGCGCAGCCTGTCCGTGTTCCCGGTTGAAAAAATCGCGCGTTTCGTAAAAAGCAACCTGCCCGCGCTGCGGCGCGCCCTGCGCAAAGCGTGGCGCCACACCGTGCAGGGCCTGGGCGTGTCTTTGGGCGAATGGGACCTGTACGACTTCCACGGACTGCTCCTGCGCGAGTGGTCCAGCGCGGGACCGCCCGCGGACGCTCAGGCCGGGATCAACATCATGGACCACATCCGGCCCCTGCTCACGCCGGACGAGCCAGCGGACTGCTGGGAGCGCGGCGCACACACATTCCGCTACGCTGCCCTGCCCCACGCGCGCGGGTTCCGCCGCGCATCCCTGCCCCTGCAAGCCCTGGCATTCAATACGCCGCTCGCAGCCATTCCCGTAAAAAAATCAAAAGGCGCCCTGCCCGCGCGCCACAGTTTCCTGAGCACGGGCCCGGACCAGGCCGTGCTGCTCACCGCACTCAAAAAATCCGAAAACAGCCCCGGGCTCGCGGCCCGCGTATACGACGCCCACGGTCGGGGCGCAGCCGTGAAATTCCGCACCACCCTGCCCCTGGGCCGTGCGCGCCCCGCAAACATGATCGAAGAGCCGCAAACCGCGGAGAGCAGCAACAAAGCCCGAGCAAAAGCAGATCTGGCCCCCTGGCGCATCCAGACATATCTCATGAAAACCAATGGCGCGCATGCAAAACGTGTCACTGAAAATAGACACTCATAAAGCCACACGGTCCCGGCAGAGTATAAAAAACAGGGATACAGACAATTGAAAAGCAGGCCCGACAAAACATGGCGATGATATGCGTGATAATAACAACAATGAACATAATAAATATTCGGTCTGTCGTTGTATGAATCAGGTGTCCCTGTATTTCAAAAAGGACACCGCGCAACGCCAAAAAGCAATCCAGATGTGGTAGAATACAATCAAAGTATAAACTGGGCGGTAGAATATGGGGATTAAAAATGCAGCGAAACACAGGGACTGGCAATGCGTTCCACAGCGTGCCTGTCCACTGTTTTTGCGTTCACGAGGCGCACAACAAACGGTAACCGCACATAATTCAACAATTGCTAATCGGCACACTATAGAAGAAGGGCGTAAAACGGTAAGCGTCCCTGTTTTTCTGAACAGGCACGGCGCTTGTTATCTGTGGCAGACGATGATTTGCGATTGCGTATTCTGCTGGCACTTGGGTATGGATTGCGTGCGGCTGAAATCTACAACTTGAAACGGACGGATGTGAATTACGCGAGCTGTCAGATATCGGTTCACAGGCTCAAGAAAAGACGGCGCGTGGCAACAATATTAACACTGCCAGGGCACTTGCTGGATATGTTGAAATTGGTAGCGGAAAACAACCACAAGCGGCATGACCATGTGTTCGCCCATGAAACTTGCAGCGGACGATTCAGGCAAGCACTGATGAAGGCAGACATTGACCCAACGGTGAGATTTCACGACTTGAGGCACACGGCAGCAAGCTGGCTATTAAGCAACGGATTGAACCTGGAGCAGATACGAATTTTTCTTGGACACGGAGACATTGCTACTACTCAGCGATATCTGCACGTGGCGGACAAGGAGGTTGCGGAGGCAGGGCAGGAACTTTTGCGGAGGCTGATGTGAGACTACCTGGACACAGAAATATCTCAGGCGCAGGTATTCCGGACGGTTGCTGGATGGAGTATAATTGAGGCGAATACTTTGATATATCTGCTTGTAAAATGATTTGATTTACGAATAACAGTTCAAATTATGGGATATCAAATGAGCGGACAATATAACATTTCATATCTTGATTATCTGAAACGCGTTGATTTAAAGAAGCTAATTGAATTCAATACATTCATCAATGAAGAGAAAAAAAGGGAGTTTCCTGTAGACACTCATTGCCTATATTGTGATATTGAGCTTGTCGCAGGTGAAGCACTAAGATTAAATGATGGCAAATATATTTGCGAAAATTGTCTGGATAAGATTCAATCAATTAGATATCCAGATAAATACCAACAATTATACGAAGCATATTTATTAAAATCTGAAGCAAGACGGATTGCTCATGACGAATTGATGAGGCATAGCGATACTCTAATTGACAACCACTTATCGACTCAGAATATTAGGGCACTTAATAAATACTTACAGCAAATTAGTTCGATTATTGGCATATTGATGTTTAGCATACTAATTGTGCTGATATATTTTAGCAACAAGTTCACTCCAATACTGGCACTCTTATTAATAGTTGGCGTTTTATCATTAATTAGGTATTTTGTGCAGCTTAAATTAAATCAAAATAAGAGATACAATAATGAGCTAAAAGAACAAGAGCGAGTGCAATTAGATGCGTGGTGCAATAGAAATCCTCAGCCAGATAAACCTATTCTTTTGGAATTTTGCGACCCAAATGCACAATTATCTGCCAAGGATAAGAAAATATTACGCATTTTTGACTATTGGCCTGGATACCCACCTTATTGGAATTATTTAAGATTAAGTGTATTAAACAGTGACGACAATAGATGTCAAATCAGTGGTTGTCCAAGCAGAACTGGACTTCACATCCATCACATCCATCCTATTTCACAAGGAGGAAGTCATAAGCCTGATAATTTGGTTACTCTTTGCGAGTTTCACCATGGATTGCAACCTGAAACTGGTCATGAAAGAGTTTGGGGCAAAGTTAAAACACAATATTTCAGCATGGTTAAAGCTCATTTCAGAGAGGGCTCATTCGTTAAAGCACATGTCAGGAGAAGAGCACTTGTAACAATAAATGAAATTCAAGAAATAGTTAAATACTATAAAATATCATGTAATGACTGTAATCATTATCCATTGAGTATCAATGTAAACGAAACACGAAATAGCATATTTATAAAATGCACTTCATGCGGTTCAGAATGGGTATTTGAACAGAAGCTATCAGAAGAAAGTGGTCCACAAATTGCAGCAACGTTAAAAGTTAGTATGCATCCAGGACGTGGAAATGTTGATTTATCTTTGATGCAAACAATTCGCAAACCAAAATACATGAAAAAGAGCACATCAATTTCAAGCTCCAAGAAATCAATCAAATCAACGGCTGACAAGTCAAACATCCAGGGCAAGGTTAGTAGTAGCGCAAACAAGTCTTATTTCTGCCCACATTGCGGCAAGCAGCTACGAATTAGAGATGGTAGATTCGGTAAATTTTACGGATGCTACGGTTACCCAGCTTGTACGTTCACGGTAAATTTGAAAGACGTTCATAAATTCACATCAAAACTGAAGTAATCTTTCTTCGCACTTTCTCGGGCACGGCGACATTTCTACGACACAGCGATATCTGCACGTGGCGGACAAGGAAGTCGCGGAGGCCGGGCAGGAGTTGTTGCGGAGGCTGATGTGAGGCGTCCCTAAAATCCATCATCCCAACCCATTACGGAATCCCAAATGTATCCTGAACCTAAGCCTGCAGAGTACATCCTTTCCATTCTTTTTGTGAAGTTTGCTTTGAATTGCTCGTATGTTTCCTCTAACACGTCCGTGATAATCTTTTTATATTCTTCAATATTTTTGATTCTCTGCAACAATGGAGTTATGCGATAGTCATGAAATCTACCAAAATTAGGATATGACCATGGCTCTCCCATCCCTTTTTCAACTTCGACTTGTGCCTTCATGCAGAAAATAAAATTGAATTGGCAGACGATTTCGAGAAATTCTTCATGTTCGATTCCTAATACTTGTTTAATCAAATCGTCTTCATTGAAGCTCTTTAATAGTCTGTTGAACATCTCAGTGGCGGAATGAACAACTCTGGGAGCCATGACCTGTCCAGATTCCCACGGTCTGTAAAATAACAGCCGACCATTATACTCTTGTTCAATTTTGTTGTTGAGCAACAGATTTAAGCAGTTAATGTTAAGTTTCGATAGCGAAAATACACCCAAATAATAGAATGTATTGTGTATCAGAGCAGGTGGTATCGACAATAAAGTAACCAAACCGTCTTTCCGGTCAGAAATAGAGGATATCTTCCCAAGAATCTGCCAAATCTTTTTCAACGCGTCCAAATTTGAATACTTGACTGACAATAAGCCAACTACCAATATCCCCTTCATCAATTGTTCTAAGTCATCAAAAATTGAAACAATGCTTTCTGGGTCCGGACTCGAAGCATGTATGTCTTCATATTCTTTCTTTATGGCTCGAAATTCATTGAGAAGAAGTTCTTCGATATCAACAAGCTCATTTCTTCTAATCATTAAACCGATGTTTTGTAAGCTGTCTGCTTCAAACGCAATTGTGAGCTGTTTTGTGACCGATTTTTGCAGTTCTGGTATCTTTTCATCTACTGTTGCCGGCTTGTCATCATCTGCTGAAACATTCTTTCTTACAAGCTCCCACAGATTTTCACAACTACCCAAAATACCAGAAACAGTTTGCTTTAAGACATTGGCGTCGCCTTCAACATTGTTTTTGTATCCATACTTGTGCGATTGTATAGCCCAGGCATCCTGCAAAACAGTTCTAATTTGAATTTCGCAGTGAAGGTCTCTTACATCTCCGTCATCAACATTTACTTCGCTTGTAACGATATAGTGCAAGGCTTTGTAGCCCTCACCAGTAGAAACATTGGTTCTACGGACACTTTTGAAATGCTTGCTTAGCTCATTTGAAAAGAGCGCATCAATCCGTTCAACATCACTAATACAATGGCAGATAATTCTTATCCCAGCAATATCTTGAAGCTCGTGAATATTGCTAAAACGCTCATTCAATCGCTCCATTTTTCGTTTTACTGAAGCTATTTCCTTGATTCTCGGGAAAATGGTGTGATAATCGATGCTATTTTGTTTTTTAACGATATCGGATACAATTAAAACTGCATTTGATGCAAGCTCTTCATAAAACGGCTTTAATTGTTGATATTGCTCATCGATGCTCATTATCAATAATATACCATACTGTCGATAGATTGAAAAGTCCTATCCGTCACTCCACTCCATTTTACCACATCTCGCCATGCTCTGGATACAGAAATATTTCAGGAGCAGGTATTCCAGACGGTTGCTGGATGGAGTATAATTGAAGGTATGACGGCAGGAGTATATATGAAAAAACGAAGCCGATTTATCCTTGTGCCAATGGTTATCATTATTCTGATTCTGAACAATACAAACACATTCGCTGTGAGCGATGTTTTAGAGAAAGCCCCGAACAAACTTGATGCAAGTACCGTTCTTACTGACTGCGGTAAAACGTTCGGTGGCAGTCAACAAGATGAAATTTGGGGAGAAAACGCATTGCTGGCTACAAATGATAACGGATATATCATAACCGGTGGGACGGAATCTTTCGGAAACAGAAAAGAATGCCTTCCGTACAGTTGCACTATTCCCTGGATTGTAAAAACTGATGCGGATAGAAACATACTTTGGAAAAGAACAATTGGCGATGACATCGTTTACGCAATCGAAGCCAGCTATGTATATCAAACTTCTGATAACGGGTTTTTAATCGCGATTACATTTGAATATCCAGGTTTCTGGAATGCTCTCGTTGATTTTGAACTCATAAAAATTGATTCGTCAGGAAATATTCAATGGGCTAAAAACTTTCGGGATGAACAGGACTCGGTAAATGTTCTCGATTCAATTGTCACTGACAATGAAGGAAACGTGGCGTCGATGTCATTGGATGGTACTGACTATTACCTCTCACACATTGAGGAAATGATAGATGGCAATTTTGATTTGCTGATAACAACACAAGCAAATGGAGGTGGCTGGTCAGATATCCGAAAGGTTAGAATTGATACGAAAGGCAATATTATCTCCAGCAATATATTTGATGGAAACGGGCTGGGTTGGGCTGAATATGTTTCAAAAACAAATGATGGCGGATTTATTGTTGCTGATAATAGAAGAAGTACAATTAGTGACGACGAAATCGATTGCGCTGAAGGAGCGCATGAGAATTTTAGAGTATTGAAATATAACAATAATGGAAAAAAGATTTGGCAACGGGAATTTTGCACAGACACATATAAAAACGTTAAACAAATAATTCCATCACGGAGCAATGGACACTTCGTAACTGGTGATACTGGGAGTAATAATGTGTCATGGGAGTGTAAAGAGGAATTAAACTGTTCCAATGTATGGGTTATTAAGCTTGATTCAAAGGGCGAGGTGCTTTGGGATATGTCTTTTGGCGAGGAATATAACGAAACTCCGATGGCAGCTCTCAATACACATGACGATGGTATCATTATTGCGGCTCTTGAAGAACCTTACGTTGATAAAGAAAACTGTTCTTCACACACTCAATGCGGAAATACAGTGATAACAAAAATAAACTCGCAAGGAGAGATGTCCTGGCAACGAAAGGTTGTTGGTAACAAATATCACAATCCAAGCGCAATGATACATTCATCTGATGACGGTATTGTAATTGCGGGTAACGCAATGCTTTACGGTTATGACGGCAGCGACATTTGGTTGATGAAATTGAATTCCCAAGGTGACTGTGTGTGGTAGTTA
>Ga0351973_1196_pt1 | contig 13265 bp, 10 predicted proteins | sample BONcelFGM3001E14_FD_206745 | JGI IMG/M metagenome (GOLD analysis project Ga0351973, IMG submission 206745) | Enriched cells from coal bed in the Powder River Basin, Montana, United States - BONCAT cells FGM rep3 HSBNCT.FGM.300.1.E14 ...
GCGAACGTGGAGCAAAAAAAAACGGCACATAATCGTGCAGTATTCCGCCCGGTATGCACGGCACAGAAGTGTTAGCACGGCGATCCTGTATCGACTGATGGGCCATGTTGGTATAACCGGTATCCTCCTGATCCAACACCCGTTTTGCCCATATACCCCCGGCTTCAAGTATTAGGCGCAGATTGGCTATCGGTGTAATGTGATAAATGGGGGTTGGATTTGGGTACACAAAAGATGGATTCAATCGTCTACCTCCTCGGAAACGGAGATATCCAGTTCGGACACATCCACCTCGCCGGAGATAAGACGAGGTAAAAGTAAATCGCGGGTGCGGCGGAGGGTTTGATTTCGAAAAACGAAATTGTGAAGTTGATTCACGATGTCGTACATGAATTCATTGAATTGGCCAAGGAATGGTTGGCAGGGCATGGGTACTTGATACTTCACCAAGACGTCCCAATTCGCCCTTGGCATCTTCGTGCCCTGAGATGTGGCTGTCGCATGCTCAACAAACTCGGCACTTGATGTGCAACCAAGAACTAAACCAAAACAATCTGTTGATTTTGGTCTGATTACGATTGTATCCGATGAACAGACTCCCTTTAATGGAGCTACGCCTACCTTATGAAAATATGGACGGATTTTTCCAAAAAGAATATCACCTTTTTTGAATAAAAGCTTCGTACTATGAACCTCACTGGCAAATCCCCAGTCAGCGAGAGTTATTGATTCTCTCGGAAGATGCTCAAGTCCGAAATAGGGGGTTTCTGGATCAACCGAATCTGGGTTTACGCCGTCTCTAATTTGATCAGCTAAATTGCCAAGTAATTTCACCTCCCACCCCTCCGGAATCCTCCCCTGGGGGGAATCGGTGAAGCGGGTGTGCTGGTGACCGGGGAAGCGGAACTTGACGAACCACTCGCGGTAGAGGTTCTGCGCCATCTCCTCCAGAATCTTGATCCGCCGCAGGTTGTTCTCGATCAGATCGTCGTAGGCTGAGAGGATGGAGGAGATTTTCCGCTGAATGGGGTGGGGGGGAAAGCGTATCGGAACACTGCGAAGGATACTTGTATTCAAATTCGGCATCGTTGCTCCGATAGCTTGGTTGGCAATCCATCCAATAGTGTCTGGTTTTCGAAGATAATAGTGAAGAAAAATTGGGTCGATAACTGAGTCCCCGAGACTTAAACGGAGACAACCCGTACCACATATCCAACCTGCCTGCTGCTTTCGGATCAACGCCTGTCGTCCGATATCACCACGCCTGCCATAAACGATGTCACCGGGTTTTAGCTTGTGCCTTGACAGTCGTTCAACATGTTCGGGAGTGACGCAGGCAATGCCATCCTTTACAATTCGACCTTCGATGATGTCTTTGGGCATAACAACGGGGACTCCATCTTCGGAATAATCCGACTGGTGAAGTTGCGAACCGAATGGACCAGTCTGGATAATACCGCCAACCCGATCGCATATCTCACCAAGCGTTGTAGCCGTCCAAGCCATCACTCCCCCTCCAGCAACTTCGCCACATTCTTGGCAATAGCCTTTTCCCCCCGGTTCTCCAGCCGCTTCCGGGCAAGGGCAATGGCTTTGCGAAGTTTCTCTTGCAGTACCTCTTTCGGCAGTGAATCGGTAAGGTATTCGGCAACATGGATGCCGGAACAGCCCAGCTCCAGCAATTCGATCTGCTCCTGTTTCTTGCCGGCGCAGAGAATCATGCCCAAGGGGGCGTCTTCACCCTCGCGGCGCTCGTATTTATCCAGCCAGCGCAGGTAGAGTTCCATCTGTCCCTTGAATGCGGGTTTGAAGTCGTCCAGTTTCAGCTCGATCACCACCAGACGGCGCAGCCGACGGTGATAGAAGAGCAGGTCCATATAGAAGTCGTCGCCGTCCAGGGTGATGCGCTTTTGGCGTTCGAGAAAGGCAAATCCAACGCCCAGTTCCAAAATAAAGGCTTCCATCTCGTGCAGGATAGCGGCCTCCAGGTCTTTTTCGGCAAAGGTGTCCTTGAGTCCGAGAAAATCGAGGAAATAGGGATCGCGGAAGACCAGATCGGGGGTGAGCTTATCGGTCTCGCGTAGCTCCGCCAGCTCCTGTTCAATGAGTTTTTCAGGCTTTCTCGACAGTGCCGTGCGCTCGAAAAGCATGGAGCCGATCTTTTTCTGGAGGGTTCGGGTGCTCCAGTGTTCAATTCGGCACATCTCTGCATAGAAGTCGCGTTGAACAGAATCCCGCTGGTAGATAATGGAGAGGAAATGGGTCCAGCTCAATTGTCTCATCAGTGCTGAGACAATTCGCTCATCGGGAAAAGCCTCCGCAAACCGTAGCATGTGGCGCAAGCTTTTTTCGGAAAACCCCCGTCCATATTCTATCTCCAATTGTCTCGATACCGTAGAGACAATCTGACCACCGTACTCCGCCCGCTCGCCCTTGAGGATCTCATCGTTAATCCGCTTACCCACGCGCCAGTAGAGCTGGGTCAGGGCGGTGTTGACCGTCGTGGCGACGGCTTGCCGTGTCTCCTCGATCATCCGGCGGAGGTCGTCCAGCAGGGGGAGTTCCACGGTCTTTTTTAAATGCTTCGTCGTGCCTGAATCATGATTTTTGATCGCCATCACGCAGCCTCCAGCAACTTTGCCACATTCTCGGCGATCCGCGCTTCCAGTTCCCGGGCCTCGGCATTGAGGGCTTCCAGTTCTTCGTTTTGCTCCTCCAGCCGCACCTTGAAGTCAAAATCGTCTTCCTCTCGGGCAGCCACGCCCACATAGCGGCCGGGGTTGAGGCTCCAGCCCTGGGCTTCTATCTCGGCCAGGGTTGACACCTTGCATAGACCCGCCACGTCGGAATATTTACCATCCGGAAAGTACTCGGCCAGCAGGTCGGCGCTGTCATGCAGATTCTCGGGCTTCTCGCCGCGGTAGAGCCGGGCGATGTTGGCCAGGAACTCGATCTGAGCCGGGGTCCAGTCGCGGTGGGCTCTGTCGATCTGGCGGTAAATATGTCGGGCATCAATAAAAAGCACCTGGTCTTTCCTGGAACCGGGACCGCCGCTCCCCAGAGCGGCAGTATGTTCCTGATTCTTGCCGCACTGGGGTGCGGCGGTCCCAGCCTTGCCCTTATCCAGGAACCAGAGGGTACATGGCAGGGTTACGGTATAGAAAAAATTGGAGCCAACCGCCACCATCACATCCACGGCCCTGGCTTCGATGATCTGTTTGCGGATATCCAGTTCAGAACCCCTGGCGTCGGATGCAGAGTTGGCCATGACGAATCCGGCCCGGCCGGTATCGGAAAGTGCGCTGTAGAATAGCTGAATCCAGAGATAGTTGGCATTGTCGGTACGGGGCAGGCCGAAGGGAAAGCGGGGGTCGTCCCTGAGCCGGTCCTTGTCAACCCGATCCACATTGAAGGGCGGATTGGCCATGACGAAATCGAACTTTCCGGTTGAGCGGTGCAGATCTTCGTAGTAGGCGTTGCCCTGGCGGATATCACCGGCCAGACCATGAACGGCCAGGTTCATCTTGCCCAGCCGGACCGTCTCGGCCACCTTCTCCTGACCGTAAACGCTCAGCTCAGCGCCTGGGTTCTTCTGATGTTCGGTCACAAAACGGGCGCTCTGAACAAACATGCCGCCGGAACCGCAGGCCGGGTCGAAAATGCGGCCGTGGAACGGTTCAATGATTCCGACGATAAGCTGGACGATGGCGGTGGGGGTGAAGAACTCGCCGCCCTTCTGGCCTTCACTCATGGCAAAATGGCCAAGGAAGTATTCGTAAATCTTGCCGAAAGCATCCCCCTCGATATCCATGGGGACCGAGTTCATGGTTTTGAGCAGTTCCTTGAGAAGGGCGTTCTCGAAGCGGTTGTAGGTCTTGGGCAGTACATCCTTAAGGTCAGGGTTTTCCGCCTCGATGGCGCGCATGGCGTCGTTGATGGATGAGCCGATGTTGGCGCCTTCAGGTAATTGGATCAGGGCCGAAAAACGTGCGGTCTCGGGAAGATAAAGCACACCCATAGCCTGGTAATCCGCAGGGCCGATCTTTCGCCGCCCACCCCCTTGTCCGGTCAGCGCCTTTACCGCCGCCTGAAATTTATAATCAGCATAACGCAGGAACACCAGCCCCAACACCGGGACGGAATATTCCGAGGATTTCAGCTTGGAATTGGCCCTCAGTTCATCCGCCGCAGCCCAGAGGCGGGATTCTATATTGTTTCCGTTGTGATTCATAAATGCTCCGTGGGAGGGTACATAATTGACATCGACGCAGTAGGGAAAACAATTACCCGGCACCCTCAGAACCGTCTGAGAGGGGCTTTACCTCTCATTCCTTTCTATCGAGATTTAACTTGACGCACAACCGCTTATGGGTCATTCCGACTTCTGATTTGAGCTGTGAAGAAAACAGCACGTTACCCCACGTTAAGTCGGAACAGGCTTAAGATTAAACCTACCATGGTCGGCTTTACAGGAAATTACCTCAGCCCAAATTTTGTCACCCATGTCCAAGTCCTCAAATAGCAAGCTACCTTGTCTTTGGGGGAAGTCGGGGACGGGTATTGATATATTGATTGAAACATTCAGCCTGAACATGCCCCGGACTGTTGGTGCCATACATGCATTCCTGCACACTCAAAGTATTGCGGCCATCGGACAGGCGCTGAAAATATTGCAGCAGGGCAAAACCGAACACCACAGACGGCAAAGCCGACATTCCGGTATGACGATATTCCGGCATTTCGGCATTACTGTATTTCGGCATGCCGGCACCATGGCCCGCCCCTTGTCCGAAAAAACATGCGGATCATTGGCCGCGGCATTGACGCCCTTTTCCAACCACCCGTAACGGAATGCAAATGTCTGATGACCGGCAAATTTGTATCTGGCAGAATGATGTTGCAAAAATCAGCCTCCTGACAGGATAATTATATGGATGGATTGTAGGAAAATATCGGGGTGAATCCAATCCGGTGAGTGCGTTAATTAAACACGTTTTGGCCTAAAAATAAAGCCTGTTTTTTTGATTATACCAATTCCACATATTAGATGACGATTAAGATCGGGTATGTGGGTCCTGCATGCATGGGACATCCTGTGTGGAATCCCTAAACCGGAAACATCATCTTCGGAACAAATATCCTGATCTGGAGACGATCATTCAGCGGATTGGCGATTTGCTTGGCATAAAGCGGGAAGAGGAGATGCTGGCTGCCGGAAAAAATCGTCGGACCGTTCATGCCAGAAGCCTTCTGTGTTTTTGGGCAGTAGACGCGTTGGGAATCCGCATGACCGGGCTTTCCACCCGTCTTGACCTTTCGGTGAATGTGGTCAGCAAATCGGTGACAAGAGGTCGGACATTGGCAAAGATGTATGATCAATCATTGACCTGACACATAAATGTTGAAATAGTGAGAGCGTACCCGGAGCCTCCTTGAGCGATTTTGTAAGGCTGATGGGGATAATTAATTTGACAAAATTACCTTAAAAATAGTGGTCAGTTCGCTTTCCGGCGATTTGGCCATTGGTGCTCCTACACCCAGCGGGGGGAGGTCGGGAGGGGATGAATGAAGTATTTTTATGTCATTTTCTTGTTAACCGTATCAGGTTAAAGCGAAGAAAGGAAATACGGGATGCCTACAATTTCGATGTTTTATGGGATTCTTATCCGGATGTTCTTTCGAGATACGGAGAAACATCACGTGCCACACATACATGCTGATTTCCAGGGGCAAGTTGCAGTATACTCAATTCTTGACGGAACGCTTCTGGCTGGTGAACTGCCACCGAACAAACACAAGCTGGTCATTGCGTGGATCGAAATTCATCAGGAAAATTTGATTGCTGACTGGAACTTGGCTGTAAACGGCCAGAAACCTTTTCCAATCAAAGGACTTGACCAATGAGAATAGCAGAAATCACTCCTCAACCCAATTGGGTGTTGTCTATCGTTGCGGACGACGGTCGCATTGGCAATTTTGATGTCAGTCCCTATCTGAAGTATGAGGCGTTTGAAGTCCTTCAGGATCACACCGAATTTCTGAAGGTTTATAATGGCGGATACTATGTCGAATGGGATTGTGGTGCTGATTTATCAGCAGACACCATTGAAGCGCGATGGCAGGTAGTTGGCATAGCAACCCGACAGGGAACTGCCTGACAAAAAAATCCAGTGGCGGGCGAATCCGCTTGCGGTGATAACCTAACCGCATGAATTTATTTGTTTCCGCGTGCCTTAAAAAAGAGAACGATGTATGCTCCGCTTTTGATGCGCTTTTCGCCTTGTTATCGAACCTGATCCAGAATCTTCAAACAGGCTCTAACGTTTTTCAGGCAGAAGCAAGGCCTACGGCCTTAACCGCCCGGTCTATCTGCTGAATGCGTGTGTCAAGGCTGCCGGTCAAACCGATGGACAGCCGGACCAGCCCGGGGGACAGACCCATGCGGTGCTGATCTGTCGGGTCTATTTCCGAAGATGTCGTGGAGCTGGAACAGGACATCAGCGTGTCAAAATAACCCAGCGACACGGCGATATATCCGAAGTCCTCATGATTCTGAAGACAGGTGAGCAGCGCATCGGCTTTTATCTGATTTCCGCAGTCGATGGTTATCATTCCACCGTATCCAAAACCCTGGTTCAGCATGCTTCGGAACAAATCGTGTTGCGGATGGGTGGGAAGACCCGGATAGCGGACCGGGACATTGAGGGCCGCCAGGTGTTGGGCGATGGCCGTGGCGCGCCGGCTGTGCTCTTTCATGCGAATCGCCAGATGCGGCAGGCGTTGAATCACGTCAAAGGCAACGCGGGGGTCCATGGTGGGACCCAGCAGCATGACCCGGCCGGTGTGAAGATTCATCAGGCGATGAATCATGGCCTTGTTGGTACAAATGGCGCCGGCGACCAGGTCGCTGGCACCGTTGATGAATTTGGTGAGGGAATAGACCACAATATCCGCACCGAGCATCGCCGGCGTCACCATCATGGGGCAAAAGGTATTGTCCACCACAAAAGTCAGGTTCCCTCTGTGGGCTATCGCGGAAATGGCCGGAATATCGGCTACTTTCAGCGTCGGATTTCCCAGGGTTTCCGTGTAAAGAATTCGGGTTCGATCCGTGATTGCCGTTTCAACGGCCGCAAGATCGCTGATATTCACAAACGTGGCGGTAATGCCAAGCTGGGGCAGCAGCTCTTTCAGCAATGCGTGCGTGCCGCCATAAATCGTGTCGCTGGCAACGATGTGATCGCCGCTGTTGCAAAGCTGCAGCAGCGTGCAGGAAATGGCGGACATGCCGCTTGCGGTGCAGACTGCGGCTTCGGTCCCCTCGATGGCGGCAAGATAGCGGGCCAGAACATCCACGGTGGGATTGAAATGACGACTGTAGAGAAAGCAGCCCCCTTTTTCAGGCCCTCTGATCCCACCGAAAATCTCCGGCATGATTGCCGGGTCCATGACTGTAAACGTGGCGGATCTGGCAATGGATGGCGTCACCCCGCCGTGTTCTCCGAATTCTCTCTTTGCCGCTGCCAATGCTTGCTCCGGGCTGTATGGTTGCATGCGATATCTCCTTGACGTGCGTTTTTCCCCGCATAAATTGCCTTCCGCGTGACCTTGTACTCCCGTAACCTTCACAAAAATTGGGGTGCGTGTCAAGGCAGAAGATGCAGCGCTTTCACGGCAAGGAATCGGCAATCCCGGACTTGATTTGAAGTTCAAATTCATTTACGGTGAAAGGATAAAAGCAGGAGTCAGTAGCCAGTCGTCAGTAGCCAGGAGTCAGGAGTCAGTGGTCAGTATAGCAGCGGTAGATGTATTTTTCATGTGCAGGGGGTTATGGCTATTTGCCATGATCGCAATCATTCCTGTATTTCTGTTGTTGGATGAAAACTCAAGCCGGTTGACGCGCAATCGGCGATTTTCAGGGAGGGGATATGATTCAGGGATATGCCACGCCTGAGGCAACCGCCGCGCTGGCGGGCAAGCACACACCAATGACGTATGGATCATTTGGAAAAACCGGCCTTTTGACCAGTCTGGCAGGCTTTGGGTGTTATCGCATTTCGCCGGAAGTGGCCCACCACCGGCAAAGCCTTCGGCAAGCCCTGCTTTCCGGAATCAATTTGATTGACACCAGCACCAATTATGCCGATGGCGACTCCGAGGCCCTGGTCGGCAGCGTGCTGACCGAGTTGATCGAAGGCGGTGAATTGCAGCGGGAAGCACTGGTGGTCGTCTCCAAGGTTGGATATCTTCAGGGCAAAAACTATTCCAACAGCCAGGCGCGCCGATCGGCAAACCAGCCATATCCGGAGCTGGTGACGGTTTCAGAGGGGCTGGAACACTGCATCCATCCGGAATTCATCGCATCACAGCTTACCGAGAGCCTGAACCGGTTGGGTCTGGCGACGATCGATGCATATCTGCTGCACAATCCGGAATATTATCTGGATTGGGCCCAACAGAGCGGCATGGAACCGGATGATGCCCGCCGGGAATATCATCGGCGTATTCGCCAGGCATTTGTTCACCTGGAGTCAGAGGTTGAGCAGGGGCGCATTCGGCGGTACGGCGTCAGCTCGAATACGTTTCCGGCTGCACAAACAGATCCGGAATTTACGTCTTTGTCGGCATTGTGGGAAATGGCGATGGACATCCATCGCGACCATCATTTCCGTATCATCCAGTTTCCCATGAATCTTTTTGAAACCGGGGCGGTTCTGGATGCCAATCAGCCGAATTCAAAAACCGTTCTGGAGGTTGCAGCCGATTGCGGTCTGGCGGTGATGATCAACCGGCCGCTGAACGCCTTTTCCGGCAATTCACTGATCCGGCTGGCAGAGCCAACAGAGCCGGAAAAACTCGATGACCACCTGATTACGGCGCGAGTCGTTGCGGTGAGCGGTTCCGAAAGTCGCTTCTGGCGGCATATTCTTCCGGCGCTGGAAATCCCGGACGGACTTCGGGTCCGGATCAAGGAGCAGCTCTGTATTGGAGACACCCTCAAACATTATTGGCGCAATTTCTCTTCCTATGAACACTGGCGCCAGACCCGGGACGGGAATTTTTATCCCCGGATTCAGGGGGTGATGGACTTTCTTCAGCCCCACGCCATTGAAAATCCGATGTTGTCCAAATGGATGTCCGCCCATGAAACCGTGCTGCGCGAGGTTTTCGAAGCGGTCGGATCGTTTTACGCCGAGATGGTCAGACGCCGCGTCAGGGAGCTGAAACGGGCGCTTGCCGTTGCTGATCCCGACTGGGCCAAACCCGGCACCCTCAGTCAGAAAGCGGTTCGGGCCCTTCGGACCACTCGGGGCATCTCCGCCGTTCTGGTGGGCATGCGGCATCCCGACTACGTGGAAGATGTCCTTGAGGAACTGCGGCACCATTTTCCGGTAACGGATCGCAAGAAATCCTGGGAGAGTATGAAAGAAAAGCACAGTTGATGAAAGCGATATATTTAATTTTCAGGTATTTTGAAAGGATTGACCGTATGAAAAAACTGGCAATAATGCTTGTGATAGGCTGGCTGATGTCGGGATGCAACACCCCGAAGCCTGAAATGATTCAGGAGGAGGCATTGAAAGCCGTTCAATCTCATCCTGAAATCATCAAGGAACACGTCCTTAAAATAATTCGTGAAAATCCTGAAGTCGTGATGGATATTCTGAAAGAGAAAAATATCGAAGTTCTTCAGCTCGTGGAAAAAGGCAGCCATGATCTGGCTCAAAAAAGACGGGAAGAGCGTTTGAAACACGATCTGGCCAAGCCCAAAAATCCAAAAATTGATTCAACTCGTCCCTTCATTGGTGATCCCAATGCACCGATCACCATTGTCGAGTATTCGGATTTTCAATGTTCCTTCTGTGGGAAGGCCGCCCGAACCATGCACGAACTTGTCGAGAAATATCCTCGGAAAATTCGGGTTTTCTTTAAACACATGCCGTTCCATGAAATATCCCGAACAGAAGCCATGTATTTTGAAGCCATTGCCAGGCAGTCTGCTGAAAAAGCATGGGAATTTCATGATATGGCCTTTGAGCGCCGGGAAGACATTATTAAAGAAAAAGAGAGCGCTTTGCAGGAAATCGTCAATTATTTGGGTGTTGATGTGACCCGGTTGAGAACGGATTTGGAAAACAAAGAAATAGCGAACATGATCGATGACGATGTGAAAGAAGGCCGATCTTTCGGATGCGATGCCACCCCGTCGTTTTTGATTAACGGGGTTTTGGTGGTCGGTGCGGTTCCTATTGAAGAATTCGAACGGGTGATCGGCCTGGTTGAAGGAAAGAAGTAGTCGGCCATGATCATCGTTGCCATGATTTACATCATTTCAACAGCCACAACCGTCCCCTGATTCAGCCCCTCCGTGTTCATGCCGATTTCGATCAGGCCGTCGGATCTGACCATGGTGTTGATGAGCCCGGATTTTCCCAGTATGGGCTCGGCCCACCGGGTGTTATCCTGTTCAAACAGCCGAACCCGGATATAATCGGTTCTGCCGTGAACCGATGGCACATTCCGGGTCAGCACCGCCGGAATTGTCAGCCTGCCGGAAGTGCTGTGCGTCATGCCTGAAATATGATCGATCCAGGGTTTGACAATCTTTAAAAACACCACCATGGCCGATACCACGTGTCCCGGAAGACCCCAGAACGCCTTGTTTCCACACTTTGCCAGAATCGTGGGTTTTCCGGGTGAAATGGCAATCCCGTGGACCAAAAGGTGGCTGTCCGGAATAGCGGATAATGCCTGGATGGTGAAATCCCGTGTTCCGACCGAGCTGCCACCGGACACCAGCACCATGTCCATTTCATTTAAAGCCCTTTCACAGATATGCTGAAGGGTTTCAAAATGATCCGCAACCAGCCCAAAGCTGACCGGTATGGCGCCGGATGACGCCACCAGGCCGGATAGGGTATATGTGTTGATGTCCCGGATTTTGCCTGGTCCCGGAATTTCGTGAATGGGAACAATTTCATCGCCGGTGGAGATGATACCGATTCTGGGTTTCCGATACGCGTGGACGGTTTGGATTCCGAAAGCGGCCAACAGGCCGATTTCCTGAGGCCGTAATCGTTTTCCTGCCGGAATCAGAACATCGTGTTTTGAAAAATCCTCGCCGATTGCCACGACATGGGTTCCCGGCGCCACGCTTTTGTAAACCTCTATCGTATCGTCATCCACCGGATCGGTATATTCGATCATGACCACGGCATCCGCACCTTCGGGGAGCATGCCGCCGGTAGCAATGCGGGCGGCTTCTCCAATGCCGACGGAAAAATCGGGCTTCTGACCCATATCGATGATCCCGGTCAGGGTCAGAAGGGCGGGATTGCTTTCCGTTGCCCCAAAGGTGGATGCGGCGCGAACCGCATATCCATCCATGGTGGCTCTGGGAAAATCCGGCAGATCCTCTGGCGCGGCGAAATCCTTTGCCAAAACGTGATCAAGTGCCTGATCAATGGACAGGGTTTCGACGTCAACCCGGGGAAAGTCTTGAATCAGATCAAACACCTGATCGATGGTGTGTACGTGAAAAAAATTGTCCATCATGTATCTCACCTTTCGCTCATTTTTTTTGTCCACACGAATTTATCACTTGACTTGCTCACACTTTAATTTGTGGCAAGTTTTTTTTGACCCATGCCAAAGGAAATGACATAAGTTTTTTCCGGCAATTCCAGGAGAGATAAAATTTTCTTTTGCAGACACGTCAAATCCTCTACCATCGTACCTGTGATTCTTTTCCCTTTCTCCTGGATGAGAAGATGTAGGTTGTCAAATTGAGTAAGCAATCTTTCTGCAGTAGGGCGGCTTGTTTTCATTTTCGGATTGCCTGGAACCAGCCCCGAAATCTGTTCATTGTTTTTGGATAGCTCTCTTCGGGAAACAAATTCCATCAAGGTCAATACCTGAAGCGCAATGGTCAAAAGCAGCATCAAACCTTTGATTCTTTCCTGTATTCGTAAAAATAGAGGCAGTGCAGGGATATGTCCATTTTTGAATCGATGAAAACCTCTTTCAACCTGCCATTCATCCCGATAGTATTGTGTACTCTGGGTGAGCGTCATCTTGTTTTCATCCACATTGGTTACAAAAATTCTCCATCCGGCCAACGCTCGAAACTGATCGATCTCTTCTTCGTTCCGGGAGGTTTCAAGCGTAAGACTTTTTATATCGACCCACTCAAAAGGGGTTTGGGGACCCGGCCTCCCTCTGCCGATATATTTCTTCTTCGTGGTTGCCGACTCGGTGATATCGAGATTCAAATAGTCCTCCATGTTGTATGTTTGTACAACCTTTTGGGCTTTGACCCGAAACGATTCGACAGTATCCTGCTCTTTTGGTTTCAGTTTGGACAGCTTGCTTTCGGCTTTATTCAGGCGCTCTGCAAACGATTTTTCCTGACGCTGGGCATGTGCGTAGCTGCAAGTGACGATGCATCTCTCATCCCATTGATAAACCACACCGTTATCAAGAAGTGTCTGCTGTGCTTGATTTACCACAAATCCCTTGCCGACTTTGCGGGGTTTCTCATTCTGATCCGGCTTGGGCTCCAATACAATCTCCTGAAAGGATTGCTCGGAATCCAATACCCATTGCTTGAGACGACGGGGTGTCTCTCCTGTCATCGGCAAGGGGAACAGATAATGCCCTTTTTCATGGCTGATGGCGGATCGGACTTCCTGCGAAGCCGCTTTGCAATCCGCAATGAACAAAAAATCAGGGGTCCCAATTGTTTCAACCATACGTCGCCAGGCCGGAAGATAACAAATATCATCCGCACGGTTTCCACAAAATGTTTCGCTTATAATCGGAACCCCTGCCGGGTCCAATGTCGCCAAGCCTTGCTTGAACTGCAACAGATCCGGCCTGTGGTTTTTACTGTGACCAAATTGCAATATGCCGCTTTTGGCATCCTCCGGATGATGGTACACATTATAGCTCGTTGTGTCATAACGGCCGATTTCCGTCGGCAATTGATAGGCCGATACGATGTTTTTCCCTATCAAAAGCTGTGTGTCGGATATGCCTTTGTCCGATTCTCCAAGGACCTCAGACAACTTTCCGATACGGTCGTCCGTTGCATCCTTTTCCGCGATTTTCCAACCCGTCACTCTTTCAATGACTGTTTTGTGCTGGTTGACCCAGGATTCCATACCGTAAAAATGATGCGTCAGCGAATGCAGCACATACGTGACAAACAACACTGCCAACTGACCATAGCTAAGTCCCGACCAGTTCCCATGCTGAACAAAGAC